>VFSW01005088.1_pt1 | contig 19504 bp, 20 predicted proteins | sample 5358111 | NCBI WGS metagenome assembly VFSW01 (sample SAMN11554181, study PRJNA540505) | mine drainage metagenome | isolation source: sediment from site ElyBrook_90M | place: USA: Ely Copper Mine, Vershire, VT | collected 2017 | reverse complement strand
TCACCGGCGACGGCGCGCGGCGGGATGCCGACGGGTATTACTGGATCACCGGGCGGGTCGATGATGTGATCAACGTCGCCGGCCATCGCATGGGCACCGCCGAGGTGGAGAGCGCGCTGGTGGCGCATCACGACGTGGCGGAGGCCGCGGTGGTCGGGTTCCCGCACGACATCAAGGGCCAGGGCATCTATGCCTATGTCACGCTCAAGGTGGGGGTGGACCCGACCGAGACCCTGCGGCGCGAATTGGTGGCCTGGGTCCGCAAGGAGATCGGCCCGATCGCCGCACCGGACGTGATCCAGTGGGCGCCCAGCCTGCCGAAAACCCGCTCGGGCAAGATCATGCGCCGCATCCTGCGCAAGATCGCCGCCAACGAGACCGATTCGCTGGGGGATACCTCCACCCTCGCCGACCCCGGGGTGGTGAACGATCTGGTGGCGAACCGGGCCGGGTGAGGCCTGGCCCCGCGACCGTTGCCATCATCCGCCGCCGCTCGCCCGACTGGGCGGCGCTGGCGGCGGTGTGGCGGGCCGGGCATCCGGTCGGGGCGGCGCATTTCGCCCCGACGGTCCCGGCGCCGGACTTCCCACCCGACATCGCCGCGCTGGTGGCGCGCTGGAACGCCACCGCCGCGGTCGATTTTTTCACCGTTCGCGCGCGGCTGAAATCCATCGCCGAGGCAACCCTGCGCGCGGCCCCCGGCACGGTACAATTTGAGGCCGGCGCCCTGCCTCGCTCGCCGCCGGCGGGCGTCCGATGGGTTCTGTTCTGCGACGATGATGACTGGTTCGCCCCCGACCTCGCCACCCGCCTCGATGCCTGCGAAGACGCGGCGGACGTGCTGGTGTTTCCCTTCGTCCGGCTGGGTGGGCAGACCTCCACCTTCGCCAGCCCGGCCGCCCTGCCAGCGGCTGCCATGGGGCCGCTCCTGGGCTTTCCGCAGCGCTACCACACCAACAACTACGCCCTCGCGGTGCGCCACTGGCACGCCGCCACCCTGGCCGCCATGACCGACCATTTCGATGCGTCCGCCCATGGCGCACGGGCCGGGTTCGCCGATCGCCACTGCGCGGCGGTGATCGGTGCCACCAACAAGACACCCGCAGCGGCCAGCTTCCTGCGTGCCGCCCTGGACCACCCGCTTGGGGTGCGCGGCGCGACCCTGACGCATCTCGCCGAACTGCGCCGCCACACCCTGCCCGCCGCACTGGCCTGGATGGCGCCGCCGATCGCACAAACCGTCGCTCTTCTCGAAACCGTGGCCGCGACAAGTGTTGCGCCGCCGGGGGGTGCATGCTAATCGCCCGCCCGCCAGCGGCTTGGCTGGCAACGTGGTCGTGCGCGCCTTGCGCCGGCCCTCAGCGAAACGGGTGGACAGGGTGGCCTCTGGCGGCAGCACCAATCCGGGCGGCGTCGCGGCGCGGTATGCGTCCGCGCTGTACGCCCTTGCCGAAGATCAGCACGCGCTCGATCGGACAATCGAGCAGATGGAGGCGCTGGGCCGGCTGATCGATACCAGCCCCGACCTCCAGCGGCTTCTGATAAGCCCGCTGATCGACGTGAACACCGCCCAGAAGGCGATTCGCGCGGTTCTGGCGGATCAGGGTTTCGATGTCCTTGTGCAGGACCTTGCCGGGGTTGTGGCCACCAATCGCCGCCTCGGTGCGCTGCGCGGCATCGTCCTCGCCTTCGCGGCCCTGGTGGCGGAGAAGCGGGGCGTGATCGTTGCCCATGTCGCCTCCGCCCAGCCGCTTTCACCGACCCAGGAAACCCAGTTGCGCGCCCGCCTGATCGAGGCCGGCTACGCCAACGTGAACATCCTGCCTGCGGTCGATCCGTCCCTGCTCGGCGGCCTGGTCGTCAAGATCGGCGCCCGCCTCTATGACACCAGCCTCAAATCCCGCCTGCAACGACTGCAATACGCGATGAAGGGAGCCGCCTGACCATGGAGATCCGCCCCGCCGAGATTTCGGAGATCCTGAAGAAGCAGATTGCTTCCTTCGATACCGAGGCGAATGTCGCCGAAACCGGCCAGGTGCTGAGCGTGGGCGATGGTATCGCCCGCATCTTCGGCCTGCAGAACGTGATGGCCGGCGAACTGGTGGAGTTTCCCGGCGCCGGCATCCGCGGCATGGCGCTCAACCTTGAGACCGACAATGTCGGCGTGGTGATTTTCGGCGATGACCGCACCATCCGCGAAGGCGATACAGTGGCGCGCACCGGGCGGATCGTGGACGTGCCGGTGGGCAAGGGCCTGCTCGGCCGCGTCGTCGATGCGCTCGGCAATCCGATCGACGGCAAGGGCCCGATCGTGGGTGAGCGCCGCCTGGTCGAGGTGAAGGCGCCGGGCATCATCCCGCGCAAATCGGTGCATGAGCCGATGCAGACCGGGCTGAAGGCGATCGACAGCCTGATCCCGATCGGCCGCGGCCAGCGCGAGCTGATCATCGGCGACCGCCAGACCGGTAAGACGGCGGTCATTATCGATACCATCATCAACCAGAAGACGGTCAACGCCTCCGACGACGAGAGTCGCAAGCTGTACTGCATCTATGTCGCGATCGGGCAGAAGCGCTCGACGGTGGCGCAGCTGGTGCGCACGCTGGAGGAGAACGGCGCGATGGAATATTCCATCGTTGTCGCCGCCACCGCGTCGGACCCCGCGCCGATGCAGTTCCTCGCGCCCTACACGGGCTGCGCGATGGGCGAGTATTTCCGCGACAACAGCATGCACGCGGTGATTTTCTACGACGATCTGTCGAAGCAGGCGGTTTCCTATCGCCAGATGTCGCTGCTGCTGCGCCGCCCACCGGGCCGCGAAGCCTACCCTGGCGACGTGTTCTACCTGCATTCCCGCCTGCTGGAACGCGCCGCCAAGATGAGCGACGTGAACGGTGCGGGCAGCCTGACCGCGCTGCCGGTGATCGAGACCCAGGCGGGTGACGTTTCCGCCTACATCCCAACCAACGTGATCTCGATCACGGATGGCCAGATCTTCCTGGAGACGGAACTGTTCTTCAAGGGCATCCGCCCGGCGGTGAATGTGGGCATCTCGGTCAGCCGCGTCGGGTCGGCCGCCCAGATCAAGGCGATGAAGCAGGTGGCCGGGCGGATCAAGCTCGAACTCGCGCAGTATCGCGAAATGGCCTCCTTCGCGCAGTTCGCCTCGGACCTCGATTCCTCGACGCAGAAGCTGCTGGCCCGCGGGGCGCGGTTGACCGAACTGCTGAAGCAGCCGCAGTATCGGCCGATGCCGGTCGAGGAGCAGGTGCTGGTGATTTTCGCCGGCGTGCGCGGCTATCTCGACGGGATCGAGATCGGCAAGATCGGCCGCTTCGAGACCCAGCTTCTGCTTGAACTCAAGTCGCGTGTCCCCGAACTGGTCGAGGCGGTGCGCAACGACCGTGAGTTCAAGCCGGAGACCGAGAAGAAGCTGGTGGCCTTCCTTGACAGCTTCGTTAAAAACTTCGCCTGATCGCAGCCGGAACCCGCCCCCATGCCCAGCCTGAAAGCGCTGCGCACACGCATCAACAGCGTGAAATCGACGCAGAAGATCACCTCCGCCATGAAGATGGTGGCAGCCTCCAAGCTGCGCCGTGCGCAGGTGCGCGCCGAGGCCGCCCGGCCCTATGCGAATCGGATGGGCCGGATGCTCGCCGCGATGGCCGCCGGCGCCCAGGCCAGCACGACCGCGCCGAAGCTTCTGATCGGCACGGGCGCCGATCAGACTCATCTGCTGGTGGTGGTGACCGGCGATCGTGGCCTGGCGGGTGCATTCAACGCCTCGGTCGGGCGGCTGGCGCGCACGCGCGCACGCGCGCTTCTGGACGCGGGCAAGACGGTGAAGATCCTCACCGTCGGGCGTAAGGGGCGGGACTTCCTGCGCCGCGATTTCCCCAGTCTGATCGTCGGCGAGGTCTCCTATGCCGGACGCAAGACCGTGGACTACGCGGATGCCGAGGCCCTGGCGGAACGCATCATCGCCATGCTGGCCGGCGGCGAATTCGATGTCTGCACCATGATCTATAACCGCTTCGCCTCCGTGATCAGCCAGGTCCCGACGGAACGACGCCTGGTGCCGGCACCGCTGCCGGAGGTGGACACGCCGGCCCCTGCCGGCGCCCATGCGGTGATCGAGTTCGAGCCGGACGAGGAAACCATGCTGGCGCGCCTGCTGCCGCAGAATCTGACGGTGCAGATCTTCCGCGCATTGCTGGAAAGTGCGGCCGGCTTCTTCGGCGCGCAGATGACATCAATGGACAACGCGACGCGTAACGCCGGTGACATGATCAAGCGGTTGACGCTGAACTACAATCGCGCCCGCCAGGCGAACATCACCAAGGAACTGATCGAGATCATTTCCGGCGCCGAGGCCGTCTGAGGCGATCGGCGAAGGACAAGGAGCAAGCTATGGCCAGCAACAATGTCGGGCGCGTGACGCAGGTTCTGGGCGCGGTGGTGGATGTGCAGTTCGATGGGGAACTGCCCTTCATCCAGAACGCGCTGATCACCCGCCTCAACGATGCGCCGCTGGTGCTTGAGGTGGCGCAGGAATTGGGCGAGCGCACCGTGCGCTGCATCGCGATGGACAGCACCGATGGCATGGTGCGCGGCCAGGAGGTGGTGGACACCGGGGCGCCGATCAGCATGCCCGTCGGCGCCGGCACGCTGGGGCGGATCATGAACGTGATCGGCGATCCCATCGACGAGCGCGGCCCGGTGCCCCATACCCAGCGCTACCCGATCCATCGCGACGCGCCGAGCTTCGAGGAGCAGGCGGCGACCGCGGAGATCCTGGTGACCGGCATCAAGGTGGTGGATTTGCTGGCCCCCTACCTCAAGGGCGGCAAGATCGGCCTGTTCGGCGGCGCGGGCGTGGGCAAGACGGTGCTGATCCAGGAACTGATCAACAACATCGCCAAGGCGCATGGCGGCGTGTCGGTGTTCGCCGGAGTGGGTGAGCGCACGCGCGAAGGCAACGACCTCTATCACGAGATGATCGATGCCGGCGTCATCAAGCTGGGCGAGGGCACGACCGAAGGCTCGAAGGTTGCGCTGGTCTATGGCCAGATGAACGAGCCGCCGGGCGCGCGGGCGCGGGTGGCGCTGTCCGGCCTGACCGTCGCCGAATATTTCCGCGACGAGGAAGGCCAGGACGTGCTGTTCTTCGTGGACAACATCTTCCGCTTCACCCAGGCGGGCGCCGAAGTGTCCGCCCTGCTCGGGCGCATCCCCTCCGCGGTGGGCTATCAGCCCACGCTGTCGACCGACATGGGCGCGCTGCAGGAGCGCATCACCTCGACCAACAAGGGCTCGATCACCTCGGTGCAGGCGATCTACGTGCCCGCCGACGACCTGACCGACCCCGCGCCGGCGACCAGCTTCGCCCATCTGGACGCCACCACCGTGCTGTCGCGCCAGATTGCCGAGCTTGGCATCTATCCGGCGGTCGATCCGCTCGATTCCACGTCCCGCTCGCTCGACCCGCGGATCGTCGGCGAGGAGCACTACAACGTTGCGCGCGAGGTGCAGCGGATCCTGCAAACCTACAAATCGTTGCAGGACATCATCGCCATCCTGGGCATGGACGAGCTGTCGGAGGAGGACAAGCTGGTGGTCGCGCGGGCGCGCAAGATCCAGCGCTTCCTCAGCCAGCCCTTCCATGTCGCCGAGGTATTCACCGGCTTCCCCGGCGTGTTCGTGCCGATCGCCGAGACCGTGCGCAGCTTCAAGGCGATCTGCGCCGGCGAATACGATCACCTGCCGGAGGCGGCGTTCTACATGGTCGGCACCATCGAGGAGGCCGTGAAGAAGGCCGAATCGATGCAGGCGACGGCCTGACACCCATGCCGCTCGACCTCGAAATCGTCAGCCCGGAGCGTCTGCTGCTGGCGCGTCCGGTGGAGATGGTGGTGCTGCCCGCCGCCGAGGGTGAGATGGGCGTGCTGCCCCGCCACGCGCCGATGATCGTCATGCTGCAGGGGGGAACGATCCGCCTATACGAGAACGGCCAGGTCACCGAGCGGTTGTACGTCGCGGGTGGCTTCGCCGAGATCACGCCCGAGCGCGTGACCGTGCTGGCGACCGAGGCGGTGCCGGTGGCGCAATTGTCGCGCGCAACCGGTGAGACGCGGCTCGCCGAGGCGGAAGCCGCCTACAACGCCGCCGACCGCCAGGATATCGCGACACTGGATGCCGCCATGGTGCGGATGCAGGCCGCCCGCGCGCTGATCGCCGCCGCCGGATAGCGGCGACACGCCACGCCGGGACCGGCTGGTAACTTTTCGGTGACCTCCCTCCGCCACCATTAGGTGAACGGAGGCCGCAGGAGGTCGCATGCTGATGATCGACGAAACCCGTGGCGAGGTCACGCTGCCCGGTGAGGGCGGGGGGCCGCGCGGGCTGCCGATGGCCAGCGCGGAAGCGTTCAGCGCGGTCTCCGCCGCCTGGCTGCGCTGCGGATGGGATGTGAAGCACGTCTATTCCTTCACCTGGATGGGGCGTCCGGTGATCCAACTGCCGGAGGACCTGATCCGCCTGCAGGAGCTGGTCTGGCGGATCCAGCCGGACGTGATCGTGGAGACCGGGGTCGCGCATGGGGGGTCGCTAGTCTTCCATGCCTCGCTGTTCGCGGCCCTCGGGCATGGCACGGTGATCGGCGTCGACATCGCCATTCGCCCCGCCAACCGCGCCGCGATCGAGGCGCATCCCCTCGCCTCGCGCATCACGCTGATCGAGGGCAGTTCCACCGCACCGCAGACACTGGCGGCGGTGCGGGCCGCCATTCCGCCCGGCGCCCGGGTGATGGTGGTGCTCGATTCCGCCCATGGGCGCGACCATGTGGCCGCCGAGCTTGCGCTCTATGCGCCGCTGGTGGGGCCTGGCAGCTACCTCGTGGTGTGCGACGGCATCATGGCGCACCTCGTTGGCGCACCGCGCAGCGCCCCTGATTGGGGATGGAACAACCCGCTTTCGGCCATCGGCGCGTTTCTGCGCGAAAATCCGGATTTCACCGCCGAGGAGCCGGCTTTCGCCTTCAACGAGGGCAGCGTGGACGGGCGGGTGACGCATTGGCCCGGCGGCTATCTGCGGCGGCGGGCAGGACCATGAAGGCCGTGATCCTGGCCGGCGGGATGGGCACGCGCATCAGCGAGGAATCCCATCTCCGTCCGAAGCCGATGATCGAGATCGGCGGCCGGCCGATCCTGTGGCACATCATGCGCCTTTATGCGCATTTCGGCATCACCGAATTCATTATCGCCTGCGGCTATCGCGGCCACATGATCAAGGAATATTTCGCCAATTACGCGCTCCATGCCTCCGACATCACGGTCGATGCCCGGCGCGGCGACATCACCTATCACCGCAACGACGCCGAACCCTGGCGGGTGACCATGGTGGATACCGGCCTCGCCACCATGACCGGCGGGCGGCTGCGGCGGGTGGCGCGCTATCTCGACCACGATGCCTGCTTCTGCATGACCTATGGTGACGGGTTGGCCGATATCGACATCGCCGCCCTGGTCGATTTCCATCACGCCCAGGGGCGGCTGGCGACGGTGACGGCCGTGGTGCCGCCCGGCCGCTATGGGGCGCTGGCACTGGACGGGGCGCGCGTGGCGCGCTTCGCCGAGAAGCCGCCGGGCGACGGGGCACTGGTGAGCGGCGGGTGCGGCGTGCTCCACCCCGCGGGGCGGGAACGCATCGCCGGGGACGCCACCGCCTGGGAGGCCGACCCGAGGGAAGCGCTGGCGCGGGAGGGCGAGTTGGCCGCCTTCCGCCATGCCGGGTTCTGGCAGCCGATGGACACGCTGCGCGACCGCACCCTGCTGGAGGCGCTGTGGGGCGAAGGGCGCGCGCCGTGGCGGGTCTGGGACGGGCCATGACCGCGGATGCGCCGGTGCTCTACCGCCAGGAGCGCCTGCCGGTCTTCCAGAACCGCATGTACGACACCGCCGCCGCGGCGCGCGCCTGCCCGACCGGAGATGTCTGCCTGATCCAGGATGCCCACGGCCTGGTGCGCAACGCCGCCTTCCAACCCGGGCTGCTGGTCTATGACCGCGCCTACCAGAACGAGCAGGGGCACAGCCCCGCCTTCGGCCGCCATCTGGACGGCGTGGCGGAGCTGGTAGCCCGCCACATGCCGGGGCGGCTGGTCGAGATCGGCTGCGGTAAGGCGCATTTCCTCGACCTGCTGGCACGGCGCGGCATCGCGGTACACGGGATCGACCCCGCCTATGAAGGCGACGACCCGCGCATCGACCGCGCCGCCTTCGCGGCCGGCAGCACGCTCTCGGCCGAAGGGGTGGTGCTGCGCCACGTGCTGGAGCATGTCGCCGATCCGCTGGCCTTCCTCGGCGCCATCCGGCGGGCGATGGGCGGGCGGGGGCGCATCTATGTCGAGGTGCCGAGCCTGGACTGGATCCTGCGCGAGCGCGCCTGGTTCGACGTGTTCTACGAGCATGCCAGCTATTTCCGGGCCGGGGATTTCACCCGATTATTCGGCACGGTGATCGCCCAAGGCGCCTTGTTCGGCGGGCAATACCTGTTCGTGGTGGCCGAACTGGCTTCCCTGCGCAACCCGGCCGGCCCCCCTGCCCCGGTTGCCTTCGGAGACGATTTTACCTGCAATTTCAATAAATTTCCGGCTTCTGGCCGAGTTGCCGTCTGGGGTGCGGCCTCCAAGGGGGTGATCTTCACGCTTCTCGCCGAGCGCGCCGGGCGCCACATTGACGTTTTGGTGGACATCAACCCGCAGAAACAAGGACGTTTCGTCCCCGGCAGTGGAAAGCGGGTTCTCGCACCCTCCGTCGCGCTCGAATTATTGGATGAGAATTCAAATATTTATGTGATGAATCCAAACTATATGGCGGAAATCGCCGCATGCTGCGCCGGGCATGGCCGCCTGCTCGTCCCTGGTCCGGGCGGAGGGGAAGAAATCAGGACAGCATCATTGACATAGTCGGAGTCGCTTCCCAATGTTGCGGTGCAGCATTTGCTGCGCCGCCAAAGGAGGCTCTGATGGCCACTCTCGTTCATGATGTGCTGGGCAATGCCCGGCTCCCGGTCATGGCTCCGCTCCAGCGATGGCGCCATCGTGTTGCCGGCTGGCTGGCCGCACGCCAAGACAGGGCGCAGGTTTTGCGCGAATTGAATGCCTGCGACGAGCGTGAATTGCGCGACCTGGGCATCAGCCGCTACGATTTCGCCGCCATCCTGGACGGCACCTACCGGCGCTAGCCAAAGGATGATCGCGGCGAGCGTGACCACGGTCGCGTCCGGCCATCACGAGAGTCCCGGGTTGATCTGAGCCCTGGCTCAGGGGGGCGTTCCTCGTTGTCGTCGCGTCGCCAGGCCTCAAGCGCGGCGCGGGCGTGGGCAGCGAACGGAACAGGGGCTCGTTGAGCAGCTCCCGGCCGCCGCGGCTTCGGATACGTCCAGGCTGCCGTACTGGGCCTTCCACTTGTGAAATGTCGGCGAACCCGGACCGCGCTTGCGGCGCAGCGCCGCCACCACCCCGGTCTCCGGCTCCCGCAGGATCGCAATGATCCGCTCTTCCGTGAACCTTGATCGCTTCATCCGTCCGCCCTTCCTTGGGGCGGATTCTCATTATTTCCGGATGAATTTCAGGGAGGCACGTCCGTTTGAGCCGTGACTCATCACCGCATATGCCCTGGCAGCCAGAGGACCAGCTGGGGCCACGTTGTAAGCGCCAGCAACAACACAAACATAATTAAATGAAACGGTACAGTCCCCAGGACCACGTCTTTTAGTTTTCCGGCCCAAATACTCTGTATAACAAAAAGATTTATGCCTATTGGGGGAGAGATTTGTCCAAGTTCTATGTACATCACAAGTATGATGCCAAACCATATAGGATCTATCCCGTAGCGCTGCAAAATCGGGCTCAGAAGCGGCACGGTAATAACAATCATGCCGATGCTTTCTACCAAGCATCCAAGTATGGTATAAAGCACAAATAGAGACAAAAAGAATTCAATCCGAGAAAGATGGAGGCCAATTATCCACGAGGTCAGTTTTTCTCCAACCCCGGCAGTTCCAATTGCATAGGCAAATATGAAGGCTGCGAAAATAATAAAAAGTAGATTTCCTATAACAAGTACAGTCCGACGCAGAGCCTGGTTTGCTTCAGCCCACCCAAATTTTCCCAACGCTACGGCCAGAATGCAGGCAAACACACAACCCGCTGTTGCTGCCTCAACCGGGGTTGCCCAGCCGAGGTACATGCTGCTCATCGTGCCACCGATCAGCAGAGCAAACGGAACAACATCAACCAACGCCGCCACGAACTCTCTGATCGAGGTTAGAGGAGGTTCGATAGGTGTTTCCTGCGGATAAATCTTCGCCCTCACACCGACATAGATCATGAACATCGCCGTCAGGATCAGGCCCGGCACGACACCGGCCATGAACAACTTTGCGATCGACGTATCTGTAAAACTACCATAAATGATGAGGGCAACGCTGGGCGGAAAAAGAATACCCAAGGTTCCCCCGGCGGCCAGCGAGCCGGCGGAAAGCCGAGGCGCGTAGCCTCGGCGCATGAGTTGCGGCAGCGCCACGCCACCAATCGAGGCCGCCGTTGCCACGCTGGAACCCGTTATAGCGGCGAACAGCGCGCATCCTACGATGTTCGTTTGTACCAAGCCGCCCGGCACCCAACATACAAAGCGGGAGAGCCCCCGATAGATTCGGAAGCTCAATCCGCTCGTTTGCATGATCTCGGCCATCAGCACGAAGAGGGGAATCGCTGTCAGTGTGAAGCTGTCCATGCTCCCCCAACTGACCAGCCCCAACCCACGCAAGGCCTGCATCCCGCCCTGCATGATCAGGTAGAGCACGCCCGGAATGGCGATGGCGAAAGGGACCGACATCCCCCCGGCCAGAAAAGTCAGGAACGTGATGAACGCGATCGCAACCTGGAGTTCGGGGGTCACCGCCGACCGTCCATATGCCGGCGCACCGCTCCACGGAGCCAAAATATATTGGCCCAAAGGTGCCTCGACACCGAGACACAAAGTGCAGCCGCGCCCAACGGAAGTGCCAATTGCGGGATCCATAGAGGTGTCATCAAGATGGTCGAGGTCCTCTCCCCGGAAATCCAGGACCCGCGCTCAAGGAGGAATGTCTCGTAGAGCAGGATGACGCTGAACGCCATCGACAGAACCTCGAACAGGACTGCCGACAAAGCCTGGCCGAGTTCCGGCAGACGCTCCTGAACAAACAAAACGCGATGAAAATAATAGTTCGAATGTCCAGCCGCCATGCTAAAAAAACAGGCAGCCGCTAGAAGATAGCCACCATATTCGTCCGATATTTCAAACGAAAATCCGAATATATTTCGTGCCACCAGTTCACTTCCAATAACCAGTATCATCATTAAAATCAACAGTTTAGAAATCAAAACACACAAGGCGCTCACCCTTCCTTCGGTGAGCGATGGACCGAACGGGCTAAGGTTCGCATGGCGCCCCTCATGGCGCGCCGCATCTACAGCATCCAAGCTGATGTTGGTCTCACTCGACTGGAGAGGTTCGCTGACCATTGGTTCAATCGGGGATGACAAGCGTCAGCAGTGGGGCATATTGTTGCCCACCATAGACATCGCTATCCAATTTCGAGCCCGAGCTATGGGGGCGCGGAAAGCTAACCTTAATTGCCAACGCCGAATCGTGATTCACCACGATGACCTCGTCGACGGTTCTGTGGAACAACCTTGCAACATCGTTGCGATTTATTACGGCACTATCCCGCACGCGTCGATAGACCTTCTCGTCATCAAACATGACATCAAAGGTAAGCCAGAACGGGCCGGCATTCTTTGAACGAACAAGGACGGCCAAATCCCCAACTGTATTCGGCATGATCAAAGCTCCTCGTATTCTGTACGAAATAGGCTGACGGGTGAATCCGGCACCAGCACATGGTTCATATGGAATTCATAGACCGGACCACGGTTGATTTCAGTGGGAGAGTACGGAAAGGCGACACCCGATATCAGACCGTGCCACTTCTGAATTGGGTTGTGAACCGCCATATGCGAAAGGCTGCTAGCGATGGTATGGGAGAGATCCTGACTGCCGCTGATGACGTCCCATAGAACAAAAATCTCGTGCCCCTCGATTGTTCTGTTCGGCTCCAACTCTCCCATAATGCCGTCGCGCCCATAAACTCTTGTAATGATCTCGTAGGCACTGTCGCCAATCGTGCTGACAAGTCGCGTCTTAATATTTCGGTCCAGTTGCTCAAGCCAATTGTCTAAATCCGCCAGAATGTACGGATCGCGGATTGCGCCGGGGATAATGGTGGACCAACCCCGTTGCCGAACTCCCTCGATCTTAATCGTGTACTTTTCTGCCGGCACGAACTCGGACCCGGACACATTCACCGCGCGGTCGGAGATAGCACTGTATTTCGAATTCCGCGTGATCAGCGTTCCAGACGGCTCCCTAAGATCAAAGGGGTCAGCGTTCTCATACAACGTGTGGGACGCAACGCTCTGTGGAGTGCATTTGTAATCGTCGCGCATAGGAAACACGTCGAAGGAGTCATCGTGTAAAATCGCCATCATGCTGTCTGGCGCCACGCGGACAGCGACGGCGGCTGCCCCGCACTCCAGTATCTTTGCCATATGCCACACGACAGCGGGATCAAATCCTCTCATGAGCGGGAGCGCCGCGTAGATCGAGGTATCGCTGCTCCTGCCGGCCACAACCACCTGGGCCCCAGCCTTCAAAGCTTCCTGGATCGGCTCCACACCCATCATTGCAACAATATGCAATGACTCCTCCACCTCAGATTCCGTCATCGGTGCCGAGGGACTCAAGGGGAGGCATCGTCCGCCGCGAACGTGTTCCATCACCACGCTCTTAGACAATTCGGAGTGGATCACCGCCATTCTGAAGTGGAGGTTCTCCTCACGGGCCAACTCGTGCACAACAGCAACAAGTGAAGCAAGTGACCGGTCGGAGCCGGAAGTGCCCGCCGAGCCGATAATCAGTGGTATGCCCGCCTTCAGTGCGCGTCCCAGCATGTTGCTAACGTCTCGTTTGACGGCCGCATGTGAGAAGTGACTCTTGCCTTGCGCCAGCCCGTTCGGCCCGGCGTCGGTAGACCCAGCATCACATCCGATCATCTCAGCGCCAAGCGAGATGGCCTTGTCGATCGATGCGGCTTGAAAACCAGACCCAAGCATGCCCGTCGCCGCCACCAGCTTAAAGCTCTTTGCCATATCTTTCGGCCTTCTTGCTACGTATGAGAAAACATCAGGCGTCCGGGTACATCCATGTCTGCCGTAATGATGCTGCCGGACGCGGATTCCGTAATGAACAACTTTCGGCGGTCGGGGCCGCCATAGGCCAGGTTCGTGGTCATCCGCCCGCCGGTGCACGAGACGATACGGCGCAACGGCTCACCAAGCGGGCTGAACAGCCAGACACTGCCGAGGCCCGCATGCGCCACGGCAATGTTTCCGGCCTCGTCAATTGCCATGCCATCTGGCCCGCCCCCGCCGGACATCTGGATAAAGGTCCCCACCTTGCTGACGCCGCCGGAAGCGAGCAGTGGGACTCTCCATATGGCGTTGGCACGCGTCACTGCCAGAAAGACCATCGTTTCGTCGTTATTCAGCACCAATCCGTTAGGGCTTGGTACGTTGTTCAGAAGCAGATCGATTTGGCCAGTCGCTCGTAGCCTGTACAGCCGGCCTGTCGGATCCTGATGGCCGGTTTGAGCCTGATCCGTAAAATACAGATCCCCGTTGCGGGCAAACACCAGATCGTTCGGGCCCTTTAGCCGTTCCAAATTGGCCCTGGATAAAAATGGCCGCGGCACACTGTCTCCCGGGTGGAGGACCAAAAGACCATTTTTTTGATCAGCCACGAAGATGCGCCCATCCCGGTGGATTTTCAGACCATTCGGCTCACCATCGTATTGAGCAACAACCGTGAAGGTACCATCCGGCGCCACGCGAAGGATCCGGCCATAAGGAATATCTGTGCAGTAAAGATTTCCCTCGGGGTCGAATGACGGTCCTTCCAGAAACGAGGTCGGTCGACCATGGTGGCGCGCCTCGAGCCAGTCACTGGCGCGCCCACTTATCTCCAAATGCGCTGGAACCTTGGCAAAGACCGTGGTCTCGAGAACCGGTGGCGCCGCATACATTGTCCTGGGTGCTCCTAGTGGGCTGCAAGTTCGGTCTGCAGCGCGTGGAGCTCTTTCTCGGCCTCCGGGCCACGGGCCTTAGCCCATTTCGGCCAGTAGCTGCGCATGATGTCAGCAATCTTGGAGGCATCAGCCGCCGTTCCGGGCGTGATGACCATTCCGTGCTGCGCAAAACTCTTGGTCAGGGTGCCCTCATTTTTGCCTAGAAGCTGCGTAAGTCCAGTGGCGGCGCGTTGACCAAGCGCAACGATTTTGGCCCTCATAGCAGGAGGTAGTTTTTCGAAATCCTTGGCGTTCGCGATAAATATAACTGGCACATAGTTTACGCCAACGCGCAGATTGTATTTCAAAAGGTCGTGCCAGATACGTCCGCCGCCCGAGCTGGCGGTCAGTACTGCGGATACGATACCACGCTGCAACGCCGTCGAAACTTCCGGTGTGTCGATAGTTACCGGAATGGCACCCATGCGCTTCGCAAACTCGGCTTGCTCGGCGGTTGTTACCCGGATCTTCCGGCCTTTCAGCTCACTCAGATTCGTGAGCTTCTTGGTGCTCCACAATACCTGGGTTGGGTAGTAGGAAATGCCCAGCAGCTTGACATCGCGACTCTTGAGTTGGGCGTCGAGTACCGGCGTCAAAAGCCGAATTGCCTTATTAAGGTCCGAATCGTTCCTATAGAGGCCCGGCAGTGACAGCAACCCGGCCAGGGGAATAAACCCGTTATACGAACCCGAATCTGTGAGCCCAAATTGCAGCACGTTATCGCGGATAGCTGACGGGATTGAGCTCGACTTTATAGGCAGAGATCCGCCGACATGGCACGTGATCGAAACTTTGCCGTCCGTCGCTTTGCCAATATCATTCGCAAAATTTACAAGCAGCTTATAGGCGGGGTCGGTGGATGAGGGCAGGTACGTATAGCAGGCCCAGTTGTACTGAGCCGCTGAAGCAGGCAAGGCTCCCGCCATGCCTAGGGCGAGCAAAGCCGGCGCCATCCATGTGCGTACAAGCTTCATTGTTTCCTCCTCCGGCACCCGGTCGTTCGACTTGTCCGGTTGCTCTTGTCTGGCGCGACTATCGGCGACGGTTGACAGTCGGGCAAGCACGACTTCGGTGCGTTCCACATATTGGAACGCTCGCGTGCCCGCAGGCTGTCACCGGCGGAGGAGGGAGTGCGCATCCGTTCGGGCTGTGGCTCAGGTTCGCGTGATCTCTTTTGCAATCTCCGCCGCAGTCTGGCGCAGTTCCTTGAGAAAAAGCAGAGGAATGTCGGTGGCCGGGATAGCGCGGCGGCGGCAAATGACGTTAAGCGAGCCCACCGCCTCCCCGTTGACGACGATTCCAACGGCAATTGTCGATGATCGTGCGACATCGTAATGGCGGCCCCGTACCGCGTATCCGCACGTTCGTACATTTTGAAGCATTGCGTCGACGGCCGCGATGTCATGTGCCTCCCGGTCGAGGGGGCGGTTCGAGCGCAAGAGCATCGCGAGGATCCGACGCCTCTGATCATCGGATGCAACAGCCAGGAAGGCACGTCCGAAATCGCTTTCAATCAGCGAAAGGCCTGTTGTGTTCACTGGTTCGTTCAGTTGGATCGGCGCGGTGAGCCTCGTGGTCGCGCGGATCGTCATGCCGCGACCCTCGAGTACCGCGAAATCGGAGGGCCATTGGATTCGTTGCGAGAGGCGGTCTATGCAGGGTCGTACGGCGGCGAGCATCCAGGCATCCGCTGTGAGGCCATTGCTCAGCGCGCTTAGCCGCCGCCCTGGCGTGTACTGGTGAAGATGGTCCTGATCGACATACCCGGCGCGGCGCAGCGCCGTCATGAGGCGCGAGATCGTTGCTTTTGGTAATCCGGTCGCTCTTTGCAATTCGACCACCCGGACGGGATAAAGCGCGTTGACAAGCTCAAGCAGTTGCAGGCCACGGCCCAGGGTACCCGTCGTGGCAGATTTGGTTATCCCACCTCCCGGGTTCGAGACACGGGGTGCCTGGAGTCCGCGTTGCGCTGGGCGCATGTCTTTAATTCCCGTTGCTACGGTGAGCGGGCGAGCCGTGGATTTTTCCGTCATTTCAGGAACCGCAGGGGCCGCTCCGGCAATCGAAATCGGGCCATCTGTGAATTGGCCGGAAGCGAGTGCCCGCGCTGGCCGTTCGAGCAACCCGCCTTCGCCGACGCAGGCGATCAGGGGTCACGAGACGCCGTGGCCAGCACCATCCGCGACCTACGTTTCTTCCATTTGAGAACGAGGTCCCTCCTCCTGCTTGCCCTCCTTCCAACGCCGCAATCCCGCCACCTCGACGTCGAACAGATCCAACGCCCGCGCCACCGTCTGCACCACGATGTCGTCGATCGTCCGCGGTCGGCCATAGAACGCCGGCACTGGCGGCATCACCAGCGCGCCGTTCAGAGTCGCCCGTTCCATCAGCGCGATGTGCCCGGCATGCAGCGGCGTTTCGCGAAACAGAAGCACCACCCGCCGCCGCTCCTTCAGGCACACATCCGCCGCCCGGATGATCAGATCGTCCGCCGCGCCATGCGCAATGCCGCTCAGTGCGCGCACCGAGCACGGCGCCACCAGCATCCCCATGGTGCGGAACGATCCCGAGGCGATCGACGCTCCGATGTCGCGATGGTCGTGCACCACATCGGCCAGCGCGCGGATCGTCGCCGGGCTTTCGTCCGTCTCCTCGGCGATGGTGCGCAGACCGGCCGATGAGATCACCAGATGCGTCTGCACATCCTCCACCCCGCGCAACAACTCCAGCGCGCGGATGCCGTACACGGCGCCCGACGCCCCGGTGATCGCCACGATCAGCCGCCGCATCATCGCCCCTACCCCTCCGCCAGAATCCGCGTATTGCCGCGCACCGAGGCTTCGCTCACGCGGATCCCAAGGCCCGGCCCGCGCGGTACCAGGACCTCCCCGTCCGCCTGCGCGATCCGCTCCTCCAGCACATCCTCGGTCAGCACGTGGTGCGGCATGTAGAACTCGCAGCCCAGCGACACCCCCGGCGTCGCCGCAATGAACTGCGTGCCCGCCGCCAGCGCGATGCCGCCCTCGTAAAGTGTGCCGCCATAGCCGGCCAGGCCGGCGGTATCGGCAATTGCCATCAGCGCCTGGCCCTTCAGCATGCCGCCGCATTTCATCAGTTTCACCGAGATCCCGTCGGCGGCCCGATGGCGCACCACCCGCATCAGGTCCACCGCGTTGAAGCAGCTCTCATCGGCCAGGATCGGCGTATCCAGCGCCGCCGCCATGCCGGCCATCGCCTCCAGATACGGACGCGGCACTGGCTGTTCGATGAAGGTCGGCGCGAAGCGGTCCACGTCGCGCAGCACGCGCATGGCGCCGAACGGCTCCAGCGCCTGGTTGTAATCGATGCGCAGATCCACCGCCGCGCCGAACGCATCGCGGATCGCCGCCAGCCGCCGCATGTCCTCGGCGTGCCCCAACACCCCGGTCTTCACCTTGAACAGCCGCCCGCCGGCGGCCAGCATGGCGCGCATCCGCTCCAGATCGGCATCGAAATCAGGGTCGGCGATCGAGAATGAGAGCGGGATGCGCTCGCGCACCCGCCCGCCCAGCAATTCGGCCACCGACATCCCGCTCGCCTGTCCCAGCGCGTCGAACGCGGCCGTCTCAACCGCCAGCTTGGCCTCCTCATGCCCGACCATCCGTCGGTCCATGCGCATCGTCAGCGCGCGGATATGGTTGATCGGCTGGCCGATCACCGCCTCGCGCAGATAGAGGTCGAGCGCAGCGAACGCGGCCTCGGCGGTGCCGCTGAACACCTCCCATGGCGCCGCCTCCCCCCATCCGATGACGCCGCCGGAGGCGGTGAGCTCCACCAGCACGCGCTTGACCGTCCCTGCCACGTGCCCGACGCCCTGCAGGCGCTTCATCCTGATCGGACTTTCCACGAGGAAAAGCCGCAATCGTTCGATCGCCAGGTCGCGCATGATCGCTCCTCCCGAAGCCGGCCTATGCCAGATAATCCGCCAGCCGCACCGAATCCGCGCCCGGGATGCGCTTGCGCAGGAACTCCGCCCGCCGCCCGAACGGCACCGTCGCATCGATCGCCAGCCGCCCCCAATGGTCCTTCTTCGGGTCCCGATAGAACCCCGGCACCGCCGCCAGCAGCATCACCCGGTGATCCACGCTGCCGCGCGTCAGGAAGGCCCACCACACATCGTCGAAATTGTTGATGTCCACATCCTCGTCGACGGCGAACACGGTCTTGTTCCAGTCGTGATTGGCACCGATCGCGGTCAGCAACACCTGTTTTGCGTGCCCTTCGTACAGCTGCTCCATCTGCACCACCGTGCTCATCGAGAACGGCACGCAGGCGACATCGACAATGCCCCGCAGCTTGGCCGCCAGCAAAGCCTGATAGGTCCGCGTCGCCACCGCCAGTTCCAGCAGCCGCAGATCCTCCGGCGACCCGCAGATCAGCGCGTGGAACATCGCCCCTGGCCGCACGACGACCGCAGTGACCTCGAACACGTGGTTGTCACCCACCTCGACATACGTTCCCATGAACTCGCCGAACGGCCCTTCCGGCCGGCGCAGATGCGGCAGGATGCGCCCTTCCACCACGATCTCGGTGTCCGCCGGCACGTCAAGCGCGATGGTCCTGCACCGCCGCATGGCGATCGGTGCGCCGGCGATCTTGCACGCCACCTCGATTTCGCTCTCGTCGGCCCGCAGCGGCGCGGCGGCAGCCAGCACGAAGGCCGGCGAGGCGCCCAGCAGGATCGCGCATTCCAGCGCCTCCCCGCGCGCCTCCGCCCGTGCCTGGTAGTCGGTGAGATCATGCGAGCTGCCCAGCCGCACCCGCAATTCCCCGTCGCCGATGATCTGCGCCCGATGAAATGACAGGTTGGGCACGCCGCTATCCGGATCGCGCGCCAGATAGACCCCGGCGGTGAGATACGCGCCGCCGTCACGCTCGAAATAGGTGATCTGCGGCAACTCGGTCAGGCGCCGCGCCTCCAGCCCCGCCGGCTCATCCACCATCACCGGGGCAAGCGCGGGCCCGGCCATCAGCTCCACCCACCGCTTGCAGAAGCTGCGCTCCCCCGCCCCGATCATCCCCATCAGCCTGGGACGGCTGCCGTACACATTGCTGATCGCCGGAAATTCACTGCCGGCCACCCGGCGGAACAGGATCGGCGCGTCGCTTTCCTTCTGCGAGGCCTGTGTCACCGCTGCCAGTTCGTGTCGGCCGGACACCTCGCGCTCGACAACCCGCACCAGGCCGCGGCCCATCAGTTCCTCGATATACGCGCGCATGGCCGTCTCCACTGTTGCCG
>VFSW01005087.1_pt1 | contig 19506 bp, 19 predicted proteins | sample 5358111 | NCBI WGS metagenome assembly VFSW01 (sample SAMN11554181, study PRJNA540505) | mine drainage metagenome | isolation source: sediment from site ElyBrook_90M | place: USA: Ely Copper Mine, Vershire, VT | collected 2017 | reverse complement strand
GGCCGGGGCCGCGGGAGCGGGCGGCGTGCCGGCCGGGCTCGATGCGGGCGCCGGGGCGGGTGCGGCGGCCGGGGCCGCGGGCGATGCGGCGGGCGGCGGCGAACTTCCAGAAGGCGCGCCCAAACCGCCGAAGGCAGCAGCGGCGTCCGTCGATGAGAGGTAAAACAATTTCATTTCCAGCGGCTCCGGATGGATCTGCCACAGCATGCGGCGGACATCGGAGAGGAAGGACGTCCAATCGGAACACGCCGGCTGCGTGGGCGCGCCGACCCGGACACGGCCGCTGCCCACATCCTGCACCGTGAACTTGCTGTAGTTGAGCCCGTTGATGCGCGCGGCGAGATCGCCGAGCGCCGCCGCGTGTGGGATGGTCAGTTCCACGGCGAACGGCGCCGGCGGCCCCGGCGCAACACCCAGGGAGCTCGCCGTCCGCCCGGCCAGCGCGGCGATGCTGGACGGGATGGTGTTCAGAATCTGGATCTCGTCCGGCTTGAGGGGCATGCGCGTGGAATAGATCAGAATTGTGTTCTGCCCCTGCGCCGCCATCACAAAAGGCGCCGGATTTCCGACGAGGCCGATAATTCCGGGCAGGCCGATCAGCCCGGCCACGCCGGCCGACGGCGGATCGAAGAGGCCGCCACAGGTTCCGGCCCCCGCCGCCGGCGGCGTCGCGGATACGGCAAACACCAGTTCCACGGGCGCGGCAGGATTGTACCCCGGCGACGAAGAGTCGACGGTTGCGCGGATCACCACGGTTCCGGAGCCGTTCACGTTGTATCCAACCGGTCCGGCGCCCACGCTGCGCAGGGGCGTGACGCTACCGGAGACCACGGTCTGGGTCACCGGCAAGCCGGAGTCCGACGTCGCGCTGACGAAAAAGGCGCCGCCGACCGGCGGCGGGTAGCCGGGGATGCATGAATCGGGCGATCCCGGCGCGCATACCTGCCGGATGGCGATGCTCTGCGGCGTGCCTTCGGCAGGGGTTTTGACCTTGGCCGGATCCGTACAGGCCCACGGCTGCCCAGCCGCGGGCTGGGTGCAAATCAGGACCAGATACTTGCCCACGGGCCGGTGGTCGCGCGGCGGATGCGGCCCCCCGCAGCCCTGGACACACGGCCGGCCGGCCCACAAGGCCGCCGGAAGAATTGCAATCGCGAGTAAGAAAGATGGCCTTAGCATAGTCGTAAGTCCCCGGCGCGCATTACCAACGGACACCGATTGTAACCGGCGCCAGCCTGGTGGCGTTGTTAATAGCCAGGCCATGCAGGTAACGCACCTCAAGATACAGCATGACACCTCCCATGCGGGGAGGGGAAACGTTCAACCCGCCTCCGGCATCATACATGCCGGAATTGCCGCCGCCGGCAAACACGGCCGGGCCGGAGGGCTGCAACAGAGAACCCTGCGCGGCGGCCCCGGTGAATTCGATGTTGCGCCGGAGCCAGCCGAAGCCGCCCAAAAAATACACGCTGGCGCGCCGTCCAATCGCGTACCGAAACTCCGGATCGAAGGTGGTGCTGTAGAACTTCGCCGCGGCTGCCGTGGCCCCCGCCAGCATGGGGTTTGCGGACGTGGCCTGGCTCAGCGCCGCCGCGGTCGCGCCGAGGTGGTCGAACATGAAGTTCGCGGTAAGGAACACGCTCCAGCGGCCGGTAGACGGCGCCACCACGGCGAACCCGCCGCCCGCCTGGAAGTCCCACCCGCGGGTAAGTCCGCTGTCCGCCTGGGGCGAGGCCCACCCGCCGCCGGCTCCTATCGTGCAGGAGTGGAAATCCGGCGAAGATTGGGCCAGGCACTGGGAGAACGCGCCCAGCAGGACGGCCACTCCGGCCGGGAGCGCGCCGGCAAAGAGGCGGCCGTGGCCCGGATATGCGTCTGGCATGGCTTTTCGGTGCAAGGGTTTCACCTCCGTTTTTATGGGATTCAACGCAGCCAGCCCGGCCTAAGTTCCCGCCTGGAAAACCTCGGCGACTGACTTCAAGAGTCTGTCCCGGTCGAGTTTGTAGCACGCTCGCAGCAGTTGCATGTTCCCGCCAACCTGCTCCCCGCCGCCCGCCGCCACCGCGCCTAGCAGATCGTAAAGCGCCCGCAGGGGGTGGGCGGCACTGCAGTCTTGATACGCTGCCAGGAGAGCCGTTTTGCCGCCGGGGTGATGGTAAATCTCTCCGATTAGCTCGCCGGCATGGGGGAACATGGAGCTTTCCTCAGACTTGCTGTAGCTCGGGCTGGCTGTCGCCAGCCAGACCGGAAACTCGAGGTCCAGCGAGGCGACGGCATACGTTTCCCGCACCAGCGGCGTCTGGCCGGTATCCAGTTCCCGCAGCGCCGCGGCGGCGTTGCCGGCGGCATCCGCTGTATACAGGCCCAGCGCCTTCAGACAGTGACTCGCGCCGCCGGGATCCATCCACTCTTTCGCCAGGTACTCCATGGCGTCTCTCTGAAGATTCGGCAAAGCCGCGCGGCCGGATGTGGCAAGGACTGCGCCGATCAGGAGAATGCCGGAGAGTCGATGCATCGAGGTTTCCTCCAAGAGCGGTTTTTTCCCGCTCTTGATCCCTAAAGCGCATCTCGACCGGGAAAGGGGACAAAAAATCTTCGCTGGCCTGCTTGGACAGGCTCAGGCCGAACCTACTATTTCCATCCGGTCTTCTCCAAAACCTCTTTCGCGACGCGCGCCGTGTTGACGTGAATCGTCACCGTATCCTGGGTGTTGACGGCGTAGCCCCCGGCCAGCACGATGGCCACGGGAATGCGGCTGTGCAGGGCGGTCCAGAGTACCAGGCGGTCGCGCTCGCGCAGGCCCTCGAAACTGAGCGACAGTCCGCCAAGCTGATCTTCGCAATAGGGATCCGCGCCGGCCACAAACACCAGCAACTCCGGGTGGAAGACGGTCAGCGCGGTGCGGTATCCATTGCCCAGGCGGTGCAGATATTCCTCGTCGCCCACGCCATCGGGCAGGTGAATGTCCATGCTGGAAGGCGGCTTTTCCGCCGGATAGTTATTGAACTGGTGGATGGAGAGCGTGAAGACCGACGGGTCGCCGGCGAAGATATGCGCGGTTCCATTGCCGTGGTGCACATCGCAATCCACCACCATGGCGCGGTGGATACGGCCCTCGCGCTGGAGGGCGCGGATGCCCACGGCGATGTCGTTAATGGCGCAGAAACCCTCGCCGTGGGCGGCAAAAGCGTGGTGGAATCCGCCGCCCACGTTGAACCCGATTCCCTGCTCGAGGGCCAGGCGCGCGGCCAGGATGGTGCCTCCGGCGGCCAGCCAGTAGGCCTCCACCAGTTCGCGGCTGTAGGGCACTTCCAACTGCATGATTTCCCGGTAACCGAGCGTTCCGGTCCGCAGCCGGTGCACCCAGCCCGCTTCGTGGACCGCCAGGATCTCCGCGTCGCTGGCCGGTTCCGGACTCACGAAGTCCTCCTCCGCGGCGAATTGCTCGTGCACCAGGCGGTCGTGAATGTAGCGGAATTTGCGGGCCGGGAATACGTGGTCCCCCAATTTCAGATCGTAGCCCTGATGATAGACGAGGCGATAGGGCAGCATGACTTGTGGGCCGGCGCGCCGTTTCAGATGTAAGCGATCACGTCCATTTCCACCAGGGAATCGCCGGGAATGCCGCCGGCCGCCGCGATGGTGGTGCGCACCGGGGGGTTCTCGCCGAAGCGGCCCTGGAACACTTCGTTCATGCCCTTGTAGTCCTTCAGATCGTTCAGAAAGACGCTGCACTTCAGCACTTTGTCCATGGACGAGCCGGCGTTTTCCAGTTCCTGTTGGATATCGTCCAGCACGTGGGCCGTATGGGCCTTTATGTCGCCCTTGAAATGCGCGCCTTTTCCGGCGATGAACAGCAGATTGCCGTAGGAGACGGCGCCGCTGAACAGGGGCGTGGTCTTGGGCTTTTCACCCCGGTAGTGGACCTTCTTTTGCGGTCCGGATTGGCCTTGGGCGGCTCCGCCCGCGGCCGCCGCCAAAGCGCCTCCGCGAAGAAACGCGCGCCGGTTTGCGTGGCTCATGGTTTTCTCCAGTCACAAGTCGGGAAATTGCCTTGTCCATTTCACAAGGCTTGCGTTGAGTATAACTTAGCGCGCAGCGAAGGGGTTTGCGGGGGATTCGCGAGGGTAGCCCCGCGAATACAGTGAACAGTAGTGGCGTTGTTTCTTTGTTGCATTGGTCCCGGGCTCGTTCCGAGCCCGGGTTTTTCTCCCAGGAGCTAAAATGTCTGCCCGGAAACTGGTGTTGGCGGTGTTAACTGTGGGTCTGGCGGCGCGGCTGGCGGCCGGCCCGATCCTGACTACGATTCAAGACGTGATCTATAACGCGGACGGCACTCCGTATAACGGGTTTGCCGTGGTCAAGTGGACGCCCTTTGTGGCCGGGGACACCACCCAGATTGCGACCCAGTCGGTGACCGTGAATATCACCGGCGGCAACCTGATGGTGCAGCTTGTGCCCACCACCAATGCGACGCCCGCCGGATACTACACGGTCACGTTCACCAGCGCCGGCAACGACCAGTTCATCGAGACCTGGGCGGTGCCGCCGGCCACCAAAGCGCTGCGGGTGCAGGACGTGCTGATGTCGCCGGCAGCCTCGCCGTCTTCGCTGGTTACGGGCACAACTCCCATACCGGAGTCGGGGGTGATCGGATTGTTGGCCGATCTGGCGGCGCGGCCAGTGTCGGGCAGCGCTTATGCGGCGGGGCGGGTGGCCATCATCGATTCGTCCGGAGCGTTGGACGCCATCGGCGGCAACGTCTCCGACTGCGTGCACGTGGACGGCTCCTCCGGCCCGTGCGGCACTGCCGGCTCGGGCGCGCCCGGCCCGAACTTTACGGATGCGGAAGTGCTGGCGGGCACGGTGGACGGCGCCAACACCACGTTCACCGTGAGCGCGGCGCCCACGCCCGTCTCGAGCCTGGCGCTCTACCGCAACGGCATGCTGCAGAAGGCGGGCCTGGACTACACCCTGTCCGGCAACACCATTCAGTTCCTGACGGCTTCCACGCCCCAGCCCGGCGACACGCTGCTGGCATCCTATCGCGTGACGCCCACGGGCGCGCCGCAGGGGCCGCCCGCGCCGCAGATCCTGTGTTCCGGCATGGGCGCCGCGACATCTTCCACCACGCTCACCACCCTGGGCACGTGCAGCATCGCGGCCGGGGCCGTGCAGCCGGGCGACCGCGTCAGGATCAGTTTCGATTTCTCGCACGAAGGCACGCTGACCGGTCTCAACTTCCAGGTCAACTGGGGCAACACGGTGCTAGTGAAGCGCTATGGGGCGGTCAACGACGCGTTCATTTCGGGCTGGGCGGAGGCGGGCGCCAACACCGCCGCCTGCCAGTTGTCGGTCCAGAGCTGGGGCACCATGCTGCCGCCGGCGGCCGGCGTGTTGAACGCCTATGATTCGCTGTCGTATCCGCTGGTGCTGGCTTTCCAGGGCCAGATGGCGGCGGCCACCACCGATACGGTGACGCTGCGCAACTTCACCGTGACGCGCTACCCCGCGACCCCGTAGGGCCGCACCCGCCGGCAGCCCAGCCTGCATTTGACCTGACGGCGCCCGTGAGGTAGCATAGAGATGCGGGGTGGAGCAGTCTGGTAGCTCGTTGGGCTCATAACCCAAAGGTCGGTGGTTCAAATCCACCCCCCGCAACCAGATCCCCCCAATAGACTACGCGGCTCGCTGGCAGAGAGGCCTTCTTCCCGGATTACGTCAGTTGATGCCAGTTCTAACCCGGCCATTTGGCAATAGGCACGTAAACGCTCTTCCTGTGCCAATGGCGAATTGTCGCGGTATTCTGGCGAGAAATGGCGATCCGAAAAGTAAAACCCGCAACAGGAAGGAAGGCGGCAGCACGGGCGACCAGCGCTACGCCAAAGAAGACCGTGGGACGGCCACCGGCAAAGCATAGCAGTCCTGACTACGTGCAGATATCCGCCTACGTCCACAAAGACGTTTGGAGCAAAGCGTTTTGCCAGAAGGCCACTGCGTCAATTCCGGCGAGGGGCCGCACGACGCGGAAATCGAAACGGCGAACCTGCGGAGCTGTGATACCCCTGCACGAAGACACAGTAAAATCCGAAAAAGCTACAATCTCGTCCAGGTGTTACACAGCGGCGGGTGGCTGTGCCAGGGCCGGGGCCGAGTGGATTGCGGCGTATCGGTACGGGAAAACTGGCGCCGTGAGATGACCACACGGCTGTGGCGCCGTTCATTAATTCACTCTTCTCAGGCATCCGCCCATTAGCTGTTTCCGGTCCCGAAGCAGTTTCACTCCTGGGGTTTGCGGAAATCGCGAGAATCTCTGCCCATGGCGTGGACGCCGAATAAGTCCGGCGCCGCGCGGTTCGCCTAGCGAAAGAGCGCCGGCAGCCCGCGAACGGCGGACCTTGCTTCGCGGGTACCGCGTGTCAGATCCTCTGTGTAGCTCCTGAATTGTGGCACCCAGTGCTATAGAATGACTACAGGCACGCTGTGCGAATCTTCAAGTCCAGGTGGTTTCAGCAGCTTCGCAAGAAAGGAGGGAATCGCCGACGCGGCACTGCAGGAAGCTGCGGATCGCGCTGACAAGGGCCAGATCGACGCCGACCTGGGTGGCGAAGTCATCAAGCAACGGATCGCCAGACGCGGGCAGGGAAGGTCGAGCGGCTACCGGACGATCATCCTCTTCCGGCGGGGAACAAAGGCGTTCTTTGTATATGGGTTTCCTAAGAGCCAGCGGGCGAACATCGACGACGATGAGCTGAAGCAGTTTAGGGAAGCCGCAAGATACGTGTTGGCGTTAACGGAGAAACAGCTCGCTGAGCTTGTGAAGCGAGGCGATTTTCTAGAGGTAAAGGAAGATGGGCAGGAAATACCGAAGTGAAGCGATGGCGGCCGTCCATGAAACCATGGAGGCCTTGCATGATGCCGGCGCTATCGGCAAGCGGACTATGCGTCGCTTCGATGCGGCTTGCCTGACACCGGTCAGGCCGCTGACGCCCCAAGAGATCAAAGCGATCCGAGAGAGGGAACATGTCAGCCAAATGGTTTTTGCCAATTATTTGAACGTGACCGGCAGTTTGGTGAGCAAATGGGAGCGCGGAGAGAAGCGCCCGGCGGGCGCCTCTCTGAAATTATTGTCACTGGTCGAAAAGAACGGGCTGGCCGCGGTGGCATGAGACACGCGTTTTCAGGCCCGATCCGTTGCTGTGGCCGCCGGGATGATTGCCTCCTTCAACGGCCTGGCCCCGCTCTCCCGGTCAAACCACCCATCTGGACCCTGGAGAACACCATCCAGCCGGCCTCCGCGCCGTCTCTTGCGACTTCACACAGTTACACATATACTGTGGTCATGAAGAATATCACGCTCAGCATCGACGAAAATGTCCTGGCTGCCGTGCGCCGCCATGCCGTCGAATGCAACTCCACCGTTAACGCTCTGGTCCGCGACTACTTGACCGGTCTCGCCGCGCACCAGGACCGGGCCAAGCGCGCCCGTGCGCGATTGCGGCAGATGAGCGCGCAATCTCAGGGGCGGCTCGGCAAGAAAACGTGGACCCGGGAGGACTTGCATGGGCGTTAAGGCGTTCTTCGACACCAACGTCCTGGTCTACGCGGCGGTAGGAGCGGGCCGAGAGGAACCCAAGAGAAAGCGCGCCGTTGAGCTCATTGAATCGACGGACTTCGGCACTTCGGCGCAAGTCTTGCAGGAATTCTTTGTGACCGTGGTAAGGAAGGCGTCCCGCCCGCTTTCCGCCGCGCAAGCCATGGAGTGGATTGAGCAGTGGACGGCCTTTCCCTGTCAGACCATTGACCATCGGTTAGTGCGAATCGCGATCGAGCAGTCCGAGCGATTCGCGATTTCCTATTGGGACGCGGCCATCCTCGCGGCCGCCTGAGGCGCTTGGAACTGACACCGTCTACTCCGAAGACTTCAGTCACGGGCAGCGATATGGACCCGTGCGAGTCCTAAACCCCTTCTCTTGATGGCTTCCCGGCTCTCCGCCGGCCCGCACCAAGTCTGAGTGCCGCGACGGCCGCGGCGCCAGAGTGCCGGTAAAGCCTGCCGAAACGATTTGCCTCAGAGGGCCGGAACCCATTGTAATGAAAGGGCCCCAGGTGCAATTAGACTTTTGGGACAGGAGCCCTATTATCGTACAGGCTTTCCGTACTATTCGGTCAAGAGGGAACGGTGCATTCATCTATTATCGAAAGAGAGTATCGCCTCCGAACCGCCGCAAGATAGAATCAAGCCAGGGAAGCCAGCCAAACCGTCACATGTTCAGCGAGACAGCACAAAAAGAAGACGACATGGCAAGCGGTATAGGTGAATTGTTTTCGAGTTTAAAAGTGCTCGATCAAAAGAAGGCGGCGGCGTACTTCCTTTTGTTGTTTTCGTTGGCCTATGGAATCCGTGTTGTGGTCCTAGTTCCCTCTTTGCCAGAGCAGGCATTGTTCTATTCGTTGGGCATAGTAGCGCTCTCCATAGGCCGTCTGCTAGGCGTAGTCAATCCCGTTCCGTTTCCAGAGTTGTTGGTGATTCTTGCCGACACAATCAGAATCAAGGTTCTTGCCTTTCAAAGAATACCGGCAGCGGACGAATTCTTGTTGGCCTTTGATCGCAATTTTGGATTCGCCGGGATGTTTGTAGGCAAAGTCTTTTACAGCTTTCCGATAGTAAGTGCGTTCTTCCGCACTCTCTATTTCGGAGAGATGCTGGCCGTCCCATTGCTGTATACGATCTTGCCAGTCGGATGCCGAAAGAGGTACGGAGCCGCCATAATCTTGTTGGGCGCCATAATTCCATTCATGTATCGGGTTTGTCCTGGCGCCGGTCCATTGTACTTGTTACCCGGCTTTCCGTATGAAGCTCCGGGTTCCGCATTCCCTCACCTGAAACAGATCGACGCCCCCCTGAATACGACGCCGAGCGGACATTTTGGGTGGGCGTTGATGATGTTTTGGTTTGCAAATAAGTATGCCACCAAACCGGTTCGCATTGCGGCTGGCTTGTATGCGGTGGTGATGGCGATTGCGACGTTGGGCACTGGAGAACATTACATTATTGATCTGGTGCTGTCGGTTCCTTTCACCGCTTGCATTTGGGCGTTAGTCCATAAGCAATGGAAGTTCGCTGCGACTGCGGTGATAGCTGTCGTGGTTTGGTGCGTTGCATTACAGGGTGGATTAGCTTTGCTCTTACCACCGTTAGTTGCTTGGATCTCAGTTGGAGCCACTGTTGCGGTCTTCGGACTTTACGAGTACGAGGAATTGACTCGAAGTGCGAGTCATCGCAAACGAATACTCGACGCCGCAAGATGCTCAGAAGCGTGTCGAACTGAATCGGCCCGTTTCATTGACGGGGATGCGGAAAGGCTCCGCGCTTCGATAGGACCTCCGGGGCACGAATCCCAGTGAGAATCATGCGAACCTAAGTCGGCAGATCGAAGCCGAGCGAATCAGAGCCGCCACAAGCCGCCGTCCGTCACCGGAGTAGCTGTAGGTCCGCCGTGAGCATCCGGAGCGATTTGAGAGAGGCGCTGTGCGGTTTCTGCGGCTGCTCTGGACGGTGCCGGTGCTGGCGTAGTGATGACGATACTTATAGCGGGCAGCGATTCCGGGCGTGAGGCGTGTGATTTTTCAGGCTGCTGCGGCCAATGCCAACCGAAACGGGATACACCATCCAACCGCCCTCGGCGCCATCTATTGCGCCTTCACACAGTTACACATACTGTGGCCTTCTGTGGCCCTGAAGAACATCACGCTCAGCATCGACGAAGATGTCCTGGCTGCCGTGCGCCGCCATGCCGCCGAATGCGACTCCACCGTGAACGTCTCTGGTCCGCGACTACTTGACCGGTCTCGCCGCGCGCCAGGACCGGGCCAAGCGCGCCCGGGCGCGATTGCGGCGGGGGAGCGCGCAATCTGAGGGGCGGCTCGGCAAGAAAACGTGGGAGCGGGCAGGGACGAACCCAAGAGAAAACGCGCCGTGGATCTCATTGAATCGACGGACTTCGGTACTTCGGCGCAAGTCTTGCAGGAATTCTTTGTGACCGTGGTCAGGAAGGCGTCCCGCCCGCTTTCCGCCGAGCAAGCCATGGAGTGGATTGAGCAGTGGACGGCCTTTCCCTGTCAGACCATTGACCATCGGTTAGTGCGAATCGCGATCGAGCAGTCCGAGCGATTCGCGATTTCCTATTGGGACGCGGCCATCCTCGCGGCCGCCTGAGGCGCTTGGAACTGACACCGTCTACTCCGAAGACTTCAGTCACGGGCAGCGATATGGACCCGTGCGAGTCCTAAACCCCTTCTCTTGATGGCTTCCCGGCTCTCCGCCGGCCCGCACCAAGTCTGAGTGCCGCGACGGCCGCGGCGCCAAAGTTTCGGTAAAGCCTGACGAAACGATTTGCCTCAGTCCGTCACTATGAGGATGAGGAAGGCGACGCTGAAATGAAACATGAGATCCAAGCCCGGGGTCCTCTTGGGCTCCAAGTCGTGCTGTGCGCGGCGGTGTTATTGGCCGGCTGCAACCCCAGCCCCAATACCGTGCCTACCAGCGGTCCCAGCGTGCGGTTCAATGCCACGAACCGCCTTCAATCCTGGCCGGTGTCGAGCGGCGCTTCCAATCAGACTGGTTTCCAGGGGGTTCCCACGCCGAGCGCCGCGCCGATGATCAGCATCATGGGCAAGTCCGGCTTCGCCAATGCTCAACTTCTCAACATCGATCCGGCCAATCCCACTCCGAGTTTCGATGTGGTCATCGGAATCATCCCCGGCGACGTCAGCGGGGTCACGGCATTAACAGGGATGTGGAAATAACTCTCCTCCCCCTGGAAGCGGCGCCTATCAGTTCAACGTCCAAGCCACCAACGGCAAAAACATCACGAGCGGCGATACGTTGATTGTGAAGGCAGGAACCTAGCCCCTCCCAAACAACGGCCCGTAGCCGCGGGCCGCAACACCGCCGCCCCGCCCAAGCCCATGCTACATTGGAGGCGATCTTCTGCGTTTAAGGAACTCTTCATGCCACAAGACAACGAGGTCACTCGCCGCGATTTTGTCAAGGCCGCCGGCGCCGTTTCGGCCGTCGCCGCCGCGCTCCCCGTCCAGGGCGCCCCCTCGATCGGAAAGACGCGCTCCGCCAACGACCAGGTCCAGTACGGCTTCATCGGCACCGGCAGCCGCGGCAACTACCTCCTCAAGCACCTCCACGAAACCGACGAGGGCCGCTGCGTGGCCGTCTGCGACAACTACGAACCCAACCTCAAAAAGGGCATCGCCACCGCCGGCAACAATCCCGCCGCCTTCGTCGATTACCGGGAACTCCTGGCCCGCAAGGATATCGACGCGGTGCTCATCGCCGTGCCCCTCTACGAGCACTTTCCCATCACCCGCGACAGCCTCCAGGCCGGCAAGCACGTCTTCTGCGAGAAAAGCCTGGTCCATAAGGCCGAGGAGGTCCACGCCCTGCGCGCCCTCGTCGCCGACCACCCCAAACAGGTCATGCAGGTCGGTCTCCAGCGCCGCTACAGCCAGTTCTATCAGACCGCCAAACAGATGATCGAACAGGGGGTCCTGGGCAACGTCACTCACATCCGCGGCCAATGGCACCGCAACTCCAGCCAGCGCCGCCCCGTGCCCGATCCCTCCCTCGAGCGCAAAATCAACTGGCGCATGTACCGCGAATACGCCGGCGGCAATACCGCCGAGCTCGCCTCCCACCAGATCGACGTCGCCGACTGGATGTTCGGCGCCCCTCCCGATTACGTCATCGGCGTGGGCGGCATCGACACCTACAAGGACGGCCGCGACGTCTACGACAACATCCAGTTGATCTACGTCTACCCCAACGGGCGCAAACTTCTGTACAGCTCCATCAGCACCAACTCCCATCTCGACCTGCTGCAGGCCCAGCGCCTGGAATTCGGCGAAGTGATTATGGGTACCGCCGGTACCATCGAGATCACCATCGGCGACGATAACCATCCCGCCACCGCGCTCTGGTATCGCGAACCCAAGCCCATCTCCGCCCCCGCCGTCAAGAAGGCCGACGGCAAACAGGAAGCCTACAAGGCCGGCGCCACCATGACCACCGCCGCCGCCTCCCAGGGCATCCCCCTGCTGCTCCCCAAGGACTCCCAGTCGTCCGACGACTCCTTCCTCAGCCGCGAGGCCAAGTTCGCCCGCCGCTGGCTGTACAGCAAGGGCATCATGACTCCCGAAGAAGACCGCAATCCCGTCACCGTCGAACTCGAGGACTTCTTCCTCTGCTGCCGGGACGCCGTCAATCGCAAGCCCAAGGCCAACCTCGAAATCGGGCTCAACGATTCCACCGCCGTGATTCTTTCCAATCTCGCCATGGACGAGCACCGCCGCGTCGATTTCACCGAGATCCAGACGCTCGGCCGCGGCGGCCCGGCCAAGAAAGCCTGATTCGCACCGGGTTCCCGGCGGTACTTACGGTACTTTGTTCCGGCGCGCCGCGGCGCGGCATAACATACAATTTCATCAGAGTTATGTCGCGATCGAGTATAGTGTACAAGGTAAGTCATTCCTTATTGCCCGGCCTGGCGCTCGCCGCGGCCGCCGGGGCGCAGACCTTCACCACGCTGGTGAACTTCGACGGCGCAAACGGCGCCGCCCCCCAGCACATGACCCTCGTTCAAGGCGCCGACGGCAACCTCTGGGGAACTACCGGCATGGGCGGCTCGGGCGCTTCCGGCACGATCTTCAAAATCACCCCAGCCGGCTCCCTCACCACGGTATACAGCTTCGGCGGCGCGGATGGCGCCAACCCTTACGCCGGCCTGGTCCAGGGCGTCAACGGCGTCTTCTACGGGACCACCAGCGCCGGGGGCGCCAATGGCCTCGGCGTGATTTTCAAAATCACTCCGGGCGGCGTGCTCTCCGCGCCCTACAGCTTCGATGGGACCGCCGGCGCGAACCCCGCCGCCGCTCTGGTTCAATCCCTCGGCGGCTATCTGTTTGGCACGGCCTCCCTCGGCGGCGCAGGCTGCGCCCCGCCCGGTTGCGGCGCGATCTTCAAGATCACTCCCGCCGTGGCGCCTTCCCTGGCCGCCAGCTTCGGTCCGCCCCCCGGCGGCACAAACCCCTGGTCCGCGCTGGTTCAAGTTCCCAATGGCAGTTTCTTCGGCACAACCTATGCCGGCGGCGCGTATGGCTACGGCACAGTCTTCCAACTGCCGCCGGGCGGCTCGCTGTCCACCGTGCACAGCTTCAACGCCGCCGACGGCGCCGGCCCCTACGCCGGCCTGGCGCAAGCCGCGAGCGGCGCTCTCTATGGAACCACTTACTCCGGCGGCGCCAACGGTTATGGCACGATCTTCAGGATTACCCTGAGCGGCGCCCTCTCCACTCTGCACAGCTTCGACACCGCCGACGGCGCCAACCCCTTCGCCGCGCTGGTCCAGGCCACCGACGGCAACTTCTATGGAACCACTTACAACGGCGGTGCTAACGGCTACGGCGTCATCTTCCGCATGACCCCTGCCGGATCCGTCACCACCCTGTATAGCTTCGACCGCACCAGCGGCGCCAACCCCGTGGGAGGACTCTTGCAGGCCACCGACGGCAACTTCTACGGAACCACCAATGGCGGCGGCTCCGGAGGCGACGGCACGGTCTTCAAGCTCTCCACCGGCCTCGGCCCCTTCGTGAAAACCCTGCCCGCCTCCGGCAAAGTGGGATCGGCCGTCAAGATCCTCGGCACGAATCTTTCGCGCGCCGCCACGGTCGCCTTCAACGGCGTCCCCGCCGCTTTCACCGTGGTTTCCCCCGCGCTCCTCTCCACCACCGTGCCCGGCGGCGCCACCACCGGGCATGTCCGTGTCAGCATGCCCGGAGGCACTCTCTCGAGCAACGTAGTCTTCCGCGTCACTCCGTAAACGCCGCCTTTCGCCATGCGGTATCATGCCTGATTATCCATGAAACCAACCGCCACGATGCTGCTGGCCGCGGCATCCTTAGCTTTCGCCCAAGCGCCCGGCCCTATCGCGCTTCGCGGCGCCCGTGTCGTTACCGTCAGCGGTCCGGTGTTCGAAAAGGGCACGGTCCTGCTGCGCGACGGCCTCATCGAGGCCGCCGGCAAGAATGTCGACCTGCCAAAAGATGCCTGGGTAATCGATGGCGAGGGCCTTACCGTGTATCCCGGCCTGGTCGATGCCCTGAGCACCGTGGGCTTGCCCGAAACTCCCGCACAACCAGCCACGGCTCCCCGTGCCCAGGCTCCGGCGCCCGCGCGATTCGGCGCGCAGGGGCCCGCCATGCCCCTCGAACAAGGGCCTGAATTCCGTCCCTTCACCACCACCTGGGTGCGCGCGGCCGATCTGCTGAATCCGTCCGACCGCCGCATCGAGGAGACTCGCAGCGCCGGCTTCAGTTCCGTGGTCGCGTTTCCCGCAACCGGCATTTTCGCGGGCGAGGGAGCGTTCCTCAACCTGTCCGGCGAGCAGCAGGGCCGCATGGTGGTGGCTTCGCCGGTGGGACAGTACGTGACCCTGACGAGCCACGGCTTCGGCGTCTATCCCGGCTCGCTGATGGGCGTCATCGCTTATATCCACCAATTGTCGCTCGACGCCGGGCACTACCAGCTCGAAATGCAGGCCTACGCGAGCCATCCCGCCGGACGGAAGCGCCCGCCTTACGATCGCGCCGTGGAAGGCCTGCTCGAGTCGCCGCGCCTGCTGCTGCCCGCCGACGACGCCAAGCAAATCGACCGCATGCTGCGCCTCGCCGCCGAATTGAAACGTCCCGCGGTGCTTTACGGCGGCCACCAGGCGTATCAGGTCGCGGATCTCGTCGCCAAGTCCCGGGCGCCGCTGCTGATCGATCTGAAATGGCCCGAGAAACCCAAGGACGCGGACCCGGACGAGGAAGAAAGCTACCGCACACTGGAACTGCGGGATCGCGCACCCTCTTCTCCCGCCGCGCTCGAGAAAGCCGGCGCGCACTTCGCGTTCTATTCCGGCGGCACGGCGCCCAGAGACATGCGTAAGGCCGTGAAACGAGCCATGGACGCGGGTCTCACGGAGGCCGCCGCGATCCGCGCGCTGACCCTTTCCGCCGCCGAAATCTACGGCGTCGCCGACCGCGTGGGATCCATCGACCCGGGCAAAATCGCCAACCTGGTGGTGGTCAAGGGCGATCTCTTCGACGAGAAAGCCAAAATCGAGTATGTGTTCATTGACGGCGCGCAGTACGAACCCGTGCCGGAAACGCCGCCGCCCGGCGGCCGGACGGGGCGGACGGCCCCCGGAGGCGCGGAATGAAACGCTGTGCGCTGTTCCTGCTGGCCTGGCCCCTGGCCGCCGGCCAGACCACCGTGATCCGCAATGCCACGGTTCTTACGGTCACCAAGGGGACCTTCCAGGGATCCATCCTGATTCGCGACGGTAAGATCGTGGAAGCCGGCGAAAAAGTGCTGGTCCCCGACGGCGCGCGCGTGGTGGACGCGGCCGGCCAATATGTGATGCCCGGCATTATCGACTGCCACTCGCACATCGCGGCCGACAGCATCAACGAAGGCGCCATCGCGGTGTCGTCCATGGTGGGCATCGAGGATGTCATCAACCCGGACGATCCCGATATCTATCGCGCGCTGGCCGGCGGCGTCACCACCGCCAATGTCCTGCACGGCAGCGCCAATCCCATCGGCGGCAAGTGCCAGGTCATAAAGATGCGCTGGGGTAAGGACGCCCAGGGCCTGATCTTCGAAGGCGCCCCGCCGGGCATCAAGTTCGCGCTGGGCGAGAACGTGAAGCGCTCGGGATCGCCCGGCGGCGGCTTCGGCGCGGCCCCCGGCTTGCGCTACCCGGCCAGCCGCATGGGCGTGGAAGACGTGATCCGCGAGGCGTTCACCCGGGCGCGCGCCTACCAGAGGGAATGGCAGGAGTATCAGGCCAAGGCGGACCGCCACGAACAGGCCATCCCGCCCCGCCGCGACCTGCAGCTCGAGCCGCTGGTGGAGGTGCTGGAGGGCAAGCGTTTTGTCCACGCGCACTGCTATCGCGCGGACGAAATCCTGATGCTGCTGCGGGTCTCCGACGAATTCGGATTCAAGGTCCGCACGCTGCAGCACGTGCTGGAAGGCTACAAGGTGGCCAGGGAAATCGCCGCCCATGGCGTGGGCGCGTCCACCTTCAGCGATTGGTGGGCCTACAAGGCCGAGGCCTACGACGCCATCCCGTATAACGCCGCCATCATGGTGCGCAAAGGGGTGCTGGTATCGCTCAATTCGGATTCCGCGGAACTGATGCGGCATCTCAACACCGAAGCCGCCAAGACCATGAAGTACGGCGGGCTGGACGAGACGGAAGCCCTTTCCCTGATCACCATCAATCCCGCCAAACAACTGGCCATCGACAACCGCGTGGGGTCCATCGAGCCCGGCAAGGACGCCGACCTGACCATCTTCGACCAGCATCCCCTGTCCAATTACGCCAAGGTGGAGAAGGTCTTCATCGACGGCGAGTTGTACTTCGACCGCGAGAAGGACCTGGAAGAGCGTCCCGCGAAGGCGGCGCGCAAGAAGGCCCTGCTTGAGAAGTTCAACGCGCAGCCCAAAAAGGATCGCGGCAAACCGCCGGGAGGTGTTCAATGAAAAGGTGTCTGCCCGCCATCGTCGCGCTCCTGCTGCCGGGGGCGGCCGGCGCTGAAACCATCCTGCTGCGCGGCGCCACCGTGCACACCGTATCGGGCCCCGATATCCCCAACGGCTCGGTATTGGTGCGCGACGGAAAGATCGCCGGGGTGGGCGCGCGCATCGTGCCTCCCAAGGGGGCTCGGGTCGTCGATCTCAAAGGTCTGCATCTCTATCCGGGGATGATCGACTCGGCCACCGAGATCGGCCTGTCCGAGATCGCCGCGGTCCGCGAGATGAACGATATCTCCGATCTGGGCCTGTTCAAGCCGCAGTTACGCGCGGCCACCGCGGTGAACCCGGCCAGCGAACACATTCCAGTAACCCGGGCCAACGGTATTACATGCGTAATCACCAGCCCGGGCGGAGGCATTATCGCGGGCCAGAGCGTCCTGCTGCACCTGAACGGCTGGACCATGGAGGACATGGCCGTGCGCGCGCCGGCCGCCATGCGCATGGAGTATCCGCACATCCAGGCCCGTTCCCGTTTTGGCGGCGGGCCGCCCGGACGCGGGCCGTCCTATGCCGATGCCAAGAGCGCCTACGAGAAGCAGGTGCGCGAATTGAACGACTTCATGGAGACGGCGCGGCGTTACCGCCAAGCCAAGGCGGCGCACGGCGCCGGCTTGGAGACGGATCTGAAGCTGGAGGCCATGTTGCCGGTGCTGGATGGCGCCCTGCCCATGCTCATTCGCGCGGACAAGGAAAAGACCATCAGGGAGGCCATCGCGTTCGCGGACCGGCAGAAGATCCGCATGATCCTGGAGCGGGGCGAGGAAGCCTGGAAGGTAGCCGCCGAACTGAAGGCCCACGCTATCCCCGTGGTGCTGCCTCCCACCCTGCGCCTGCCGGATGAGGAAGACGATCCTTATGACAAGCCCAACAGCATCCCGGGCGAGTTATGGAAGGCCGGAGTGATGTTCGCCTTCGCCACGTTCGGGCCCGGAGCGGAGAGTAATCCCCGCAATGTGCCTTATGAGGCGGCCGCCGCGGTGGGGTTCGGCCTGCCGCGGGAGGAGGCCCTCAAGGCCGTGACTCTGTATCCCGCGCGGATCTGGGGCGCCGGCGATGAGTTGGGATCCATCGAGAAAGGCAAGTGGGCCGACCTGATTGTCACCGACGGCGACCCCCTGGAAACCCGCACGCGGATCAGCCAGGAGTTTATCAAGGGCGCCGCCGTCGATCTCAGCAACAAACAGCAGCGGCTGTACGAAAAGTATCTGGCCCGATAGCGGACGCCAACCTGTGGCCCGCGCCCGGTTCAGCTACGAATCGCAAATGAGAGTTACAGGACCATCGTTTACCAGGTGCACGTCCATCCGCGCCTGAAAGACCCCGGTTTCGACGGGGACTCCGGCGCGCCGCGCGGCATCCACGAAATGCCGGTATAACCCGGCGGCCTCCGCCGGGCTCGCCGCAGCGTCGAAACTGGGGCGGCGGCCCTTCCGGCAGTCGCCGTACAAGGTGAACTGAGATACGATCAGCAGGCTGCCGCCCGCTTCCCGGATGCTCCGGTTCATCTTGCCCGCCTCGTCCGGAAATACCCTTAATGCCAGTACTTTTCCGGCCAGGTACTCCGCGTCCTTCCCGGTATCACCCCTGGCGATCCCAACCAGGACAAGCAGACCCGGTCCTATACTTCCGGTTACCCTGCCTTCGGCCTCGACACGCGCCTCTTTGACCCGCTGAATCACGATTCGCATGAGTCTCAAGCTACGGAAGCCGGCTTATCTCGGGGTGTAAAAAAAGCTGCCATGACCCAAATATTATAGCTTGACCCTAATTGCATCTTAGGAAACTTATGATATAGTGTGCGAGGGAGAAACCAATGCCAAGAGGCAAAGCAGCAGCAACACCGGACCATGCAACCTTGCAGATGGCCCTGGTGGGGTACGAGGTTGAGAAAGCGCGTATCGAGGGTAAGATACGTGACATCCAGGGGCAACTGGGAATGGCCAGGTCCGCGGGAGGCGGCGCGGCAGCCGGCGCCCCCCCCCAAAACCGGAATCAAAGCCCGGCCCCGCCCACCCCCCTCCCCGCCCCCCCCCCCCCCCCCAGGGCCGCGCACCCCCGCGCCGCGGCCGCCGCGGCCAAGGCAGCCAAGGGCTAGGGAGGCGGCGGCCGCCGCTTGATCTTACCTGCGTGCCAGTGGGGCAGGCAATGGCGCAGCCGCCCCACTTCAGGACGCGCTAGTCGCACGGCTGCCCTACATAGAAAGCGGAGCTGCCATGATCGTCGGCACGGGCGTGGATCTGGCCGAAGTGCCCAGGATTCGCGCCGCCATCGAGCGCTACGGCGCGCGCTTCATCGAGCGGATCTACACTCCCGCCGAGATCGCTTATGTCGAGCGCAAGGCCAACCGCTACGAACGCTATGCCGCGCGCTTCGCCGCCAAGGAAGCCGGCATGAAAGCCATCGGCACGGGTTGGCGCGGCGGCGTGCGCTGGCGCGATTTTGAAGTGGCCAACCTGCCCTCCGGCAAGCCCACTCTCCGTTTCCACGGGCAGGCCGCCCGCTTCGCCGCCTCCCTGGGAGTCGGCAACGTCGCCCTATCCCTTACACATACGGCGGAGTTGGGGATGGCGCACGTGATTCTGGAGCGCTAGGCGCCGCGCGCAATTGCGCGTCTTCCAGCCGCCGCGTCTCCTGCCACGTGTAGATCATGCGGTGGGCCACGGTCAGATTCGAGAGCACCGCGATCACCCACAGCACCGGGGCCATCCTGTCCGCCAGGGCGCCGATGATCAGCAGCACTACCCGCTCGGGCCGCTCCAAAAACCCTACCTTGCACTTGGGAATGGTGTTTTCCGAGCGCGCCCGGGTGTAACTCCCCATCACCGCACCGGTCATCACGATGG
>VFSW01005086.1_pt1 | contig 19508 bp, 13 predicted proteins | sample 5358111 | NCBI WGS metagenome assembly VFSW01 (sample SAMN11554181, study PRJNA540505) | mine drainage metagenome | isolation source: sediment from site ElyBrook_90M | place: USA: Ely Copper Mine, Vershire, VT | collected 2017 | reverse complement strand
GCTTCGTCCGCGGTGCGCATTCTGGGCGGCGAAGGCGCCAAAGCCATGCTCCTGGCCGGCGGAACCGACCTCCTCCCCAACATGAAGCGCCGCCAGCAGGTCCCGCGAACCCTGGTCTCCTTGCGGAACATCGACAGCTTGAAACAATCGCAGTTCGACGCCGCCGGCGCGCGCCTGGGCGCCTGCGTCACGCTGGCGGAAATCGCCGAGGACCCTCGTTATCGAAATGGCTATTCCGCGTTGTGGCAGGCCGCCGCGCAGGTGGCCACCTCGCACATCCGCAACATGGCCACGCTCGGCGGGAACATCTGCCTGGACACACGCTGCGCCTACTACGACCAGAATTACGAGTGGCGCAGGTCCATCAGCTTTTGCATGAAGAAGGACGGCGAGACCTGCTGGACCGCGCCGGGCAGCGAGAGCTGCATGGCCGTCTCCTCCACCGATACGGCGCCGGCCCTGATCGCCCTGGGCGCCCGCGTGCGCCTGCGGTCGAGCGCGGGGGAGCGCGAAGTCCTTCTCTCCGACCTCTATCAGAACGATGGCATCCATTACATGCTGCGCCAGCCCGGAGAAATTGTCGCGGAAATCAGCCTGCCCGCGCTGCACGGCTGGAAGAGCGCCTACTGGAAACTGCGGCGCCGCGGCTCGTTTGACTTTCCGGTGATGTCGGTGGCGGCGGCCGCGCGCCTTTCCCCCGCGGGCGTCGTCGAGGAAGCGCGCATCGTTCTCGGCGCGGTCGCCTCGCGTCCCCTGCCCGCCGACGAAGCGGCGAAATCCCTGGTGGGACACGCTCTGACTCAGGAGACCATCGCGGCGGCGGCGGCCCGGGCCGCGCGCCTCGCCAAGCCGCTCGACAACACCGATTTCGACATGAGCTGGCGCAAAAAAGTCACCGCGGCCTTCGTCACCTACGCCCTGCGCGACCTCCGCGGCGACGATCTGACCGCCGAAAGCGTCGCCTTGGCCCGCCACATCCCCTAATATCGCGTCCGGCAAGTAACTGCCAATACTGCCCGACTCGTAACGCACCGTAGGGGCGCTGCTCGCTGCGACCTGCGCGGCGACGACATGACCACCGAAAACCTTTCTCTGAGCCGCCACAACTTCTAGTATTGCGCCCCGCAAGTAACTCCCAATAGTGCCTCGCAACTCGCCGTAGGGGCGCTGCTTGCTGCGCCCTGCGGGGTTGCAAGATCTGCCAGATATTTCCCGGATAGCACACTAGCAGGCCGCTGAAAGATCCGGACAGCTTTGCGGGTCACGGCTTCAGCGCGCCGTCTGCGTCCCGGACAGCGCTCGGGACCGCGACATAAGCGCCACAAAATCAGGGAGGCTTTAGCCACTGAAGCTCCCTGATGCGTCTTTTCCAGCACCGTGCTGGATCACTTCGAAAAATGCCATCACGCCGCGCGGTCATTCCGAGCCCATCGGCTCGATTCCTATTGCAGAACGGAGGCGCGGGAGTTACCTTGTTCCTTGCACCTGCGCTGTTATCATGAGGTCCACTTGTCCATAGTCTATAGTCGATTTGCCATTCTTCAGTTCATGTTTCTGTCCCTCGTATGCATCACCGTGTCCGCGAGCGATGCCCCAACCCCGTGGACTGCTCCGCACTTTACGATTGATCCACGAGTCCTTTACGCAGAAGCATCTGAGTATGCTTCGCCTGAAGGAACCAATGCCACAGTTTTGACTGATGAGGAGAGCTATAGTTTCGATGCGTCCGGCCGCAGTCTGTACACCGAGTACATGGTCTACAAGGTTCTCACCCAACAAGGTGAGGATGGCTGGAGCAGCATTTCGGTAACCTGGGAACCTTGGCATCAGGAACGACCTTCAATAAGAATCCGTGTAATCACTCCTGATTACGTTGTTCATGATCTTGACTTGAAGACCTTGGCGGACGCTCCGGCTCAGGACGAACAATCCAACACTTACAGTGATCGTCGAGTCATTCGCGGTCCGTTACCTGCCGTCGCGCCCGGCTCAGTAATAGAGCAAGAAATTGTCGTCCGGGAAAGCACCCCATATTTCAACGCAGGTAGTGTGGGGAGATACTTCTTCGGGCGAGTTTCCGTGCCGGTTCGTCACAGTCGTCTCGCAATAGAGGCACCATCATCAGTTCCACTCCATTACGTGATGCAGTTGCTTCCGGATCTACAACCACAAAAGACTGAAAGTGATGGGCGAGTCCGCATCGTTTTCGAACGCGGGACCATCGATCCGCTGGAAACACCGGATTCGTACTTGCCCAGCGACGTGCCTGCCTACCCTTCCGTAGCTTTTTCAACCGGAGCGTCGTGGGCACGCGTGGCCGAAGATTACGCGGAAATCGTGGAAAGCAAAATCAAGGGTAGCGAGGTCAAGGCTCTTGTGGAGAAGTTGACTCGGGGCAAACAGACACAATTTGAACGAATCCAAGCAATCTCCGGCTACCTCGACAAAGAAATTCGATACACAGGGGTGGAGTTTGGTGACGCGGAAATCGTTCCTCATTCCCCGAATGAAACTCTGGTGCGCAAATACGGAGACTGCAAGGACAAATCAACTCTCCTTGTTGCAATGCTTCGGTCGGCCGACATTCCGGCTTACCTGGCACTCTTGAATGCGGGCGGAAGAATGGATGTGCCTTCAGATCTCCCCGGCATGGGTTTTTTTGATCATGCAATTGTCTACGTACCAGGAAGTCCCGATTTGTGGATCGACGCTACAGACGAATTTGCGCGACTAGGTCAGCTCCCGACCTCGGACCAAGGCCGGCTCGCTCTCGTGATTCGACCCGAAACTACAGCCCTCGTCCGCACTCCTGAAGCGTCCTCGCAGGACAACTTGTTGGCCGAGTTCCGCGAGGTCCATCTCGGAGAATATGGCCCGGCGCGGATCATAGAGCGGTCTCAACCACATGGAAGCAGCGAGTCATCGTACCGACGGTCGTACGCGGACAAGCAGAACAAGACTACACGAGACGACCTGACGAGTTACGTGAAATCGCAGTACCTCGCGGAGAAACTAGACAAGCTCGATCGTTCCGATCCGGACGACCTCTCCCATCAGTTCGAATTAGTGCTTGAGAGCGATCGGGCAAAACGCGGCTTTACGGATCTTGAGATCGCTGTGGCTGCCATTCGGTTGGAAGGTTTATTCTATCGTCTTCCAGTAGAGTTGAGAGAGCGCCAACAAAAGGACAGCAACACTACGAGCGGGCAGAAATCCAGAACCAAGCGCACGGCCGATTACCAGCTTCCGGAGGCGTTTGCTACCGAGTGGCACTACACAATCACACCGCCCACAGGATTCCGGCCCAAACCGTTGCCGAAGGACATGGAACTCCGGTTAGGTCCTAGCCTTCTCACCGAAAGGTTCTTTTCGGATCCGGACAATACGGTCCATGCCAACCTGCGATTCGATACGGTGAAGCGACGCTTGAATGTCAGCGAAGCTGCAGAGCTGCGCGAGAGAATTACGGAATTGGTAGAGGGGCAGCCAGTTCTGGTCTACTTTGAGCCTGTCGGAGAGGTACTGGCTGGCGAGGGAAAAATTCGCGACGCCCTCCAATCGTATCGAGACTTAATTACCCTCAATCCCGAGAAAGCGGTCCTTCACCTGCGGCTCGCAAAGGCCTTGCTCGCCGCTGGACTAGCGGAAGCTGCGCGCGGCGAGGCACAGACAGCAACCAAGCTGGACCCAAATTCCGCTCTCGCACAAAAGACGCTGGCCGAAATTCTGGAATACGATTTCGTCGGGCGCAAGTTTCGGTTGGGCAGCGATTACGCGGGCGCTGAAGCTGCCTTTGGCGCCGCGGAGAAACTTGACCCCGAAGACAAAGCTACGGTAGCCAATCTTGCAATTCTTTTGGAATACGACCACTGGGGCCTGCGCTACGGATCCGGTGCGAAGCTGAAAGATGCAGTCGCAGAGTACAGAAAGCTCACTGTCGAGCAGCGGACTGATCTTGGAATACAGAATAATCTCCCCTTTGCCTTGTTCTATGGAGGTGAGTTCTCGGAGGCCGAAAAGGCGGCTCTGGCTTCAAACGCGCAGCCAATTGCTTTGATCGTAGCGTGCGAAGCGGCCCTCAACGGGGAACAAGCTGGCATGGCTGAGGCGCGTAAACTCACCGCTGAAGACGAGCAATTTAGACAGGTGGCGCGGAACGCCGGAGAGATGTTGGAGAACCTTCGAAAATACTCGCTGGCTGCCGATTTCATAGAGACCGGGGCTGCCGGAGCTGACGCTTCCGATCAGCAAGCGTATGCCTCCCTGATGCGCAGGACCCAACTTCACGAACAAATACAACCTCCCGACGATCCTGCGGGTGCTGCCATCCGATTCCTCTTGCTTGAGCAGGACCTCGACCTCACAGTTGACCAGCTTCGCTCGATCAGCAGCCGGAATGGTGCAACTGCACTTGCCAATTCAGATGTCCGCGACTATTTCACCAGAATCGAACGGGGGACCATCAGCAACAAATCGCGGAAAGGAGAGTTTTGGGAAAACGGCCTTGACTTTTCGATTGCTCGGGCGCAGCCGAGTGTCCAAGGAAGCGACGCGACAGGCTACAAGGTGACGCTCTGGCCGGCAGCCGATTACAAGCGATCGGTATATGTCGTCAAGGAAGACGGCCACTACAAGGTTCTCGCAGCTTCCCCCTTTTCTGCCGGGATTGGTTTAGAGGTACTGGATCGACTAGCCGCAAACGACCAATCCGGTGCACGTGTCCTCCTCGATTGGCTACGCGAAGATCAGCACCTTGCAGGCGGCGATGATCCACTAGCTGGCGTTCCGTTTCCTCGCTTTTGGACAAAGGGCAAGGCATCCGATGCTGCGAGGATGAGATTAGCGGCTGCCGCGATCCTCGTGATGACAGACGCCACTGCGAAACGGGGAATTTCGATGTTGGAAGCCGCAGATGGTTCCCTCTCTGTCGATACGGACAACACGAACGTCGCCCTTGCTCTCGTCTACGGTTACGGTCGCCTCCGAATGTATGACAAGGCAGTTGCTGTCTCTTCTAAGCTCCAAGAACAATATCAAGACTCTGATAGCGCCTTCCGCTGGCATGCATCGTCCTTGCGTGCGTCGGGGCGGTCTGGCGAAGCTGATGCGCTTGCACAGGAGCGATTACGGCGTATCCCCGGCGATCTAGATGCCCTGCAGGAAATGGAAGATGACGCCATTGCTCGAGAAGACTTCGCAAAGGCACACGACATAGCTCAAGGGATAGTGAAGGACGGGAAAGGGGGCGCTTCCGAGCTGAACGAAATTGCCTGGCACTCGCTGTTCGTCGGGAAACCCTCAGATTCTGATATCGACGCTGCCCTCAAAGCTGCCCAATTGAGCAACAACGCCTGGGGAATTCTACACACTCTGGGTTGCCTTTACGCGGAACTGGGGAAGCTCAAGGAGGCTCGGGAGGTACTTGTGCAAGCGATGGACTCCGCCAATTTCGATGAGCCAGACTCTAATTTCTGGTATGCCTTCGGTCGCGTCGCCGAACAAGCGGGCGAACGTGACCTAGCCCTAGCCGACTACGCGCGGGTTACAATCCCGAAGAATCCGTTGGAGATCCCAGGCAGCTCCTATCAGTTGACACAGATCCGCCTCAAGGCGCTGCAGAAATCAACAAAATGAGACCCTCGGTGGCGAGCCTCGGCTCTCATAAGTGTCGCAGACTTCTTCAGAAGCGAGCTGCAACTCTCCGCACAGCCCGTGAATAGAGTCCAGAATCACGTTCGCTTTGGTCTCGAGCACGCACTCCATCACAACCTTCCCGCCAGCGGTTGCAGCCGTCATTGCGGAGTAATGTCGAATAACCGCGTTGAACAGCCTTGGTATAGGCTTTGTGCTTATTGCCCGTCTAATCTTTCTCGATTGGAGATATGGAGAAGCGCGTCCCACCAAGAGGCAGATAGGGACGATGCCTCTAGAAGAGCACAGGAAGAAGATACGCAATCCCAAATTCAGGCGGTGGGTGGATGATTTGAGGATCACTATAGGTGAGACTTCAAACTGACCCACGACCTAGCGTTGCCATCAGGTACAACCTGTTTTCCCGGCTCCCTCGGGCGGTGCGCCCGCTCATTGGGCGCCGGCCTGCACCGCGATCATGCCTTCGCCGGAAACGCCCTTGGATGGCGCAAAAAGAGCCAAAACGCGCCATTTTGGAGCCCGTTAAGGGGCCTAAAATGCCTCCATGTGGAAGGAATAAAAAGCTTCATCATGGATCTATTCTTTACGCCGGCCCTGCGGGTCGCCGGGCCTTGGCCGCACCGAACATCGGGGGGGGGATCTGCGACGGCGCATCGCGGCGGTGGTGTGAGCCGAGTCACAATCGCGGGTGATACAGATCACAGTAGCAACTGCCCCGATCGTGGCAACTATGGGTTGACGACAAATGCACAGGGGAACCACGCCCGGCGCGTCGCCAGTTTTCCGGCGGTAAAATCGCAGCGGCAAAATCGTTGCCGCACAGGAGGAAGAGATGAATCAAGTTCGGATGCGCAGGGGTGCTGTAGGCATTATCGTACTGGCGCTGGCGTTGCTCGCCGGCGCGCCGGTTCACGCCGATGGCGATGGAGCCACGCTGTATAAGTCAAAGTGCGCTATCTGCCATGGACCCGACGGCAAGGCCGCCACGCCGGCGGCGAAGGCCATGGCCGCGTCGGACCTTACGTCCGCGGCCACGCAGAAGCTGACGGACGCGCAGCTCATCGAGATCACAACCAAGGGCAAGAACAAGATGCCCGGCTATGAAAAGAGTTTGAGCGCGGCGCAGATCAAGGAATTGGTGGCGCACATCCGCGAGCTCGGCAAAAAGAAATAGGTTGTGCCGGCGATGCAGGCTGTGCCGCCCGGTGAATGAACGGAGGCTGGCAAGATGACCACCCCAAACGACGCAGGGTCGAAGGCGCCCGATACCGAAGGCCCGCGGTCGGTTCCCGATCGCGAGCAAACGAGCCCGCGGGCGCCGAGCCTGCTTCACAACTGGGTGAGCCTTGCCGGCCTCGTCTTCATTGCGCTTGCGCTCGCCTACACGCTGTTCGCGGTGCTGGTCACGCTGGTGGGCGTGGAGCCGAATCCGTACTTTGGCGTGCTCCTTTACGTCCTTTTCCCAGCCATTGCCCTGTTCGGTTTGATCCTGGTGCCCGTCGGAATGCTCTGGGAGCGCCACCGGCGGCGCAAGCTCGCTCCCGGAGAAGTTCCCGCCTACCCGCGGATCGACTTCAACACGCGCTCCGCGCGGCGCGGATTGTTCGCTGCGGCAGGCCTGTCGAGCTTTTTCCTGGTTCTGACCATCGTGGCAACCTACCAGGCCTATCAGTTTACCGATTCGGTGACCTTCTGCGGCCAGCTCTGCCACGGGCCCATGAAGCCGGAATTCGTCGCGTACAAGGACTCGCCCCATGCGAGCGTCCCCTGTGTGTCTTGCCACGTGGGGCCGGGACCCACGTGGTACGTGCGCTCGAAGTTTTCCGGGCTGTACCAGCTCTATGCGGTTGTATCGGGTACTGTTCCGAGGCCGATCGCGACGCCCATTCGGGCGATGCTCCCGGTCCGGGAGGGATGCGAACGCTGCCACTGGCCGGAAAAGTTTTACGGCGCGCAGTTCAAGGTGTTCACGCATTTCGCCCCGGACGAAAAGAACACGCCCACGCAGATCTCCATGTTGATTGACATCGGCGGAGGCAGCGCCGAGCACGGCCGGGCCACCGGCATTCACTGGCACATGGCCATTTCCAACAAGGTCTGGTTCATCGCCACCGACAAGCAGCAGCAAACCATCCCCTGGGTGAGGATGGAGACCGAGGACGGCCGGGTCACCGACTACGTCGCCAAGGATGGCGCCCTCACCCCCCAGCAGATTGCCTCCATGCCGAAGCAGTTGGTGGAGTGCGTGACATGCCACAGCCGCCCCTCTCACCGGTTCCGGCCGCCCGACCAGGCCGTGGACGAGGCATTTGCAGCGGGCCGATTGGACCCTTCACTTCCCTTCCTCAAGCAGCAGGCGGTGAAAGTGCTGGCCCGCTCCTACCCATCCGACCAAGCCGCCTTGGAGCAGATCGCGACGGGCTTGGATGCCTTCTATCACAGCAATTATGCGAAGGCGTACGCCGAGAAACAAGCGCAGATCAAGCAGGCCATCGCCACGACTCAGTCCATCTATGGGAATAACATCTTCCCCGGCATGAAGGCCGATTGGCGAACGCATCCCGACAATATCGGGCATCTGTACTATTCGGGTTGTTTCCGGTGTCACGATGGCCAGCACATCAGCGCGGATGGCCGCGTCCTATCGAATGACTGCACTACCTGCCATTCCTTCCTGAGCGCTGCTTCGGCCCGCCCGGCAAAAGACGCCGGACGCAGTGAACCGTTCAAGCATCCCATCGATTTCAGCGCCCTGGCTGGAACGCCGTGCACGACGTGCCACAGCGGCGCGGGCAGCTAGTGTCCTGAATCAGAAGTTCCTTGCGTAATCCGACGGCACTAAAGTGGCAACTGGAATTTACGTCCCTCAGCGGATAAAGCCGCATTCATTTTGCCGTTGTTGCGGCACGGTCCCGACTCCTATCCGGGACGCAAACGGCGCGCGGAAGCCGTGCCCTGACGCAAACTGAAGTTGTCACATGGATTCCAACAGGGTGCTGAAAAAGACGCCTCAGGGAGCTTCAGGGGCTAAAGCCCCATTGATTGTGCGGCGCTTATGTCGCGGCTAAAGCCGCGACCCACAAAGCTCCGGGTTTTATCAGCATCCTGCTAAAGCCCCGTTGATTGTGCAACGTTTCTGTCGCGGCTAGTGAGGGCTGCATTTCTAACGTCCCATGGCTGAGGCTCCGAAAGCTCTTGTCCATTGGGACCCTGAGCATCTGGCGCCGGACATTGCGTATGCAGATCTCAATAAAGCCGCGACCCACAGCGGTTTCAGGATTTTTCAGCATCCTGTTAAAACCCTTAATGAAAAGGCGCGAGTCATGTCGCAGCGGAAGCTCCGCCCCTCGAAACTTCTCTTTTCTTTCCGCGATCTGTTAACGGCCAGCCTTGGTGAGGGTGGCGCCGGTGATTCGCTTGGTTTGATGGGCGTGGTTGGGGCCCGGATAGCTGAAGAGCAAATCGTAGCCGGGAGAGCCGCCCGCGACGAAGATGTGGAAATCCTCGGGGCCTTGGACGGCGGGAATTTTCCCTCCCGGCTTCAGGGCTTCGCGAAACGTCGCCGCGTGTTCGGGGCGAATGCGTCCGTCGGCGATGGTCTGGCGGGTGAAGTCAATCGCCGCGGCGTGCGAAAACCCGACGGTGGCTGAAATCAGCTTCTCGTAAGGAATGCGCGAGTGTTCGTAAAGCCATTCCTGCACACTTCTGCGCGTGTAACCGAGCTGGGCCAGCTCGGCGGCGCAATCCGGGTGCAGCACGAGGATGTACGTTTGAGAATGAAACCAGCTATGGCGGACAGTGCCGATTCTGGCAGCCATGCTGTCGAGAATTTCCTGCCCGGACCACGGAGCGACCGCACCCCCTCCATACTGAACCGGACTCGCGGAGGTCGCCACCGTCACGGTGCTGTCTTCGGGCTGGAAGCCGAGGCTCACGTGGCAGGGCTCCCACGGGCTGGCCTCCTGATTTTCGGCGAACGTGAAGAATGTGTAGGACTCCAGGCGGCCCGTCAGCGACATGTCGTTTATGGCCGGCCACGTGTGGCCGAGGTTGAGCAGGCACAGGCGCAGGGCGCGGCCGACCGTGCTGTTGGCGCGCCACCCGTGGCCCAGCAGCCCGATCCCGGAATTGAACTTCAATTCCTTAGCGATCGGCCCGTTGACAATCACCACCGGAGTGAACGACCCGGTGGAAGCCTGCATGTGCGTGAGGTCGTAGTTCCGGTCCGTGAAGCCTTCCATAGCCGCCAGGATCACCGGCAAATGCTCGGGCCGGGCCCCGGCCATCACGGCGTTGATGGCGATCTTTTCAACCGTCGCCGTGCCGCCCTTGGGCGCCACTTGCCCGATGATTTCGCCGGGCGAACGCCTGGTGCCGGACAGCATCCACTTCACGGCGCGCTCGGTGGGCGGGACAACCGGCAGGCCGTCAGCCCACAGGCTTTCCAGGAACAACTGGTTGAGCTGCTCGGCAGCGTCGTTGTAATCGGAGCCACCCACTTGAATGGCCGCCCGCTGCGGCTCGTTCTGAACTTGCTGGGGCGCGGCATCCTCCGCCGTCAAATGGCGCACTAAATGATCGACGATCTGGGTGAACGCGCCCGCGGCGATGGGCTGCATTTCGGTCAAGCTCGCGCGGGCCTTGTAGTATTGCTCGGCCGGCAGCGCCACGATGCGCAGCCCGGGCATGCCACGATCGGTGGCCGCGGACTTCGCATCGCCCAGGAATTCGGAGATGGTGACGTAGACGCCCGGCTTGCCCGCTTTTTCGATTTCAATCGTGTCGTGGGAACCCCACCACGTGCAGGACCCTCAATCGCCGGTGGCAAAGACGAAGGTGTCGACCTGCGCGGCCACCTCCGGATACCAACCCTTGGTCAGAGTGATGGTTTGCGCCGCCGGCTTGGGAAGCCGGAGAATCGTGGCGGCCGGGTAGTGCTGCTTCAGCAGGGCTTCAAGATTGTCCAGAAAATGGTGGGCGCCGAATTTGCCGTTGTCGCACAGCCCAATCCTCTTCCCGGCCAGATCCGCCACGCGCGGCCGGATGCCCACGGTCGGCGGAGGAGGAATCTCGCCGCGCGGATTGAGCACCTTGAGCATCACCGTGCCCGACGCGCGAAGGCTGGAGATGGAAACCACCGATTCCTGGGGGAGATCTTTACCTTCACTCATCGTGTCATTTCCTCGGAACGCCACAACCGGCCGGATGCGCCGGAGCGCGAAGCACCAAACATACCACCGATTCGGGCCCACGCGTCATCGGAATAGATCTCGTTCCGCGGCCCGGATGAGGTCGCGTCCGCTCCCGCCACCCTTCTGGATGGCGATGCCTTGGACAATTGCGACGGGCACACGGTTCAGTTTGCCCATGACGAGTCCCGCCGCGGCGGCGAGTTCATCGGCCAGGGCGATGATCGTCGCCTGCATGATTTTCCCGTGCGGGTCGCGCTGGCCGCGATAGTCCGCCAGCGGCGCCATCCCGGCCACGCCCAAGGCGACGTTGACGAGGCCTTCCCGCCAAGGCCGCCCAAACGTGTCGGAGACGATGACCGCCACATGGCAGCCAAAAGCTCGCGCGAGATGTTCCTGAAGCTTGCGCGCCGAGCCGTCCGGGTCCTCCGGCAACAACAGGGCGGTCCCCTCGCGCGTATTGGACACGTCGACCCCGGCGTTGGCGCATACGAAACCGTGGCGCGTGCGGGCGACAATCACGCCGCGCTCCATGCGCACGATGCCGCTCGATTCCCGCAACACCACTTCGATCACCCGCGGGTCTTTTTGGTATTCGGCGGCCCAGCGGCTGGCGCGCTCGGAGGGTTCCACGGAATCGAGACGGACGATCCTCCCCTCCGCCTTGGACACGATCTTCTGCGCAACGACAAAGACATCACCCTCGCTGAAGGCGAGGCCCTGTGCTGCGGCCGATTTCACAATCAGCGCGGCGAGGTCGTCGCCGGGCGCGACTTCGGGGAGGCCCGCTAAGGGAAGGATTGCCACCGCGGAACGAGCCGGCTTCTTGTGTGTTTCAGGATCGTGCAGGTTCGCTCGGTTCGCTCTCAGAGAAAAACTAGCCACTGCGAAGACTAGCACCGGTAAAAAACTGGGCCAAGCGCGTTCTGCGGCTCGCCTCTGGGATGGGAGTCCAATCCGGGAAAGCATCCCATTGCATTCCCAGGTGCGCGGTTGTATGTTGCCGGGCGTACCGGCAGCCCAAATGGGAATCGCAGCGAAGGGGGTAATTCGTGAGCAATCATCCTCGGACAAGCAAGAAAGCCGCCGCAGAGAAGAATAGCCGGGCGCCGCGCCGCGCATTTTTGGGAGCTGTAGCCGCCGCCACGGCCGCTGGGGCGCTACTGGAGACGCAGCCACTTTTTGGCGACACGGCGATTCCCTCGATACGCATACCCAAGGCGGTGACGGACTCGCTGGCCGCGCCGCAGCGCCGCGCGGATTTTTCCGGCGCGGGCATGACGGGAGCGCAGGTGTTCGCCAACCTCTGCAAGGACGAGGACCTGGCGGCGCTTTTCTGCGCGGCCGGAAATTATCAAATCATCAACGAAATCGCGCAGGTGGGAATTCCCTGCTACGGAGGGCGGACCGAGGGAGGAATGTGCGCGGCCGCCGACGGCTTCACGCGCGCCACCGGCGAGGTGGCGGCCTGCTCGGGCACCGAGGGGCCGGGATTCACGCACATGATCATGAATATCGCCACGGCGCACTTTGCGAACAGCCCGGTGCTGGTGCTGGCCAGCAATCAATCCATTCAGCAGGAGGACAACTGGAAGCGCATCCAATTCATGTATCAGCAGCCGACCACCGAAGGGCTGAAGAAATACGGCAAGCGGATCACGGCGCCGAACCGCGTCTACGAATACGGCGCGTACGCCTTCCGCAATCTGAAATCCGGAGTGCCCGGCGTCGTGCACCTCGATTTCCCAATCGACGTCGCCATCGAGCGCTTTCCAGATCCCTCCAAGATCGGTTCTTTTTACGGCAAGGAGCGGTACCGCACCGAATCCCGGGCGTATCCCGGCTCGAAGGAAGTCCAGCAGGCGATTGATATGATCGGCAAGTCCGAGCGCCCGGTGCTGATCGCCGGACACGGCGTCTTCGTGCGCAAGGCCTGGGACGCGCTGATGCAAGCCGCCGAAAAGCACGAGATGGTGGTGGTCGGATCAGGGCCTGTGCGCGGGCACTTCCCCGACGATCACCGGCTGTCGGGAAGCATGTCCAACGGCGCCCTGATGAGCGCGGACCTGGTGATTTTCGTCGGACAATACCTGATGCCCTCGGTCGGGGAATGGACTTTGCCGCCGGGCGTGAAAACCATACGCGTCCATCCCGTGCAGGAAGATTTGGGACGGAACTGGCCCGTTGATTTGGGAATTGTGAGCGATGAAAAGGTCTTCCTCGAGGCGCTGGCGAATGGCCTGCCGCCCAAGAAGCGGGCGAGCTGGGTGGATGAAGTTGCCGCGGACAAGCAGAAGCGGGAGCAGGCCAATCTGGATCTGAACGAGCGGTATCTCAAATACTGCCGCGACACGAACGCCCTTCATCCCTTCGTTCTGGGCAAGGAAGTTCACGATTTTCTCTATAAAGGCGATATCGACCCGAAGCAGACGGTCACGGGCTGGGGCGGAAACATGATCGGATTCGCCTCGATGCGCTGGCTGCGCGCCAATCGTCCGGCGCAGGAGATTCCGGTGGTGTACCAGTTCGGACCCATGGGGCCGGATCTGGCCATGATGATGGGAGCGGGCGCGGCGGTGCAGCGAGGCGTCGGTCCGCAGGCCGCCTACAAGGGCGCGCCGGTCGTGGTGGTCACCGGAGACGCGGGCATGGGCTTCAGCCTGCTGGAACTCGATACCTTCGTGAAATACAAAATCCCCGTAATCTGCATTGTGTACAACAACAATGCGTGGGGAACGTTCCCGTTTGCGTTGGGCATGAACACGCCTCGCGCCATGCACATGTACCTGTTCCAGGAAGACCTGCGCTACGACAAGATGGCGGAGCATCTCGGCGCGCGCGGCGAGTACGTGCGCACGCCGGAGGAGTTGCGCGCCGCCTTGAAGCGCAGCTACGATGCGGCCGCCAAACAAGGGTATTCGACGCTGATCAACTGCCAGGGGCTCATGGAGTTCAACGTGGACAAGCTCTATCCTCCGGCTCTCAGTTTCGCGCCCGAGCCGGGAGTCGGTGCCGTGAGCCACTGATCGCGCGGGCTCGGCCAGGGCGGGCGCCGCGCTGTGCGATCCAGCTGGCTGATTTGATTTTCTGTTTCCGGAGGGGAGGCACTTGGCCGCAGGGAAAACTCGGGCATCATTATCCGCGGTCCGCGCGTTGATGGAAGACTACGCCCGGCGCGGCGTTTTTCGCGGGTTCCACGCAGCGCCGGCGCGCAACGGCGTCGCGGCCTTCCGCATGATTTGGCATCGCGACCGCGTCTTCGATCTCATCGTCGACACGGAAGCGAAGACCCTCCGGATTCCCGTGGTCCTGCCGGCCGTGCCGTCCCGCTCTCCGTTGTACAAGGATTACAAGGCCTTCGTCGAATCGCACCATGCGGCGAGCTTGCCCGATCACCGGCGGATCGAAAGAACCAAGACGCGCGTGCGGTGCGCCAACCGGCGCAGCAGCGTCCGTCTGACGATGACCGTGCGGGACGGTGACTACGAATATGCCCTGCAGAGACTCATCCATCTGGTCCACGAAACGTTTTTGCTTTTCCTCACCAGCGGGCCCTATCGCGAGTACATGGTCGAGCAGTTGGGCGCCGAAGCCGAAATTGGATGAAGAGATCGGGCCAGCTGATTGAAACGGGCGGCATGAGAGGGGCAAGCCGAATTGAACCACCGACATTCCGGTCCAGAACCAAGGTCGGTGGTGGTCTCAATCAAGTTCTTGGGTAACGATGTGGACATCTACCGCGGGGGCCTGGCGCAGGAAGCGATTGATTGCAGACAGATAACGAAAGTTTCTCCAGCCATCGACGGCGGACCGTCCGAAAATCACTTGTGTAATGTGCTTATCGCGCGCGAACGCTGCCACAGGATCCGCAACATTGGCGCCCTGCAGGCGCATGACCGTGGCACCCAAGCTGGCCGCGAATCGCAGGTTCGCCTCCAGCGTTTTCTGATCTTCGTCGGTGGTGTCTTGGGCGAGGTCAACATAAACAGCGTAGAGTTCGGCGTCGATGCGCCGTGCCATGCGGGCCGCTCGTGCCAGTAAGTATTGAGACCGTGGGTGCGAGCTAATGCACACGGCGATGCGTTCACGCACCGCCCAGGTTTCCTGGATTTCCTTTTCGTCCATGTAGGACGACAGGCTTCGGTCCACCTGTTCGGCCACTTGGCGCAGGGCCAGTTCGCGCAGCGCGATCAGATTCCCGCGACGGAAGAACTTCTTGAGCGCCTGCTCGACCTTCTCCTGGCCGTAAATGTCACCGCGGCGCATGCGGTTCTGAAGAGCTTCCGGCGTCAGGTCGACCATGACGGTTTCTTGCGACATTTGCAGGACCCAATCCGGCACGGTTTCGCGCACGACCACTCCGGTGATCGCGTTCACTGTCGGCGCGATGCTCTCGATGTGCTGAATATTCACCGTGGAGAGCACGTCGATCTTCGCGTCGAGAATTTCGAGCACGTCTTCGTATCTCTTCCGGTGCTTGCTGCCGGGGATGTTGGTGTGCGCGAGTTCGTCCACCAGGACTACCTGGGGGTGCCGCGCTTTGATCGCGTCCACATCCATCTCTTCGAACGTCGTGCCCTTGTACTCCATTTTCTTGCGCGGTACGGCTTCCAGTTGCGGCAAAAGCTCGGCGATGCCCTTTCGGCCGTGGGTCTCAACTAGACCAATGACAATGTCCTCGCCGCGGTTGTGCCGTCGAATGGCCTCGCTCAGCATGCTGTACGTCTTGCCGACGCCGGGCGCGAACCCAAGAAACAGCTTCAGCGCGCCTTTCGTCTTTTCGGGCGGAGGCGATACAGCTGCCAGCCACTCTTCGGGTGTCTTGGGCATGGAGTTATTCTCTTTTATGGGCGCCCGGAAAGCTACGATAGAATGGTGTCGTGCGCTCTCCGACTGTGAACCGCGCCCTGCACTTCGCAGCTGCTCTCGCGATCGTAATTGCGATCACTGCTTTCTATCGCAGGGTTCTTCCCGTCAATGCCACGACAGCCGCGCTCACATTCCTGCTCGCTATTCTAGCCGTTTCGGCAATTTGGGGCATGGCGGTCTCAATCGCGATGTCCATTGCCGCCATGCTGTCCTTCAACTACTTCTTTCTTCCGCCGGTTGGCACGTTCACCGTCGCCGATCCGCAGAACTGGGTGGCGCTGGTTGCCTTTCTCGTGGTCTCCGTACTTGCGAGCCAGTTGGCCACCCGCGCGCGCCAGCGTGCCGCAGATGCTTCGGCGCGCCAGCGCGACATCGAGAAGCTCTATAAGTTCAGCCAAGGCCTGCTCGAATCCGCCAACGTCATGGAACTGCTCAACCGGATTCCCGCTCAGATTGTTGACGTTTTCGAAGTTGGCGCCGCCGCGCTTTTTCTCGCTGAGAAGCAGAAGGTGTATCGCTCCGGGCCGGCGATCGCGCAGCTCGACACCGACATGTTGAAATCCGTCATGGCCCGCGAGGAACCGCAGATCGACACTCCGAACAGCCTGTGCTTTATTCCCGTGCGCCTGGGGGTTCGCCCGGTCGGAAGCCTGGGGATTTCCGGCACGGTGCTCCCGCTGCGGACGCTGGAAGCCATCGCGATGCTTCTCGCCATCGCCATGGAGCACGCGCGCGCCGTGGAACAACTGGGTCAGAACGAGGCCTCGCGGCAAAGCGAGCAGCTTCGGACGGCGCTGCTCGATGCTGTGACCCACGCGCTGCGCACCCCGCTCACTTCGATCAAAGCCTCCGTCACGAATCTGCTTTCCAACCCCGAGTTGACCAACAGCCAGAGGAATGAACTGCTGACGATCATCAACGAGGAAAGTGACCGCCTGAACCGGCTCGTCGGAGACGCAGCAGAGATGGCCCAGCTCGACGCCGGCGAGGTCGCGTTGAAGCTTGAGCCGCATCCCATCGGCCACGTAATTACCGCCGCGCTTGAACACTGCCGTAGCGCACTGGGGGACCGCATCGTGAACGTCCGCATTGCCGAACATCTGCCCATGGTGCGCGTGGACGTGGACCGCGCGCGAGAAGTTCTTGCCCAACTGATCGAGAATGCCGACCAGTATTCGCCGCCCGACCAGCCCATTACCATCACCGCGGAGACCAACGGCAATTTCGTCGTCACGAGCGTCGCCGACCGCGGAGCCGGCATTGATGACCAGGAGCAACACCTGGTGTTCGAGAAGTTTTACCGCGGCAGGGGCCAGCGCTACAACGTCGAGGGAACCGGGATGGGCTTGCCTATCGCGAAGGCGATTATCGAAGCGCACGGCGGCACGATCAGTCTGACCAGCCAACTCGGTCATGGCTCCGTCTTCTCCTTCACGCTGCCCATCGAGCGCGGCCGCCCCGGACAATCATGAGCTCGGCAAGAATCCTGATCGTAGACGACGAGCCGCAAATCCGCCGCGTGCTGCGCACGACGCTGACCTCACAGGGCTACACGGTGGCCGAAGCGAAGAACGGCGATGAGGCGCTCGAACAGATCCGGGAGGAACGCCCCGATCTGATTCTCCTGGACGTCAACATGCCAGGCCGCTCGGGACTCGACGTATGCCGGGACATCCGCCGGACGGGCGATATTCCCATCATCATGCTCACGGTGCGCAACACGGAGCGGGACAAAGTGCAGGCCCTCGATGCCGGCGCCGATGATTACGTCGTCAAACCGTTTGGCTCGGAGGAGTTGCTGGCCCGCATCCGCGCCGCGCTGCGCCGGGCCGCTCCTTCGGAAGCCATGCCGCCATTTCTTTCGGCAGACCTCACGATCGACTTCGAAAAGCGCGCCGTCATAGTCCGCGGGCAACTCGTCCGGATCACGCCGAAGGAATTCGAATTGCTCCGACAGCTCGTCGCGAATCAGGGGAAGGCGCTCAGCCATCGCCGCCTGTTGCAAGCTGTTTGGGGTCCCGACTACGGCGACGAGACCGAGTATCTCCGCGTCTTCATCAACCAGCTTCGCAAGAAAATTGAGCCGGACCCGCATCACCCGCGTTACATCCACACCGAGCCCTGGGTCGGCTACCGCTTCGAGCGCCCTCCAGAAAGAGCCCGCTCCGGCCGCGCGGAAAAATAGGTAGCACGGCCGTCCAGGCTAACTGGCTTCTTGCACAATCCTGCAACCCAATTAGTGCCTCGGGTGGATGGCGTCGAGCTCGAGGTTCAGGTCGAGAACGTTGACCCGAGGCTCGCCGAGGAGACCGAACTGACGCCCTTTCAGATTTTTGGCCACGGCCGCGCGGACATCCTGCTCGCTCATGCCGCGTTCGCGGGCCACGCGCGGAACCTGGAACTCAGCGGACGCCCGAGAGATATCCGGATCGAGGCCCGAGCCCGACGTCGTGACAAGATCGACGGGCACGGTCACGTTCGGATTCGTCGGTTGCAGTTGCTGGACGCTGGCATTGACGCGATCGATCAACGCCTTATTCGTCGGGCCGAGGTTCGAGCCCCCCGAGGCAGTGGGATCGTATCCCCCTGCGCCGGCCGCGGAAGGCCGCGAGTAGAAATACCCCGGCGCGGTGAAGGGCTGGCCGATCAGGTGCGAGCCGAGAAGTTGTCCGTTCTTTCGGATCAGCTCGCCATTCGCCTGCTGGGGAAATAACACTTGCGCAAGCCCGGTTACCACCAGCGGATAGATGATTCCGAACAGCACTGTCGTCGCCAGAGTAAACCAGATGGAGATCAGAAGATTTCTTTTCACGGTAGCCTCATGCCATTCCGATGTGTGTAACGATCAGATCAATCAGCTTGATTCCGATGAACGGCGCGATGATGCCGCCCAGGCCATAGACCAACAGGTTCCACCGCAGCAGGGCCGAGGCGCCAAGCGGGCGGTAGCGCACCCCGCGCAAGGCGAGCGGCACGAGCGCGACGATGATGAGCGCATTGAAAATCACGGCGGAAAGAATCGCCGACTGCGGTGTCTTCAGCGCCATGATGTTGAGGACGTTGAGTTGCGGAAAAGCTCCGGCAAACATCGCTGGGATGATGGCGAAATATTTCGCCACGTCGTTGGCCACCGAAAAGGTCGTCAGCGCGCCGCGCGTGATCAGGAGTTGTTTCCCAATCTCCACGACCTCGATCAGCTTGGTCGGATTCGAGTCGAGATCCACCATGTTGCCGGCTTCCTTGGCCGCCTGCGTGCCGGCGTTCATGGCGAGGCCCACGTCGGCCTGCGCGAGCGCCGGCGCGTCGTTAGTGCCGTCCCCGGTCATGGCAACGAGTTTGCCCTTGGCTTGTGCGGCACGAATCAAGGCCAGCTTGTCCTCGGGCTTCGCCTGCGCGAGAAAATCGTCAAGACCCGCTTCGCGCGCGATGGCGGCGGCCGTCAGTGGATTGTCACCGGTGATCATCACGGTACGAATTCCCATGGCGCGCAACTGGTCGAAGCGTTCGCGCATGCCGCCCTTGATAATGTCCTTCAAATGGATCGCGCCGAGCACGCGGAAATCTTCCGCCACGAGCAGAGGCGTCCCGCCCGAATTGGAGATTCTCTTTACCGCCTCCTCGATTTCCGGCGGCACGTGATTGCCTTTTCCCGCGCAGTAGGCGGCGATGGCGTCGAACGCGCCTTTCCGAATCGCGCGTCCGTCGAGATCCACGCCCGACATCCGCGTCACGGCGGTAAAGGGAATGAACGTGGCGGCGTAGGCCGAGAGTTCCCGGCCGCGAAGGCCGTATTTCTCC
>VFSW01005085.1_pt1 | contig 19509 bp, 13 predicted proteins | sample 5358111 | NCBI WGS metagenome assembly VFSW01 (sample SAMN11554181, study PRJNA540505) | mine drainage metagenome | isolation source: sediment from site ElyBrook_90M | place: USA: Ely Copper Mine, Vershire, VT | collected 2017 | reverse complement strand
GTCAACTCTCCCCGCAACAGATCCTGTCTTCCGAGTTGGCCGGCGAAAAGATTCTGAACATTCTCACCCAGGCTCACGGCAACAACGCGCCCATCGGCGGCTTGAAAGTGGTTGCCGACAATGGATGGTTTGCAGCGCGTCCCTCCGGGACCGAGGACATCTACAAGATTTATGCTGAAAGCTTTCGCGGTAGCGATCATCTGAGCCGCATTCTGACCGAAGCACAAGCGATCGTTAATGCGGCGCTGGCAGCCCAGTGCCCATAAAACCACAACCGGGGGAAGTGATATTTTCATTTCGCAGGAGCAAATTGCATGGCTACGCTGGCATTTGATGTTTATGGCACGCTGATCGATACGCAGGGTGTGATCGTTGCCCTGGAAAAATTGATGGGGGATAAGGCTTCTGAGTTTTCCCGCATCTGGCGCGACAAACAGCTTGAGTATTCATTTCGCCGTGGACTGATGCAAAATTATGAAAATTTTTCCGTATGCACCAGCAATGCCCTCGATTACACCTGTGCCTTCTTTAATATGGCTTTAAGCCAGGATGAAAAACGCGAATTGATGGGCGTCTATCGCACACTGCCGGCCTTTGAGGATGTGCAGGAAGGGCTGGCGCTGGCAAAAAAATCCGGGTTTAGATTGTTTGCGTTTTCCAACGGCAGCGCCGATGCGGTGGAAACCTTACTGACCACGGCCGGCATTAGAGATTATTTCATTGATGTGGTGAGCGTCGATGAAATCAAGTCGTATAAACCCAACCCGGGTGCATATAGTCACTTTTTAAGACGAGCTGGTGCTGTGGGGTCCGATACCTGGTTGGTCTCAAGCAACGCCTTCGATGTGATCGGCGCCCTGCCATCCGGACTGCGCGCCGCATGGGTCAAACGTTCGCCACATGCCCTGTTCGATCCATGGGGAATCGAACCGACGTTGACGGTGGATAGCCTTTTGCACTTGCCGCAGCAAATCCTGCGGCAGTGTCCTCAAGCAAAAAATTATACGACCAGCCGACGAAGCCCCGGGGATTCCTCTAAAACACACTGAATTTGACATCCTTCCGGCGCTATCGCAGGGTTCGATCGCGCAGAAGGGGACTGAATTTGACATCCTTCCGGCGCTATCGCAGGGTTCGATCGCGCAGAAGGGGGATGGTTTGGGCGTTTATTGGGCGCGCGATGCTGGTGAAGTTACAGGTTAAGCGGAGCGTGAGTGCTCCGGTGTTTATTGGGCGCGCGATACCGGTGGCATGAGAGGTACCCTGCGCCAGGGTTGTGGGCATTGCGCAACTGCAGGATAGTATCCTCTTGCAGAATCGCAATAGTAATAGAGTTGGGTGGTGGGCACGGGAGGCGCCAGAGGGGCGACGACAGTGGTTCCCTGGGGGGAAACTGGCGGTGCCATGACTTGTGCCGGATAGCCCGGAGTAACCACGGTCACAGGGGGGACATACATGACGTTGGCCACAACCATGGGGTAGGGATAGATGGGACGTTCATAAAAATACCAAATACCGCCCACGGCCCACCACCAACCGAAACGACCTTCATGCCATTCCTGGCGCCACACCCCTCGGCGCCATAGCTCCAGTTCATGGGGACGAAAGCGCCGTACGTCATGTTCGCGAAATGGATGCTCGTGATGGTCGTGACGGAACTCTTCCGCCCGGGTAAGGGATGCGGTGAGTACATTGAAGGCCACGAGCAGCCCCACACACAGGGGCGCGAGACGAAAATATTTTTTTGAAAGCGATGCAGTCATACGTAAAACCGTGTTTAACTCTCACCAAAATATAGTAGCACTGCCCGTGAGACCAGCCCAACAGGGTTTGGTTCACCCTTGCAGGATTTAGCTGTGGCTGTTCCCTTCCGGAATCAGCAGGTGCGCCTGTAAGGTTTGGTTCACACCTACCACGTTCAGCAGAAAGCGCTGCGCACCCACCGCTTGTGCGCCAAATCCGTTTACAATGGATCGTTTCATCAGCTCTGGAATAGGTTTTCTGGCAATTGACAGGATTCACTGAGCCGAAGGAGGATACCCTGCCGTCTTGAGAGCTTCCGCCAGTTCGGAAACCGCATGGGAGGATTCAATCCTCACCTGTTTTGTGGCCAAATCAACCTTGACCTGTGCCATGGGATCCACCTCTTGTAATGCGCGGGTGACGCGACCAACGCAGTGTGTACAGCTCATGTGGGGAATGTTGAATTCGATCATGGAATTCTCCTTTGATTTGGTGGTAGCGACTCCCAACCTTTGGGTCCTGGCAATGGCATCCGCGCAATCCTCACACTATTCTGAACTGCGGGGCTTGCCGCGCATCCAGCCAGAGGGTTCAGGTCCGGGCTGTGCGGCGGGTTTATCCAAGCGTTGGTCTGTGCTTGACCGCACAGTCATGACAAGGTTCCCTGTGGCCAAATTACCTCTCCATGGGACCATCATAACGTATTGGTTTATGGCAATATAAAATATCACATGTCAAACGCATTGCGGCCCGGCCGCTGACAACGCTGAATCGGCAATTTATTGAAAGGAGGTCCTCCGTGGGCTCCGAATCTCCTGTCGCGTCCAACTCGTTGGAAAAAACGGATTGGACCTTGCAAATCGAAGGAATGACATGTGCCTCTTGTGTGGCTCATGTGGAAAAGGCGCTGCTGGCTCTGCCGGGCGTTGTCAATGCCAGTGTCAACCTGGCGACGGAAAAGGCCACGGTCCTATCAAACACCCCTATCGCGTTTGCCACGTTGCATCGTGCCGTTGAGAATGCGGGCTATCATGCGCAGCCGGAGCATACGTTAACCCCGGGCGAAAAGCCCGCTCTCGGAAAAAGTGATCTGTGGCGGGTGCTGGTTTCGGTCCTCCTTTCGTTTCCCTTGGCCGTTCCCATGGTCGGGCAGCTTTGGGGTGCGGATTGGAGTTTTCCCCCTTGGCTACAATTTGCCCTGGCCACGCCAGTTCAGTTCTGGCTGGGCGCGCGATTTTATCGTTCGGGGTGGCATGCGCTTCGCTCTGGCACTGGAAACATGGATCTGCTGGTGGCTCTTGGAACCACCGCAGGCTATGGGTTGAGCGTTTATCTGTGGTTGTTTCAGAACACGCATGGCACCACGCATCTGTATTTTGAAGCCTCGGCCTTGGTCATTACGCTGGTTCTTTTGGGCAAGGCCATGGAATCACGGGCCAAGTTCCAGACTTCTGCAGCGCTTCAGGCGCTTGCCAAATTGCAACCGGATACTGCCCGAGTCCGACGTCATGATCAGGACACCGAAGTGCCCATCAGTCAAGTGGTGATGGGAGATTTGGTGGTGGTGCGTCCGGGAGAACGCCTGCCAGTGGATGGGGTGGTGGTGGAAGGCATTAGCCTGGTGGATGAATCCTTGATCACTGGCGAGAGTCAACCTGTGGTCAAGCAGGAGGGAAGCGCAGTGACTGGCGGATCGGTAAATGCCGACGGGCTTCTTTTGGTAAAAACTTCGGCGGTGGGGGCCGAAACCGCCTTGGCGCGAATCATCCGTCTGGTGGAAACAGCACAGGCCAAGAAGGCCCCGATTCAGCGTCTGGTAGATCGCGTCAGCGCCGTCTTCGTGCCGGTTATCATTGTCATCGCCGGCGTCACCTGGCTGGGTTGGTGGCTGGTCACCGGAAGCTGGGAGGAAGCTATTCTCAATGCAGTATCCGTGCTTGTGATTGCCTGCCCGTGTGCCCTGGGTCTTGCAACGCCCACGGCAATCATGGTGGGCACGGGGGTTGCGGCGCGCCGGGGCATTCTGATCAAGGATGCGGAGGTACTGGAGATCGCGCGCAAGGTACAAGTGGTTGCCTTCGATAAAACCGGCACGCTCACCAAAGGACGGCCCCGGTTGATGATGGCCCGGGCGATCAGTGGTGACCGGACGATGCTTCTCACGGACAGCGCGGCGCTTCTGTCCGGTAGCGAGCACCCTTTGGCGCATGCCGTACTCCAGGCGGCCAGGGAGGAGGGAATCGTGGCCGGGTTTGCCGACCATACCCGGGCCATTCCCGGACGCGGGGTTGCAGCCATGCTGGGCGAACGCGATCTGCGTCTGGGCAGCGCACTTCTGATGCGTGAATTGGGTCTGGATGTAAGTTCCTACACCAGTGCCGATGACTTTCGCGCCCAAGGTTGCACGGTATCGTGGCTTGCCGAGGTTTCCGGGTCGCCGCGCTTATTGGGTTGGCTTGCCTTTTTGGATACGGTGCGTCCTGGCGCCGCAGCCGCTATTTCGCGCTTGCGCTCCCAGGGAATTCGCTGTGTGTTGGTCACGGGAGACCACCAGAGGAGCGCAGAAGCAATCGCCAGGCAGTTGGGGTTGGAGGAAATTCGCTCAGAAGTGCTCCCCGAGGAAAAGGCCAGAATCGTGGAAGAACTCAAGGCAGGCGGGAGCACTGTGGCCATGGTTGGGGATGGGGTCAATGATGCCCCTGCGCTTGCTGCGGCCGATGTGGGCATGGCGATGGCGATGGGCACTGACGTGGCCATGCATGCTGCGGGAATCACCCTGATGCGCGGCGATCCCAGGCTGGTGGCAGATGCGATCGATATTTCCAGGCGCACCTTCGCTAAAATTCGTCAAAATCTGTTTTGGGCCTTTATTTATAACCTGGTCGGGGTATCATTGGCAGCCTTCGGCCAGTTAACACCGGTCGTCGCTGGTGCTGCCATGGCCTTCAGCAGCTTTAGCGTCGTCACCAATGCATTGTTACTTCGCTACTGGAAGGGAAACGCAGTTGCTGACCCGGAGCAGGAGGCAACCTAAGGATCATCCCCCTTTGGGTTTGACCAAAACATATAGGCTCTGGCCTTGCATACCTTTGGCGGGGATCGGGGGGCATGGTGACTGCGATTCATGGTGAGGCGTCATATTGGCCTTTCTGATTGCGTTAATTGGCCTGGTCTTGTACGGGATTCACAACCCATTATGGGCTCAGGATCTGCCGGAATCCGCCCCCGAAATACTGCCCCAGATTACAGTGCAGGCGGCGCCAGATCTGGCCCAGAATGCTGATGCCGCGTCTCAGGGCACGCTGGATGGCCGCAGTCTGAACATGCTGCCTGTGCAGCGCCCTGCGGCTTTGCTGGAAAATGTCCCCGGAATGATCGTGACTCAGCATTCGGGAGAAGGCAAAGCCAACCAGTACTTTCTACGGGGCTATAACCTGGATCATGGCACTGATTTTGCCACCAGCGTGGACGGTGTGCCCGTCAATATGCCCAGTAACGCCCATGGTCAGGGCTATTCCGATCTGAATTTTCTGTTGCCCGAATTAGTTAGCCGGATTGATTACCGTAAAGGTCCTTATGCGCCTCAGAATGGTGATTTTTCCTCGGCAGGCTCGGCGGACATTTTTTATCGTAATACCCTGGATAAAAATCTGGCCGACTTGACGATGGGGGCGTTTGGGTACCGGCGTCTGTTTGTGGCGGGCTCAAGGCAACTCACTGGGCCGGGCCCTGGTTCCACCCCCGCAAACCCGACACCGTCCGCTACCGGAGAACGCAACGATGGGTTGGGTGGATTGCGAACGGATCTTGAAGGGCGTGCTGATAACACGATGCCCTCAGTGCTGGGCGCTCTGGAGATGATCCATAACAATGGCCCGTGGTCTCCTGGCGATGGATATCAAAAGCTCAATGGCTTGCTGCGTCTGGGTGAGGGAAGCAGTGCCAACGGTTGGTCGCTGGATGGGTTTTATTATGATGCACACTGGAATTCGGTGGATCAGGTTCCCCAAAGTCTGATTACCTCGGGCCAGTTAGGTCGATATGCCGCCCTCGACCCCACCGATGGCGGTAATACCGGACGCGCCATCCTTTCTGGAGAATGGCATCAATTCGATGCGCAAGGATATAGTCGAGCGCAGGTATGGTCCGAGCATTACCGTTTGCAGTTATGGTCCAATTTTACTTTCTACGAACTCAGGCCGGCCACGGGAGACCAATTCGAACAAACCGACAATCGATGGATTTATGGGGGAAAATACGTGAGAGGTTGGAATCATTCCCTAATGGGGTTTGATTCCACCACTGAAGTGGGTTTTTCCTCACGTAATGACCAGGCCGGTTTAGGCTTGTTAAATACCCAAGCCAGAGTGCCCTTTGCGCAGGTTCGTCGTGACCAGGTGGATGAGACCATGCTGGGGACTTATCTCCAGAACAGTACTAACTGGCTGGACTGGCTTCGAACCAACGCGGGTCTGCGGGAAGATCATGTCTTGATGCATCTTGATGCCCTGCAAGCGCCAAATACCTCGGGCTCGGCCTCTGGCAGCATTTTTTCCCCAAAGCTTTCCATCATTATGGGCCCCTGGAACAACACCGAGTTTTTTATGGATGCGGGCCGAGGCTTTCATAGCAATGACGCTCGGGGGGTGATCGATCGCGTGGATCCTGCCACTGGGCAAGCAGTTACACCGGTGTCCCCTTTGGTCGGGACCCAGGGGCAAGAATTGGGGGTGCGCACCGAGGTGATCTCTGGGGTGCAGAGTGCGCTGGCCTTATGGAAACTGCATAGCAACTCTGAAATCATTTATAACGCCGATTCCACGATAGGAAGTACGTCTCCCAATGGCGCCAGCAATCGTTCCGGCGTCGAGTGGAATAATCACGTGACTACGATGCAGTGGTTGGTGCTGGATATGAATCTGGCCTGGACCCGGGCGCATTATGTGACCATGAACGACAATGGGCAGTTAGGGAATCTGATTCCTAATGCGGTGAGCAAGGTGGCTTTGCTGGAACTCGCTACCCGTAACCTGGGCGCGTGGGAGGGTTCGGTTGAAACTCGCTACATTGGGGCTTATCCCCTGTCCCAGGACGGATCTTTGACGGCCCCGTCAGCACTGGTTACAAATGTGCGCCTTCAACATCATCTAGGGCCCGGCCTGGACGCCTTTGCCGATGTGCTCAATGTGTTCAATCGCGAATACTACGATATTGCTTACCAGCAGGATTACCGTGTTTCACCTGTGGCGCCGGTCGTTCCCAGTGGCGTAACAGTGCATCCCGGGGAGCCGCGACAGATGCGCCTGACACTGCAATATACTTACTGACACCCTGCATCGCGGGCATGGGGCAAGGAATAAATTTTTGTAACGACGAAGCCTCACGGGGTGCTGTTAACCTATTTGGCACGGGAGCCGTCATCCGGCGCCCGTGGGGATTGAGCAAGTCTGACGGAACGGTGTGCTTATGGCAAATCGTCACTGATTTTCGATTCGATGGATTCGGGCCATTTCCAGGCCTCGGCGGCCGGTAAGTCGATGCCGTGTTAGTAAGCATAGTTGCGGCATTCAACTTGAAGATCGCGCATACGTTCTTTTACCGGGGCGCCGGCTACTTGCAGTGCGGGAAGGCGATCAATGACATCCATCACCAAACTGAAACGATCAATTTGATTACTGATCGCCAGTTCCAGCGGGGTGTTGATGCTCCCGACTTCCTTGTAGCCGCGCACATGCAGATGCTGATGGTTGTGACGCCGATAGGCCAGGCGATGAATCAGCCAGGGGTAACCATGAAAATTGAACATGATGAGTTTGTCCCGTGTAAACAGACCATCAAAATCCTGATCTGACAGTCCATGGGGGTGTTCGCTTGCAGGCACCAATTTGTACAGGTCGACCACATTGATATAACGGATTTTCAATTCGGGAAAATTCTCGCGTAGCATGACGATGGCGGCCTGAGTTTCCTTGGTGGGAATGTCGCCAGCACTGGCCATCACCAAATCAGGCTCGTGCCCTGCGTCATTGCTGGCCCATTCCCAAATGCCAATGCCCCGGGTGCAATGTTTTACAGCACTGTCCATGTCCAGATATTGCAGATGGTTTTGCTTGTCGCACACGATGACATTGATGTAGTCCTTGCTTTTCAGGCAGTGATTGGCGACAGAAAGCAGACAGTTGGCGTCCGGGGGAAGATAGATGCGTGTTACCCGGGGGCTCTTGTTGACTACCAAATCCAAAAACCCCGGGTCTTGATGGGTGAATCCGTTGTGATCCTGACGCCAGACGGTGGACGTGATGAGCAGGTTGAGCGAGGAGATAGAGGCGCGCCAGGGCACAGTCTGGCACATGGCAAGCCATTTGGCATGTTGGTTGAACATGGAGTCGATGACATGGACGAAGGCTTCGTAGGTGGAAAAAAATCCATGTCGCCCTGTGAGAAGGTAACCCTCAAGCCAGCCTTCCAAGGTATGTTCGGAGAGCATTTCCATCACGCGGCCTTCTGGCGACAGCTCTCCCCCCTCGGCGTCTTCGGGCAACAGGTGTGCAAGCCAGGTTTTTTTGGTGACCTCATACAGGGCATCCAGTTTGTTGGAGGTATTTTCATCCGGCCCAAATACGCGAAAACGGGACATGTTGTCGCGCATGATATCGCGCAGAAATCGCCCCAGGGGCCGGGTGTTTTCAGCTGTGCTGGCACCCGGATGTGGCACGTCCACGCCGTGGGTTTTGAAATCCGGCAGATGCAAATCATGCCGTATCAACCCCCCGTTGGCATGAGGGTTGGCGCTCATGCGGCGCAAACCTTGCGGCATGAGTCCCTTAAAGGCCGGATTGAACTGGCCTGCGGCATCAAACAACAGGTCGGGTTGGTAGCTTCTGAGCCAGGCTTCCAGTTGGGTCAAGTGCTCTGGATTGCTGATGTGGGTGAGGGGGACCTGATGGGCGCGCCAGGAGCCCTCCACTTTTTTTCCGTCCACCCACGCCGGTCCTGTCCATCCCTTGGGAGAACGCAATATGATCATGGGCCAGCGCGCCCGGGCAGGGGTGTTGCCGGAACGCGCCGTATGTTGCAGCGCCTTGATGTCCCGCACACAGGTGTCCAGGGTATCAGCCATGGCCTGGTGCATGGTCAGAGGGTCTGACCCTTCCACGAAGTGCGGAGTCCACCCATAACCCCGGAACAGTTGTTCCAGTTCTTCATGGGAGATACGTGCCAACAGCGTCGGGTTGTTGATCTTGTAGCCGTTTAAGTGAAGGATGGGCAGCACGGCCCCGTCGCGGATGGGATTGAGAAACTTGTTTGAATGCCAGGAGGTGGCTAGCGCGGCGGTCTCGGCTTCTCCGTCCCCCACCATCACAGTGACGATGAGATCAGGGTTGTCATAAGCCGCCCCAAACGCGTGGGAAAAACTGTACCCCAGTTCTCCTCCCTCATGAATGGATCCGGGTGTTTCGGGCGTGCAGTGACTTCCAATTCCTCCTGGAAAGGAAAACTCCTTGAAAAACTGGCGTAACCCCTCTATGCCCTCTCCCTTGTCCGGGTAGATTTCCCCATAGGTTCCCTCCAGCCAGACAGGGCCTAGAACACCTGGGGCCCCATGGCCTGGGCCGGCCATAAAAATGGCGTTGAGATCCTGCTCCCGAATCAGGCGACTCATGTGAATATAAGCGAAAGCCAGTCCGGGGCTGGAGCCCCAGTGCCCCAACAGACGCTGTTTGATATGTTCCAGGCGCAAGGGCTCGCGCAGCAAGGGGTTGTCGCGCAAATAAATCATGCCGGCGGCAAGATAATTGCAGGCGCGCCACCAGGCGTCCATCGTTTCAAGCGCTTGGGGAGAGAGAGGCATGTGGGCGATTCCTTATGAGTGATCTAAGCGGTAAAATGAACCGTGACACATCAAACGTCCTCTGCCTGGCCCGGATGGCCCAGGCCGGCGTTACCTTGTGCGAGGTTGGTGTCGCATCCGGTTTTCCATGCGGTGGAAGGGCATTATGGGTGGAATCCAAAGGACTCGGCAAGTAGGGTGACTCGCGATTGGTTTTGATCGTGCCTGCTTGTGCTGATGGGCGTTACTACCCGTGCGGGGGTAGATCCTTGCCTGGGTTGTGCGCAACATTGCGCTTTGTGATGCAGGGCATGCCGCCGCAGCGGGCCTTCAGCAGCATCGAACAGGAATTGGAAAAACAGTTTGACGGACCCTTGTGTCGTCAATTTCCGGCAATGAAGGACGCCCCCGCGATTGCGCATATTCTTGACCACAGCGAACCGGGCATCTCTCCGCTGGCCTGCCCTTCTTGCACAAGTCCGGTCATGATCCATCGCCGCCAGCAAGAGGGAGCGAGGGTCTTTTGCTGCTGTTGTGGCGGGGCCCTTCTGGTTTATTTGGGGTGCCAATCCCGAAACACATCGATGTCGAGGCCGTCCGGGTTGTTCAATTGGCCCGGGCCATTGCCGGCATGGTCTGTTTCTCCATACTGCCAGATGATTTGTTTTGTTTGACGGTCGATGACAATGACCCGATGCCGGTAATCGTCGTTGAGGATAACATCCCCGTTGGGTAGTTCCTGCGCCAGAGAGGGATGGTTGAGCATTCCTTCCCCTGTTTTGACAGCGTAATCCCAGGTCACCTTGTGTTGTTTCGGGTCGAAAATTATGACCCGACCAGGTTTGCTGTAATCGGCCACAATGACTTGCCCGTCATGGGTGGGCATGGCGTCGGAGGGATAATGCATGCCGAAGGCCTTGGTCGCCCAAACAACCTTACCCTCACGTGTTAACTGAGAGACCCAGGCTCCGGTGATTTCGGTGAGCAGGATGTCCCCGTTGTCCAGTTCGGTGGCGCCATTGGGTAGCCCAAGAAAATTGGGCGGGTCATGCCGGCAGTTGGCGTTTCTGCTCCAGGCCACGCCCTTGGGTCCGGTTTTTCCCCATTGGGTTTTGATGCTGGATGTTTCCCTGTCGATGAATAATACCCGGCAATTACGGATATCGGCCACCAGGATGGTTCCATCTTTCATGACATGGGTGTCGTCCGGAAAGTTCATATAGCCCGGGGCGCTGCCGGGCACATCCGCAACCCCATAACTCCATACCAGTTCACGCTTTTCGTAGTCGATCAGGTGAATATCCTGGTTATCCTCTTCGCTGATGGCCAGGGTTTTGCCGTCAGGGGAAAAATAAACATCGTCGTTATCGTGATAAATTTTGAGATTGGGCGAACCGAATTGCCACAAAATCTGTTTGTTTGGTGCCACTTCGATCAAACGATTGTTGCGCCGGTCGGCAATGACCACATGGTAGGGTAACGGTTTTCCCCAGGAGGGGGTGGGTTTGCTGTGGCTTCCGGTGATCGGCGGGGGCGTGGCCTGGGTTGGGTCGGTACTTGCGCCCAGAGCGCTCTCCATGAGGGCCAGCGCCCCCAGAAGTCCGGCAAGCAATGCTGTGCGCAAGGGGTGATGGGGCAACAGATTTGAACGTGTCATGAAATGTTCCTCGGTGTTCATCGACAAAGGGCTAAAACCTCCATTCTCTCATGAGTTGCAAAGCGCTGCCCGCAGGTGTGCTCCAGCGCGCTATCAGGCAGGAACTGTCTGAGGTGGGGAAGTGGTGTGGTTTGCCGGTGTTGAACCACGACACTCCACCAATTCCGCGTTAGCGGCTTAGGTGGAGTGGAACTCATTGGGGAAGGGCGCGGATGGCGGCCACAGAGGCGTCCACGATACGCTGTACGCCAATCTGGCCCAGGGTTGCACTGGCTTGACGTGGGTAGCCGTGTACTCCCTTCGGATGGTCGGGAAGGGCCGCAGCCAGTGCGTCTGGTCGAACCAGGGTGGGATCGAGCGCCAAGGTCAGGGAGGTGTCCAGCAGGCCCGCATGGGTGCCAATCTGGGCAGTGCTGAAACCCCGTGCCTTGAGATCCTGGGCAAAGGTTTTTTCGGCGGCATCGAAATATTCCGGCAGAGCGTAAACGCGACAATCGGTGTGTTTCATGGGGCCCTGATTCAAGCGCTGCGCGATTTGCCGGATCAGGGTTTGATAACCGCCATGATCCCCCAAAAAGATGACACGGCGAAATCCGTGCTGCGCCAAACTGCGCACCGTGCCGTCCAATAGCCCCTCAAAGACTGGTGCGGACACGGAGAGTGTACCGGTATAGCGCATATGGGCCGTGGGGGGGGTGATGTCACCCTCGGGCACATAGGCCATCACGGGGGTGACAATGGCCTTTCCCAGTTGCTGCGCAATCATCCCTGCCAGAATTCGAACACGCACGTTATGTTTGCCTAGAACCATGTGGGTCCCGTTTTGCTCTGTTCCTCCCAGAGGGACGAGGGCGGTCGTGGCCCCCGCCATGATCCGTTGGTGCAGTTCCGTGGAAGTCAGTTCTTCCAGATAATTGGAGGACGCCGGATGAAGGGCAGGCGTTTGTGCCTGAAGACAAGTGCATAGGCTACAGCACAGCGCCAGGGAAAGGGCCCATTTGCGGGCTATCTTCGGGGTGATCATGGGTGTTTTTTCAATTGCGTTATCATTCAATGGGAAGATCGTTGCAATTGGGCCAGATCGGCCTGCACTTGTTCCGAATGGTGGTCGGCATCCACCTTCTCGTAGACCCGTTCAATTTTTCCTTCCGGGTCGATGATGAACGTATTGCGTTTGGCCAGCTTGAAGCCCAACAGGTTGGTGAGTGAGCCATAACGGGCCGATACTTGCCCGTCCTTATCCGCCAGCAAGGGAAAAGGCAGATGGTGATTGCGTGCAAAATCCGCATGTTTGCTGGCATCATCGATGCTGACCCCCAGCACCTCGGCGTTCAATTTTCGAATCTTGAATAGGTCATCCCTGAAGGCGCAGGCCTCCGTGGTACAGCCTGGAGTCTCGTCCTTTGGGTAAAAATAGAGGACCAGCCATTTGCCACGATAATCCTGCAGATGCTGAATGTTGCCGTTTTGGTCCATCAGGGCAAATTCGGGCGCCAATTGTCCATTGGTGGGAATGCTGGCGGCGCCAGCCAGATTCGGCCAGGCCCACAGGGTGAGGAGGGCGAAGGCGGCCCCCAAAAAAATAATGCGGTTCATGTCCAACTCCGGTGGTTTGCACGGTAACGGTTAAAACGCAAGGCGGCGGGCATGCTTCTCGTTGGCGTTTTTACTGCGGGCCGATCGTGTCAGGTACGGAGGGGTTCGATGCGCTGCGCAGTGATTCCCAGCCCGGCCACCTCCCGGCAAAACTCCTTGCGCAGAACAACGGGAAGGCGTCGTATCACCCTGAATCCCGCAAGCCCCAAGCCGTGCTCCAGAAACGCCAGAGAATGACAGTAACGTCCACTGGGAGAGAGTGTATACCCCTGCGGGGTCATTTGAACAGATTCGCCCTCTGTCATGGATTGGCTGGTTTCAACGGTGAGCGCGAGCAGACCGGACGGCTGCAGCGCCGCTGCAGCAGCCTGCAGGAGGGGCGTCAGGTCGCCGCAGTAAATCAAGGTCTCCATCATCAGGATCAAATCAAATCGAAGGGGGGTCTGTGTGAGGTAATGGGTCAGCTCTGCTTGCTCCAACTGGTGGTAACACTGGCGCGCCCGAGCCTTGTCCAGCATGCGCGGGGAAAGATCCACGCCCGTCAGATGACGCGCGTAGGGGAGCAGGACGCAGGCACATAATCCGGTACCGCAGCCTCCATCCAGTATCACATGAGAGGCCTGCGCACTGAGCAATCCCGTGATCAGGCTCCGGGCCAGTTCCGGCCCGCGATAGTCCAGATGGTTGACGAGTTTATGGTCAAACTCCTCAGCCATCTCATCAAACAGGCGCATGACAAACTGGTCGGACGCACGGGAGGGGACGTCCTTTTGGGCGCAGGCTGCCAGATAGTGGCGTGCAATCTCGTTGTCAGGTTCCTGCGCCAGCCATTGCCGGTACCATTGAGCGGCCTGCTCGATCAGGCCCAGGCGATAACAGGCAATGCCCAGCAGACGCGGTGATTTTTCATGGAAGGGGGGGTGCAGATAGGCCTTGCAGGCATAATACGACGCTTCCTCTTCCCGCAATTGGGCGCCCAGCAGGTTGGCCAGGTGCTGTGTGGCGGGAAAGTTTTCCGGGTCCCGTTGTAGCGCGTTGAGAAAGGCTGCTTCGGCCCGGTCAAATTGTTGTGACTGCCACAGCGCAACGCCAAAGTTGTTCCATACCATAGGGGGGGTTGAATCCAGTTGGAGCGCCAGCTCAAACATTTTTGTGGCATTATCGTGCTGGTTCAGGGCGCACAGGATGTTTCCCAGGTCATTGAAGCGTGAAGCCTGAGAAGCGTCCGCTTGGAGTGCCTCTAAAATCAGATCGATGCCCTGTGTCGAATGCCCTGTTTGATGCAACAATACCCCCAAATAGTGTCGGGCCTGGATATGTTCCGCACATTGGGCCAGCACCTTGCGATACCCCTGCAGGGCAGCCTCGTGTTCGCCCCGTTGATGGGCGGCCAGAGCGGATTCAAAGGTGGATTCAGTGGTCAATTTTGAAGTCCTCAAAGCGTGGCGCAAGGAATTTTCTGCCCATGAATTCATGGTGTAGCACCATGGTACCCGATTGGATTTGAAGCAATGATGCGATTTACGTGGGGGAAGCGCCCCTGCGCATTGCAAGGCATCGACTCAGCGCGGGCCAGGATCCGGTGTGGTTGAAATAAATCCAAACAAATCATTAGGTTAAAAAAATATCGGTGCGCCATCATCAGCCCGGTTCGGGAGAAATCACGTGCCCACCAATCATTTTTTTGATCTATATCAAATTTTTTGCGGCGGCGCTACAATGGGCTTGCTGTCGTTTGGGTATCGGTGACAGCAGTGCCCCATGCATTCGGTTCCGGGGGCAGGCAACTTGGTCTTGGCCTGGTGTGCTGCAGGTTTCATGGAACGACTCTAGGCTAGGTCAAAACTCAGTGGATATTGAATAGATATCGTGGCGGACATCACCGCCCTCACCTTTGAGGAGACTGAAATGGACATCGTTTTGATTGAAATTGTTAGCATTGTCGGTTTTGCCCTGATGGTCATCGTGCTTGACACTGCAAAGTGGCATAGTGGCCGTTGAGCAATTTTGTTGCGGGTTTTCACTTTCAACCGCCAGCATCAACTCCCGCCGCCAGAGGGGGCGGAATGGGCTATTTTGTTGCGGGTTTTCACTTTCAACCGCCAGACTGGCACTGCCTCCTTGCGAAGCGTGGCAGTTCCAGTCCCGTGGTTGTTTAATCTCTGCCGGCACCCCCCGTCAGGCACTCAGTTCTGGTTTAACTCACTCTTCGTCACTTTTCAGCGCTGTCCGCGATCGGGTCGCAATGCGTTTGAAATGTGATGGTTTGATATCGCTATAAATCAACACATGATGATGACCACATTGAGAGGCGCCACTTATTGATATTTCCTTAAATCATGACAACCTTCAGGATTCTCATGCGTTATATCTCTATCGCCGCGTGCTGAAAACAAGCTACCCTCTGGTGATGTCATGATTTATGGAAGTCTCAATAAGACGCTCCTCCGTTCAAGGTGCTTCCCCCGTTACTCATGCCCATGACTATGGGCTTGCGCGTACCTGGCTCGGGTGGCAGCTTTGGGCGATCGCCCCCCCGTCCTGTCCGGTTGCGTTGCGGCTGGGTCTTACTGTAGGGCAGGGGTGGCCGGGGTGGATGCTTACAGGGAGAGTTTTTCTCCACAACTACGCTTTGGCCGTCAAGCGGCCAGCGGTCAGGGGTGGATGCTTACAGGGAGAGTTTTTCTCGACAACTACGCTTTGGCCGTCAAGCGGCCAGCGGTCAGGGGTGGATGCTTACAGGGAGAGTTTTTCCGTCGACTCACGCAGTGTGGCAGAAAGATGTTCCAGTGAATTGATATCAGATGCGATGCTCTCCAGCGCTCGACGATTTTCTGCCGCCATGCGGCTAATATTTTCCACATGAGATGCCATATCATGACTTACGGCCTGTTGCTGCTCGATGGCGCGGGTGATGTTATCCACGCCCTGGTCAGACTGTTGTACGGCCTGACTGGAATCGCCCAGGGACTGGGCCACGCTCTCCATTACATTGTTTCCCTTGCCCAACGCCACCAACCCCAGTTGAATGGCTTGCTCTACGCTTTGCGATTGCTGGCCAATGGACTGCGTTACCGCGTCGATTTCGTTTGCCGCAGTGGCTGACTTTTCTGCCAGTTTTCGTACTTCATCGGCCACCACGGCAAATCCTCGTCCCTGTTCTCCTGCCCGTGCTGCCTCGATGGCCGCATTCAGTGCCAGCAGGTTGGTCTGCTCGGCAATATCCTTGACCTTCTGTGTCATGCCGGTAATAGACTTTGTGCTGCGCACAAATTCGGTCACCACGTCTTTGATGGCTTGTACTGTGCCTTCCACGGTACTCATTTCTCCCACCAACTCGGCCAGCATGGCGTTACCCTCCCGGGTCCGCTCCAGACTGACTCCCGAGAGTTGGCGCAATTGCGCGGCACTCGAGGCCACGGAGTTTAATCCCTGGCGCATCTGCTCGATCGCCCCCGCTGCTGTCGTGGCAACTTCGGACTGCTGCACCGAGCCTTGGTTGACCTGTGCCGAGGACGCTCCCAGCGTTTGCGCAGCACCACTCACGGCACGGGTGGATTGCTGAAATCCGGCAATGAGTTTGCCCAGATCACGTCGGATTTTTTCACCACTGCGTGCAATTTGTCCCAATTCTCCCACGGCGTCTGTTGGTACCGCATGCATGAAATTCCCCTGCGCCAGATAATCCAGAGCGGATACCAGGCGTTGTGCGGGATCTACCAAAAAGCGTTGCAGTAACCATAAATAAATGATGAATGAGAACAGGATCGTTACGCCAAGGACCACCAAGCTGATTTCAATGCCACGTTTGCCGGTAATCTTGGCCGCACTGGCGGAGGCTTCGGCTTGTGCCGTGATGGAATCAACCACCTGCGTGAGCACTGTGGTGGGCGAGCGGTCGATTCCCTGTACAGCCCTATCCCCTGCCGCGCTGTCAAAATGATTGTCGCGATAGGTCTGCAACCCTGCGCGGTAGGCCTGCCCCAGTTGCTCATGGGCGCTGGTAAACTGTTTGATCAGTTCCAGGGTTTGTTTCTGCCCTTGTAACTGGTCCATCAGCAACAGGCCATCCTTCTGGACCAGCTGTTCCTGGGCCAGAAATGCCTCCCAGTGTTTATTCAAGGCCTCAGGTTGTGTGCCTCGTAGCAATACGTTTTTCCACTCTTGCACCTGGGTTTTAAAGGCCAGTTGCATTTGCCCCACCAGACGTTCTTCGCTATACAGTTGGCCCACTTCGCTGTCGATGACATGAATGCTGTGCCAGGCCATCCAGAACCCGAAAAGGGTGGCGGCTAAAACAAAGGTGGTACCGGTCCCGGAGATAAACAAAAAAATCATGCGCAAACTTGAACCGGATGTGGAATGTTTCATGATGTCTCTCATTGCGATAGCCATTCTGTGGCAGCTGTCTGAATCCTGCGGGACTCATCACCATAGTTAGCGACAACTTTTTCAAATACTTGAAAATCACCTCCGGTTCAGGAGAAATTGATCCTGATCAAGCTTCAGTGAAGTGCAGGCCGATCTTTAGCATTGCTCCCAGCATTGCGCCCACTGTCCTGATAGAATGAAAATTCTACTATGGCAAGGCAGATCCCCCCGAACAATCATACTAAGGAACGGATATGGAGAACGTAATTCCGGACGTGGCCCTGATCGATAACAGTGACGAACGTGCGCCGCTGGTGCTGGTATTGGACTGCTCAGGCAGTATGGCAGAGGAAAATAAAATGGGTCTGCTCAACGAGGGGCTTGTCACCTTGTCGAGTGAACTCAAAAACGATCCGATTACCGCCCGTTGTGGTCGGGTTCTGGTGATTGCCTTCGGTGGGGATAATGATGTGGAGGTCATGGGCACGTGGACCGATGCCATGGATTTTACCCCACCCGAATTGGTGGCAGGCGGCCTGACACCTATTGGCACGGCCATGAAGTTTGCACTGGAAGAAATCGAAGCGCAAAAAGAACAAATGCGCAGTGCCGGTGTTCCCTACAAACGCCCCATCATCATGTTGCTGTCGGACGGCGAACCGACTGACGATGATTGGCAGCGAGTGGCTGCCGAGTGTAAAAATGCAGAAACTGCCCATAAGGTCAATATCATGGCCATCGGCATCGGGCAACAGGCTAACCGCGATACCTTGGGTCAATTCAGTAACAAGGGGGCCTTGAATCTTAACGGGCTGAAATTCAAGGAACTGTTTGTCTGGCTTAGTCGGAGCGTGCGTGCAGTGTCCCAGGCGCCCGCAGGCGGAACGGTTCAACTCAATCCGGTCGATAGCTGGGCTCAAATGAGCACTTGAGAGATCGCTTCAATCTGGCGCTGCGCCGCTCGCTTTTGTCTGTCGTGCCCTGGCCCTGCTTTCAGGTCTGTTGCCTGTAAGCGTCATCCCGATCAAAGCCGGGCGTTACTGTGCGTAATGGGCCTTGCATGGCAATCGATACCACCGAATCGGAGTAACGGCACCGTATGACCTGGAAAATTGTCTCTGCTTCCGTGACTGGAAAATCTCATCTGGACCAGAATCTCCCCTGCCAGGATGCGCATTGCCACGCAGTGGTTCAGGAGGTGCTGCTGGCTGCCGTATGTGATGGGGCTGGTTCTGCCACGCACAGTGAAACCGGCGCCACGTTTCTTAGTCAGCAGGTGGTTCATGGATTGTCGGCCTTGGTGAATTCCGGAGTATTAACCCAAGCGCAGCCGATGGGTGAGGTTGCGTTCACCGAATCCTTGCGTGAAGTGATTGGACGGGCGCGCGCGCAGCTTCTGCAAAAAATCATGCCTTCCTCGAAAGAAACCAACGGACTGGATCAAGTATCCGGGGTTGATCTGCCCGCTCATCCTGCGCCGGCTGCGGTGCAGAGGTCAGAGGAAGCGCCCGTTCCCACAGACCAGGGTTTGGCGCTCAAACCACCGCGCACTGCGCCCAAAACAGGGGTTTTTGAAAACATATTTTACAAACAGGACGAAGGCTGGCAGCAACAGCAACAACAGCAGCAACAGACGCTGGTCAAGGAACCGACCTTGCGCGACTTTGCTTGTACCCTGGTGGGGTGCGTGGTCTCTTCTGGCGGGGGTTTTTTCTTCCATATTGGTGATGGTTTTGCCATTCACCAACAGGCCTCGGGGCAGGCCCAGCTTTCCCTGCCTGAAAATGGCGAGTATGCCGACGAAACCTATTTTGTCACGGATGACAACTGGCACGATCATCTGCGCATTACGCCCATCGAGGCTCCCACTGCTGAGAGCTTTATCGGCTTGATGAGCGATGGTCCCGCGCCCTTTGCCGTGAACAAAACAAAAACAGCTTTTTACTTGCCGTTCATTGAACCGGTGATGCGTTATTTGCGCGGGGCCTCCGCGTCCGAGGGATGCCTGGCATTAAAAAATTTGCTGGAAAATGAAAAGACCCATCATATTACCGCAGATGACAAAAGCCTATTGCTGGCGTTCCAGCATTGAAGCGTGACGCCAGTTGCAACTCCACTGTGCCAGCTTGTATCGACGCATTAATTGGCTCCGGGCGGCCCCGGCTTTCCTACTCACTTTTCTGATCCCATGTCATCCCTTTCTACACGTCTGATCTGGCCCAGTGGATTGCGGGAAAAGGTGCGGTTGCTGTCCACTGGAAAATCCGGGGGAGCAGGGGAAATATTCCATATCGAAGGGAAGCCCGATTAC
>VFSW01005084.1_pt1 | contig 19515 bp, 16 predicted proteins | sample 5358111 | NCBI WGS metagenome assembly VFSW01 (sample SAMN11554181, study PRJNA540505) | mine drainage metagenome | isolation source: sediment from site ElyBrook_90M | place: USA: Ely Copper Mine, Vershire, VT | collected 2017 | reverse complement strand
GACAAAGCTCCGGCTGGCGGGTGAAAACGATCAATCATCGCCCCTGAGCCAGTTGGCGGCGAGCTTACCTGACCTGCGAGTCGATCCTGATCGGCTGCAATGTCGCCTTGGCGCCCGCAGCACTAAGTGACGGACGCGGGCGTGGCAGCGGCACAGCCTCTTCCACCCGAATCGCCGCTGGTTCGGACAACTGTTCCGGCGCCTGAGCTACGACCGGCTCGCGCACGTCCCACTGACACATTTTGTAACCGTTGCGGTGCTCGGCGAGATCAAGGTGGACATGCTCCTCGTGATAGCCGTCAGAACCGGGGCCGAGCACCGTCGCAAAGCGCGCGCAGGCGCTTGCCCGCAAAGCTTCCCGCCAGGGTTTGGCGACCTTGACGTCGGTCAAGCCGAGAACTCTTCCATCCGCCACCTTGAACGCGCGCACATCGAAGGCGTTGGCGCGACCGTGCTCGCTCAATCTGGCGCCCCGAATTCGATTTTGGCCGCGGCACTCATATGAATCCAGATTGTCGAGCGTGCGCAAGAACGCGCCGGCGATGGCTTTTGCGGCCGGAGCAACGTCTTCACGGACCCACCGCGCAACTTGTTCGGCCATAGTGCAGCGCAGCGTTGCCGGTGGGACCACGGCAACCTTCGTCTTATCGGACAGCATCACAGCTTGCAGCAGCACAACGTCGGCGGCGACGCATTGGTCGGCGCCGGCGAGCGCCGGCAGTGGCCGGAACTGCGCGAGTTGCGCCGGTCCAAGCTGGCAGGCGGTCGGGATGCGCGGCAACGGCGACAACGCATATTGCGCCGCGGCATTTCCGGCGGTGCCAAGCAGCACGACGAGGAGAATAAAACCCTTCGCGCCGCAGCTCCTCCGCCTGCGCCTGCGTCCCCCGGAGGTTAACGCGACGCCACAGCTTGAACCGAGCCTTATTGTGTTCAAGAACGGCTGGAGTGGCGCGGTTACCGTGAACCAAAGCGGCATTTTCATCCTCACGCCATCCGGCTAAATTGGCGCCGGGTCGGCAGCCGTGGGCGGCGGCGCGACGAAGGCAAGAACAACACTCACTGGAGGAATACCATGCTCGGTCTTATGCAGGATTGGCCGCTCCTGTGCCACCGCATCATCGATCACGCCGCATTAAATCACGGCAACCGCCAGGTGATCTCACGCTCGATTGAAGGACCGATTCACACCACGAATTACAGGGAAATCCGCGCCCGCGCCCTGCGCGTGGCGCAACGGCTCGAGCGCGATGACATCAAGCTTGGCGACCGGGTGGCAACACTCGCCTGGAATACCTGGCGGCACCTGGAAAGCTGGTACGGCATCCTTGGCATCGGCGCCGTCTATCACACGATCAATCCACGGCTGTTTCCCGAGCAGATTGCCTGGATCATCAATCACGCCGAGGACCGCGTGATGATGACCGATCTCACCTTCGTGCCGCTACTGGAAAAGATCGCCGACAAGCTGCCGACAATCGAGCGTTACATCATTTTCACCGATCGCGCTCATATGCCGGCCACGACGCTGCGCAACGCGGTTGCCTACGAAGACTGGATTGCCGAGGTTGACGGCGACTTTGCCTGGAAGACGTTCGACGAGAACACGGCCGCAGGCATGTGTTATACCTCCGGGACGACCGGCAATCCCAAGGGCGTGGTGTATTCGCACCGCTCCAATGTGCTGCACACCATGCTGTCGCTGCAGCCGGACGCAATCGGTATTTCGTCGCGCGACGTCATTATGCCGATCGTGCCGATGTTTCATGCCAACAGCTGGGGGCTCGCATTCTCCGCGCCGATGGCCGGGGCAGCCATGGTCATGCCGGGGGCTAAGCTTGACGGCGCCTCGGTTTATGAACTGCTGGATGACTACAAAGTTACCTGCACGGGCGCCGTGCCGACCGTGTGGCTCGCATTGCTGCAACAACTGGAAAAGACCGGCGCCAAACTTCCCTATTTGGAGCGCGTCGTCATCGGCGGATCGGCGTGTCCGCGCGCCATGATCAAGACCTTCGAGGAAAATTACGACGTCCAGGTCTTCCATGCCTGGGGCATGACCGAGATGAGCCCGCTCGGTACGGTCGGCACCATGAAGCCGGAGTATGCGTCTCTCAAAGGCGACGCGCTGTGGGACATTAAACAGAAACAAGGCTACACGCCGTTCGGCGTCGAGATGAAGATCACCGACGATTCCGGACGCGCGATGCCTTGGGATGGCAAGACCTTCGGCCGCATCAAGGTACGCGGCTTCGCAGTCGCGAAGGGTTATTTCAAGGAAGGCGGCAGCGTCGTTGACGACCAGGGTTTCTTCGACACCGGCGACGTCGGCACCATGGACCCGCTGGGTTACATGCAGATCACCGACCGATCTAAAGACGTCATCAAGTCGGGCGGTGAATGGATTTCATCCATCGATCTGGAAAACCTCGCGGTCGGTCATCCAAAGGTGGCGGAAGCGGCCGTCATCGGCGTGCATCATCCGAAATGGGACGAGCGCCCGTTGCTGGTCATCGTGCTCAAGGAGGGCCAATCGGCCACCAAACAGGAAATCCTCGGCTTCCTCGAAGGCAAGATCGCCAAATGGTGGCTGCCCGACGATATCGTCTTCGTTGCCGCGATCCCGCATACCGCGACCGGGAAGATTCAGAAGATCACTCTGCGTGAGCAGTTTAAGGACTATGTGCTCCCGACGTCGGTTGCCGCCGAATAAATAGCATCCCGTTTTTTGCTGGGCTCATCCCGACTGCTTTTTAGGTGCGCCGCGACGCGACGTATCCATCAGCATAGCTGCGCGGCACAACCCGCAATCACCATCATTACGATTAGCATTGAGGAACTGGCGACATCGGAACTAAGCCGGTCAGTCAAATTAAACGCTTTGGCGTCGCAATATTTACACAATGTCTAGTCACCAGACCGCCCGGCTCAAGTGAATGAGTCGATCCACTGTTCCCGTCAACTGAACAAAAGGGCAGATATGGCTGGTCATAACCTGGCTAAATTTGTGCTTGCCGCAACTCTTGTCGTGCCGATCGCCGGTGTGCCGATGGCGGCATCGGCGCAGAGCGGAATTGCCTCGATCTATTGGGGAGGACGGACCGCTTCCGGCGAACGGGTGAGGTCTTCTGAGTTAACGGCAGCGCATCGTACCCTGCCGTTGGGAACCATGGTGCGGGTCACCAACCGGGGAACTGGCCGTTCGGTCGTTGTTCGCATCAACGATCGCGGCCCGTTTAAGCGCGGCCGGATCATCGACGTTACTGTCGCGGCAGCGCGGGCATTGGGCTTTTCCGTCAACAGCGGACTGGCACCCGTGACGCTCGCGGTTCTTAAAACACCTTAGTGCAAGGCTCGCTATTGGCCGAATGGTCCGATCGATGGCACAACTGACACGACCGATAAACGGGAGGCTTCGGTCTCCCGCTTTCATTAGTCGGCACGCGCCAACCAGACGTCCCGCACGGCTTCGATTCTGTCTGCTGAGTTGTTTTGCCGAACTCCGGCGGCGTTCACACTCAAGCAACCATTGTCGGCCACCATGGCCCGTTCCCGCAACGGGTTGGTTTGCCGATGGAACCGCTCGAACCGATTCCTGTCTACGAAGCTCGCCTTGCGATGCACAGGATCGACGAGCGGACCCGCTCGATTCTCGCCGAGACGTGGCCATTGCTGGCGCCGCATCTTGAGCGGACGATCGACGCAGTTGTCATAGCCATCACCGGATTGCCGGTGATCGGCCAAGTGGTCGCGCAGAACAAAGAGACCGTCAAACGGCTCGAAGTTTCGCACTTTCAGGCTTTGCTGGGCGGAAAGCTCGATCGGAGCTATGCCGAATCCTGCCGCCGGACTGTGGAGAAAGAAGCCGAGTTGGGGCTCGACGCCCGAATCCGCAGCACGTCAGGAAGTTACGTCGCGCAGATGTCGCTGGATGTGCTGGCGCGCAAGCACCGCTTCTCGCCCGCCAAGATTGCCGAGCGTGGCAAGACGGTAGCGCGGGTGATCAGCTTCGACGTTTCCAACGCCATGACGTTGCACCGGCAAGCCGCCGAGCAAGCGGCAATGGTGCGGCGAAACGCAATCGATGCGGCCATTGCCGATTTCGACGCCGCTATCGGCGCCGTCATCGAGGCGATCAAGGAAGCATCTGCTTCGCTGGCCATGACCGGTGACGCATTAAAGCAGGTGGCCGATGACACGCTCAGTCGCATGGCTTTGGCTTCGTCGGCGTCCGCCGAGACCGCGCAGCGCATGGATGCGACGGTAACGGCGACGGAAGAGCTGTCCGGGTCGATCCAGGAGATCGGTCAGCAGGCCACCAGCGGGCTTGAAATGGCGCGGTCTGCCGCCGCCGATACTGAGCGGACCCAAACCGTCATCGGCTCCCTCAACGACGCCGCCGAACGCATCGGCTCCGTGATCGGCACCATTTCCGCGATCGCGGCGCAAACCAACCTTCTCGCGCTGAACGCAACCATCGAGGCGGCCCGCGCCGGAGAAGCCGGCAAAGGCTTCGCCGTGGTCGCCGCCGAGGTCAAAACGCTCGCCAATCAAACCTCACGCGCCACCGGCGACATCTCGCAGCAGGTGACCGCCATTCAGGAAGCGACCAAGCGGTCGGTGGAGGAAATCTCATCGATCGCACGCGCCATTGGCAAATTGACGACGGTGTCGACCAGCATCGCGTCAGCGGTGCAACAGCAGAGCATGACCACCCGCGGGATCGCCGAAAGCATTCACAACGCCGCCGGTCATACCGCGCGCGCGTCGGTCGAGATCAATTCGGTCGACGAAGCCGTCACCCGCAGCGTCGCCGCCGTCGGCGACATCACCACGTGGACGGCGCGGCTGTCGGCGCGCGCCAACGACCTGGAAGCCAAAGTCGCCACCTTCTTCACCCGCGTTCGCGCGGCGTAGAAGTTTCTTTCAGCGGTCTATGTCCGTTTCCGGCATTTCTTCTCGGGCGCATTGCGCTAGAGTGGCGCATCGCATCATCGGGAGAGCAACATGAGTGAACCCGCAGTGAAACAAATAGTGCTGGCGTCGCGGCCGAAGGGACCGCCGGCTGCGGAAAATTTCCGTCTGGAGACAGTACCCATGCCGGCCCTGCCGACAGGCGGGCTATTGCTGCGCGCGCTCTATCTGTCGCTCGACCCGTACATGCGCGGCCGCATGGACGACGCGAAATCCTACGCCAAGCCGGTGGGCATCGGCGAGGTGATGAGCGGCGAGAGCGTGTGCGAAGTCATGGCGTCCGATCGCCCGGGTTACGCCGCCGGCGATATCGTCTTGGCGCACACCGGCTGGCGCACGCACGCGGCCTGGAGCGGGCCGGCGCTGCGCAAACTCGACCCGAAGCAGGCGCCGATCACCACCGGCCTGGGCGTGCTCGGCATGCCCGGCTTCACGGCGTATTCGGGACTGTATGTGATCGGCAAACCGAAAGCCGGTGAGACAGTCGTTGTCGCGGCCGCGAGCGGTCCCGTGGGCGCGCTCGTTGGACAGCTCGCCAAGATGGCCGGCGCACGTGCGATCGGCATTGCCGGCGGCGCCGAGAAGTGTCGCTACGTCACTGACGAATTGCGCTTCGATGCCGCCATCGATCATAAAGCTGCGGATTTTCCCGAAAAGCTTGCCGCGGCCTGTCCCAAGGGTATCGACGTCTACTTTGAAAATGTCGGCGGCGCCGTTTGGCAAGCGGTGCTGCCCTTACTCAACACCTACGCGCGGGTACCGGTGTGCGGGCTGATCGCGCAATATAGCGCCACCGGACAATCTGCCGGACCCAATCTCCTTCCCGCGACCATGCGCGCGGTGCTGACGCGGAGCCTTACCGTGCGCGGCTTCATCAATACCGAATTCGTCGCGGATCATTACGCCGACTTCCTCAAAACCGTCTCCGCCGGCCTGGCCGACGGCCGCATCCGCTATCGCGAAGATATAACCGAGGGCCTCGAAAACGCGCCGGCCGCCTTCATGGGTTTGCTGCAAGGAAAGAACTTCGGCAAAGCGCTCGTGCGCGTGGCCTCATGACACGCGGTTGCACGCGCAAGCACGTCTGATTGCCGCCTTTGAGGAGAGCATAATGGCCGCGCCGACAGCCTACTCCGCCGGCTGCTTCGGTTTCGGCTTGACGAACGTGCGTTTGAGATTGTCCCACAGTTCGATCTTGGCGCCGTTGCGGTGCATGATCGCGCTTTGCTGCATGACCGAAAGCGTGTTGTTCCAGGCCCAGTAGATCACCAATCCCACCGGAAAACTCCCGAGCATGAAAGTAAAGATGATCGGCATGTAATTGAAGATCATCTGCTGCGTCGGATCGGGCGGCGCCGGATTGAGTTTCATTTGCACCCACATGGTCACGCCCATGATGAGCGGCCAAATGCCGAGATGCATGAAAGAACCGATCAGCGGCAGCACGGTCGGATCGAATGGAATGAGACCGAACAGGGTGAAGATGTTGGTCGGGTCCTGCGCTGACAGGTCGTGGATCCAGCCGTAGAACGGGGCGTGCCGCATCTCGATGGTGATGAACAGGACTTTATAGAGCGAGAAGAACACCGGAATCTGGATCGCGATCGGCAGGCAGCCGGCTACCGGATTGATCTTCTCCTTTTTGTACAGCTCCATCATCGCCTGCTGCTGCTTCATCTTGTCGTCGGCGAAGCGCTCGCGGATCATGGTCATTTCCGGCTGCACCGCCTTCATCTTCGCCATCGAGGCATAGGACTTGTTGGCGAGCGGGAAGAACAGGAGTTTGACCAGCACCGTGACGATGAGGATGGCGATGCCGAAATTGCCGACCAGATGGAAGAAGAAGTCGAGAGCAAGGAACATCGGCTTGGTGAGGAAGTAGAACCAGCCCCAATCGATCAGCAGATCGAAATGGTTGAGGTGAAGGGCCTGGTTGTAGCCGCCGGCACCGGCGAACGGGAAATTCACGCCGACCACCGACACTTCCTTGGCGCCGGCGAACAACCGCGCATCGGCGGCGCCAGTGGCGCCGGGTGCGACGGTCACCGGATCGAGCAGATAATCGGTCTGATAGGTGGGCTGTCCGCCGGCTTCGGCGGCGGAGAAGCGCGCATGCACTTTGGCGTCGGTATTGGGCAATAGCGCCGACGCCCAGTATTTGTCGGTGAAGCCGAGCCAGGCGTCGGTGACGTCCCAGTGCACTTCCTTTTTGTCGGCGATTTTCTTGTAGGTCTCCTCCTGCTCGCCGTCGCTGCCCATCACGCCGATCAGGCCCTCATGAAGGATGTAGTAGCCGAGCGTCTTTGGTGTGCCGTGACGGGAGATGAGCGCGTAAGGAAACAATGTGACCGCGGCGGCGCTCTTGTTCTGTACTTCGTCCCGGATGGTGAACAGATAATGGTCGTCGACGGCGATGGTGCGGCGGAACAGTAATCCAGTGCCATTGTCGTAGGTGAGCGTGACTGGATGATCGGCGCCGAGCGTGCCGGTGCCCTCCTGCGTCCACACCGTGTCCGGCCCCGGCAGTTTTTCGGTGGTGCCTGAAGCCGGCACCCAGCCAAACTCGGCGTAATAAGCCTCGGGCGCGCCCGATGGCGAGAACAGCACAATCGGCGGCGAATGAGGATCGACGGTCTCCCGGTATTGCTCAAGCGACAGATCGTCGATGCGCCCGCCTTTGAGAGCGATGCTGCCATTCAGCCGCGGCGTCGAGATGGCAATATGCGGAGAGGCCGCGATCAACGCCTCACGCGAATGCACGAGCCCTCGACCGGAAGTTCCGGCCACGCCGGGCACAGCGGGGGCGCTGCCTTGAGGCGCCGGCGTCGCTGGGTTCACCGGTTGTGTTGTTCCCGGCTGGACCTGTGCCTGTGCTTGGGCCTGCTCCTGTTGCTGCTGTTTTAGCAGCGCGTCATGGCGCTGCTTTTCCATCTGCGGATAGCCGATAAAATATTGCCAGCCGACCACAACGATGAGCGAAAGCACGATGGCAAGGATGGTGTTCTTGTGTTCGATCATTTAGCGCTCATGCGGCGAGGAGCCGGTCGGCTTTGAAGACGGAGCAGGCTGCGGCGTCCGGTTACGGCGCCGCGGCGGCGGCCGGGATGGCGAACCCGTTTCATGTAGTGGGTCGGGGCTTGCGCCACCAGTTCCCCTCCCGACTTGAGCGGCAATCCTGCCGAGTGCGGCATCGAAGTCCTGCATCATCTCGCCAAATGGCGCGGCCAGCGCAGCCCGCCGGCCGATCAGCACGTAGTCGTGCCCCGGAAATAGGCCTTCAGCGCCGGCCGCCGCCGACAGTCTGACGATTTCCCGCAGGCGGCGTCGCACCCGGTTACGTTCCACGGCGTCACCTACCTGTCGCGATACAGTGAAACCAACGCGGATCGCCCCGTCCTGGGCGCGGCGGCGCGCCTGCAAAACGAAGGCCCTGCCGGACACCCGCGCCCCACCCCCTACGGCCCGAAAATCGCTCCGGCGTTTCAGCCGTTCAACGATGACAGCAGAACGGGCGTCCCGATCACGCACTGAGCCGCTTGCGCCCGTGCGAACGCCGCGCCGCGACCACTTTGCGGCCGCCTTTCGTCGCCATTCGCGCGCGAAAACCGTGCCGGCGCTTACGCACCAATTTGCTCGGTTGATATGTTCGTTTCACGGGATCTGCTCCGCCGCACGCGTAATTGGCGCGGCTTATACGGGACCCCTCCCCGCCCGTCAATGCGACGCTCCGACGGGCGTTCGCAACCGACTTGCTCGCCGAACAGGACCCATAGCATATGTGTGAGAAGGCCGAGACCCAGCCCTGCCGGAGGTTTCGCCGTTTAATTTTGCGTTGTTGCCGGCCGCGCCCGCACATTTGTACCAAGGCTTACGCTGCAGACCGTTACGTATTATGTGCGAGGCTGAAGATTCGCCGCCAAGGTTTGCGCGCATTGCGGTGAGTTCGACAGCTGATGGCGTCAGAGAACCGAGAACTCAAACCGGCTATTTGCGTGATCGGCGGCGGCCCGGGCGGTCTTGCCGTCGCCGCGGCTGCGGCCGCACGCAACGTATCGACCGTGTGGAGCGAAAAAGGCCGCATGGGCGGCGAAAGCATCAACCGCGGCAGTGTGCCGGCGCAAGCGCTGATTGCGGCCGCCCTCCGTGCCAAAGCTTCGCGCAGCAGAGAGCCCTTCGGCATCAACGCGCAACGCGTCAGCGTCGATTTCGGTGCGGTCAACGCACGCATACGCGACGTCGTCGACGCGCTGGCGCCGAATGCCGCACGCGCGCGAATGACCGGCCTCGGCGTCCAAGTCATTGACGGCAGCGGCCGTTTCACCGATCCACGCACCGTCGCCATTGACGACTTTACGGTAAAGGCGCGGCGGTTCGTGATCGCCACCGGCTCCATACCGCTGATCCCGGCTATTCCCGGGCTCTTCCACACCCCGCATCTCACCGACGAAACCGTTTTCAGTCTTGCCGAAATTCCCCGCCATCTCATCGTCGTCGGTGCGGGCGCCACGGGCCTCGAACTTGCTCAGGTTTTTCGCCGGTTCGGTTCCGAGGTCACCGTGCTCGAAGCGGCAACGCCGCTGCAGCGTAACGATGCCGAGGGCGTCGCCGTGGTGCTGGACGCACTCGCGCGCGAGGGCATCAAGTTACGAACCGGCGTGGAGATCGCCAAAGTCAGCCGTGCGCTGGCGAAGGTGCAGGTCGTGCTTGGCATGAACGGCAGTGTGGAGACGATCGAGGGCTCGCATCTTTTGGTCACCACGGGGCGTCAGCCGAACGTGGAGGACCTGAACCTCGATGCCGCCGGGATCCGCACCGCTGCCCATGGCATCGTCCTTGATAAATCGCTGCGCACCACCAACAAATCCGTATACGCCGTCGGCGACGCCGCCGGCGGCCCGAAATATGCTCATGTCGCCGATTACCACGCGAGCCTGGTGATCCGGCACGCCCTGTTCCGCGTACCGGTCCGTGTTAACCACGAGCTCATCCCGTCGGTAACCTATACCGACCCGGAATTGGCCCAGGTCGGCCTCCTTGAGGAGGAGGCACGGGCGCATTCCGGCGCCATTCGGGTGCTGCGCTGGCCCTTCCGGGAAAACGACCGCGCACAGGTCGAGCAAACGACCGAGGGCCACATCAAGATCATTACCGACCGCGCCGGCGAAATCCTTGGCGTGAGCATTGTCGGGCCGAACGCGGGCGAGGCCATTGCCGCCTGGACGCTGGCGATCACCGAAAAGCTTAACATCCGCGCCATGGCGAACCTCGTTGTTCCCTATCCGAGCTATGCCGAGGTGGGAAAACGCGCCGCTCTAACCTATTTCACCCGCGGTTTGACGATTCCGCGAACGCGCCGCATCATGCGGTGGCTGCGTCGCATTAGATAGCTTGGAATTGAATAGGCTCGACAGCGCAGCAAGGCTCGACCGATGAGCGATGAAACCGCCGCGCGGCCGGAGCCGGTCCGTGCGCCGCGCTTCGGACTTTCAGGGAAGCTCCTCGTCCTCACGATCCTGTTCGTGATGCTTGGGGAAGTCCTGATCTATGTCCCAGCGGTGGCCAATTTCCGGGTGAACTGGCTCAAAGACCGCCTGGCCAGCGCCTATACCGCCGCGCTGGTGCTCGAAGCGGCACCGAACGGCATGGTTTCGGACACCCTCGCCAAGCAGATCCTCGATTCGATCGGCGCGCGAGCGGTCGCCATGAAGATGGGCAAGCAACGCCGCCTGCTGGCGGTCGGGGACATGCCGCCGCCGATCAATCATGACTACGATATGCGTGACGTCATGACCTTCAATTCGATCACCGATGCGTTCATGTTGATGTTCGACACGCGCAAGAACGTGATGCGCGTCGTCGGTCCCGCACCTATGGGCGGCGACTACATCGAGATCGTCATGGACGAACCGCCGCTGCGCAAGGCGCTGCTGCGCTATTCGGTCGACCTGTTGCTGCTCTCATTGCTGATCTCCGGCATCACCGCGGCGCTGGTTTATCTGACGCTGCATTACACATTTGTGCGCCCGATGCGCCGGATCACGGCCAACATGATGGCGTTTCGCGCCGATCCGGAAAACGCCGCCCACATTATCGAGCCGTCGGCGCGCGCCGACGAGATTGGCATCGCCGAGCGCGAGCTCGCCAGCATGCAGACCGAGCTCGCCTCGATGCTGTATCAGAAGAACCGGCTCGCCGCGCTTGGTCTTGCCGTCGCGAAGATCAACCACGATTTGCGCAACCTGCTCGGCTCGGCGCAACTCATCTCCGACCGGCTGGCGAGCCTGCCCGATCCGGGGGTGCAGCGCTTTGCGCCGAAGCTGATGCGGGCGCTCGAGCGCGCCATCGCGTTCTGCCAGTCAACGTTGTCTTACGGCCGCCTGCAGGAACCGCCGCCGGAGCGAAAGCCGATCCTGCTCGAGCCGCTGGTCGAGGAGGTGCACGAAACGCTGGGCTTCGGCCCTGACGCCCCAATCCGCTGGATCAGCGCGGTCGAGCGCGACCTGGTGGTGGAAGCCGACTACGACCAGCTGTTTCGCATTCTGCTCAATCTCGCCCGTAACGCCATGCAGGCGCTGGAGAGCCGCGCGGCGCGCGACCCGGGGCAGGACCAGATTCGCATCACCGGCCGGCGCGAGGGCGCGGTGGTGGTGATCGAGGTGTCCGATACCGGGCCGGGCTTTTCCGACAAGGCGCGCGCACATTTGTTTGAAGCGTTCCAGGGCTCGACTCGCACCGGCGGCACCGGTCTCGGCCTCGCCATTGCCGCGGAGCTGGTACGCGCCCACGGCGGCGACATCCGCCTGGTCGAAGGCACGATTGGGGCGACGCTTCGCTTGACTATTCCCGACCGCGCGGTGGAATTGAGTGCCCGCCGCGGCGCTCGCGCCCAGGGCTGACCGATCCAAACGGCAACGTCTCAAGGAGCCAGACGAACAATGGCAGAGTCTTCCATTCGCGATCTCGGCGAGCAATCGCATCTCGATGCGTTGCTGGCGACGGTTGGGCCGGTCGAGGGCCTGCACATTATTGACGTCGGTTGCGGCGAAGGGCAGCTGGCGCGCGCGCTCGCCAACCGCGGTGCGCGGGTCACGGGCTGTGATCCGTTCATCGCCGAAACCGGCTGGACCAGCCACGGCAGCGGCAGTTACCGCCTCGTCAGGGCGCCGGCCGATGCGCTCCCCGAGCCTGACCAGTCAGCCGATCTCGTGCTGTTCGTTTTCTCGCTGCATCACGTACCGGAGGCGAAGCTCAAGGGCGCTCTCGCCGAGGCTCGCCGGGTGTTGCGGCCTTCGGGGCGGCTCTACGTGGCCGAACCGCTGGCCGAAGGCCCGCATCAGTACATCATGGAATTATTTCATGATGAGACCGCGGTGCGAAAAGCTGCGGCTCATGCGCTGGCCAACTTTGCCAAACCGCATTTCGCGGCCGACAAGATATCTAACTACACCGACGCGCGGAGCTACGCAGACTTCGACACCTTCGCCGGCCGAATGATCGCCAACATGCGCTTTAACGGCTACGCCGAGGACGCCGTCCTGGCGCCGGATGTCCGAAACCGCTTCGCCGAGGCCGATGCAAAATACCACGGCAAATTCGATCAGCCGGTTCGTATTGACTACTTCTGTTCTTGATCTTTCGCGCGTGCGTTTGATCGGCGCCCAATCCCGGCTAGATTGCCGAGCGTAAATGACAGGGGGCACGATGAACGTCGCCGCGGACGACGCCGACGCAACGATCTACGACGATTTCGCATCGACGGGCGCGTGGCCGAGCGACAAGTGCTATCGCCACCTGCCGACTCCCGACCTGTGGGATCCGGCTGCCGTCGTCGCCCGCGGCAGCGGCACGCTTTCGGTTCACGCGCCACGCTTCACGCTGACGCGGCCCGACGGACACGACAACGTCAAGGCGCTGATCTATTCGACGGCGGCGTTTTGCCCCGGGGAGCGTGGTCTGCTCACGGTCGAGGCCGACATGCGGGTTGAGACCTTCGGCACTGAGCGCAATCCGTTTGGGATCGACGGCGGAGACGTGCGTCTCGGCTGCGGCGCCTTCAACACTATCGATCCCAGGACTTTCCTGGTGTTCGACTTTTTCGTCAGCGACAGCCGCATCGTGCCACTGTACGAGCGGCTGCCGTTCGGGCAGAGCAAGGACAATCAATATCCGGCCTTCACCGAATTGATTCCGATTTCCGCGCCGACTTCGCAAGGCCAATGGCATCACTATGCGATCACTTACGACCGCCTGAACAACCGCGCGGAGTGGATGGTCGACGGCGAGATCGTGGCCGAGCGCAACGCCGTCGGCGCTCCGCCCGGCGAGCGCGGACCGATCTTAAAGATCGACAGCATCAAGGTCGGCGGCGGGCTGTTCACGCTGTTCGGCGATCTGCTCAACGATCGGGCCCGCACCGGCGATCGCGAAAAGATCCCCGGCCTCGATCCCCACTACGCGCGAACTTTATTCGGCCAAGGCGCGAAGGTAGAGTTCAGGCCATTCAAGATTGTGCGAAAATGACGCGCAGGAGCGATCACATGGTGCAAGCGTCCCGAACCATCAAAGTGAATACCGATCCGCGCGAGCCGAAACTGACGCGGAGCCTGGTGTGGCGCGGCCTGATGATGAAGGCGGAAAATCCGCTACCGTTCGTTCCGGTCATCACCGCCTGCCGGATCGTCGAACGGTACGGCGAAGACCGGTTCGTCCGCGACATCGTCGACAAGGGCGACAGCATAACCGAGGTGGTCACGCTGCACCCAGAGCGCATGGTCACGTTCGAGCGCACCTCGGGCCGCGTTCTTGGAACCATCCTCAACGAAATCATCGAGGATGGCGATGGCGACCTGGCGCTCAAGTTCACCTTCAACCTTAAAGTTGAGGGTATCGAGCCCGGCAGTGGGGCGGAACACGACTTCGCCGGCCAGATGGAAGCGGGTTACTTGATGGCGGTCGCAGCAACGCTCAAAGCGGTGCGTAAGCTTGCCGCCGAGAATGCGCTGCCTGCCGCCTAGCAAACCGCGAGTATCGAGGTCAACGCAAATGCCTGCACGTGCCGGTCATTCCATCACCCACATCAATCCGCCGGAGCTCGGCACGCCGCCGGGCTATTCGCAGGTGGTGGACGTTCGCACCGGCCGCCTCGTCTTCATTGCCGGCCAGACCGCGCTCGACCGCGAAGGTGAATTGGTCGGCAAGAACGATTTTGCAGCGCAGGCTGCTCAGGTCTTTCACAACCTCGGCGCCGCGCTCGCCGCGGCAGGCTGCACCGCAAGCAACCTGATTAAGCTCACCGTATTCCTGCGAAACATGGACAATCTGCCGGCATACCGGGAGGCGCGAAATCGATTTTTTGCGACCGTCACGCCATCGGCCGCCCCCGCGGTTACCCTGGTGGAAGTGTCGAAGCTTTACGGTGCGGACTTTTTGATCGAGATCGAGGCCATCGCAGCCGCGTGATCCGTGGCCGGTTCCATAATGAAACTTCCATCTAGCTGTCCAGGTGGTGTCTTCGTGCCCGCTAATAGTGAGCAACCGACATAGACCGCAGGAACGAATCCCGATGCTTGCGGCGCGAGAGGCTGCAATGATCACGCTCTATCATCACGGATCGTCGGTGTGCGCTGCCAAGGTCCGCATTGCGCTCGCCGAGAAATCGCTGCCGTGGCAGGGCGTCTACGTCGACATTCTGCGCGGCGATCAGTTCGATCCGGCGTACACCAGGCTCAACCCCAAAGCTGTGGTGCCGACGCTGGTCCACGACGGTAAAGCCGTCATCGAGTCGACCGTCATCTGCGAATACCTCGACGAGTGTTTTCCCGATCCGGCGCTGAAACCGGCGGACCCCGCGCACCGCGCAGCGATGCGATTGTGGACCAAGGCAGTCGATGAGTTTCTGCATCCCGCCTGCGGCGAGATCACCTTCGCGAGTTGTCACCGGCATATCATCAAGCGTTTGTCGCCGGAGAAACTGGCACAGTTTCTCGACAGCACGCCGCCGATTTCCGTGACGGCCGACTGGCACGCCCGCAAGAAGGAAATCGTGCTTCAGGGTCTAAAGGCGCCACGCATCGACCGCACGTTCCGGCTCTACGACAGCTATTTGCAGAAAATGGAGGACACGCTTGAGGACCAGCCCTGGCTGGCCGGCGACGCGTACTCGCTCGCTGACATCGGCATGACGCCGTACGTTAACCGGCTCGACATGCTGGGTATGTCGGAAATGTGGGTCGGCAAGCGGCCGCGGCTGACCGAATGGTTCGAGCGGATAAAATCGCGCCCGAGCTTCAAGCCGGCGCTGCTCGACATGTGCCCGCCCGATCTCACCAGCGATCTCAAGACGTTCGGCACGCAAAGCTGGCCCGACGTAAAACGCCTATTGGCTGCGTAGGTCGCCGTGAGCGAAGAAAACGCGCTGGCGAGACGCGTTGCGATCGTCACCGGTGGCGGGCGTGGCCTCGGCCGCGCCATGACGCTGGGGCTTGCCAAAGCCGGCGCGTCAGTGGTCGCGACCGCGGCGCGCGAGCGTGCCGAGGTCGAGCGCGTCGCCGCCGACGCTGGCAAAGCGGGCGCATCCGAGCGCGTGCTGCCCGTGCTCGCCGACGTAACCAGCGAGGAAGACTGCGCGCGTGTCGTTGCGACGGCGCTCGAGCGCTTCGGCCGCCTCGATATTCTGGTCAACAATGCCGGGCGCGGCATGAAATACGTCAGCGAAAATTTCATGACCGACCCGACGCGTTTCTGGGAAACGGCGCCCGACGCCTGGCGGCTGGTGATCGACACCAATGTCGTCGGACCTTTCCTGATGGCGCGCGCGGCGGTGCCGCCGATGCTGGCCGCGGGATGGGGCCGTGTCGTTAATGTCTCGATGAACGCCGAGACGATGCGGCGGCGCGGCTTCTCACCTTACGGGCCGTCCAAGGCCGCGCTGGAATCCGAGACCATCATCTGGGCGCAGGACCTCGCCAACACGGGCGTCACCGTCAACGCGCTACTGCCCGGCGGCGCGACCCTGACGGGAATGATACCCGCGGGCTTTCCCGATCATTTGCGAACAACGTTGCTCGATCCCGCGGTAATGGTGCCGCCGCTGCTCTATCTGGCGAGCACAAAATCCGATGGCGTCACCGGGCGGCGCTTCATCGCCGCGAACTGGAACAGGGACAATCCGGAAGCGGCAGCGGCCGGCGCCGGCTGGTAGCGACCTACTCGGCGGCGTGAAAGGCCATGCGTTCCGCGGCGCGGCCGCGCGGCATCAACAGAGTCGCGACTGCGCCGATCAGCGTCACTGCTCCGGCGGCGTAGAACAGCGCCGGCGTCGTCCAGTCGAGCGCGATCAGTGCGCCGGCGACGAGCGGACCGATAATAGCTCCGACACGCCCGACGCCCATGCCCCAGCCTACCCCAGTCGAACGAATGGCGGTCGGATAGTAAGCCGCAGTGTAGCCAACTGAGCCGACCAGCGACGAGATCAGGAAGAAGCCGGCGCAGAATACCGAGGCGAGCAACAGCGCGACATCGCCGCTCACCGCGCCCGTCACCACAATCGACAGCGCGCAACCGGCAAAGGTGACACACAGCATACGGCTGCCATAACGATCGACCAACCGCGCCAATGAAACGCCGCCGATCAGGCCGCCGATCTGCAACAATGCCGGCGCCGCCACCCCCTGCTGCAGCGATTTGCCGGCGGACGTGATCAAGGTCGGCAACCAGCTGGTCATGAAATAAAGATCGAGATAGCCGACGACGAAGGCACACCAGATCAGAAGGGTCGTGAGCGTCCGGCCTTCGGCGAACAAATGGCGCATCGGCACGCCCGGCAGCGGCGTTTCCGACATCGAGAACGCGGTATTCTCCGCTAACACGACTTCCGGATTTAGCTTGCGCACGATTGGGACGAGCCGCGCTCTGGAACCAGGCCGTAGCAGAAGCCAGCGCGGCGATTCCGGCAGAAAGATCAGCAGCACCGCGGCAAGGATCAGCGGCAACACGCCGCCTACCAAGAAGACCGACGGCCATCCGAACACCGGGATGAGCACGCCGGACAGAAAGGCGCCCACCGACGAGCCGACGGTATTGGCCAACGCGACCAGCATCGCCAGCGCCGCACGCAATCGTCGCGGCGAAAAATCCGACACCATGGTCAAGGTGGTCGGGATGGCGCCGCCGAGCCCGAGCCCGGTGACGAAGCGCCAGATCAAAACCTCGTTCAGCGTCCCGGCCGTTGCGGTCATCAGCGAGCAAACGCCAAACAGTACCACCGCACCGAGCACGGCAATCTTCCGGCCGAGGCGGTCGGCGACCGGACTGATGACCAGCGAACCGATAAAGAGGCCGAACAGGCCGGCGCTAAAAACCGGGCCAAGTTCCGAGCGCGGTACGTCGAAAGTCCTGATCAGAGCTGGGGCGACATAGCCCATCGCTTGCGCATCGAATCCATCGAGCACAATGACCAAAGCGCACAGGCAAAGAATGAGCACCTGCAAGCCCGAGAGCTTCGGACGGTCCAGGATTTTCGACAGATCGACGGTAGCAATGTCGTTCATGCGCTGTAGCCCTTGGCTTCCGATCCCATTCGACGCTTTCCTGTTGCCGATCGCATGGCTGAACTCCGACAGGATGACGAGATGAGGCTTTATCACTACCAACCGGCGTGATGACAATGCGAAAGCGTGGACTAACAACTGCTGCGCCGCCTGTTCCGGGAGGCAAGGCCGCTTCAGGCGGCAGCAATCGGGATCGAAGCGAAACTCGATTGTTGCGTCGCTTCAACCTTGCGCTTCGCTTGCAAACGACCATGCGATATTTAATCAGGCGGCTGCCAAACCGGCGCGGTCAGCCGGCGCTTGCCGTCCGGCGTGCGGCGCTCGCCGGCTTGTGACGGAAGCTTATCCCAGAGCTGGCAGGTGACCGGCTTGTGCTTCTGGTCGAGGCCCTCGCAGTAATTGGTGTACTCGCACAGCCGTACCTCCCGGCCGAGGCCCAGCTGGATTTTGCGAAACCAGTCCGGATCGGCCAGCGATTGGCGCGCCGCGCCGACGATGTCGCAAACGCCGCGCGCCAAATAATCTTCAGCCATTTCGAAATTATGGACGCCGCCGGCGCACACCACCGGCACCTGAGCGCCGGCCTCGCGCACCGCTTTGCGGATCGCCGCCGTCGGCGCGGCATTTCTTCCGAACGGTCCGCGTTCGTCGGAGATGAATTGCGGCATGCACTCGTAGCCGCTCGGGCCGGTGTAGGGATAGACGGCGCCGCCGACGGCGGGCTGCTTGGCGTCATCGAACTTGCCGCCGCGCGACAGCGAAATGAAATCCACGCCGGCCCGGGCAAAGGCGACGCCGAAATACATCGCGTCTTCGACCTGGTTGCCGCCCTCGATGCATTCTTCCGCAAGGAAGCGGACGCCGACGGCAAGTTTGTTGCTGACCCGGCGGCGTATCTCGGCCAGAACTTCGAGCGGCAACCGGACGCGATTTTCGAGCGAGCCGCCATAGCCGTCGGACCGCGTGTTGGTGCGCGAGAGAAACGACGACATCGTATAGGCGTGCGCGTAGTGCAGTTCGACGCCGTCGAAACCGGCCCCCTCAGCGCGAACGGCCGCTGCAGCAAACAATCCCGGCAAAACCTGCGGAAGGTTTTTGATGTGCGGGCGGTGCATGTCGGTGACGCGCTCGCGATAGCCGAATTGCAGCGCCTCGAATTCATCGGGCGCCAGCACGCCGGCGAGCTCGTCTTCGTTCATGGCGCTCAAGCGGACGCGGACTTCGGCGTCGGATAAATGCGGCTCACCGAGCGCGGCGCGATGGCGATCGGTGATTGCCAGGAAGCGCTCGAAGAATTTTTGCGGTTCGGGGCGGCGGCGAACGGCGAGAAAATCGATCAGCTGAACGAGCAGGCGCGTACGGCCGCCGCTGGCGCGCCGCACGGTCTCGACCAAGCGGCGCAGTCCCGGCAGGAAGCGGTCATGGCCGATGCGAAGGAGCGGACCGCTCGGTACGTCGCGGATGCCGGTCGCCTCGACCACAATCGCGCCGGGCATGCCGCGGGCGAAGCGCTCGTACCACTCGATGACTTCCTCGGTGACGTAGCCCTCTTCCGTGGCACGCCATGGGACCATGGCGGGAACCCAGGTCCGCTGCGCGAGCGCCATCGGGCCGATATCGACCGGCGAAAACAGCCGCGAGGCGGCTGCCTCGGCCGCTGACGGGATGCGTCCGGCCGCAGCTTCGTATCGGATCCGTTGTGGAGGTCGCCACACTGGCTTAATTCGTCCTGTTCACCATAGCTCGCCGCAGCTTATAGCATGCCGGCGCGGCCGACTTTGTCTCAAGTTGTGCGTGCGGCCTGCGCTTGCCAATAGGCGGTCAAGGCTATAGCTATGGCCCGCTCGCAAGCGGCCATTTTTTTCCGTGCGGTGCATCGCGCCCGTAGCTCAGCTGGATAGAGCACCAGACTACGAATCTGGGGGTCAGGAGTTCGAATCTCTTCGGGCGCGCCAGTTCTCCAGAGGACGCTATGACTACCGGGGGGCGCCGG
>VFSW01005083.1_pt1 | contig 19516 bp, 13 predicted proteins | sample 5358111 | NCBI WGS metagenome assembly VFSW01 (sample SAMN11554181, study PRJNA540505) | mine drainage metagenome | isolation source: sediment from site ElyBrook_90M | place: USA: Ely Copper Mine, Vershire, VT | collected 2017 | reverse complement strand
AAATCGACCGCGGCTTCCGGCTGGGCGGCCTGCAGCCGGACCTCCACGGGCCGCCCCTGCAGCGCCGGATGCATCTCCTCGAGCGTCGTCTGGATGATCCGGCCCACGTCGTGCGGCTGCTTCTCCAGGTGCAGCTTGCCGGCCTCGATGCGCACCATCTCCAGCACCTCGGCCACCAGACGCGTCAGCCGGTCGGCCTCTTCGTCGATGATGGTCATCAACTCGCGGTCCGCGTCCGTCCGCGGTTGCCCCAGCATGCTGGTGACGGCGGCCTTGATGGAGGTCAGTGGGGTTTTGAAATCGTGCGCCAGCGCGTCCAGCAGCGCGGACTTCAGCACTTCGCTCTGGCGCGCGGCCTCCGCGCGGCCCGCTTCTTCGAGCGTGCGGGCCCGCTCGATGCCGATCGCCACCAGGTAGGCCACCGCGTTCAGCACCGCCACCGAAGGCAGCGTGCCGGCCAGCCCCAGGTTGCCCAGCGCCTGTCCTCCCAGCCGCACCGGTATGATGGCCATGCCCCCCGCCTGGTCGATCAGCGGCTCTTCGCGGTCCTCCTGCAATCGCGCGCCGGAGATCCGCGCATCGTCCGGCCCCCAGCGAAACGTCTCGCGCCCCGGCTTGGCATAAAAGGCCGCCGTGCTCACTCCCAGGATCTTCACTACGCGGCTGACCAGGTCCTCGCTGGCCGTGCGCGCGCTGCCGCTCAACAGCAGGCCCTGGCTCAGAGCGTAGAGCCCTTCCACCTCGCGCCGCCGCTCGTTGGCCTCCCGCGCCCGGCGTTTGGCCCTCTCCGAGAGCTGGCTGGCGGTGACCGCCGTGACTAGAAACGCGACCAGCGCCACCCAGTTCTGCGGATCCTGCACGGTGAAGGTCCCCACCGGCGGCAGGAAATAATAGTTGAAGCCCAGCACCGCCGCCAGCGATGCCAGGGTTGCCTCCAGCAGCCCCCACCAGGCGGAAATGCCCAGAATGGCCAGAAGCAGCGTCAACGCCACCGTGGTGTGATTCACCGGCAGCCAGCGAATGTAACAGGCGATGATCGCGGCCACGGTGAGCTGCGCGCCGAGCACGCGTATCGCGCGGCGGACCGCGGCAGGCCGCCTCATCGCGAGCTACACTCCGAACACGCGATTGAAGAATTCGCGCGTCTTCTGCCGGATCTCCCCCAGCCGGCGGTCCAGCCGCTGATCGTGCAGATGCTCCGGAGTCCAGCGGCGCACCAGCTCCGCCAGCGTCTCCGACTGCGTCGGCGAGGAAGGCAGTTTGCCTCCGGCATAGCCGCTCGAAATGCGCAGGCCGTGATCGATGGCCCGGTAGAACACCGCGGCGTCGCGCAGGAAATCGGCATCTTCGCGCTCCAGGTGGCCCATCTGCTCGATCACGTCGATGCGCGCCGGCGTGTTCAGCACCTTGTAAAAAATGCCGGCGCCCTTCAATCGCAGATACATCAGGGCGAAATCGATATCGTAATACCCGCCCGCGGCCGCCTTCAACGGATTGCGCGCGCCCTGCTCTTTTTCCAGGCGGGCGCGCATCTGCGCCAGCTCCTTGCGCGAGCGGCCGCTCTGTCCATAGCGCCGCCAGTCCACTTCCTGCAGCCGGTGCAGGAAGTCCGTGGCCCGCTCCACGTCGCCGGCCACCGCCCGCGACTTCATGTAAGCGATGCCTTCCCAGGCCTCCGCGTGCCTGGCGAAGTATTCCCGATAGGCGCACTCCGGCTGCACCAGCGCGCCTTCCCGCCCGTTGGGCCGCAGGCGCGTGTCCACCGTGAACATGGCGCCGTCGCCGGTGTAGGCGCTGATCACCGCGATCATGCGCTCGGCCACCGCGGTCCAGAAAACCTCTTCCGCCGCATCCTCGTCGGGGATCACGAAGATCAGGTCGGCGTCGGACGCCAGGTCGAACTCGCGCATGCCCAAGCGGCCCAGCGTGACCACCATCATCTGGTGCGCGGGCACATAACCGGGATTCACCGGGCGCGGCGCTTCCTCCAGCGCGATGCGGTAGGCCGAAGCGATCACCTCGTCCGCCAGGTCCGAGGTGCGCGCCAGGGTCTCGAAGATGGGGGCCGGCCGCAGCAGGCTGTCGCTTTGAATACGGAACATGCGCCGGCGGAAATAGCCGCGCAGCGAGGCGCTGTCCGCGATGGTCTCCTCCGGCGGACCGCCCGCGGCCTCCAGTTCGGCCAGCATCTGCGGATGCCGCAAGAGCTGGTCCCCGAAATACTGGCTGTGCTCGAAAATATCCACCACCCGTTCGACCAGCGCGGGCTCCGCCTCCAGGCGCGCCAGCCAGGCGCCGTTGGCCAGCACCTCATCCAGAAAATGTTCGATGCGCTCCCGCCCGCGATGGAGTTTCAGGCGCGCCAGAGTGGCCGCCAGCCGCGGCGCGCGCTCCTCCACGTAGCGCGCCAGATGGCCGGGGGCGGAGGCCGGCTCGTCCAGCTCCAGGGGCTGCCAGCGGGCGGCGTCTTCCCCGTCCGCCGGCGTGTAATACATGGGCTTGCGCGCCTGAATGACGCGGGCATACATCTCCCGCACGTTCCCCAGGTGCTCCTCCAGCCGCACCTCCAGGGCCGCGGCCGTGAGCGGCTCGCCCGATTCGTACGGCATCTTGCGCGCCAGCACCTCCAGCTCCTCCGCGCTGGTGGGCAGCGTGTGGGTTTGCCGGTCGTCGTAGAATTGCAGCCGGTGTTCCAGGTGCCGCAGGAACTGGTACGCCGAGGCCAGCCGCGCGTACTCGCCCGCCGAGAGCAGGTTCTTATCGTGCACCCGGGAGAGCGCGAACAGCGTGCCGCCGTGCCGCACCCACATTTCGCGGCCGCCGTGCAGGCGCTGCAGGCACTGCACCAGAAACTCGATGTCGCGGATGCCGCCCGGCGTGAGCTTCACGTCCACGCCGGCGTACGCGCGCTTGGCGGCCAGTTTTTCGCTGATGCGCTCGCGCGCCTCGGAAACCGCTTCCACCGCCCGGAAGTCCAGCGTGCTGGAGTAAATCAGCGGCTCCACGAATTCTAGCAGTTCGCGCCCCAGCGCCAGATCGCCCGCGCACGGGCGCGCCTTGATCAGCATCTGCTTTTCCCAGTCGCGCGCGCGTTCCAGGTAGTAGCGCTTGGCGCCTTCAAGCGACGTGCAGACTTCGCCCAGTCGCCCGTCCGGGCGCAGCCGCAGGTCCACACGGTAACAGGAGCCGTCCGCCGTGTACGTGGAAAGCAGCTCGGTGTACTGGTTGGCCACCTTCTTGAAGAATTCCTTGTTGGTGATGGCATCCGGCCCGCCGGTTTCGCCGTTGCCGGCGTACACGAACATGAGGTCCACGTCGGAGCTGTAGTTGAGCTCCTGGCCGCCCAGCTTTCCGAGTGCGATCACGGCGAAGCCGCAGGCGCGCCGCTGGCCGTCCGGCCCTTCGTAGAAAGGCTCGCCGTGCCGCGCCGCGAGTTGCCCGCGGATGCGCCGGTAGGCGAAGTCCAGAATGGCGTCGGCCAGGTTGGACAATTCGCCGGTGATGTCCGGCAGGCTGGCCAGTACCAGCACATCGCGCAGCAGGATGCGCAGCAACTGGCGCCGCCGGAAGCGCGCCAGGATGACGGCCACGGGCACGCCGGGACCTTCCACGGCCTCGAATTGCGGCAACCGTTCGGCGAACTCCTCGGCCGGGAGCACGCGGTGCAGATCGTCCGCGCCGGCCGCCTGCAACAGCCACTCGGGGCGTCGCAGCCCGGCCTCGGAAAGGAAGCGGCTGTACGAAAACGTGGCCATCAGGCCGCGCAGCTCCGCCGGAGAACCAGCGATGCGATGGAAGGCTTCGGGAGCATCCTGGCGCAGGCGCTCCAGGAAATACAGTGCTTCGTCCGGGTCGGGCAGGTCCGCCAGCAGCGTCTGAATCCGCGCCGCGATGTCTTCGGAAATGCCGCGGCCCAGGCGCGCGATAGCCTCGCGAGCGCGGGAGGGATTGCGAAATTCAACCGCTGCCAGCAAGCGCTGCATGGTTCAGGCGAACGGGGCCGCTGCACGGATTATATCGTGGGGCCGCGCGGCGTTCCCGCGCCCGCGGCGGCCGTCAACTCCCGGTGCACCGCGTCCAGCACCCCATTGACGAACTGCACGGACTCTTCGTTGGAATAGCGCCGCGCCAGTTCCAGCGCTTCGTCGATGGCCACCGCGGCGGGCGTATCCAGATGCGCCATCTCGAAGACGGCCAGCCGCAGGATGTTGCGGTCCACGGTAGGCATGCGCTCGAGGCGCCAGTGCTGGGCGTGCTGCGCGATGCGGCGGTCCAGTTCCTCGTGGTGCTCCACGGCGCCGGTCACCAGCCGGTCCAGGAACTCGTCGCGCTGCGGCCGGCTGCGGCTCTCCTCCGAGTACAGGGTATCGAAGAAGGCGGTAATGGCTTCCTCCACCGGCTGCCTGCGCACATCCCACAGATAGAGGATCTGCAGGGCCCTTTGGCGCGACCGGCGGCGGGAGGGCATCAGCTCGCCTGGCGCAACTGCCGCATCAGGCTGGCCATCTCGATGGCGGCCATGGCGGCGTCGAATCCCTTGTTGCCGCCCTTGGCGCCCGCGCGATCGATGGCCTGCTCGAGCGTGTTGCAGGTGAGCACGCCGAACGCCACAGGCACGCCGCTGGACGCCGCCACGTGCCCGATGCCCTTGACCGCTTCGCCCGCCACGTAATCGAAATGCGGCGTGTCGCCGCGGATCACGGCCGCCAGGCAGATGATGGCGTCGTGGCGCTTCTGGCGCGCCAGTTCCCCCACCACCACCGGCAGTTCCCACGATCCGGGGACCTTCACGATCTCGAGATCGCCGGGCTGGCCGCCGGTGCGCGCCAGCGCGTCCAGCGCGCCGCTCAGCAGGCGTTCGCTGATGAAGCCGTTGAAGCGGCTCACGACGATGGCGAACTTCAGCCCGGCCGCCGTCAATTGACCTTCAATCACTTTGTGCATGTGTCACTTTCCCGCGAATGCCGGCGGCCGCTTCTCCAGGAATGCGCGCGTGCCTTCGCGTTTGTCTTCCGTGGCGGCGGTCAGGCCGAAGGCCGCGGCTTCGAAGCGCAAGCCCGGCTCGAGTCCCGCCTCCAGTCCCAAGTCCACCGCCTGCATCATGAGACCCAGCGCCAGCGGCGCGTTCGCCAGCACTTTGCGCAGCCACTGCCGGCTGAATTCCAACAGTTCGGCCTGCGGCACGACGTGGTTCACCAGGCCCATGCGGTGCGCCTCCGCGGCCGTCACCGGCTCGCCCGAAAGCAGCATTTCGAGCGCGCGCCCGCGTCCCACCAGGCGCGGCAGGCGCTGCGTGCCGCCGTAACCCGGCAGAATCCCGAGCTTCACCTCCGGCTGCCCCAGCCGCGCGTTTTCCGACGCCACCCGCACCGCGCAGGACATGGCCAACTCCAGGCCGCCTCCCAGGGCGTAACCGTTGATGGCCGCCAGGGTGGGCTTGGCCAGCATTTCGATGGCGCGAAACACGCGCTGCCCGCGCTCCGCGTAGGCCTGCGCCTCCACCGGCGTCAGCGCCGCCAACTGGTTGATGTCGGCGCCCGCCACGAATGCTTTTTCGCCCGCGCCCGTCACCATCAGCGCGCGCACTTCGGCCTCGCGCCCGGCGCGCTCCACCGCGTCCCGCACCTCCAGGACCGTCTGGCTGTCCAGCGCGTTCAGTTTCTCGGGCCGGCTCACGGTGAGCAACGCGATTCCCGCGTCGCCTACCTCAAATCGGATGTTGCTGTACGGCATATATGGGATAATCGGAGAGGCAAGACACGCACTTGCCCCACCGCAACATCATACCGCATGGACCGCGAATTCATCCGCAATTTCTCCATCATCGCGCACATCGACCACGGCAAGTCGACGCTGGCGGACCGCCTGCTGGAGGCCACCGGCGCACTCTCGCAGCGCGAGATGATGGAGCAGGTCCTCGACACCATGGACCTGGAACGCGAGCGCGGCATCACCATCAAGGCGCACGCCGTACGCCTGAATTATCCGGCCGCCGACGGCCACGCCTATCAACTGAACCTGATCGACACGCCCGGCCACGTGGATTTTTCCTACGAAGTTTCCCGCAGCCTGCAAGCCTGCGAGGGCGCGCTGCTGGTGGTGGACGCGTCCCAGGGCGTCGAGGCGCAGACGCTCGCCAATACCTACCTGGCGCTGCATCATAACCTGGAGATCATTCCGGTCATCAACAAGATCGATCTGCCCGCCGCCGAGCCGGAGCGCATCCGCGAGCAGATCGAATCGGTGATCGGACTGGACGCCTCGGGCGCGCTGCTGGTGAGCGCCAAGCAGGGCCTCGGCATCCACGAAGTGCTGGAAGCCATCGTGCACCTGGTGCCGCCGCCCAAGGGAGTCCCCGAGTCGCCGCTGCGCGCGCTGATCTTCGATTCCTGGTTCGATCCCTACCGCGGCGTCATCATCCTGACGCGCGTGGTGGATGGACGCCTGCGCAAAGGGCAGCGCATCCGGCTGTGGTCCAGTTCCTCCAGCTCTCAGGTTCTCGAAGTGGAAGGGCTGGGCTATCAGGCGCCCAAAGCCACCCCGTGCGATGAGCTGTCCGCCGGCGAAGTCGGATTCATGTTCGCCAACATCAAGACCGTTTCCGACGCCAAGATCGGCGATACTATCGTCGATCACGACAATCCGGCCGCCGAGCCGCTGCCCGGTTTTGAAGAGATCAAGCCCATGGTGTTCGCCGGGCTGTACCCGGTGGAGTCGCACGAGCACGGCCTGCTGCGCGACGCGCTGGAGAAGCTAAGGCTCAACGACAGCGCCTTCAACTTCGAGCCGGAGAACTCCGTGGCGCTGGGCTTCGGCTTCCGCTGCGGGTTCCTGGGCCTGCTGCACCTGGAGATCGTGCAGGAGCGCCTGGAACGCGAGTTCGATATCGACCTGATCACCACCGCGCCCGGCGTGCGGTACCGCGTCACCAACACATCCGGCGAGGTGATCGAAGTCGATAACCCGACCAAGTTCCCCGATCCGTCCGGAATCAGGCAGGTGGAAGAACCCATCATCCTGGCCACCGTGATCACGCGCGAGGAGTATTTGGGCGGCATCCTCAAGCTGCTGGAAGAGAAGCGCGGCGAGCAGAAGAAGTTCGAGCACATCGGCAGCGGGCGCGTGCTGCTGGAATACGAACTGCCGCTGAACGAGATCGTGCTGGATTTCTACGACCGGCTGAAATCGGCCTCGCGCGGTTATGCGTCGCTCGATTACCACCTGGCCGGCTACCGGGTCTCGCCCATGGTGAAGCTGGACGTGCTGGTGGCGGGCGACCCGGTGGACGCGCTTTCCATGATCATTCACCGGGACTTCGCCTACGAGCGCGGCAAGATCCTGATCGAGCGCATGCGCAAGCTGATCCCGCGGCAGATGTTCGAGGTGGCGTTGCAGGCGGCCATCGGCAACAAAGTCATCTCGCGCGAGACCATCCCCGCCATGCGCAAGAACGTGCTGGCCAAGTGCTACGGCGGCGACATCAGCCGCAAGCGCAAGCTGCTCGAGAAGCAGAAGGAAGGCAAGAAGAGGATGAAGCGGGTGGGACGGGTGGAGATCCCGCAGGAGGCGTTTCTGGCGGTGTTGAAGGTGGGCAGCGGGGAGGAGGAGTAGGCCGGGACGCGCGCCGCGTCACCGGACATCGTCGGCTACGGTCTGCCACACGAGCGGCCAGTGGACTCCGAAATACTGGTGCACTAAGATGTTACGGAGTCCACAAGGTCTGCCCAGGGAACCAACGCATACTTCCGTGTCAACTCTGGAGTGAGCCGTGCGGCCGCTTCGCCGACCACGGTCAACTGCTGCGCGATGGCGTAGCGCGGTGTCTCGTCGCCGCCAAACTCATCTTCCACTCGCCCTCGACTGCCTTGGTTACCCAGGTAAGGGCATCGATGATGTCATGCAGCCTCGGGCAGTCACGCCGTATAGAAAAGGCGAGCCGCGGCGAGCACTTCGGTCCGAATCAGCGGCTTCAAGGCAGGCTTGCCTGCCTCGCACGGCCGATCCGAACACGGACAACTCCTTAACGTGATAGGCGGCAGATCGCGCCGATCCCGGCCTCCGGCAAACCTACACCTGCAGGGTCAAGTTCCGGTGCAAATCAATTTGCGCTATTGCTATAACTCTACCAGCATCCCGGCGCCGGCGCACATGGTATTGTTGAACATTGAATCTGCGGGACGTTGAGGACCTTGGATGAACATCGAATGGCTCCGCCGCTATTGCAACTCGATGCCGCATGCCACCGAGACCGTACAATGGGGCGACAATTTGGTCTTCAAGGCCGGCGGCAAGATGTTCGCCGTCCTGGCCCTGGAGCCCGCCAAGGTCTGGCTGTCGTTCAAGTGTTCCCAGGAGGAGTTCGCCGAGTTGACCGAGCGCCCCGGCATCATTCCCGCGCCTTACCTGGCGCGCAGTTACTGGGTCGCGCTGGAGACGGAAGACGCTCTCACCGCGGCCGAGATCAAGCGCCTGGTGCGGGCATCCTATCACCTGGTGCTGGAGAAGCTCCCGAAGAAAGTCCGCGCCGCGATGCTATGATGGGACAACCCGCCGAGGGGTTCCACACAGCATGTCCAGTCCGGCGCCACCTCTGACTTTTCGCGACGTTCTGAAGATCCGCGCCGTGCGCCGCCTGTGGCTGGCCCAGCTTGTCAGTATTTTCGGCGACTTTCTGGCCATTTTCGCGGTCTTCAGTCTGGTCACATTTCAACTGCACGGCACCCCCACCGAAGTCAGCATGATCCTGGTCGCGTACATGCTGCCGCTGGCGGTGGTCAGCCCCCTGGCGGGCGTGTACGTGGATCAGTGGAACGTGAAGTGGACCATGATCGCGAGCGACCTGGCGCGCGGCGTGCTCGTGCTGGCGCTGCTGTTCGCGCGCGACATCCACGCTATCTACGCCATCTTCTTCGCCCTCAGCACGGTGTCCAGCTTCTTCGTGCCGGCGCAGTCAGTGGCGGTGCGCGCGCTGGCGCCCGCCGCCGGACTGCTGGCCGTCAACGGCCTGATGTCGCAGGCCGTGCAGGGATCGCAAATCGTCAGCCCGGCCATCGCCGGCCTGCTGGTGCAGTGGTTCGGGGCGAACGCCTGCTTCCTTCTGGACAGCTTCAGTTTCTTCTTCTCGGCCGCCATGGTGATGACGCTCGCCATTCACCGCACGCCCTCGCCCGCGGCCGCCGCCGGCTCGGTGTTGTCGTCCATGCGCCAGGGCTTCAGTTTCATCTTCACGCACGCCGTGATCTCGTTCGTGATTCTCTCGATGACCGCGGGCATGTTCGCGGTACGCTGTTTCGGCGCGCTGCTTTCGGTTTACGTGCGCGATGTGCTGGCTTCCAACGCGGCGCTGTTCGGCACGCTGAACTCGTTGATCGGCATCGGCATGATCGCCGGCACGCAATTCCTGCACCGCGCGGCGTCCAGGGTTCCGCAACAATTTCTGGTCGTCTACGGGCTGGGCGGCATGGGCCTGGCGGTCCTGGTCACGGCCCTGTTCGGGCGGATCGCCAGCACCGCCATCGGCATGCGGGGGTTGGGCTTCTGCGCCGCGTTCATCATGGTGCCGTCGCAAACGCTGCTGCAGCAGGAGACGCCGCGCGCCTTGCTGGGCCGCGTGAGCAGCAGCCTGATGTCGCTGCTGGCGATGTCGCAGGTGCTGGCCATGTTCGTGGCCGGCCCGGTCGCGCAGCGGCTGGGCATCCGCGTTCTGTACTTCGGCAGTTCCGCGATGCTGGTGACCATCGGCGCCGTGGGTTATGCTTGGCTGCGTAAGCCCAAGGAGAACCCATGTCTCGAAACCACGCGTTCCAACTGATCCCGCTGCTGCTCCTGCCCGCCGCAGCGCACGGCCAATTGGTGGAAGATTATAATCCGCCCAAGGCCAACTGCTGCCTGGCGTCATTCGCCCGCGGTCTCGCCGATCAGCTCCAGGACTGGAATCAGTTGGGCCGCTACCATCAGGACAACCAGCGGCTGAAAGCGCTGCCCGCCGTCGCGGGACGGGTTATTTTTCTCGGCGACTCCATCACCGACGGCTGGAAACTGGCGCAGTCCTTCCCGGACAAGCCCTATGTGAACCGCGGCATCAGCGGCCAGACCACTCCGCAGATGCTGGTGCGCATGTTTCCGGACGTGATCGATTTGAAGCCCGCCGCGCTCATCATTCTGGCCGGCACCAACGATATCTCGCGCAATACCGGGCCGGAGACCCTGGCCATGATCGAAGAGAATTTCCAGGCCATGACGGAACTGGCGCAGGCGCACGGCATCAAGGTCGTCTTCTGTTCCCTGCTCCCGGTCAGCGACTACACCAGGTTCCAGCAGACCGCGGCCCGGCCGCCCGCCGATATCCTGAAATTGAACGCCTGGCTGCGCGAGTATGCGACTCAAGCGCATGCCGGGTTTGCGGATTATTACACTGCATTAGTGGACGATAAAGGCATGTTACGCGCCGGTTACTCGGAGGACGGCCTGCATCCTAACCTAAAGGGCTACGAGCTGCTCGCGCCGGTGGCCAGGGCGGCCATTGAGAAGGCCCTGCGGTAGCCGGCCGGCTCAGCGCAACACGCCGGTGGAATACTGGAGCACGGCGAACGAGCGCTGGTAATCGTACTTGGCGCTGAGATTCTCGACTTCGGCCTGAGTGAGGTTCAGTTCGGCCTGGGTAAGCTCGACGATGGAACTCAGTCCAAGGTTGTAGCGGCCCTGGGCCAGATCGAGGGCCATGGTGGCCTCGCGCAGCAGCTCCGCGGTGACGTCCATCTCATGGTAGGCGGTGAGGGAGTTGCTCCAGGCCACGCGGACGTCGCGGGCCACGCTTTCCTCGAGATCGCGCACGTGTTGATCGGCGGCCTGGGCCCTGGCGCGCGCGGCTTCCCGCCGCGCGGCAAACAATCCGCCGTTGAAAATGGGGATCTCGACATTGATGGCCGCGCTCTCATATTCGCTGGGGACGGGCAGGGCAGTCAACTGGTGGATGAAGGGGATGAATCCACCGGCCCCGATGAGGCTGACGGTGGGGTACGACAGGTCGCGTTCGGCGCGCTGGAAGCGATAGGCGGAATCCCGTTCCAGACGCATGCTGGCGAGTTCCGGCCGTTGTTGGTAGGCCTGGGCGACCAGGTCCTCGGAGCCGGCCGGAGGGCTGGGAGGCAGCGGTTCCTCGGCCAGCGTGTAGGCCTGCTGCTGGTCCACGCCGAGCGCGCGCGTCAATTCCGCCCGGGACTGCTGGACGCTGTCCTGGGCGCGCGTCAGCAGCAATTTGGCCTGCGCCAGGTTGACCGCGGCAAAACTGACGTCCAACTGCGAGCGCAGCTTGCTCTGGGCCAGGGCGGTGACCTGGTCCACCACAAGCTGGCGCGCGGCGACGGTCTCCTCGGCGACTTTGACCAGCGCCTGGGCCTCGAGCGCCTGGAAGTACGCCTGATTGACGTGCAGCAGCACCGTGTAACGGGTGGCCTGCAGCGCCTGGTTGCTGGCCTGCGCCTGCAGCCGGGAGCTGGCCACCAGGTTCGGTGTGCGGCCGGAGTCGGTGATGAGCTGGCTGACGCTGATGCCCTGGCTGAAGCGGTCCCACAAGCGCGAGGTGGTCAGGTAGCCCGCGCCGAGGCGCCCCTGGGGATTGCCCTGCGAACCGGTGACGTCGGCCTCCACCAACGGGTAATAGGCGGCGCGCGCTTCGGCGACGGCCTGTTGGAACGCCTGCGCATTGAACTGCGCGGCCTGCACTTGCGGATGGTTCTTAAGAGCCAGCGCCGCCGCGTCTTTGAGCGTCAGCGTGGGCGGAGCGCCGGGGGTTTGCGCGGCGGCGCCGGCCACGAAAATGGCAGCCAAGGCAATCAGGAATCGATTCATGATCTCTCCGGTTGGGCCGCGCGGCGGTCCTTTTTTCCGTAGACCAGCAGGTACGCGGCGGGGACGATGAATACGGTCAGAAGGACGGAAGAAGTCAGCCCGCCGATGATGGCGCGGGCCATGGGCGTATACTGTTCCGCGCCCGTCCCCATCTTCAGCGCCATGGGAATCATGCCGATGATGGTGGCGAGCGAGGTCATCAGAATGGGGCGGAGGCGCACGCGGCAGGCCGTGATGACTGCGTCGGCCACGCTCAAGCCCTGCTCCTCCAGCTTGTGCGCGAAATCCACGATCAGGATGCTGTTGGAGTCCGCGATGCCCACCAGCATCAGCACGCCCATGAGCGACATGACGTTCAGGCTGGTGTGGGTCAGCGGCAGGATGACCAGCACGCCGACGAAGCCCATGGGGATCGCCAGCATGATCAGCAGGGGATCCATGAAGGAGCGGAACTGCGCCACCAGAATGAGATACAGCAGAATGAAAGACAGCGAGAAGCCGAACCCGAAGCTCTTAAAGGAAGCCTGCATGCCCTCGACCATGCCGCGCAGGTCCACGCGGACGTTGTCGGGGATCTTGGAGGACGCGCGGATTTCCTGGATCTTGCTGGCGACGTGGCCCAGATCTTCCCCGGCGGGAGTGACATAGACATCCGTGACGCGTTGAATCTGGTAGTGATCGGTCTCGGTGGGGGTCTGAATGCGCTCCAGCTTCACCACGGAATCGAGGGTGGTGGGCTTGGTCAGTTTGGGGGCCCGCAGGGGGATGTTCCGCAGGTCCAGAAAATCGTGGATGGCAGGCCGGCCGTGTTCATAATATTGAACTGTCAGGTAGTAGTCGTTGCCGGTGCCGCGATCCACCCAGTAATTGGGGGCGATCATGTAATTTGAGTTCAGCGCGGTGATGACGTTACTTACCACGTCCTTCTGGCTCAAGCCCAGTTCCCCGGCGTGAACGCGGTCCACGTCCATGCGGATGCCGGGATAGTTCATGTCCTGCGGGATGTAGACTTCGCCGACGTCCGGAAGAGCCCGGATGCGGCCGGCCAGGTCCTGCGCGATGGCGAAGTTTTGCTTCAGGTTGGAACTGCTGACCTGCACGTCGATGGGCGCCGGCATGCCCATGTTCAGGACCGCATCCACCATGGAGCCGCTCTGAAAGAAGGTGCGAATGTCGGGGTAGCCGGCAGCGATGGCTTTTCTGACGCGGGAAATGTAATCGAAGCTGCTCACGGTGTGATCTTCCTTCAGCTCCACCTGGACCGTGGCGGTGTATTCGCCGGCGTTGCTGGTGTACAGCGATGAGAAGTCGTTCACCACGCCGATGTTGGAGACCACCATCTTGTAATCGTGGGGCGTCACGATGCGGTGGATGAGATCCTCCACCTTCTCCACGTATTGCTCGGTCAGCTCGATGCGCGTGCCCGTGGGAACTTTGAGGTTGATGGTGAATTGCCCGGCATCGGTGCGCGGGAAGAATGCCACGCTCAGGAACGGAAGGATGCCCAGGCTGAGGACAAAGACGCCGGCCAGGGCGGCGACGGTCAAACCCGGACGAACCACCGCGCGCCGCACCATGCGCTCGTAGAAGTCCAGGACCTTTCCGAACATGCGGTTAAATCCGGCGTTGAATCTGTCCGCCAGGGATTGTTTTCCCCCGTGAGCCGGAGCGGCATGTTCCGCGCCGCCTTCGGCCGCCGCGTGGGGCGCCTGTTGTTTGAGGAAGCGCGAACAGAACAGGGGAATCACGGTCATGGCCACCACGAAGGATGCCAGCAGGGAGAGGGAGAAGGCCAGAGCCAGGGCCGAGAACAGGAACTTACTGACGCCGTAAAGGAAGACCACCGGGAAGAAATCGACCACATCGACCAGGGTGGCGGCCAGCACGGCCAGGTTCACTTCGGCGCCTCCCAGTTCCGCGGCGATCTGGGGCAAGGCGCCCATTTCGAGGTGCCGGTAGATGTTCTCCAGCGAGATCACGGAGTTATCGATGACCCGGGAAAACGCCAGGGCCAAGCCGCCCAGGATCATGGTGTTCACGGTGCTGCCCATCAGATTCAGCACCACGAAAGTGGCCACCGCCGAAAGCGGAATGGACAGCAGCACCGCCGATGTGGCGCGCAGGCTGCCCAGGAACAGGAGGATCATCAGGCTGGTCAGGACCAGCCCGATGGCGCCCTCGTGCAGCACGGTTTCCAGGGCGGCCTTGACATACACGGACTGATCGAACACCACGGCGGTGGTCAACTGTTTGGGAAGGTCAAGGAGCTGGGAAGTGAGCTCCTTGACCCCCTTGACCACCTCGATGGTATTGGTGTCGCCGCCCTGCTTCATGATGGGAATATAGGCGGAGCGCTGGCCGTCGACGCGCACGATGTTGTACTGAAGCTGGTTCGCGTCCACCGCCTTGCCGACGTCGGAGATGGTCACCCAGGAGGCGCCGTCCGACTTGATGGGCAGCTTGTTCAGCTCGTCCATGTTGTCGACCAGGCTGTTGGAATAGACGTAATAATCGTTAGGCCCGATCTTCACGTCTCCGGCGGGCAGAATCAGGTTGGAGTCATTCACCGCGTTGACGACGTCCATGGGACTAAGCTGCCGGGAAGACAGCTTATAGGGATCCACATAGACCATGATCTGGCGGTACTTGCCGCCGAACGGCGGCGGAATCTCGGCGCCCTTCAGCACGGCGATCTGGTTGCGGATCTGGAACTGGGCGTAATCGTGAAGCTGCGTCTCGGTGAGACCTTCGCCCTTCACGGTCACCAGGCACACCGGCAGGCTGGAGGCGTCGAACTTCAGAACCACGGGAGGCAGAGTGCCCGGCGGCAGGCGCTTGAGGTCGGCCAGCGCCAGATTGGAGAGCTGCGTGACATCGGCGTCGGCGCTGGTGCCGGGCTGGAAGTACACCTTAATGATGCTGACGCCCAGCAGCGAGCGGGACTCGGAGTGATCGACGCCGCTGGCCAGGGTGAAGAAACGCTCCAACGGGTTGGTGATGTCGTACTCAATGTCCTCGGGGGGCATGCCGGAGTAAAACGTCGCCACCACCACTTCGGGAATGTTGATTTCCGGGAACAGGTCCACGGGCATGCGTAGCAGGCCGGTGACGCCGATGACCACCAGGGCCAGGCAGATGACGATAATGAAATACGGGTTGCGAATGGAAAAGCGTGGCATGAGAGTGGCCTACACGGTTAACAGAACGGAGCCGGAGCGGAGTCCGGCGCGGGCTGGGGACCGCCCTCCCGGATTAATTCTGGCCTGCATAGTTCAGCAGAGTGATCACTTTGGGTTGCACCAGTTCGCCGGCCTTCAAGGGGCCGCGGTCGCTGACCACAACCTGCTCGCCCTCCGCCAGCCCGGTGAGCACCTCCGCGAACCTGGCGTTCTGCAAACCCAACGTGACCGTGCGCTCGGCAATGTGATTGTCCGGCGGCACCACAAGAATACTCACCCGGTCGCCCAGGTGGTCCAACGCCTGCAAGGGCACCACCAAGGCGTTGGCCTTACGTTCCAGGGTCAGGGTGGCTTCCGCGTACATACCCTCGACCAGGATGCGGTTAGGATTCGGCACGTCCACTTCGGTGTGCATGGTACGCGTGGACTCCTTCACATCCACCGAGAAGCGCGCCACTCTGCCGGGAAAACTGCGCTTCAAGGCCGGAACCCGGACTTCCACTGTGTCGCCCAGGTGAATATAGGGTACGCCGGATTCCGGCACCGGAATGACCAGGCGGAAGAGATCGTCCTGGGAGAGCCTGACCAGCGGCAGCGCCTGCGTGCTGGAACCGGTGCCCGCCTGCATCAGCGTGCCCAGGTTGGCGTAGCGCTGAGTGACCACGCCGGCAAACGGAGCGGTGATTTTCGAGTAATCGAACAGCGCCTGGTCGCGCACCAGCCTGGCCTGCGAAACGGCTAATTCGCTCTGCGCGGATTCGAGGGCCGCCTTGGACGCCTCCACCTGGGCTTCCGCTGCCAGGTCCTTGCCCTGCCAGTCATCCACTTCCTGCTGGGCCACCAGTCCCGGCTTGGACTCCGCCACGGTTTTCAGGCGCTGATACTCCAGGTGGGACACGGTATGCTGGGCTTCCACGCGATTCAACTCGTGCTCGGCGTGGGTGATCTGCTCGGTCATGTTCTTGATGGCCGCCTGGTCCTGCTGCAACTGTGCCTGCAACTCCGGGATCTCCAGGACCGCCATCAACTGGCCGGCCTTCACGCGCGTACCGTAGTCCACCAGGATCTGCCGGACGAAGCCGGATTCCTTGGCGTAAACGTCGATCTGCTGGAAGGGCACCAACTCGGAGGAGAGGGTCAACTCGCTGGCCAGCGGCATGCGGCTGGCTTTGGTGACGCCCACAACCACCGCCGCAGGGCCTTGGCCGGCTTGCGCATCGCCGCCGCGCGAACAACCCGTAAGAGCCGCCGCCATGAGTATGGCCGTAACGGCTACGATAACTTTATTCGTGCTCTGATTCATGTCTTGCCCGTTCGATCTGGCCGCGCAGTCTTTCGAGGGTGAAATGCGGGGACTGGCACAATTCAAGGAGTTCCCGCTCCTGAGTCCGGAGTTCGGATGCAATCGCGGGAATCCGCCCGGCGATACTGGCCGGAACCGACAAGACTCCATGCAGATCGCCATGCAGCAGGTCCCCGGGACGTATGGCGAGCCCGCCCACTTCCACCGGCGCCCCGAAGTCCACCAGGTGGGCGTAGGCGTGGGACACGGCAACGCCGGCGGCGAAGAGTTGAATTTCCGTGCGTTCGATGCCCGGCAGATCCCGCACGGCGCCGTTGGTGATGTAGCCGACGCAGCCCAGCGCGCGGGCGATGTTCGCGTGGACCTCGCCGAACAGCGCGCCGAATCCGGGCCGGTGGTCCACGTCCTGGAGTACGATCACGCGCGGCGCCGGGATGGTGAGCAGATACTCCCACCAGTCCATGCGTTCATAATACAGGCGCCCGGTCGTGGGTGCGACTGAGGTGCGGATCCGGCCGACAGCCGCGTAGCCCACCATGGGCGGCAAACTGGGCGACAGGCAGCGGATCGAGCCGTTGACAAAGCCCTCGTTTTGAAGCCGGGCATCCAGACGCTCGATGGCGTTGGAGACCGTGCAGGAATCGATAGTCCTCAACTGCGCGAGGACTTCGGGAGAAATATGCCTGATCGTTGGGACAGTACTCACCTACTTCCGATCATAGGGTAGCACGGACCGCGCAGGGCATACCGGACACGGGGTATTTTGGGCGGAAAGGCACAGTATACGGGCGGGCGAATCCCCGGTTTCGGGACGGCGGCGCCGGAACACTCCCGGGCATGGAAGTACCGGGCAGGGGCGGGCGCGCTTTGTCACCGGATCTTAACGTTTCCGTCATTAACCCATAATGGCCCGCCGCTAAATTGAGTTGTACCGAAATGGCCGGCGCGCGGTGTATGCCCTCGGGCTGCCCTGCGTTTTCCGTTGCGGTTCGGTTCGTACCTCCAATTTCTTACGAGGAGCTTCAATGCAAAAGAGAGCACTTGCGACACTTGGCGGGATTCTGCTCCTGGCGGGCGGCCTGATGGCGCCCGCGCGCGCCCAGGAGTCCGCCGGCAATCCGGAAATCGACAAGTTGAAGGCCCAACTGGCCGCTCAGCAGGAGCAGATCGAGCAGTTGCGCCGAACGATGGAAGACGAGAAGAAAGCGCTGGACGAGGCCAGCCGGCCGAAGCCGCCGAGCTTGGGCCAGGTGGCCAGCACCACGCCGGTGGTCCCGGCGGGCGACCCGGCGCCGGCGCTGCACCCCGGCCTGGACGCGGCTCTGAGTCCGCAGCAGGCGGCCGAAATGCCGCCGCCTTCCCCGCTGCAAATCCACCTGGGAAACGCGACCATCACTCCGGTAGGGTTCATGGATATGACGTACGTGTTCCGTTCCAAGGACGTGGGCAGTTCCATCGGCACTAATTTCGGCGCCACGCCCTACGCCAGCACGCCCCTGGGCAACCTGAGCGAATCGCGCTTCAGCGCGCAGAACAGCCGCATCGGCGCGCGCGTGGATGCCATGGTGCATGGCGCGCACGTGATGGGCTATTGGGAGTCTGACTTCCTGGGCATCCAGGGCACCAACGCGCCGGTGACCAGCAACAGCAACAGCTTCCGCATCCGGTTGTACTTCGTGGATGTGCAGAAGGGAAAATGGGAGGTGTTGGGAGGGCAGTCGTGGAGCCTGCTGACGCCCAACCGCAAAGGCTTGTCGCCATTGCCGCAGGACATCTTTAATAGCCAGGACATGGACACGAACTACCAAGTGGGCCTGACTTGGACCCGCGCGCCGCAGTTCCGGGTGGTGTATCATCCCACCAGCATCGTCTCCTGGGGATTCTCGCTGGAAGCCGCGGAGCAATACGGCGGCGGCACCAACGGAGCGGGCGTCATCACCCTTCCCAGCAGCCTGGCCTCCGCCTACGCCAGCCAGGTCGACACCGGCAGCCAGACCTTCGCCGTGCCCAACGCCGCTCCCGACATCCAGACCAAGCTGGCCCTGGACCCCACGGTCAACGGCAAGCTGATGCACGTCGAGTTCGCCGGGTTCATGAGCACGTTCCGCACCTACAACCCCACCGGCGCCGAGCACTTCACCAAGACGGGCGGCGGCGGAGAGGCCAACTTCAACCTCGAACTGGTGAAGAACTTCCACCTGATCGTGAACTCGTTCTACAGCGACGGCGGCGGCCGCTATCTGTTCGGCTCGGCGCCCGACCTGATGATCCGTCCGGACGGCAGCCCCTCTCCGATCCACACCTCCTCCGCCATCGGCGGCTTCGAGTACACTTTGCACAACACGCTGCTCTACGCCTACTACGGCGGCGACTTCATCGGGAAGGATGTCGCCATCGACACCGCCAACAAGAATGCCTACGTCGGCTACGGCTATCCGGGGTCGGCCAGCAGCCAGAACCGCACCATTCAGGAAGCCACCTTCGGCTTCACCCAGACGTTCTGGAAGAACCCCAACTACGGGGCCCTGGGCCTGATCTTCCAGTATTCCTATCTGAGCCGCAATCCATGGGTGCCTCCCTCCTCGGGTTCCCGCAACGCCAACAACAACATGCTCTGGGTGGACTTGCGCTACACGCTGCCGGGGCAGGCGCCGACATACAAGTGACCGGCGACATTCGTGAAAGCTGAAGAAAGGAGTCTATAAAAATGAAGAGAACAAGTTTGTGGCTGGGCGCGTTCAGCGCCCTGGCCCTCCTGCTGACGGTTGCCGAGGCCAAGGTGCTGCTGAACGCGGCGGGCGCGACGTTTCCCTATCCCATCTACTCGAAGTGGTTTGACGAATTCACCAAAGTCGATGCGGACGCCCAGATCAATTACCAGTCCATCGGATCCGGTGGAGGAATCCGGCAGTTCACCGAAGGCACCGTGGACTTCGGCGCTTCGGACATGCCCATGACCGACGAGCAGATCGGCAAGTTCAAGAATCACCCCCTGCACTTCCCGACGGTGCTGGGCGGGCTGGTGCCGACCTACAATATCCCTGGCGTCTCCCAGGATCTGAAGTTCACTCCCGAGGCGCTCGCCGGGATCTATCTGAAGAAGATCACCAAGTGGAACGATCCGGAGCTGGCTAAGGCCAATCCCGGGGTGAAACTGCCGGGCAACGACATCGTGGTGGTGCAC
>VFSW01005082.1_pt1 | contig 19522 bp, 18 predicted proteins | sample 5358111 | NCBI WGS metagenome assembly VFSW01 (sample SAMN11554181, study PRJNA540505) | mine drainage metagenome | isolation source: sediment from site ElyBrook_90M | place: USA: Ely Copper Mine, Vershire, VT | collected 2017 | reverse complement strand
CCCCCGACACCACTCCCCGCCCCCCTGGCGGTGGGCGCGCCCACGGGGAGGCCGCATTTTCGCGGCTGACGCCCCGCCGCCGCGCGCGGGCCGGCGGGCCCGACGGGCCAGTTCAGGCGGCGCGGCGGGTTCGCCGGTAAAGATCCCGGATCGTGCTGGCGAGTTGCTCGCGCTGCCCGGTCCGCGCGATTCGCTTTAGCAGGTTCAGCACCCGTCGAGGGTCACCCAGGTCGCTCCATTCCAGGTTGCCGACCGGACCTACTGTCGATTTTCAGCCAAACATCGATTGGTGATCGGAATATTTCAAAGTTATTAACCAACGATTAAACCTCAATTTAAACGGCGGGTTAATTGAGCGTTAAAAGTGCTCTGGCGAACCCCAAAGCTGTGGGTAACAATCGATCGGGAACTAATGACGATGCCATCTCGCGGATCGACGCCGTCTTCCGAATCGGACTCCGGATCGAAAATCGCGATCGAGGCTGCCGGGCCCCGCTATGAATTCAGGATTTGGGACGCCTCGCTCGCGGAGGTAAAGGCGCGGTTGCAAAAACTCTCGGGGCCGCAGCCGGCGCGGCAAACGCGCGAGACCTATATCGTCTCGGACGCGACCGACGACACCAACGCGAAAATCAGGGCCGGCGTGATCGACATCAAGATCCTGCTGCGGACCGATCTAAATCTCGAGCAGTGGAACCCGTGCCTGAAAGCGGACTTTCCGATCGACGCGGCGCTAATCGCGGAACAGATCTTCCCGGCCATGCACGTCGACCCGTCAGGCGATCGGTCAGAAACGCGCCGGCAGCTTTTCACCGCCAAGGCCTTTGTGGAGACGGTGGTAAAACCGCATCCCCGTCTCGCCGCGGTCGAACTCGTGAAGGCCCGGCGACGATACGAGTTCGGCGGCTGCGCGGCGGAGTTCGTCGAAGTCGAAATTGGCGGCTCGACGCTGCACAGCGTCGCCGTCGAATCCACCAGTCCGCGCGCGGTCCTTGACGCGGTGGGCGAACTCGCGATCGGCGGCTACCCGAATGTCAGTTACGTGCGGCAGATCAAATCCATACTCGGACGCGGCTAGCGCGCGGGTCATTCCACCGGCGGACGCCGATCGCGCCAGGGCTGCGCCTCCTCGAAGGCCGCGGCGAGCGCGATGATGCCGAGTTCGCCGGCGGGCCGGCCGATTATCTGCAATCCGATCGGCAGCCCCGATTTCGTAAACCCGTTGGGCAGCGAGAAGGCCGGCTGTCCGGTGGCGTTGAACGGAAACGTGAACTGGATAAACGGGTAGAGTTGTTCCTCGAAGTTCCCGATCGGCAGACCCAGCCGGAGCGGCGGGCCGGGCAGCGTCGGCGCGAGCGTCGCGTCGTAGGGCGCCAGCGTCTGCACGATCTCGCGCGAGGTGTTGTGCATCCGCGTCACCGCTCCCAGGTAGTCCGTGGCGGAGAGACGCTTGCCGGCCTCCCACGCACGGCGCACGACCGGGTCCATCGCGTCGGGATCCTTGATCGGCACCGAAGCGATGCCGGCAGTGATCGCGATGCGCGTGTAGTCGACCAGGCGCGTGGCCGGATCGACGGCGACCGGTTCGACGCTGTGGCCCATCGCGCGAAAGACTTCGCACGCGCGGTCCAGCGCGGCGCGGACCTCGGGGTCGACCGGGCCGAGCGCGCTTTCGGCGATCACTCCCAGGTGTAGCCGCTGTGGCCGATCCGCAACGGCGCTCGCAAAGGGTTTGGCCGGCGGCGGCGCCCAGTAAGGATCGCCCAGCGCCGGACCAGCCATCACGTCGAGCATCAAGGCGGCGTCGCGCACCGAGCGTGCGATGGGCCCCTCGGTCGCGAACCCGGCCCATCCCTCGCCCATCACCGGGGCAAAGCTGATGCGCCCGCGCGAGGGCTTCAGGCCCACCACGCCGCAGCAGGCCGCGGGCACGCGAATCGAGCCGCCGCCGTCGGTGCCCTCGGCCAGCGGACCCATCCCGGCCGCGACCTGCGCCGCGGCGCCACCGCTGGAGCCGCCGGCGCTGTATTCGAGGTTCCACGGATTATGCGCCGGCGGGCATAGACCGCCCTCGGTGGTCGGACGGCCGCCGAGTTCGGGCGTAGTGGTTTTGCCGAGCAGGATTCCGCCCGCATTGCGCAGGCGCACCGCCAACTCGGCGTCGGCGCGCGGGCGGAAGTTCTCGAAATTCTTCGAGCCCAACGTGGTCCGGATGTAGCGCGTCCAGGTCAGGTCCTTGAGCGAATAGGCGACGCCAAAAAGCGGCATCGCGGCCGCTTCGGCGGCGCCCGCATTCTCCAGGCGCGCCGCGTCGGCGAGCGCGCGTTCGGCGGCGACGGTCATGAAGGCGCCGAGCCTGGGATTGAGCCGCTCGATTCGAGCCAGAAAGAATTCCGCGACCTCGCGCGGGCGGACTTCTTTGTTGAGCACCAGCTCGCGCAACTCCCAGGCTTCGATATACGCGTCGAACATTTATTTCACCAACCTTCCCGGCGCGGCTCCGCTGTCGCCGCCGCTTGGGCCTCCACATGGCGAACCATGCGCCGGCTGACGAGACCGCCAGGGTGCAAGCCGCGCGGTATTTATCCTTTCTGATAGAGCAAAACCCCGATTTCAACAACACTCGCTCCTTCGCTAGTGTGAGACCAACGGAGAAGTTGCGGGAGATATTACGGAGATATTACGGAGGATGGGCGCGGGCCGGCCGACGATGCTCAGGACTACCTTTCTATGGATTCACGTGCTCTGCGGCGCATTATGGGTCGCCGTCAGCCTGAGTTTCGTGCTGGCCGCCGGCGCGTCCACCGAGGCCGAGCGCGCAGGCTTCGCCGCGCGCGTCGCGCCCGTGCTCAACCGGCTGAACCTGGCGGCGGTCGTGATCCTGCCGCTGAGCGGGATCGCCAACCTCATCTTTGTCGCGCGCGAGCGTCACTTCAGTCTTCCGGCGGCCTTCGTAGAGGTGCTGGGGGCGAAGTTGCTGCTGCTGTGTGGAATGGCGGCCGCGTTGATTTTGGCATGGGGAGCGGCGGCGAGGCTCGGCTCCGGCGCGCCGCCCGGCACTCCAGATGACGGCGAACGGCGGCTCCGATGGCTTTATAGCGCGATGGCGGCGATGGGTGCGGTCGCCCTGATGCTCGGTCTCTGGCTGGCGGGAAGCGCGTAAAGTAAAAGCCGCGCCGTAAGTGTTGGTGAAAAAATGGAAGGGCCGGCAAAAATTAAAATTGGCGAATTCGAAATCGCGCTGCTCAGCGATGGGCTGTGGCGCAACGACGGCGGATGCATGTTCGGCGTGGTGCCGCGCGAGCTATGGCAGCGCGACCATCCGGGCGACGACCGCAACCGCATCCGGCTCAACCTCACCTGTCCGCTCATCATGCGCGGCGGCGCCGCGGTGGTGGTCGATACCGGAATCGGCAATCGCCTGAGTTCGGTCGAACGCAGGATTTTCGATCACGGCGAGGGATGGCTGTTGGACGGGCTCAAGGCGCTCGGCATGGAGCCAGGTGACGTGACGCACGTCGTGCTCTCGCATCTGCACTTCGATCACTGCGGAGGGATCGTACGGCGCCGGCCCTCGGGCGTGCTTGAGGCGGCCTTTCCGCGGGCCAGGGTGATGGTGCAGCGGGGCGAGTTGGAGATCGCGGGCGGCTCGGGCAATGAACGATTGCGCGCCGCGTATCGTCATATAGAGGAATGTCTCGCGCCGCTGCAAAATTCGCTGGAACCGCTGGAGGGCGACACCGCGCTGATGCCGGGACTGGACATCCGAGTGACCGGCGGCCACACCGTCGACCATCAGATTGTGCAGGTGCGCGCCGATGACGGTGGATGTTTCGTGCATCTGGCGGACATCGTACCGACCCGCTCGCACATGAAGGGCCCGTGGAACCAGGCCTACGATCTCGACGCGCTGCGCACGATGGAAGTCAAGGCGGATTACCTGGCGCGCGCGGTCACCGGCGGATGGTGGGTGTCGTTCGCGCACGACGATCGGGTGCTGGCGGCGCAGGTGCGCAACGATCGCGGGCGGCTGGCGCTGGGCGAGTCGATCCCGATGCCGTCGCTGGAACGGGGGCAAGAATGAGGCAAAGGTTGAAGATTTTTTGAGCGACGCGCGGCTTTTGCGGGGCTCTCGCATCCTCGCGCGCGACGGCGGATAATATTATTGTTGTGGACAACTGGCTTCGCAAAGTGGATTTAGGCGGGGTTGCGCATTGATCGCGACGCGAGTTCCGTTATGCTCAATGGCATAGGATGCGCATCAACCAAAGAATTGTCCCGCCCGTTTTCTTCCCATCCGAACATTCTCCATAGGTCTCTGCTCTAACAAGGAGTCTGCTGATGACCGCAGTTAACGACTTTGAGCGCGTGATCAAGCAAGACCGGGCCTCGCGTGAATCGAAGCAGTGGCGTGGAACGCTGCTCGAGTACCTCGAAATCGTAAAGGCCGATCCCACGTTCACCAAGCTCTCTCACGCGCGCATTTACGACCTGATCATTTCGAGCGGCACGCACAATATCCAGGAGTCCGACGATCCGCGCACCAAGCGGCTGTACAAGGACGAGCCGGTGAAGGTTTACCACTTCTTCGCCGACGAGTTCTTCGGTATCGAGCGCACTATCGCGCAGCTCGTGCGTTACTTCCACTCGGCCTCGCTCAAGGGCGAGGAGAGCCGCCAGGTGCTGTACCTGATGGGGCCGGTCGGCTCGGGCAAGAGTTCGCTGGTCGAGCGCATCCAGCGCGGCCTCGAGCAGGCAAGCTCCGTCTATGCGATCGAGGGCTGCCCGATGCACGAGGAGCCGCTGCATCTGATCCCGCGCCATCTGCGGCGCGAGTTCGAGAAGATGCTCGGCGTGCATATCGAGGGCGACCTGTGCCCGGTATGCCGCTACCGGCTCAAAGAGGAGTTCGGCCAGCGCTACGAGGAAGTGCCGATCGAAACCCGCAACTTCTCCAAGCGCAACCGCATCGGAATTGGCGTGGTGCCGCCGGTCGATCCCAATAACCAGGATACCTCGGTGCTGATCGGCTCGGAGGACATCTCCAAGCTCGACCAGTACTCCGAAGGCGACCCGCGCGTACTCGAACTCAACGGCGCGCTCAACGTCGGCAACCGCGGACTGGTCGAGTTCATCGAAGTGTTCAAGAACGAGACCGAGTATCTGCACGCGATGATCACGGCGACGCAGGAGAAGGTCATTCCGGCGCCGGGGCGCCACGGGATGGTCTACGTCGACACCTGTATCGTGGCGCATTCGAACGAAGCCGAATGGCAGAAGTTCAAGGCCGACCACACCAACGAAGCGATTCTCGATCGTATCGTGGTGATCAAGGTGCCCTACAACCTGCGGCTGTCCGAGGAAGTGAAGATTTATCAGAAGATCATCCGCAACTCGGACTTCCGCGCCCACGTCGCGCCGCACACGCTGGAGCTGGCCTCGATGTTCGCGATGCTCTCGCGGCTGGAGCCGACCTCGAAGTGCGACCTGATGACCAAGCTGCGGCTGTACAACGGCGAAGAGGTGGTCGAGAAGGGGCGGACCAAGAAAATCGACGTGGCGGAGCTCAAGGAAGACGCCAAGCGCGAAGGGATGTCGGGCATCTCGACCCGCTTCATCATGAAGGCGCTCGACAACGCGCTCTCCGATAACGTCAGCGGCAATTGCATCAATACGATCAACGTGCGCGAGTCGCTGATCGGGATGGTCAAGGAGGGCGACCTGCCCGACGACAGCCGCAAGCAGTACCTCGAGTTCCTCCAGGATACGTTGCACAAGGAATACCTCGAACTGCTCGAGAAAGAGATCACGCGCGCCTTCGTTTACTCCTACCAGGAGCAGGCCGAGGCGCTGTTCCAGAACTATCTCGACCACGCCGAGGCCTACGTCAACAAGACCAAGGTGCGCGACCGCAACACCAAGGAAGAGTTGCCGCCGGACGAAGGCTTTCTGAAATCGATCGAGGAGCAAATCGCGATCATCGGCTCGACCGCCGACGGCTTCCGCCAGGAAGTGATCGCCTATCTGTGGTCGACCTCGCGGCGCGGCGAAAAGGTCAGCTACCGCAGCTACGAGCCGCTCAAGGAGGCGATCGAAAAGAAGCTGATGACCTCGGTGCGCGACATCTCGCGGATCATCACCAAGGCCCGCACGCGCGACGAAGATCAGGCCGAGAAATACGGCGCGATGGGGCGCAACCTGCTGGAGAACGGCTACTGCGAATCGTGCGTCGACGTGGTACTCAAGTACGCCGCCAACAATCTCTGGAAGGACTGAGGCAAAGTCGTGTTCACGGTTGGCAAGTGTCCGGTGTGTCGCGAGAAGCTTCAAGAGTGGGCGGAGGATTACCTTTTCATGACGGTCCGTGGAGGGAGCGTCGTGCGAGCTGACCGGCGGCTGCCAACCGACTGCCCGGATGGCGACCGTGTGTACGAGGTCCATGAGCGATGCGCCGGGGCGTTTGCCCCAGCGCCGCTGATGTGAAGTTGGAGGGCACCGCTTGCTGTCATTCTGAGCGCAGCGAAGAATCAACGCGAAGCGATGCCCAGCGCGCACGGCCATCAAGGACAGTATTTCGTGTACGTCATGAGTAACCGCACCCATGTCCTGTACGTTGGCATGACGAATGATCTGATGAGACGGGTCTTCGAGCACAAGCACAAGCTGCTTAGCGGACTCACAGCGCGTTACTCGCTTGACCGGCTGGTTTATTTCGAAGAAACGACAGACGTGCAAGAAGCCATCGCCCGCGGGAAACAAACCAAGGCTTGGCCGCGCGCCAAAAAGCTGGCCCTTATCGAGTCGGCGAACCCTCCCTGGCAGGATCTGAGCAGAAGCTGGTTCGACCGAAAGAAATCGCCTCGCGCTGATCTTTCGCTTGGCTCAGAATGACAGGCAAACAAATGCCGCCGCTGGAAAGCATCTTTCGCGAATACAATCGCTCCGACGCGGAGCACTCCGACCGCTCGGCTGGCGATCGCGCCCGCCATCGCCAGAAAGTGCGCGAGTCGATCCGCGAAAATATCGCGGACATCATCGCCGAATAATCGATTATCGTCAAAGACCGCGACCGCGTCATCAAGGTGCCGCTCCGCGGCATTAAGGAGTACCGCTTCATTTACGGCGAGAACGCGCCCGGCGCCGGCCAGGGCCAGGGCGACACGCGTCCCGGCCAGGTCGTGGGCAAGACCGGCAAGGACGGGCAGGGCAAGGGCGACGGCCAAGCCGGCGACCGCCCCGGTATCGACTATTACGAAACCGATGTCACGCTCGACGAACTGATCGAGATCATGTTCGAGGATCTCGAACTGCCCAACCTCGAGCGGCGTGCGCTGCGCCAGATTCCCTCCGACCGCTCCTTCAAACGCAAGGGTTACCGCCACGTCGGTATCCGGGTCCGGCTCGACAAGCGCCGCACCGCGCGCCAGCGCGTGATGCGGATTCTCGCCGCGCGCCATCGCCATGCCGCCGAGCGCGCGCTCGAGGTGGCGGAGGCCGCCGAACTCGAAGCCGACACCGGCGGCGAAGAAGCAGCCGCCGTGGAAGAAGCGCAAGAGCGCCGTTTTCCCTTTCATCAGGACGATCTGCGCTACCGCCACGTCGAGACCGACACCAAGGAAGAGTCCAACGCGGTCGTGATGTGCATCATGGACACTTCGGGCTCGATGGACACGATGAAGAAGTACCTGGCGCGGAGCTTCTTCTTCATGCTCTACCAGTTCATCGCGACGCGCTACCGCAACGTCGAAATCGTCTTCATCGCGCATCATACGGAGGCCCGCGAGGTCACCGAGGAAGAGTTCTTCCACAAGGGCGAAGCCGGCGGCACCTTCATCTCGTCGGGCTACCTGAAGGCGCTCGAGATCATCAACGAGCGCTACCATCCCTCACTGTGGAACATCTACGCGTTTCATTGTTCCGACGGCGACAACTTCGACTCCGACAATCCGGCGGCGCTCAAGTCGGCCAAGGAATTGTCCGAGCTCTGCAACCTGTTCGGCTACGGCGAGATCAAACCGCTGGGATCGCGCTACTATGAATCGTCGATGCTCAACGTGTTCCGCCGGCTCGAAGCGTCCAACTTCCACTCGGTGCTGATCGAGCGCAAGGAGGACATCTGGCCGTCCTTCAAGGCTTTTCTCGCCAAGGATCGGATCAAGGAATAATCCGGATCAAGGAATAATCCGGAGCAAAGAATGATCCGGAGCAAAGAATAATCCGGATCAAGGAATAGTTCAGATCGAAACCTACGATGGCAAACTACGAACTCAAGGACCTGGTCGAATGGGACGCGCGCATCCGCGACAAGGTCGCAGAGTTCGGGCTGGACTGCTTCACGCAGGAGTTCGAGCTGTGCGACCACTTCGGGATGCTCGGTTACATGGCGTACTCGGGGATGCCCTCGCACTACCCGCATTGGTCGTACGGCAAGTCTTACGAAAAGCTCAAGACCCTATACGACCACGGGGTGAGCGGCCTGCCCTACGAGATGGTCATCAACTCGGACCCGGCGATCGCCTACCTGATGCGCGACAACACGCTGCTGCTCCAGATCCTGACCATCGCGCACGTCTACGGGCACAATGATTTCTTCAAGAACAATTTCACCTATCGCAGCACCCGCGCCTCGCTGACCATCGAGTTGTTCAAGGCCCACGCGCTGCGCGTGCGGCATTACGCGGAAGACCCCTCGATCGGTATCGAGAAAGTCGAGCACGTGCTCGACGCGGCGCATGCGCTGAGCTGGCAATGCCGGCGCAACCTCGCGATCCGCAAGCTCAGCCACAGCGAGCAACTCGAACGCCTGGTGGAAGCGGCACATCCCAAGGCCGATCCATTTTATCGCATCCACGCGCGCGAGGAGGTTCACGAACCCGACATCCGCAAAGTGCCGGTCGAGCCCGACGAAGACCTGTTGCTGTTCATCCGCGACCACAACCCGTTTCTCGCCGAATGGGAAAAGGACCTGCTCACCATCGTGGACGAGGAAGCGAAGTACTTCCTGCCCATGATCGAGACCAAGATCATGAACGAGGGATGGGCGAGCTACTGGCACAAGCGCATCGTGGAGTCGCTCAATCTCGAACAGGGCCTGCACCTGGAATTTATCGTGCGCCACAACCAGGTCGTGCGCCCGATTCCGGGCCAGATCAACCCTTACTATCTCGGGTTTAAAATCTGGGAGGACCTCCATCGCCGCCACACCAATCCGACGGCCGAGGAAATCAAGCGCGACGGGCCGCCAGCCAAAAGCGGCGACGCCAAGATCTTCGAGGTGCGCGAGACCGAGCGCGACAGCTCTTTTTTGCGCCGCTTCCTGACCGAAGAGCTGATGCGCGAGATGGACCTGTTCAAGTACGAGGCGCGCGGTGACGATCTGGTGGTCGACAAGGTCTCCGACGAAGAAGGCTGGCGCGAGGTCAAGGAAACGCTCATCCGCAACGTCGGCGCGGGCTCGATCCCGGTGATCAAGGTCGAGGACGCGGACTTCGGCCAGAACCGCACGCTCTATCTCAAGCACAGTCACGAGGGACGCGACCTTCAGCTCGAATACGGCGAGAAAACGCTCGCCTACGTGGCGCGCCTGTGGGGACGCGAGGTCGTCCTCGAGACCACGCTCCAGGGCAAGCGGTCGCTGCTCTGTTACAACGAGCGAGGTTTTTCGATGCGTGCGCTGAAGTAACGCGACGCGACGAAGCCGCGCTCAGAGCGGCGCCGCGGGCGGCAACGCGTCGAAAGCCAGGACTTCCTCGCACCATCGTGCAACGCTCAGCAGCCGGCCCTCCTCGAGCGCCGCGCCCGTGAGCTGGAGCGACATCGGCAATCCCGAGGGCGCAAGCGCGCAGGGCAACGCGACCACCGGATGGCCGCTCAGGCTCCACGGCAGGTTGAACGAGGGGTCTCCCGTCGAATCGATTCCGGCCGGGGCGGCCGCCGGTGTGGCGGGAGTCAGGATCGCGTCGAAGCGCATGAGCACCCGGTCGACCTCGCGGCGGAAGCGCCGCTGCACCTCGAGCGCGCGGATATATTCCCACGCCGGCGTATCGAGGCCGCGCTCGACGAACTCGCGAATCTTCGGCCCGTACAGATCCTTCTTCTCCGCGAAGCGCTCGCGATGGACCTCGGCGGCCTCGGCGGTCAGTTCGAGCATCGTGTTCGCCGCGAGGTAGGCGAAACTCGGCGGCTCCTCCACGCTTTCGATCCGCGCGCCGGCGGCGGCGAGCCGGGCGACAGCGGCGGCAACGGCCGACCGCATCTCCGCGGCCGCGCGATCGTCGAACGCCATCGGCATCAGGGCGATCCGCACCGGCTCCGCCGGCTGCGCCGCGGCGTGGATGTAGTCATCGGTCGCGACAGGGCGGCTGGCGGGGTCGCGCGGATCCTCTCCGGCCATCGCCTGAAGCATCGCGGCCGCGTCGGCGACCGAGCGCGCGAAAATCCCGACGTGGTCGAGACTTGGCGCCAGCGGCACCATCCCGTAACGGCTGATCCGTCCGTAGCTCGGCTTCATCCCGACGATACCGCAGTATGATGCCGGGCGGATCGTCGAGCCGACGGTTTGCGAACCGATCGCCGCATAACACATCCTGGCCGCCACCGCGGCGCCCGAGCCGCTGCTGGAGCCACCGGGCGTGTGCTCGAGATGCCACGGGTTGCGCGTGGCGGCCGGGTCCAGCAGGGCAAATTCAGTGGTGGCGAGTTTGCCCAGGATGATCGCGCCGGCGCGCTTGAGTCGCGTCACCGCCTCGGCGTCGTAGTCGGGCACGAAGCCGGCGAGCGCCTTTGAACCGGCTTCGGTTGCAAGGCCGGCGGTGTGGAAGATGTCCTTGATTCCGACCGGCACGCCGTGAAGCGGCCCGCGAAAGCGCCCCTCGCGCGCTTCCCGGTCCAGCTCGGCGGCGGCGCTACGCGCTCGCACGCGATCGATCGCGGCCCACGCCTTGATTGCGCCGTCGAGCCGATCGATGCGCGCGAGCGAAGCGTCGACCAGCTCGACCGCCGAGAGCTTGCGCTCGCGGACCAGCCGAGCCGCCTCCGTGAGCGAGAGCGCGTACGGTTGTGGCATCGCGTGTTCTCTCCCTCGCGCCTCCATCGCAAAGCCGCGCACGGCCCGTTGACTTCAGCGCGTCGGGGTCCGCCTCACTTCTTGCCCTTGAGATGCGTGTCGAAAAACGACGCCATCTTGGGCCACAGCTCGAAGGCCGCTTTCTCGCGGTAGCTCGGCCGGTAGTCGGCGAAGAACGCGTGGCCGGCGTTCTTGAACATGTCGATGGTGAAGGTTTTGCCGGCCTGCTGAAGGCGCTGGCGCAACACCTCGACCTGGGCGGGCGAGGGACTGGCGTCTTCCTCGCCGCAGACCGCGTAGAGCGGGCAGCTCAGTTTCGGCACCAGGTCGACGATCGGCGTGGGGCGCTGCGGTGAGGCCGGCGCCGCGTCGGCGGTGATGCCTCCGCCCCAGCAATCGATCGCCGCGCTCAGCCGGTTGCTGCTGCACGCGTAGAGCAGCGTGGTGCGGCCGCCCATACAGAATCCGACGCAACCGATTTTGCCGGTTATCCCAGGCTGCGCCGCGAGCAAGCCGGCGGCCTGGTCGAGATCGCGCACCAGTTGCGCATCGGGCAGCGCCAGCATCCGGCTGAGCACGAGGCTCATGGGATCCTCGGGCTTGGGCGCGCCGACCCGCGTGTAAAGGTCGGGAGCGAGTACGATGTAGCCGAGGTTGGCGAAGCGCCGCGCCGCATCGCGGATATGTTCGATCACGCCCCAGGCCTCGTGAATCACGATGATGCCGGGATAGGAGCCCGGCTCGCGCGGCCTTACCAGGTATGCGTTGATCGCGGTGCCGTCGCTCTGGAAGGTCACGTCGCGTCCTTCCAGGCGTTCGGGATTGGTTACTTGTCCTGCCAGAGCCATGATGCGTTCCTCCTTGGAAATCGATAAAGCGGCGCGGCGCGCCGCATCGGATGAATTTTTTCCTCGTCCAGCCCTCTTGTTACCCAATAGCGCATTTTACCCGGACGGGGTTAGTGCCGCTGGCGGCGAAGCACCCCGCGCAGCATCCCGAAACGGTTTGAATTGCCGCGCTGAATCCGCGCGATTGCATCCGCGATTCCATGTGAAAAACCAATCGATCTTGTTCAGGCGAGTTTCGGCTGCTAGCCCTTATGGTCATGTTCGCATCCAGGTCCGGCGGCGCGCGAGGACAGGCGCGCGCCGCGTACATCGTTGCGGCGGTGTGTCTCGGCGCGGCGATCGCGGTTCCCGCACTGTTCGGCGGGCGCGCCGAGCGGATCTATCTCGACACGATCGCTCAACTGGCCGGCGCGAGCCATGCCGTGAGGCTCGACTCCTACCGGCGCGGATGGTTTTCCTCGCAAGCCGTCGTCAGCGTCGCGACGGGCCGCGGCACGGTTACCTTCGTGCAGCACGTGCATCACGGCCCGCTCGGATTTTATAACGGATGGCACGTCGCATTCCCGATCGCGGCAATCGTCGATACCGATCCGCCGGCGGTTTTGCAGAGCAATCTCGACAAGGTCTTCGGTGATGCGCCGATCGTCATCTCGACGGTCGTCGCAATGGACGGCGAGCTCGATACCTACATCTCTCGCGCGGCGACCGAGCGCGCCGACCCGGCGCACAAATTGATCGCCAAATTCGCCGGCTTCAACACTGAGATGCATCTTTCGCAGAAGGCTTACACGATACGCGGTGACGCGCCCGGCATAACCGTCGCCGGCGCGTTCGGGGAAGTCGGGATGGCAGGCCTGACGATCCGCGGCGAATCGCATCGCCACGACAGCGGCCTGTGGCTTGGCGATGGGACCTTCAACCTTGGCCGCGTGAACTACAGTATCGTCGGCAACGGCATGCACGCCCCGGTAAGCGGTCTGGTGCAGGACGTCGGGATTTCCGCGCTCACCGAGATCAGGAACGACCGGCTCGACGCGCGTCAGACCGTGTCGGTCGGAAGCATCGCCCTCGGTGCGCTGAAACTCGGGCCGATAAGCCTGGTGTCCGAGGTCGGCAACGTCCCGCCGGAGCCGATCGAACAATTCAAAAGTTCGGTCGCCTCGATTTCGCACTCGGCGTCCGACCAGCAGGCGCAGTCGCGGATGCTCCAGGAAAAGATGATCGATCTGTTCGTTGCGCTAGTGAAGGAAGCTCCGGTCTTGTCGATCGAACTGCACGTCGCAAGCCCCAATGGCGAGGCGGCCGGCAAAGCCACCTTGGGAATCTCCCCCGACCTCGCCAACGATCCGCTGAACAAAGCCGGCAATCCTGATCGCAAGGCGATGGTCGGGCAGGCCTGGAAAAAGTATGGACATGCATCGGCCGAACTGGTGGCGCCGCCCGATTTCCTCGCGCAGTTGACCAAGCCGGATCAACTCAAGCAACTCGAGCAAAGCGGCATCCTGATCCGCGACGGCGCCAACTACGTTTGCCGGGCCATCTTCAAGGACGGGGGATGGCTGGTGAACGGCCGTCAGATCAAACTCCCCGCGCCGCCGGGCGCTCCCAACCTCACCAATCGGCACAGCTAGACCCGACCGTTCCAAGCTCAACTGGACAAGATCGGCAAGACCATAAGAGATCGGATTCGCCAGGTGAACGCCCACTCGCTTCGACTTCGCCGTTACCGGCGCCGCGCTCGGGCGGCGGGCCTTACCTTGGCTGGCCAATTCGGGCAAGCTTGAACGACCCGGGGGGGGGAGCGGCGCGGCCGCAAAAATCGAACCGCTGATGCATCATCTCACGAACCCCGCCGAACTCTCCTATCTGCTCACGGACTGGGGCTATCTCGGCATCTTCGTTTTTGTCTTCGTCGGCAACCTTGGCGTGCCGGTGCCGGAGGAGAGCGTGCTGATCGCCGCCGGCTTTCTCGCCGCACACGGCCTGCTCGATCTCGAATGGGTTTATGCGGTGGCCGTGGCAAGCGCGGTTACCGGCGACTGCAGCGGCTTTATGATCGGTCGCACGGGCGGCCAGCATCTGCTGGAGCGCCTGGCCTTGCGCTTCGAGTTCGTGCGCGTGCGCATCGAGCGGCTGCGCCTGTTCTTCGATCAACACGGCAGCAAGGCAGTCTTCATGGCGCGTTTCATCACGGGCGCGCGTTTCCTGGCGGGGCCGATGGCGGGAGCGGCGGGGATGCCGTTTTTGCGGTTTCTGGGATGGAACGTGATGGGAGCGCTCATCTGGTGCTCGCTCATGGTGACGATCGGATACCTGGTGGGTGACGAAATCTGGCGCGCGGTCGGGCTGGTCCATTGGGGCGCGCGCTGGATCGCGCTCGCGGTGGCGCTGATTGCCTTGGCCGCCTACCTCTTCCACTGGTGGACGCATCAAACGGCGCCGGGCCCTGACGCGCGCGCCTGAGACGATGCGCAGCGCGCTCCGGCCGCGCACCCTCGTTTGCATCGCCGCGTACCGCGGGACTAGGCTTCGCCCTATCCGCGCCGGCACGGCATCCGCCGCGACAACCTGACCCGGCGCGGCAACCGAAAGGGAGGAACAGGCGCGATGGCGTTGCTACCGTACGTCGACGAATCCAAGGCTTCCGAAAAAACCCGCGAAATTCTCGGCAACACCCCGCGCAAGATTAACGTCGCGCGCATGATCGCCAACAGCAGCGACCCGGTGTTCCAGAACTTCTCGCGCCTGGGCCATTCGCTGCTGACCCGCGCGAAGCTGAACGCCAAGCTGCGCGAGATCGCGATCCTGCGCACCGCCAAACTCACCGGCTCGGTCTACGAATGGACCCAGCACGTGCCGATCGCCAAGGCTTGCGGAGTCAGCGACGAACAGATCGCAGCGATGGAAAACTGGGAGGGCACGACGTGCTTCGACGAAGTCGAACGCCTGGTGCTCACGCTCACCGACGAGGTCACGCGCAAGGTCAAGGGCCGCAAGCAAACCCTCGAGGCGCTGAAAAAGCATCTCGGCACCGCGGAGCTGGTCGAGCTGATCCTTTCGATCGGTTTCTGGGGGATGGTGGCGCGGCTGCTCGAGACCACTGAAGTCGACCTCGAGGATTTTGCCGGCAAGCTCAACATGCTGGAGCGCGGCACGCGCGAGTAAGCTCTACGCGCGGGCCTTTTCAGCCTCGCGCAGTTGGCTGCGCCGGACCTTGCCATTGGCGGTCTTGGGCAGCTCGTCGACGAATTCGACCTCGCGCGGAAATTTGTAAGGCTCGGCGATCCGCCTGACGTGCTCCTGAAGCTCGCGCGCCATGGCGGAGCTGCGTTCGACGCCGGGCTTGAGCTTGACGAAGGCCTTGACGATCGTGCCACCTTCGAGGCCGGGACTCGCAACCGCCGCCGCTTCCATCACCGCCGGATGCTCGAGCAGCACACTTTCGACTTCGCCGGGGCCGATTCGGTGGCCGGCCGAAATAATCAGATCGTCGGCGCGGCCTGCGAACCATAGATAGCCGTCGCTGTCGCGCGAGGCCAGGTCGCCGGTGAAATAGTAATCGCCACGAAACGCCGCCGCGTTCTCTTCGGGGCTTTTCCAGTACTCCAGCAATAGCGACGGCGGGCGCGCAGGGTTTATCCGGATTGCGATCTCGCCTACCTCGCCATCGCCCGCCTCGGTGTCCCCGGGGCCGAGCACGCGAACGTCGTGGCCGAGGAACGGCCGCCCCATCGAGCCCGCCCTTATCTCCATCCCCGGCATGTTGGCCGCGACGATGGTCGTCTCGGCCTGCCCGTAGCCGTCGTGGATGGTGAGCCCCAAACGATCGCGCCAGGTTCCGACAATTTCAGGATCGAGCGCTTCGCCGATGGCGGTGCAATGGCGCAGCGCCGGGAGTTGTTGGCGTTCGAGGTCCTCCTTCACCAGCATCCGATATTCGGTGGGCGGCGCACACAGCGTCGCGATTGGATAGCGCTTGAGCAACTCCAGTTGCTTTCGCGGCTCGAGACCGCCGTTGTACATGAAGGTCGTAACACCGTGCATCCACGGGCCGAACAGCAAGCCGTATCCCGCCTTGGCCCATCCCGTGTCCGCGGTGGCCCAGTGCAGTTCGCCCGGCCGCACGTCGAGCCAATGGCTGCCGGTGTAGCGATGGCACCAGGTGTAGGCATGGCTGTGCAGCACGGCCTTGGGCTCGCGCGCGGCGCCGGAAGTGTAAAGGCAAATCGCGGGATCGCTCGCGCGCGTGCGCACCGGAGAAAAGTTGGCCGACGCCTTCGCCATCGAAGCTCGCAAACCGAGCCATCCGCTGCGCGGGCTGCCGGCGATGAGATGGTGCTTGAGCGTGGGACATCGGTTGCGCAGATCGCTAATCAGGTCGGCGCTCTCGATGGTGGCGATGATCGCGACCGCGCCGGAATGATTGACGCGATGGATAGCATCCCTGTCGCGCAGCGCCGCGCCGCACGGGATCACGATCGCGCCGGCCTTGAGCGCGCCAATGTAAGCCGCCTGCCACAGCGTGACGCGCGGCAGCGCGACTATCACCGGGTCGCCGGACTTGACCCCGAGGCCCGCCAGCACGTTGGCGATACGGTTGGACTGCTCGCGAATGTCGGCGAAGCACAGCCGCGCGCGGTTGCCATCCTGGTCCTCGCACAGGATCGCGGGGCGGCCCGGCTGGGCGCCGAAAGCGTCGATGGCCGCGCCGAAATTGAAGTGCTCGGGGACTTCCCAGCGGAAATCGCGATACAGCTTTTCATAGTCGCCCATCGGCGGAAATTCTTGCGCGCGAATCAGGAGCGCGAACGCCCGTGATGGCTGCCGCTGTTGCGGCGCTCGGCCGGCGGCGCTTGCGAGCGCTCGGCGGCGGCCTGGATGTATTTCATCGTGACCGGCGAGAGATCGTCGCGCCCAACCTTGGCGTCGATGATCGCGAAGCCGGTGCCGCGATGCGCCGCTTCAAGGGCACTGCGCAGTTCGGCCGGGTTGTTCGCCTCGAAACCGGCTCCACCCCAGGCCTCGCCCAATTGCGCATACGGCCATGGCGGAATGTCGAGCAGGTCACGCCGCTCGCTCGCCACGGGCCGGAAGATACCCCATCCGCCGTTGTTGACGATGATCACGATTGGATTGGCGCCGACGAGCGGCGCGTGCGAGATTTCCGGGCCGGTCATCTGGAAGCCGCCGTCGCCGCTGAGCACGATCGGGCGCATGCCGGATCCGATTTGCGCGCCCAACGCGGCCGGCACCGCGAAACCCATCGAGGCGTAAAACCCCTGCGCCAGATAAGTTCCGCTATGCGGCACCCGTACGTCCAGTCCGCCGAACAGCATGTCGCCCGCCTCGGCGACCACCATGTAGCGCTTGTGCACGGCGAGAAACTCGTTGACCACCATGAGTAGCTCGCCAACCCGCAGCGCCGCGCCGCCTCCGTCGCCGTTGGCGACGGCTTCGCGCAGGTTGTCGGCGTAGCACACGGTCTCATCGTGGCGCCGGATGCTCTGTTTGCGCAGCGCGCGCACGAAATCGCGCACGCCGACGTTCATGTAGGTGTGGTACTTGACGTCGACCCGCCGGTCGACCGCCCACACCGACTTGCCCTCGATGATGTGCGGCGGGCGATTGCCGAAGTTCATGTCGGTCTTCAGGCATCCCAGGTTCAACACGAAATCCGCTTCGTCCATCCGCGCGACGATCGGCGGCGGGCTTATCGGCCCGACGTGGACGCCCATGTGCAGCGGATGGTCCATCGGGAAGGCGCCCTTGCCGAGCACCGTGGTCATCACCGGCGCGCCCATCTGCTCGGCCAGCTCGACCAGCTCTCGCGCGGCCTTGTAGCGATGGATCTCGATGCCCGCGATCAGCACCGGCTTGCGGCTTTCGTTGAACATCGCGGCGGTTTCGCGGGCCGCTTCCTCCAGCCGGCGGGCGTCGGATTCGTGAAAGCGCAGATGGCCGTCCCATTCCAGCAGCTCGGCGGGCACCTCGATCTCGCGGTCGACCATGTCGCGATGGATCTCGATGTAGCCGGGGCGCTGCTCGGCCCAGATCGCGCGCACCACGTCGTGCAGTTGCATCGCGGCGCGGCGCGGATCGGTCAACACGGCCGAGGCGCAGGTGACTTCCTGGTAAATGCGATGCTGGGATTCGATTTCGCGCGCCTGATGGTGAATCAGCGTGCCCAGCTTGCGCTCCTCCTCGCCCGGGCCGCCGGACAGGATGAGCAGGGGCACGCGCTCGGAAAACGAGCCCGCCACCGGGTTGACCATGTTATGGCCGCCGGCGCCGTAGGTCACGCAGATGACGCCGATTTTGCCGGTGGCGCGCGCGTAGCCGTCGGCGGCGAAACCGACGCCGGGCTCGTGCGAAAAGGTCATGATCTGTGGCCCCTCGCGCCGGCCTAGCGCGAAAAACAGTTTGAGGGCGAGGTCGCCCGGGATGCCGAAGACGTGGGTTGCGCCGATCTTGCGCAAGTAGGCGACCAGGAAGTCGCCCATCGACATGCGTTGTTTCACCCGCGAGTCCTCCTCTCCATCCTGATTGTCACTGTAGCAGATTGGCGCCCACGGCTTCTGCTCGATCCGCTTGACCTTGGGCCCAGGGCCGGGGTGGAGTATAGTCGGAAGACCAAGCCGTGTTTAGCCGACTTCTCAGGATGCAATTGATGGGCCCGCTGCAGATGCGCGGGCTTATAATGTTTCTGCCGCAGTTCGTTCGCGTGTTCTGGCGCCTGATGCACGACACGCGGGTCTCGATGCTGGCCAAGGCGGTGCCGTTCCTCGGTGTGCTGACGCTGATTTCGCCGCCGCTGCTGGAACTCGATTTCATCCCCATCATCGGCGAACTCGATTGGATCCTGGTCGCTTTCATCTGCCTCAAGATCTTCATCTGGCTGTGCCCGCCCGACGTGGTGCGCGAGCACGTAAGCAACGTTGCGCGCGGCGCCTAGCGCGAGGAGCCTACATTGATGCGACCGCGGATTATCCTGTTCGGCCTCGCCGCGATCATTATCGTAATCCTGATTGTCCTGGGACTCGCCGACGAGCTGCTGGTCGATTTCCTGTGGTTCGGCGTGCTCGGCTACCGCTCGGTCTTCCTGACCCAACTCGGCGCCCAAATCACCATTTTTGCGGCCGTGTGGTTCGTCGCCTTCGTCGCGATATGCGCCAGCGGCTTCGTCGCGCTCGGCCTCAGCCAGGAGCGGGAACGGCTGCATATCGTGCGCCGTTCCGAGGAGATGACCGAGGTCAATCTGCCCGAGCTGATTCGCGCGCTCGGCGACCGCATTCCCTGGCGGCTGCTGGTGATTGCGGCGTCGGCCTTGCTCGGCCTGTTCGCGGCTTCGGGCGAGGCGTCGTCGTGGGACACCTACCTCAAAGGGTTTTACGCGGCGCCTTTCAGCCACACGGATCCGGCCTTCGGTAAGAACCTCGCGTTCTATGTCTTCACGCTGCCACTGCTCGAGGACTGGCGCGACCTGTTCATGCTGATTCTGTTCCTGACCGCCGCGGTAACGGGGGTGGTTTACTGGGCGCGGGGCGCGATGGATTTCCGCACCTAACCGCCGCGCATCACACGCGGCGCCGCCGCGCACTTATCGGTGTTG
>VFSW01005081.1_pt1 | contig 19525 bp, 19 predicted proteins | sample 5358111 | NCBI WGS metagenome assembly VFSW01 (sample SAMN11554181, study PRJNA540505) | mine drainage metagenome | isolation source: sediment from site ElyBrook_90M | place: USA: Ely Copper Mine, Vershire, VT | collected 2017 | reverse complement strand
CTCTTTCCCCCCCCCACACCCCATGCCCCCGCCCCCCCCCCCCCCCCCGGGGGGGCGTGTTTGGCGGCCGCCGCGGGGGGGCCCCGGGCCCACGCCATCGCGAAGCCAATGACCGTTTTTATGGGCAATACCGCGCGGGCACACTTGACCTCGACGCCTATTTGCGGTTTTCTCTCGCGCCTCTGGTGGGACGCTCGACCGAAGAGCTCGCCCGCGCGCACGAAGCGTTCATGCGGGAGCTGGTGGAACCACAACTGCGTCCCGCAGCTCTGGAACTAGTGCACCGTCACCAGTCAGCGGGAGATTTGTGCGTCATCGTCACCGCGACCAATGACTTCGTTACGGCACCGATCGCAGCGGCTTTCAGCGTGTCCAACCTGATCGCGGTGCAAACCGAGCGCGACGCCGAGGGCCGCTGCACCGGCCGCTGGACCGGCATTCCGTCGTTCCGCGAAGGCAAGGTCACACGCACGCAAAGCTGGCTGCACGCGCAAGGACTCGACTGGGACAGCTTCGCCCAGACCTGGTTCTACTCCGACTCCATCAACGACCAACCCCTGCTTGAGCAGGTCAGCAATCCGGTGGTCGTGCATCCCGACCCCCGCCTGGCAGCGCTCGCGCAGCAGCGCGGGTGGCCGGTCATCGAGCTATTCCCATGATCCGCAAACTCATCACCCGCCTGCTCGGCTCCCGCATCGGTACGACGCCGCTGGGCAAGCGTGCCGAAATCACGCGCGCCCAGCACCAGATCGATGTCTCGCGGCTGGCTCCCTCGGCGCTGAACGTCGTGCGCACCCTGCAACAGGCAGGATTCGAGGCCTACATCGTGGGTGGAGCGGTTCGCGACCTGCTGCTCGGAATCAAGCCCAAGGACTTCGACGTCGCCACGAACGCCACGCCCGAGCAGGTCAAACCACTGTTTCGTCGGGCCTTCCTGATCGGACGGCGCTTCCGCATTGTCCACGTGATGTTCGGACGTGAAATCATCGAGGTCTCGACGTTTCGGGCCACCCTCGATGTCGAAACCGGCACGCGTGTGGCGGGTGACGAACGCAACACCCGAGATCTCGCCGGCAAGCAGCACGCGGTCGACGCCACCGGGCGGGTGCTTCGCGACAACGTCTGGGGCCCACAGGAGCAGGACGCAGCGCGCCGGGACTTCACCGTCAATGCGCTGTACTACGACCCGACGCATGACATCGTGGTGGACTATCACCATGGGCTTCGCGACCTCAAGGCACGCACCCTGCGCATGATTGGCGACCCCGCGTCGCGCTACCGCGAGGACCCGGTACGCATGCTGCGCGTGGCGCGTTTCGCCGCCAAACTCGGCTTCACCATCGACCCCAAGACCCTGGCTCCGATCGCCAGCCACGCCGAACTTTTGCAGGGTATCCCATCGGCCCGCCTGTTTGACGAGACCATCAAACTGCTCCAGACCGGACATGCGCTGGCCTCCCTGGAGCAATTGCGTGCACTGCACCTTCACAAGGGCGTCCTGCCCTTGATCGATCTGGTGCTGGACCAACCCGGCGGTGAAGCCTTCGTCATGGCGGCACTGCGCGATACCGATGCCCGCCTGGCCGAAGGCAAAACTGCCAGCCCGAGTTTTCTGTTCGCCTGCCTGATGTGGCCGCAAGTGCAGAGCCACTGGGAAGCCGCGCAGGCGGAGGGCGTACCGGCCATCGCTGCGATCGATCAAGCCGCCGACGAGGTGCTGGGCGCACAGGCGGAGCGCCTGGCGATCCAGCGTCGCATCGCATCCGACATGCGGGAAATCTGGTCGCTGCAACCACGCCTGGCGCGCCGCACGCCGCGCTACGCAAGCACCCTGCCAGAGCATCCGCGTTTTCGTGCTGCCTACGATTTTCTGTTGCTGCGGGCGCGCACCGGAGGCGCCGATTCCGAATTGGCGGACTGGTGGACCAGCTATCAACTCGCCGACGAAACGGCGCGTGCGGCATTGCTGGAGGAAGCCGCACACACCGGGCAGCCCGAAGCCGCGAAGCGCCGTCGCCGCCGCCGTCGCAAGCCGGAACCCGGCGGCGACGTGTCGGCCGACTGAGTCGCCGGCATGAAGTACGGTGCGCAAGCCGCGTTGATCGGCCTTGGCGCCAACCTTGGCAACGGTGCGGACACCCTGCGTGCCGCTCTGCGCGCCCTGGCTGAACTACCGGGCTGTCGTTTGGTGGCGTCGTCCGCAATCTACCGCAGCGCGCCGGTCGACGCGACCGGCCCCGACTACTGGAACGCGGTCGCGCTGCTTCACTCCAGCTTGGCGCCGCTGTGCTTGCTCGACGCCCTCCAGGCGATCGAGCGCACCCACGGCCGCGTGCGTCCCGCTGGCACTCGCAACGCCCCGCGCACGCTCGACCTCGACGTGCTCGATGTCGGCGGCTGCCGGCTGCGGCACCCCAGGCTCGAGCTTCCGCACCCGCGCATGCATTTGCGCGCGTTCGTGCTCGCGCCGCTGGCGGAACTCCTGCCAGACTGGCCCCTCCCCGACGGCAGCCGCGCCATCGACGCCGCGCGCCGGCTGCAGTCACAAGGCCAGCGCATCGAGCGCATGGACGCCGGCGAATCTGCGGATCAGGAGCCCTAGGACACAAACATCCGCTGAAGTCCCACGGCCAGACCCCCGGCAAGCGCCGCTGTGCCGATCAGCAGGGAAAACACCACCACCAGCACCACACCCCAGCCGCTGTGCGAGCGCTCGGCCATTCCAGCGTTCCAGGTTTCATCCCAGCGCGCATCAGGGGTGAGCCCGAGCAGCAATGCCTGGAACAGTGCCAGGCCGACGCAGACGGCGGCCAGCGGCACGCCCACCGGCGCCATCGCACTGCCTGGGCCTTCGCGCACGACCCCCGCCAACCCCCAACACGCGGCCGCGAACAAGGGCAGGTGCAGCCAACCCAGCACGTCGCGTGGGCCTCGCAGGTAGAAGCGGTGCGCTCCCAGGACGCCGAGGAAAAGGGCCAGGGCAGCGGCGCGGGTCTTGGATCGGAACGGTCGAAGCATGGGTTATGGCGTGAATCGCAGCCCGCGCCTTGTCGGACGAACGCGTTGGCATATAATGTAGAGTTTACCGGACGCACAAGGGTGAAACTGCCGCAAGGCGACGCCCACATGCGTCTTGATCAGAGTGTGCGGGTTGCGGGCTACGGTCAGGCGGCGATTGCTGTCGTTGGCGTGATGCGCGTTTCCCGATGCAGGCCACTGGGGGTCGGTACAGACCGTGTCCGGGGCAGGGTGCACAGTGGTGCACATTTTTCAGGAATTCAACATGGTCGTCATTCGTCTTTCCCGCGCCGGTGCCAAGGGGCGCCCGTTCTACCACATCGTCGCGACCGACTCGCGCAACCGCCGTGACGGCCGCTATCTCGAGCGCCTCGGGTTTTACAACCCGGTGGCGCGCGGTCAGGAGCAGGCCATGCGCATTGAAACCGAGCGTCTCAACTATTGGGCCGGTGTCGGTGCGCAGCTTTCCCCCACCGTGGAACGCCTGGTCAAGCAGTCACAAGGCAGCCAGGCTGCGGCCTGAATCGAGCCACAGGGCATGGGTGTGCGGCGACAACGCGGCACGCTGTGCCCGGGTTTTCCGGCCTGATCAAGCCTGATCAACACCGCAAGCTTGCGCTTGCGGTGTTTTCTCGTGTGCGATGACCACACAACGCCCCGTGCAACCCCGCTCCCCTGTCTCCGATTCACCCGCATCCATGGCTGATGCAACCAACTGGCCCGACGATCTGCTCGAAGTTGGCCAGATTCTTGACGCCTGGGGAACGCGCGGCTGGATCAAGATCGCCCCCGACTCCGCCGAGGCCTGGGCCTTGCTGAAGGCTCCGCGCTTGTGGCTGCTCCCGCCGCCGCTGCGTCCTGGCCAGCGCCGTGATGTGGCAGTACGTCTGTCGCGTCGGCACGGACAGGCTGTGGTCGCCTTGCTCGAGGGCGTGGACGATCGCACCGCCGCGGAAGCGCTTCGTGGCTGGCGAGTCCAGGCACGGCGCGCGGACTTCCCGCCTCCCGCTCGGGACGAGTATTACTGGATCGACCTCATCGGTTGCCGCGCAACGAACCTCCAGGGCCAGGATCTCGGGGAAGTGGTCGGCTTGCTCGATAGTGGAGCGCAATCGGTGCTGCGGCTCCGTTCGCCGCACGGTGTCACGCCCGCCGAGCGACTCATCCCGTTTGTCGACGCCTATGTGCGCACCGTCGACACCGCTGGGCGCAGCATCGTCGTCGACTGGCTTCCAGACTACGATTGATTCAACAGGCGCCATGCCGCGATTCGATGTCCTGACCCTGTTCGACGGCTACTTCGAGCCACTGCGCCATCAGGGCATCTGCCGACGCGCGTTCGATACCGGTGCGCTCGAACTTCACGCCTGGAACCCACGTGATTTCGCCCACGACGCCCACCGCACCGTCGACGATCGTCCCTACGGCGGCGGCCCGGGCATGGTCATGCTCGCCGAGCCGCTGCGACGCGCGTTGGACGCCGCACAGCGGGCGCGCACCAGCGGCGGACGCCCGTCGGCCCCGGTGGTGCTGTTCACCCCGACCGGATCGCCGTTTCGGCAGGCGGACGCTGCCCGCTGGGCCGCCTCCGATGGCGCGGTTCTCGTTTGCGGCCGCTACGAAGGCATCGATCAGCGCTTCATCGACGCCGATGTCGACATCGAGATCAGCCTCGGAGACTTTGTGCTTTCAGGCGGGGAAATCGCAGCGCTGGCGCTACTCGACGCCGTCGCGCGCTTGCTTCCCGGGGTGCTTGGATCGGAAGCGTCAGCGCAGCAGGACAGCTTCTCGGATGGTTTGCTGGATTGCCCCCACTACACACGCCCTCCGAGTCTCGACGGCGACGATGTTCCCACGGAGTTGCTGTCAGGAGACCATGCGCGGATCGCGCGTTGGCGACGCGACCGCGCGCTCGCGCTGACGCTGGCACGCCGCCCCGAACTCATCGAGGCACTGCGCGCGGCCGGTCGCCTGAACCGGGCTGACGAGCACGCGCTCGCGAACGCGCGCACGCTGGTGTAGAATCGAGGGTTTTCGATCCTCTGCCTGGGCACGACTCAGCCTGGCGCGTGCGCTGCACGGCCTTGTTGAACATCCAGAACAGCGCCGCTGCCACTGCGGCACGCGCGCTCGTCGATATGCAAAGCCGCCGGCAAGATCCTTGGAGCCCATGATGACAAGCAAGTTGATCCAGCAGCTCGAGCAGGAAGAAATCGAGCGTGTAACCCAAGGCAAGCCCATTCCCGCGTTCGCCCCCGGCGACACCGTGGTCGTCAGCGTGAACGTGGTCGAGGGTTCGCGCAAGCGCGCCCAGGCCTACGAAGGCGTGGTCATCGCCAAGCGCAACCGCGGATTGAATTCCAACTTCATCGTCCGCAAAATCTCTTCCGGTGAAGGGGTCGAGCGCACGTTCCAGCTGTATTCGCCGATGATCGCGTCGATTGAAGTCAAACGTCGTGGCGATGTTCGCCGCGCCAAGCTTTACTACCTGCGTGGCCGGACTGGCAAGGCAGCACGCATCAAGGAAAAGCTGGCCTGATGACGCCCAGGGGCGCCCGGGGCGGGAAGCACCCGCTCTGCCCCCGAGCTCCGACCGAAGCCGGCCTCGTGCCGGCTTCTTGCATTCAGCAATGCCCACCTCCCTGCCCCCTTTCGATCCCGAGCTTATCCCGGTCAGCGCCGTGGATTCCAGCTTGCCCGCCGTCGCGACGGAGCGCCTGCGGCCGGCATGGTTGCGGGCCCATTTTGCTTCGGCGCCGGTGTGGCGCGCCGAAGTGTTCCGGGACGTTGCCGGCGCCACCACGCCCCCACGACCCGCAGCAGTGCTGGTTCCCCTGGTCGAGCGCCCGCAAGGCATGCAATTGCTGTTGACGCGGCGCAATGCCAACCTGCACAGCCACGCCGGCCAGATCAGTTTCCCAGGCGGCCGCTCGGATCCTGGAGACGCCAATGCCATTTCCACGGCGCTGCGTGAAGCTGAAGAAGAAATCGGACTCCCGCGCACAGCCGTCGAGACGCTCGGCGCACTGCCTCTGTACACGACCATCACGGGGTACGCGGTCACACCAGTGATCGGTCTGATCGATCCGATGGCGCGCTTGCAGGCTTTTCCGGGCGAAGTCGACGAGCTTTTCGAGGTTCCGCTGCAGTTCCTGATGAATCCCGCGCATCATGAACACCGAAGTTGGGACGTGACCAGCGGCCTGCCGGGCGGAGCGCCTGGCCCGAGCCGACGCAGCTTTCTCGCCATGCCCTGGACCCGCGACGATGGGCGCCACTACTTCATCTGGGGAGCGACTGCCGCGATGATCCGTAACCTGTACCGCCTGCTGATCGCTTAGGATCGCGTCATGGCATTCTTTTCCGTTCTGCTCGCATTGCTGCTGGAGCAAATCAAACCCCTCGGTCGCTTGAGCATCGTGTACGCGGCGCGGCGCCTGCTGGCCGACTTCGCCGTCAACAACTTCGATGCCGGGGAACGCCGGCACGGGCTCGCCGCGTGGTTCATCGCCGTGCTTGCACCGACGCTGCTAACCTTGGGAGTCTACTGGGCTGCACTGCGCGTCAGCATCGTCCTCGCTTTTGGCTGGAACGTGCTGGTTCTGTACTTTACGCTCGGTTTTCGGCAGTTCAGTCATTACTTCACAGATATTTCAGAAGCGCTCAATCGTGGCGACGTCCCGGGTGCGCGCGCCATTCTGCGACAGTGGAAATCGCTCGATACCGTGGAAATGTCTGCCGACGACGTGACGCAGCAAACCATTGAGCACGCGCTCATCGCCGCGCACCGCTATGTGCTCGGGGTATTTTTCTGGTTCCTGTTGCCGCTGGGGCCAGCCGGGGCGGTGCTTTACCGGATGGCTGATTTCACCGCATCGCGCTGGAGCGCCCCCGATGCCGGCGCAAGCCCGTGGCTGCGCGACTTTGCGCTTCGCGCTTTCCATCTGCTCGATTGGCTCCCCGCGCGCATGACTGCGATCGGTTATGCCGTTGTCGGCAATTTTGAAGAAGCCATTGACATGTGGCGCAACTATGCCAGGCTGTGGCCGGACGAGGAAGCGGGCGCCATGCTTGCGGCGGCCGCCGGAGCGGTGGGTATCCGCCTCGGCGCCACGGCCCAGCAGGCACCTGTGCCGCCGGGCGAGCAACCTTGGGCCAACGCGATCGATGCCGAGCCCGCGGGTCCGGTGGTGCCGTCCGACATGCCGGGGGTCGCCCCGACGTCGGCGCATTTACGCAATGTGGTCGGCCTGGTGTGGCGCTCCGTCCTCTTGTGGATGCTGCTGCTCGCCGTGGTCACCATCACCATGTGGGTGTCCTGAGCCCGTTTGCGTTCGAGGTCGAACCGTCCACGCGGCTTCCACCGTAGCGCAGGGCGTCGACGCGCGCAGGTGGAACATTGCGCCAGATCACTTCGGTGCGTGCGCGTTCGAAACCGTGCTGCATGGCCTCGCTGCGGCCATGCAGCGCGTAGCTGAACTGGATCAGCATGGTCCCGGGTGACGAGACCAGCGCCATTTGCTCGAGAATCCTCCCGACCAGCGGTCGGGGCAGGCTGCGCAGGGGCAGACTGGAGACAATCGCACGAATGGGGCGCTGGCGTGGCGCGGCGACGTCAACGAGGTTTGCGGCATCACCGCGAACAAGATCCACGCCAGGAAACCGCCGCGCCAGCACTGAGCACATGACGTCCGAACGCTCCACCAGCACGAGGTCACGCGGATGAACACCGTGACGCAAGAGCGCCACCGTGACGGCACCCGCCCCCGGACCCAGCTCGAGCACGATCCCCTCTCCCGGTGGCACATAATGCGCCATGCTTCGGCACAACGCTGCCGAGCTGGGGCAGATAGCTCCGATATGCCTCGGATTACGAACAAACTCCCTGACAAAACCTAGGTAAGCCGCGGCGCGTCCGCCCCGCGTATCGTCATTCGAATGCATGCGTCTGGCAGCTCGGAGAGGAAGCGGACCGCACCCGCTCAGGCGCTGCGCGCCAGGAGTGCGTTCACCCGCTGCACGTAGGCCGCGGGATCCTCCGGCAGCCCACCCTCGGCCAGCACTGCCTGGTCGAACACGATGCGTGCCAAATCGTCGAACGTCGAGGCGTCGCCATCGATGCCCGCCTGCAGGCGTTGCACCAGAGCATGACCGGGGTTGATTTCCAGGATGGGCTCGACCTTGGGAGCCTCCTGCCCTGCCTGCCGGAGCAACCGCGCCAGATGCCCACTGACGTCACCCTCGCCACTCACCAGGCAGGCTGGGGATTCCACGAGGCGACTGCTGACGCGCACGTCCTTTGCGCTGCCCTGAAGTGCCGTCTTCATGCGCGCAAGCAGTGCCTCGTGCGCCTTGGTGGCTTCCTCGGTTTGCTTTTTCTCTGCCTCGTCCTGTAAGGCACCGAGATCGGCGCCGCCACGCGCGACGGATTGCAGCGGCTTGCCGCCGAATTCGTGCAGGCTGCTGAGCATCCATTCGTCGACGCGGTCGGTGAGCAGCAAGACCTCGATGCCCTTGCGCTTGAAGACTTCCATTTGCGGGCTCGAACGCGCCGCGCGCGGGTTGTCCGCCGTGATGTAGTAGATGGTGGTCTGCTCCGGCTTCATGCGCGCCACGTAATCGCTGAGTGACACCGATTGCGCATCTCCCTCCTGCGCCGTGGAGGCAAAGCGCAGCAGGCTGGCAAGGCGCTCACGATTCGCATAGTCCTCGCCGATGCCTTCCTTGAGAACCTGCCCGAACTCCGACCAGAAGCTGGCGTACTTGTCACGCTGGGCCTGATCCTCGCTCCCCGCCATGTCCTCCAGAAGCGACAACACACGCTTGGTGCTGCCTTCACGAATGGCGCGAATATCGCGGCTTTCCTGCAGAAGTTCCCGCGACACGTTCAACGGCAGGTCGGCGCTGTCGACCACGCCACGTACGAAGCGCAAGTACGCAGGCAGCAAGCTCTCGGCGTCGTCGAGGATGAACACCCGCTTCACATACAGCTTGATTCCGCCCTTCTGGTCGCGGTTCCACAAGTCGAATGGCGCCTTGGCTGGCACGTACAGCAGCTGGGTGTATTCGCTGCGCCCTTCCACGCGGTTGTGGGTCCAGGCCAGTGGCGCATCCGAGTCATGGGCAATCTGCTTGTAGAAATCGACGTATTGCGACTCCTCGATCTCGCCCTTGGGGCGCGCCCACAACGCCGCCGCCTTGTTGACCTGCTCCCAGCCTTCACGCACGACCTCCTGCTTGCTTTCGGCGTCCCATTCGCGCAAGCGCATTTCGATGGGAAGGGAGATGTGGTCCGAGTAGCGCCCGATGATGCTCTTGAGTTTCCACGGAGACAGCAAGTCCCCGAACTGCTGTTCATCGGCATCAGCGCGTAAATGAAGAATGACATCCGTTCCGCGGCTGGAGCGCGTAATGGTCTCGACACTGAACTCCCCGGTACCGTCAGAGGACCAGCGCACGCCCTCGCCCGGGGCCATGCCCGCGCGGCGACTTTCCACCGTGATGCGATCCGCGACGATGAAACCGGAGTAAAAGCCGACACCGAACTGACCGATCAGGTTGGCGTCGGCCTTGCGGTCGGCCCCAACTTTTTGCATGAATTCGCGCGTTCCCGACTTGGCGATCGTTCCGAGATGATCGACGGCATCCTGCAGGCTCAAGCCAACGCCGTTGTCGCTCACCGTCAAGGTGCGAGCATCGGGGTCGAAGTCAACGCGGATCCGCAGCGACGGGTCGCCTTCCCAGAGGGCGGCGTCGTCCATGGCGAGATAGCGCAACTTGTCGCAGGCATCGGAGGCGTTGGAGACAAGTTCGCGCAGGAAGATGTCACGATTCGAATAAAGCGAATGCGCCACCAAGTGAAGAAGCTGACGAACCTCGGCCTGAAATGCATGGGTGTGGCCGGCGGAAGAGGAGGATGGCGTGTCTGGACTCATGGTCATGGATGCGTGTCAAAGGGGAGATTCAAACACTAAACGGAAAAATCGTGCGTTAAAGATGAAGGCCAAGCGCCAGCTTTCAAGAGCATTTCTCACAGCTACCGACCAGATCGAGCCACCGCGCGAGCCGCGGCAGCGCGGCGCGCGCATTGTCGGACGTGATTTGTGCTGCCTGCCCGACCTCCCACCCTCGCAGCTGTGCAAGCACGGCGCCGATACGCGCCAATTGTGCCGGCTCGTTCGGCTGGCCTGGCTGTTCGGCGCCGAGCCATACGGGCGCCATGTCCGGCGCATCGGTTTCCAGCACCAGGGCCGCGGGCGTGAGCTCGGCTGCGAGCCGGCGGATATTGCGCGAGCCCGCATACGTCAGGGTGCCGCCAAAACCCAGCCGGAACCCCAGGCGGATAAAGGTTTCGGCCTGCTGGCGGCTGCCGTTGAACGCATGCGCGATGCCGCCGGGACCACCATCGCCCCAGCGATGCCGTCGCAGACCGGCAAGCACCATATCCTGGGCACGACGCAGATGAAGCAGAACGGCAAGTCCGAACTCACGGGCCAGCCGCAACTGCGCGTCATACCACCAGGACTGTGCATCGAGGCAGGTTACGGGGGCGTGGAAGTCAAGCCCGATTTCGCCGATACCGACGAAGCGTGGGTCCTCCATCGCCGCCACCACGGCCTGCCGCACCAGCACGAACTGATCGCGCGGCACACGTTCCGCAAACAGTGGATGCACCCCCAACGCATACGCGGCACCGGACGCGGCCGCCAGTTGCCGTACCGCCTCGAAATTCGCCGGCTCCACCGCCGGAATCACCACGCAGCCAACTCCGGCAGCGCGCGCGCGTCGAAGCATCGCGGTGCGGTCAGCGCCGAATTCGGCCGCATCGAGATGCGCGTGGGTGTCGATCCAGACCATGGTGTCGCGCTTTTGCGCAGGGACGTGTGACAGATGCGCTTGTGCATGCGGGAGCGCGGCCGCGATGTGCGATAATTTAGCGCTGTTGCCAGATCGGCGGGACGCACTGAGTGTGTTGCGCCCCGATCGCCGCGCGACTGGAGACGTGACCGAGTGGCCGAAGGTGCTCCCCTGCTAAGGGAGTATGTGCCAAAAGCGCATCAAGGGTTCGAATCCCTTCGTCTCCGCCAGTATCTTGCTGCTTCATGGAGTGGGGACTGGATCCCGCGTCATCGGTGGTCGCACGTGATCGCTGCCGTCACGTCGATCGCATCCACGTCTGCACGCTGGCAGGCGCGAACCAGAGGTCGACCTCGCCGGAAGCCAGCAACCCCGGGACCTCGGCGCAGGCATGCGGTGTCACGCACCAGATCAGGCACTTGCCAGCACGCACACCGCTGAGGCAATCGTGCCCTCGCGGGGAGCGGTGCTCGAGCCAGCCACGGATAGTGTTCATCATCGGCACGCGCTCTGTGGGCGGGCCCGCTGGATGCACATCGTCGACGGAAATGTTCCAGTCAATGGTTGCACCGATGGCAATATCGGGCTGGCACGCCACCGCGATTTCACATCCGCCTGCGTCGTCCCAGCGTGCAATGGTCAGCCCCGCCGCCACGTCGTGGCGCAGCACGACCGCTTCGAAACGATTGCGCAGGCCCAGCAAGGCAGCTGCCCGGATCGAGCCGGGTCGCCGCAAGACGTCAAACGGCGTGCCCTGCTGAATGACACGGCCTTGATCGACCAGAACGAGCCAATCGGCCATCGCGGCCAGTGCGATGTCATGGGTGGCTGCCAAGGCGGGAATCCCGCGCTGTTTCAACCCATGCATCAAATCGGCGGTGACATCGTCGCGCGTGCTGGTGTCCAGTGCGGAGGTGGGTTCATCGAGCAGAAGCAGACGTGGCTCGCGCGCCAGCGCCCGAACCAGCGCAACGCGTTGCTGCTGCCCCCCGGATAGCGCGTCCGGATAACGTTGCGCTTCATCCGCAAGACCCACCGACGCAAGCAGGCGACGCGCGTGCGCCTCGTGCGCGCGCATGCTTCCCCCCAGCGCATAGGCCACGTTTTCCCAGGCCCGAAGGTGCGGAAACAGCGCGTAGCCCTGTGGCAAATAGCCCACCGGTCGGCGCTCGGGGCGCAAGCCCTCGAACGGCATCCCCCGGCTCGGCAAAAGTCCGGCGATTGCTTTCAGGAGCGTCGTTTTTCCGGCACCGCTGGCGCCAAGAAGAACCGTGAACCCGTGCACGTCGAACTGCGCGTGCAGATTGATCGGACGGGAGAGCCGGACATCGATTTGCATCCTCCTGCTCGCGGCTTGGCTCCGCTCGGAATCGTGAAGGCGACTGGCGTCCATCACTTCACCGCGATGCGATCGCGCGCCGGCGTGACAACATGCCGAACAGCACTGGGACGGGCAACCCGATGGTGAAGAACAGCCACAACAAGGGGTACACGGCCGACATTCCGGTGTCTTGAAGGTTCACCCACAATTTGACCGGAATGCCCTGTGGGTAATACGCGATGATGAGGACGACGCCGAATTCGCCCAGACCGCGCACCCAGGCCAGTGCGATCCCTGCGCCGATGCCCAGACGCGCCAGCGGAAGGGTGATGCGAACGAATGTGCGCCACGGTGACTGACCGAGAGTAAGGGACATGTGCTCCAACTCACGTGGGACTCCTTCAAACGCGGCGCGCGCAGCGACCACGTAGTAGGGCGCCCCCGCATACACCTGCGCGAGCACGAAGGCAGACGCTGTGTTGGTCAGACTGACGCCGGAACGACCGACCCATTGGCCGACGATGCCGTACGGACCGAACACGATGGACAGCAGCAATCCCATCGCCAGCGGCGGCGTGAGCAGCGGCAGCAGGATGAGTACTTCGGCAAGCCACTTGCAGCGAAACGTGCGCCTGGCCAGTAGCCAGGCCAGGGGCGTCCCGAGAACGACGACGATGAACACCGCGACCAGGGTGTACATCACCGAGACGCCCGCCGCGTCGAGATCTCCACGCTGCAGCGAAAGCGCATGCCACGGCGTGGAGACGACAAGCCCCAGGAAAGGCAGACTCAGAAATGACAGCACCGCCAATGCCACTGCGGCGACGAACCAGCCGCCGACAGCATCGGGCAACGGCATCGGATGCGCGGTCAGATGTGCGGTCGCAGCCGAATCAATTGCGGGGGGAGCCATCCACGGTCGGCTGGATCAGCGGAGCACGCCGCCTTTCGGGCGGCTGTAGCCAAATTGCTTGAACAAGGCTTGTCCTTGGGGATCTTGCATGAGCCTGACGAACTGCGCGCCTGCACCAGGGTTCGCCGCGTTCCTGAGGACGGCAGCATAGAACACCAGTGGCTGCGTCGAGACCTCGCTGGTCTTGCCGTCCGGCATCGTGATGTTGAAGTGCGCCTTGTCATACCAGTCTCTGACCATCGCTGGATCGCCAAGATTGACTTCCGCCGGCAATTTGATATACGGCAGATGGTGAGAGAGGACGGCGCTGAGGTAGCCTGATGAGGCGTCAATCTGTCCGCTTTCAAGTCGGCTCAGCAACGATGGTTCGGAGAAAATTTCGGCAGTGTTGTGCTGAACATCACCCAGGATGGCCTTTGCCAGCCCTGGACGCTTGTAGAAGTTCTCGGCCAGCATCATGGCCAGAACGATGTTCCTGCCTTGCGGGTCGGTCGTCGGATCGGTGCGACCGAACTTCATACCAGGTCGCGTCAGCACCGTGACCCAGGACCCCGTCCCCGCCGCCGCAGCGAACTCCGCGGCATGCGGCCCCTTCGGACTGTAGGCAATGACCATCTGGGTGCTCGCCACTGGAACCGCCTGACTGATCAGGCCGGCTTTTTGCAGGACCTCGATCGGTCCGGGGGTGATGGACACGAAGACGTCGGCACGGAGCGCCTTGTCCGCCAGCAGCCGTGCCAACCCATACGCGCCTCCCCCATGCCCCTGGAATTGCACGTGGGCATGCTGCTGGATCGCCGGGCCAAGGCCCTGGTCCATCAAGGCGCCCATGGATCCCGCGTAGGCAACCGTCAGAATGGGATCTGCGGCACGCGCCGACGATGCCGTGGCAACCAGTGCCAGCGCCGCGATCCAGGCGCCCGCAACGGCTCGAAGCGTGGTCCCGGACCGCGTGTTCATGGATTTCACCGAAGGGTCATTGCGCATGGAGTTCACCGTGAGATTGTTGAGAAGGTTGACGTTGTATCTTATCATATACAACGATGCAAGCTGCGCTTCGTGTAAACATCATGCAAAATGATCGAAATGCCTCGTGCGATCAAGCTGAAAAATCTGGTTTTCAAATGCTTGCTGGCATTTCAACGTGCCAAAACCCGGAGCTTCTGATGGACTCGATTGCGATCCAGGACACGTATCCTGATGACGTCGCCCATTGCTACGGATGCGGCCGTCTCAATGCGCATGGCCACCACGTCCGCACGTTCTGGGAGGGCGACGAGACGATTTCGACATTCACGCCGAAGCCCTGGCATACGGCGGTGCCCGGTTTTGTCTACGGTGGCCTGATCGCATCGCTCGTCGACTGCCATTCCACCGGCACCGCCGCGGCAGCGGCGTATCGCGCGCAAGACCGCGAACCAGGAACCGAACCCGCCTTGCGTTTCGTCACCGGCTCGCTGCGCGTCGACTACCTCCGACCGACGCCTCTGGGAACCGTACTGACCATTCGGGCCCGCGTGCGCGAGATCAAGGGTCGAAAGGTCATCGTCGAGTCCACCGTGTTTGCGCAGGGTGTGGTCACCGCGACAGGTGAGGTCGTCGCGGTGCAGATGCCCGCCGGTTTCGGACGCGATACGCAGGTGTCGACGGCCTGAAGTTGTTCAGCAAACCTGTGGACAAAGCTGTGGGGCATCGCTTGACCCGTGATGGAAGTCCTTGATCCGTCAAAGACTCGACGGCGATGCCCGCGACGTGTGCACGACGGAGAGGTCCGCATTTAAATCCACGTGGTTTTAATGGTGAATCTCCGGGTTGAAATTCCCGCCGATTAACCATCGCATGGTGGAAGTTGTTCATTCGGCCTCATGTTCCCAACCCTAATATCGCCTCGTCGATATTCAAGAGTTGTCGGGATCATGCTCCATCGCCGTCATCGAGCCACATCACGCGTGCCTGCCACCTGGGCCGGCACCATGGCAGCAAACTGGTCTGCGCCGCCTCAGGCGCGGTCAGGAATGCCCGGAGCGTCACATCCGCCACATTGGATGGTGGCCCTCGGTATGCTTGCGTTCGCGACGTCCGCCCTGCTCATGCTGCTCCGGTGGCATCGATCCGCAAGGTCTGACCGCGGATGCGGCAACGACGCGCGGGCATGTGACACGCTCACCGGACTTGCCTCACGTCTCGGCTTCGAGCAATCACTGCCGCCTCTGGCCGAGTCCCTGCGCGGAGGTGCGCGGCTGGCGGTACTGGTGGTCGACGTCGACCGCTTCCGTCGCTTGTGCTACCGGATCGGCTGGCATGCCGGAGACAGCATCCTGCGTGACATCGGAACGCGTCTTCAGGCATTCCCTGATGCATGCCTCGCCGCCCGGGTCGGGCCCGATTCCTTCGCGTTGGCGATGACGCGCCAGGACCTCGTGCAAATCGACATGGCGGTGGCGGCATTGCTCGAGACCCTGGCGTCACCATTTTCCATTGGTGCTGACGTTCAACAGCGTATTTCGATCTCGCTGGGCTGCGGCGTCTATCCGGATGAAACGGATACGCCATCGCGGCTGCTGGGAATCGCTGAACGGGCGGTTCCGGGTCAGTCGGAACGTCGGGTGCGATTCATCGCGGACAACCTCGATCCCTATGGCGCCGAGGCCGCGCAACTGCTGACGCGCATGCATCCGCACCTGGACCAGGAACGCACGCGCCTTGCCGCTCGGCTGGCGCGACTGCTGCGCGCCGCGCCCCGCCGAGGTACATGCCCGCAAGACGCCTCGACTGCGCAACGCGACGTCGCTTCCGACGAAGAAATCGCCATGGCGCGGCATTTCGAATGTGTTGCGCGCGCGGATCTGTCGGCCACCGAGCACCGTGCGCAGGCGCGCCGCATCGGCCGCTTGCACGCTGCTCATGGCCTGGCCCCCGCGGTCGCCGTGGCGATGTCCTACCGGATTTCGCGCTGGTTCACCGTCATGGTGCAGCGCATCCCCGGCCGCTTCAGCCAACGCGCTGGCCTCAAAGCCGTGATCGCGCGCCGGCTCGAGGCAGATCTCGCCATGCAACAAGACGGTGCTGCCTCGCTGCAGGAAGATCTTCGCTCCGCCATGCAGGCGCTGGCGCGCGCGCTGCAGCGCCGACACCGGCGCGCCGATATTCTCGAAAGCATCCTGGCAGCGACAAGCGCATTTCCGTTCATCAAGAATTGTGCAATCTATGCACGGACGGCTGAGGGAACCTTCGTCGTCGAAGCCGAATCGCCAGAACACAGGATATGGTTGGCAGGCCATGCTGCCCTTCAAATCTCGGGGCGACCCTCGTCCGCCATTGCCACACATGCGGTCACGCGCGCCTGGCGCTCAGGGGTCATCGAGGAAGTGCCACCAGCCCAGATGATCGCAAGCGGCCTCGCCGCCGCGGGCGTACGCGCCTGCGTCGCGCTACCGCTGCTCGACAGCACCGGGCACACCACCCTGGCGCTCGTCCTGCACGGGCTCGCGCCGAATTTGTTCGGCACCTCGGTATTCACGGAAACCCTCGAATTGCTTCGCGTCCTTGCCAGCCGCGAACTCGAGCGGCTGCGCGCCGAACCGGTGGCGCCACCTGTCGCCGCGTCGGAACGCGCGTTCTGGCGCACGCGGCTGTTTGATGGTGGGCTGCGCTGCTTCATGCAACCGATTGCCGATCTCAAGCAATCGGTGTGCACGAAAGTCGAAGCGCTGGCGCGCATCCAGCTGCCCAATGGGGTCATGATCGGACCACAGCAATTTCTTCCAGTATTGAGTCAACTCGATCTGGACGAATTGTTCGTAGCCGGCCTGCACCAATGCCTGGGGCTATTGCGCGACTGGGAGCAGCAAGGGGTGCGCATCGACCTGTCACTTAATCTTCCGCCATCGACCCTGCGCAACCTGGACTGCATGCGCTGGGTCGAGACAGCACTTGCACGCCATGGTGTCGACGCCGCGCGCCTGACGCTCGAGCTGCTTGAAAATGAGGAGCTCGTCGATGCGTCATCCGCCCACCGGCAAATTCACGCCCTCCGCAAGCTCGGCGTGCATCTGGCTCTCGACGACCTCGGTTCGGGATACAGCAGTTTGCTGCGGCTGCGAGACTTGCCGGTGGATGTGGTGAAAATCGACCAGTCTCTGGTCCGGGGCATTACCGCCGGGCACCGCCGCAGCGTGAACCTCGTCGCCTACCTGGTCGAGCTTGCGCGTGGACTGGACGCGAAAATCACGATCGAAGGCCTCGAGACGCCCATGCTGCTCGATTTCGCGCAATTCCTGGAAGCCGACTACGGTCAAGGATATGCCATCGCACGCCCGATGCCGTCCGAAGCCATTCCAGCCTGGTTGGCTGCCTACCGGGTTCCGCCGCCGTCGGGCCACAACCCCTACGCGGGTACAGTGACATCCCGGTCACGTCACACCGGCGTCATGTTGCAGGATTAAAAGTTCATTCCTGCGTGCTTGACACGTTTCGCGTCACATTCCAACGTTCGCCTCCAGGCGTGTCACCGATCGCCACCGTGCCCAGCGACCCATTGTTTGCCATGCCTGCTGAAACCGCATTTGCGTCCATTCTGGCGCAGGGCCAGGTCCATGCGGTGTTCCAGCCGCTGCTTGATCTGCGCAGCCGTGTCTACCACGGTTACGAGGCGCTGATCCGCGGTCCGGAGGATTCGGTGTTCGCGCGCCCTGATCAGCTATTCCAGGCGGCACGCGCCTGCGGCCGTTTGGCGGAGTTCGATCGCCTGTGCGCGCAGACCAGCATCGAGGAATTTTCCCGCCAGCGCCTCGGTGGACACCTCTTCGTGAACGTCACCGAAGCACTGTTCGATTCCGGGTGGTTCGCGTTGGAGTCGACGTTGCAATGGTTGCAGGAGCTCGAACTTCCACCCTCCCGACTGGTGCTCGAGTTGCTCGAGTCGGACGCGTTGGGCATCGACACGGTGGCATTCGACAACGCACGCTTTTTGCGCGAGCTTGGATATGGACTTGCCCTCGACGATCTCGGCCAGGGTTTCGGTCGCTTTGCGTTGTGGAAACGCCTGCGGCCCCGTTACCTGAAAATCGATCGCAGCTTCACCGCGAACCTCGGAAGCGATCCGTTCAAGACCGCGTTCGTGCAGTCCATGCTGCTGCTCGCCGACGCCAGCCAGTCCATCGTCGTCGCCGAGGGCGTCGAGTCCGAGCGCGACCTGCTGACGTTACGCGAAATCGGTGTTCCCCTCGCGCAGGGCTTTTTCATCGCCCGCCCCTCCGGACAGCCGGGCTTGGAACCCACCGAGAACGCGCGCGACGTGCTCGCAGGAACACAGCCGGCGCTCCACGCCCTCGCGAGCCGCGGCAGCGTGGAGCAGTCGGTGCTTGGACTGGCGCGTCAGATCCGCCCGGTTCCGCCGGACACGCGCCTCGAAACGGTGATTCAGATGCTGGAAGCCGACGCCGACCTGATGTCGGTGCCGGTGGTCGACGCAAAAGGACACGCATTGGGAATCGTCAATCGTTACGTCCTTGCCGATCGTTTGTTCCGACCACATGTGCGGGACTTGTTCGGGAACAAGCCTTGTACCCTGGTGATGAGTGGCGACGTTCTCCGCCTCGACGCGAAAAGCAGCCTGCAGCAAGCCAGCGTCCTGATCGCCGATTCGAGCGCGCGCCATGCGGCGGAGGGCGTGCTGGTCACCGAACAGGGTGAGTATCGCGGCATCTTGCTGGTTGGAGACCTGCTACGCCTGGTAACCGAATTCCAGGTCCAGGCGGCCCGCTACGCGAACCCGCTCACCCTGCTCCCGGGCAATGTTCCCATCAACGATTGCATCGACCGCTGGCTGCGCGAGGGATCTCCGTTCGGCGCCGCGTATTGCGACATTGACAATTTCAAAGCGTTCAACGACAAGTTCGGGTACCGGATGGGCGACGAAATCATCCTGCAACTCGCCGACGTGCTACGCAGCCAGCTTCCCCGCATGGGCACCTTCATCGGCCACGTCGGTGGCGACGACTTCGTCGCCCTTTCGCGCGCTCCGACCTGGGAGGCAGACTTGCAAAACGTGGTTGACGGCTTCGCCCAGGCTGTATGCGCGTTCTTTGAGCCCGACGTCCTGAAAGACGGCGGATACTGGGCCGAGAGCCGGCGCGGTGACGCCGTTTTCTATCCGATTCCCACGCTTTCGATCGGTGCGTTCGTCGTCAATCCCGGGCGCTTCGAGTCACATCGGGAAGTCTCGAACGTTCTGGCTGAGCTAAAAAAGGCCGCCAAGCGCAAACCGGGCAACACGCTGTTCGTCGATCGACGCGAATACAGTTGACCTTGCCCAGCCGTCGTTCGACGTCGGCAATGCTGGACTATGTTAGTTTCGAGGGCTTTCATCCCTTTCGACGCATTCCAGCACCGCGCGCCAGGCCCGCCGTCGACCG
>VFSW01005080.1_pt1 | contig 19528 bp, 18 predicted proteins | sample 5358111 | NCBI WGS metagenome assembly VFSW01 (sample SAMN11554181, study PRJNA540505) | mine drainage metagenome | isolation source: sediment from site ElyBrook_90M | place: USA: Ely Copper Mine, Vershire, VT | collected 2017 | reverse complement strand
TCAATTGAGCCAAAGACAGTTAACAACTTTGTCTACCTAGCTCGGTATCACTACTTCGACGGAATTACCTTCCACAGAGTTATACCCGGGTTCGTAGTCCAAGGTGGAGATCCTACCGGCACCGGAACTGGCGGACCAGGTTACGAATTTGCTGACGAGCTACCAGCAGGACAAAGCTATAAGATCGGCACCGTTGCTATGGCAAATTCCGGACCTAACACGAACGGAAGCCAGTTCTTCATCGTGGTCGGTCAAAGCGGCACTAGCTTGCCATATCAGTACTCGATCTTCGGTACAGTCACATCGGGAATGAACGTCGTACAAAAGATTGCAGCAGATGGTAGCCAATCGGGTACTCCGACCGTCTTACACAAGATGCTCTCGGTAACAATCACTGGTCCGTAGCATCTCGACCACTGACATCGTGGAAATTCAAACACAAGCTCATAGTATTGAGGTTAGACAAAAATGTTGGGAAAGAAGGGGAAGCGTAATCCCATGGAATGTCCAAAAGTAGACGGCTCAAGCCCTAAAATACAAAGCTTTCCGGCCGAACCACCAATGTGTATCGACCCAGAGAAGAGATATTCGGCCAAGTTCTCTACATCTAAGGGAGAGTTCGTAATAGCACTCGATGCTATCAAAGCCCCAAAGACGGTTAACAACTTTGTCTACCTAGCTCGGTATCACTACTATGAGGGCGTAGTCTTCCACAGAATCATCCCTGGTTTCGTTGCACAAGGTGGAGATCCAACTGGGACTGGCGCAGGTGGTCCAGGTTATCGATTTGAAGACGAACTACCCAGGACTGGTCAATACCAACTTGGATCTATCGCGATGGCAAATGCTGGCCCAAACACCAACGGAAGCCAGTTCTTCATCATCACGGGCCCAAATGGCGTAGCGCTTCCACCTCTCTATAGTCTCTTTGGTCAAGTTGTAACTGGCATGAATGTCGTTACCGAAATCGAATCGGTCGGTACCAGTAACGGAAAACCCCGCGAACAGGTAACCATCGACTCTGTAACAATCACCGAAGAGTAGAAGTTATAAGAATTAAAGAAATACCCCCGCACGAATCACGAGCGGGGGTATTTTTATTTAAACCTCTACGTGAAACTCGAGATCGTCGATTCCTACTGGAGATCCATCAAAGTATGCCTCGAACTCGCCACTTCCAACCAACTCAAACTTTCCGTTTGGGGTTCGATAAAGGAGATTCGCTTCGTCGACACCGACGGTAACAAATTGAGCACCCTCAAGGTAGTGTGTCCGCTCACGCTTCTCGCTCGACCATTGAGAGTAGTGGGGGATAAATGCGACCTTTTTCAATAGCCCAAGGCCAACCGTAAAAGCTCCGCCACGTGGATCTACCATCGGATCTGTGAGAACCATGCCACCCGCACTCGAACCTACGATCGTAGCACCGTCTTTCCAAGCAGAAACGATGGCATCAAGAGCTGGTGACTGCCACAGAACGGACCTTAGGTGGTGAGGCGAACCTCCACCTAAGTAGATAAAACGAGAGGCTGCGAGCTTAGATAACCACTTTTCGTCGGATGCGTCACTACGACTCAAGATCATGATCGGATCGACCTTGGCGTCCAACTTCTCGAAGTGGCCCCTTGCGGTTTCAATCGCCATATCCGGATACTCATAGGCTGCCGCGGTCGGAAGCACAGATACTACATCCGTCTTTGAAGCCTCTAAGAGCATCCCGTCGAAGGTGCAACTAGGTGTCCACTCGGCACCTCCAACTAAACCTATTAGACCTCTCAAGGGCTGTGTCATGCTTACCTTTCCGCACTCGCTTACCCTTCAATCATAGGTCGGCCGTCATTGCTCTATATAAAATCACAACTATGTTTGCTCAAACTCCAAAGCCACCATATACCGCGGTCATCTTTACCTCTACTCTCTCTGATGACATCGAGGGCTATAGCGAAGCCGCCCACGAGATGGAGAGACTCGCCCAACTCCAAGATGGATACTTGGGGATCGAGAGCGCTCGCGATGAGCTCGGCATTACAGTTTCATATTGGAGGGACGAAAGGTGCGCACAGAAGTGGAAGCTTCAGCTCGAGCATGCGGCTGTTCAACGCATCGGAGCCAAGAGGTGGTATGGCGGATATCGAGTCCGAATCGCAACCGTTGAACGCGACTACTGAACTTTGTAGAAATACCTTTCGACAAATTGCAATGTTTGACGCCGTTCCTCAATTCATATTCAGTCGATAGGTCTCAAAGTCGAATTTTTGAATGATTTTCCACAAAGCGAAACTAACTTTGCCTGTTATCGCAGTTCACGTGTGAAATTTGGCACAATTGATCAATTTTGACCTATCACATATGGCGAACATTGATATCGATTACACAATAACGCTAAATTGAGTGGATGGAAATTCGCAAGGTGGGGGTCCTAGGATCCGGAATAATGGGCTCTGGAATAGCTGAGGTAGCAGCAGAGGCCGGTTACGAAGTCGTACTTCGCTCAAGGAAGCAAGAGACTGCAGATCACATGCGAACTAGCGTTGAGAGATCGCTTTTGCGCAAGATCGAAAAGGGTCGTTTAACTGAAGATACCGCAAGGCAGATCTTGGGGCGCATCCAAACAACTTCGGATATCGATGCTCTTGGATCTTGCAACCTGGTTATCGAATCGGTAGTTGAAGACCTAGCTGTAAAGAAGCACCTCTTCGCCGAGCTTGCCATCATCGTCGATGAGTCAACGATCATCGCCACAAACACATCTACCCTTCCGGTGGTGGAGTTAGCTGCTGTAACTAAGCACCCAGAGAGGGTCTGCGGGATTCACTTTTTCAATCCTGCGACTTTAATGAAGTTGGTAGAGATCGTCGCTCCGATTACGGCGTCCGAAGAGACCGTCACAGCTGCGGTTGCGTTTGCGAAGTCTTTGCACAAAGACGTAGTCACCGTAAAAGATCAAGCAGGGTTCATCGTAAACGCCCTTCTATTTCCATACCTAAATAACGCAATTAGGATGGCAGATAGCGCTATGGCGTCGATGGAAGAGATCGATATCGCCATGAAGGGCGGCTGCGGCTTTCCAATGGGGCCATTCGCCCTCCTCGATCTCGTGGGGCTAGACACGTCGTTAGCGATCTTGGATGCACTCTACGATGAATTTAGAGACGCCAACTTCGCTCCTGCGCCCCTCCTAAAGAGGATGGTTGCCGCTGGCTTTTTAGGAAGAAAGACCAAAAAGGGCTTCTATAGCTATTGATCGAGCCGGGTTCGTTACACCTCTGGTAGGCAATTGAAGTCGCAGGAAAGGTTACGTCAAGTGGAAAATCCTAAGTTGAACGAGAGAGATAAGCCGTGGGTATTTCGTACCTACAGCGGCCACTCCACCGCCCAAAAGTCAAATGAGCTCTACCGTACAAACCTAGCCAAGGGCCAGACGGGCCTTTCCATTGCATTCGATCTTCCGACTCAGATCGGTTATGACCCCGACGATCCATCGGCTAGCGGCGAGGTCGGTAAGGTCGGGGTTCCAGTTAGCCACATTGGCGACATGGAGACCCTTCTAGAGGGCATCCCCCTTGCGAATATGAATACGTCGATGACCATCAATGCAACGGCGGCCTACCTCTTAGCTATGTACATCGCCGTAGCCCGCAAAAAGGGTGTCGATCAAAATCTCATATCGGGAACAACCCAGAACGATATCGTGAAGGAGTACCTCTCCCGAGGCACCTTCATCTTTCCCCCTGAACACTCAAGACGTCTCATCGTGGATATGATCGCCTACACCGTAGCCGAAGCGCCAAAGTGGAACCCTATCAACATCTGCAGCTACCACCTTCAAGAGGCGGGGGCCACCGTCGTCCAGGAAGTCGCCTACTCGCTCGCCAACGCGATCGCCATTTTGGATGCGGTTAGGGACTCGGGCCAAGTACCTGAGAGTGAATTTCCTCAAGTCGTAGGTCGTATTTCGTTCTTCGTAAACTCAGGAATCCGCTTCATCGAAGAGATCGCAAAGATGCGGGCCTTCACCAAGATGTGGGAGAAGATAACTGAAGAGCGCTATGGCGTAAGCGACCCCAAACTTAGACGCTTTCGCTACGGAGTCCAGGTCAATTCGCTTGGCCTAACTGAACAGCAGCCAGAAAATAACGTAACTCGAATCGTCCTAGAGGCCCTCGGGGTAACACTTTCCAAAGACGCTAGGGCACGTGCCCTTCAACTTCCAGCGTGGAACGAAGCCCTTGGACTACCCCGACCATGGGACCAACAATGGTCGCTTCGTATTCAGCAGATCCTCGCGTACGAGACCGATATCTTAGAGTATCCCGATATCTTCGAGGGATCTAAGGTCGTCGAAGGAATGACGAACAGCATCATCGACTCAGCAAATCGTGAATTAACAGAGATCCTTGAGCTCGGCGGCGCCTTCGAAGCTATTGAGGAGCTAAAGAGCAGACTGGTGCAGTCTCAAGCCGATAGAACGCGGCGCATCGAAGATAAGAGCCAAGTAGTAGTTGGCGTGAATCGCTTCACCGAGACTGAAGAGTCTCCCCTTACCTCGGGTAGTGGAGCAGCGCACTTGGTAGTTGATCCAACTGTTGAACGCGAAACCATCGCAAAGATTCAAATTTGGCGCGAAGAGCGCGACAACGGTCGCGTGGCTACCGCACTTGAACGGCTAAGAGACGCAGCAAAGACAGACACCAACATCATGGAGCCTTCGATCGAACTCGCACTCGCAGGAGGAACAGTTGGCGAATGGGCGGGCGTCCTTCGCGAAGCCTTCGGTGAGTATCGAGCACCGACAGGCATTCTTAGAGTAAAGGCCAGTGTCAACGAGCGATCAGCTCAAACTCGAGAGGCAGCAAGATCACTGGTAGGTGGACCGCCGCGACTCCTTGTTGCAAAGCCGGGGCTAGACGGCCACTCCAATGGTGCGGAACAGATAGCTGTGGCCGCCCGCGACGCTGGATTTGAAGTCATCTACCAAGGAATCCGCCTTACCCCCAAAGAGATAGCTGCCGCTGCAGTCGATGAAGACGTCGACTGCGTTGGTATATCTATCCTCTCGGGATCTCATCTTGAGTTGGTGCCAGAGGTTATCAGCGAACTTAGAAGAGCCGGAAGCGATGCACTAGTCATAGTCGGTGGCATTATCCCAGAGGTCGACCACGATCGACTCTTGGGCGCGGGGGTATCTGCGATATACACTCCCAAAGACTATGAGTTGAGTGAGATCATAATGTCGATCTTTAACTTGATCGCAAAGGCTCGCCAACAGTCAAATTAGCGGCAATGAATAGCGATTTATTAAAAATTCAAGGAATCGTTCGTCGTACCCGCGATACCCATGTGGAACAAATTCGATATCAATTTCGAAAAAAACCTTAAATACCTAAAAAATGGCTTATTTTTGCCGATAATTAAAGAGTGAAATCTACTCGCCCACTCCTTGTGCTGTCGGTCGTCGCTACAGCTCTCGCAGGTGTTGCATATTTTTCGAAGTATGCAGCCATCGGAGCAGCCGTAGTTGGGATCATTGCTATTACATCCGTTGTCGCCATTGGCCGCAAAGTTGACCGCCTCGAAAGCGAGCACAGCGATGCGTCACTGTTAAAACTAACCCCACAAGAGTTCGAGGCATCGAACCTAGATTCAAAGTCGCAGGCATCCGAAATTCAAGAATCACACACTGGTTCCGATCCTGAGACGGGACTTGCAACCTATCCCGTATTTAGAGCAATTCTCGAGTCCAAAGTTGCCACCGCACGCAGGCGCCTTTGGCCAGTCACTATCGTACAGATTCAGCTTTCGTTTCTCGATCAAATCGCTCCTACTCACGATGAGATATCCGCTGCCGTTGTCTCCTTCTCTTCTCTGCTAAAGCTAACCCTTAGAGAGGCCGACGTGATTGCTCGCATCGGCAATGCACGCTTTGCTTTGATACTTGAAGACACCGACGAAGAGGGATCGGCGTGGGTAGCTGAGAGAATCCAAGTCGCGCAAGTAAAGGCTGGAAGTACCGTTATTCACAAGATCTCCGCCGGCGTTGCTGGATATCCATCAAATGGATCAGTCCCATCCGAGCTCTTCACCCGCTCGACGATGGCTCTCGAACACGCTCTCGCTGCTGCATCAGACGCTGGAATAGGAAAAGTCGTGGTGGCACCCTCTGTGCCTTACAGGGCCTAAAGAGGCATAGTCAAAATCTCGAAGATCCACTTTTCGAAAACGTTAAGGTAAACAACAAAGTTATTCGTGTCTTTGTGTTCGACAGAATTTTCTAATTTGCACTTAAAAGAAAACTGCGCTTAGCCACTCTCGACTAAGCGCAGTTCTTATAACTAAAAAAGACAAACTACCAGGGACGAGCGCGACGGGCTACGACGGGCGCCGACCACCATCGACCGGAGAAGCGCCAATCTATAATCGATGGCCTTGCGTTCGCCTCCGATGGATGGGCTACTTGGTTCATAACCAATGCTCGATAGGCGCTCACCACTACGGCGATCGCCTCTTCGTCGGTAATTTGAACTTCATCCATTAGTTTAAACCATCTTTCACTTACAACGACAAAACAACCAACCTCTAAAGAGGAACGTTCCCATGCTTTCTACGAGGAAGTTCTTCGCGCTTGGTTGCTAGGACGGCCAGTGACTTGATCAAGACTTTGCGAGTCTCTGCTGGATCGATGACGTCATCGACAAAACCACGCTCGGCAGCCACGTAAGGGTTGGCATACCGCTCGATGTACTCCTCAACCAACTCCTTGCGGCGACCAGCTGGGTCGTCTGACTCAGCCAACTCTCGCTTGTGCACAACTTCAACTGCACCTTGGGGTCCCATTACGGCCAACTCTGCCGATGGCCATGCGAATGCGAAGTCGGCTCCTACACTCTTGGAGTTCATAACAACGTATGCACCGCCGTAGGCCTTACGGGTGATCACTTGGATTCTTGGAACTGTTGCTTCACAGTATGCATAAAGGAGTTTGGCTCCGTGACGGATAATTCCGCCGTACTCTTGGTCCACGCCTGGCATAAATCCAGGGACATCGACGAAGGTGACGATCGGAATATTAAATGAGTCACAGGTGCGGACGAATCGTGCCGCCTTCTCGGAAGAGTCGATATCGAGGACGCCCGCTAGTACAGCTGGCTGATTTCCGACGATTCCAACGACGTTTCCATTTAGACGACCAAAGCCACAGGTAATGTTCTGTGCCCAATATGGGAAGTATTCAAAGTAATCCCCGTCATCGAGAATGATGGAGATCACCTTCTTCATGTCATATGGTTGATTCGGGCTCGCTGGGAGCATATCTGCCAGCTCAGAGGTCAAGCGCTCTGGGTCGTCTGTTGGCTCAACCGATGGTGGCATCTCGAGGTTGTTCGATGGAAGAAGTGAGAGAAGGTACTTGACCTCATCCAAACAGCCCTTCTCATCGTCGAAGACGAAAGTTGCCACTCCGCTCTTGGTGGCGTGGCTCATCGCCCCACCTAGCTCTTCTAGGGTAACCTCTTCGCCAGTGACCGTCTTTACTACATCTGGTCCCGTTATAAACATGTGGGAGGTCTCTTTGACCATGAAGATGAAGTCCGTCATAGCCGGTGAATAAACTGCTCCACCAGCGCATGGCCCCAAAATCACTGAGATTTGCGGTATCACGCCAGAGGATGCAACGTTGCGGTAGAAGATTCCTCCATAGGAGTGAAGGGCGACAACGCCCTCTTGAATCCTCGCGCCAGCGCCGTCATTAAGGCCGATCATTGGAACGCCAACCGAATTGGCCAAATCCATAACCTTGTGGATCTTTTCAGCGAAGACTTCGCCCAACGCTCCGCCAAAGACGGTGAAGTCTTGAGAGAAGATGCAGACCCGACGCCCGTTTATGGTTCCAAAACCGGTGACAACACCGTCGGTGTAGGGACGATTCTCTTCTAGTCCCATCCCATGCGCGCGGTGTCGAGCCAGCATATCGAGCTCTTGGAAGGAGTTCTCATCGAGAAGGTATTCGATTCTCTCACGAGCGGTCATCTTACCCTTCGAGTGGTGGCGCTCAACGGCGCGCTGCGAGCCTGCATTTAATGCTTGCGTTCTTCGCAGCCCTAACTCTTCAATCTTTTCTGCCATGGATCCTTGAGACATATAAGATAAGGATAATCGCTACAACTATCAGAAATTACGAAAACAACATGGCGTTCGAAACTGAGGTAGGCATTACAGAGGAAAACTTCTTATCCCTCGGCCTCGATGATATAGAAAAGATGGGGCTAGAGCGCTCCGGAGATCTCATTTTGCTTTCGGGAAGACCCACCAGAGAGATGTTTCTCCATGGATACTCCATAGGGGTATTTGCGATGCCCATAGAAGATGACCTCCTACCACAAGACGTCTACGGCTGGTTTATGCCAAAGGAACGGGGAGTGATCCCCATCCCTCCACTTGCCGATTCAGTACTTGCCGATCCCCCACGTTCGCTTCGACAGTCGATGAAGCGTTACAGGGCCAAGGTGGATAGAGACTTCGAAGGGGTAATTAGCAACTGTCGAAGAACTCCTCGACCAGGGGGTTGGATCGACGACCACATTGAAGAGATCTTCAGGCAATTGCATCGCGACGGGATCGCCCACTCGGTAGAGGTCTACGAAGGAAGAGAGCTCGTAGGCGGCCTCTATGGAGTTGAGGTAAATGGGATATTCAGCGGCGAATCTATGTTCCACATAAAGCGCGACGCCTCCAAGGTAGCCCTAGTTGAGCTCGTTAAATTCTGCAAGGAAAACGACTTCGTGCTCATAGAGACCCAGTGGAACACACCGCACCTCAAAAGCTTGGGTGCGGTGACACTTCCATGGTTAACTTACTTAGACATCCTCAGGGGATAGATACCCCTACTTGGAGGAGCGCTCGACGAACTTCCAAGCCGATGGTAGCGCAACTGATGCAAGTGCGATCTTTACAGCATCGCCGATCAAGAAGGGCACAACACCTAGGGCAATCGCCTTTGCTGGGCTAAGTCCAAGAGAGAGAGCCAAGAACCCGGCTCCGAAGATGTAGATAACAACATTTCCGATGATCATTTCGGTCGTGGTTCCGAGAACCTTTCGATCAAAGCCACGGGCGGCCAGGACACCAATTACGGCAGCCGAGACGATGAAGCCGATGATATAACCGAAGGTTGGCTCACTAAAGATGGTAATCCCACCGGTTCCGCCAGCGAACCACGGAACGCCTGCGGCCCCGACAAGAAGAAAGATCGAGGTACCGATGATAGATCTGATCGAGCCAAGTGCACTTGCACCAAGCAAGACTACAAAGGTCTGTGCCGTGACTGGAACTGGCGTAAATGGCAGATGAAACGAAAACTGACCCGAAATTCCGATCAATATTGCATACGAAACAACGAGAGCAACGTCGGCCAAGACAGTTGTACCTACATAATCCGATAGGACTCGGATTGGTTTAGCGACGGTGTTCATGTTGATGATTCTCCCTCTAGCTACTTTGAAACATCGCGATAGATAACCTAGTTTGACCATTCAAGTACGAAGGCCACTTCGGTGGAGCTCGTTAGTTATGGATTTGCTAGAGGACCATTGGGATCGATGGCGCTTGCCAGATCGGTGAGGGGTACGTTGACCGTTACCGCACCTATTGACGATGGGACCGCTTGGCCTTGCGAGAAGCCAACCATGATGGAATTGGGGGTGACGTTGAATGCAGCGAAGTTCGAAGGCAGCGCAGAGGTACCACTTTGGTTGACAGATGATGCCGCAACGCCTTGTGCGGTCAACTGTTGCGACAACTGACTTCTTGAGTCGCGGGAAAGAATCGATAGAAAGTCGCTCCCGGCTTTGAAGAGTCCCGGAAGCGAAAGCAGGGTTCCCGACGAAAGGTTGAAGTTCAGCGACGAGATCGTCGTACCTGCCGTAGCAGAGTTGGCGGTCGACGTTTGAAGAACGAATTGGACCGAAAAGATCTTGCTATCAGCGAGAATAACCTTGAAGGCTCCATTTAGTGTCGATGAAGATGTGGACTGTGCATTACTTGAGTTGAGATTTAGATTTTGAGTGAACGACTGGGCCCAACTATTTACCGCATTTGTTATCTGCGAGTTGATATTGGTCTCATCCACCGACGAGAGAAGGCCACTTACGACTGGGTAACTGATGTTGATTGAGTAGTTGGGAGAGGAACCGCTCTTTACGTACGTTGCCGTAGCAACTTTGGGAGTCACCTCGACGACAGTGGTCGTCGGTGCCGCTGTGCTACCAGGTGCTGCAGTAACCGTTGGAGGGACGAGCGTCGTAGATGATATCGGAGCGGTACTAGTAGTAGTGGCGGTAGTCGCAGTGGCACCGCAACTAGCTAAGAGGAGCGGGGCTACGATCGACCAGACCTTCGATGACCTCTGAATTGGTACTCTCAACTACAAACTCCTCGGATTCGAACGACGCTAGATTGGACTTCGACTTATTATCGGAATGTCGAAACTTGATATCAAATTAATTTTCAAGCACTTCAAGACTACCTTTTTAAAGCTGAAAGCAATGAGCAGAGATTTATGGCGAAAGAGAGGATATCACTTGGATACGTTCAGGCGACGCTAGCAACGCTGCTCGTCGGAAGCGGCATAACCACAGCATCCCTTCTGAAGAACGCCTCCCCGTTTCTAACCCAGGGCATGCGATACCTCATAGGCGCAATCTTGCTAATTCCGCTAGTCCTGAGAGAAGAGAAGGTAGAGGCCAAACTTACAAAGGTGGACTACCTCCACCTCCTGTTAGTAGCTGGCCTTGGTGTCGTCGCATTCTCAACCCTAGGCATAGTTGCCTTACGCCACATCGATCCACCCGGATTAGCGATCATCATCGGAGCAGCACCCATTGCAATTGGGATCTTTGGACCCATCATCGATAAACGTCGACCAACTCTACGCCCGGTTATAGGTGCAGTCGTCGTCTTGATAGGCACTGTTATCGTCGAGGGAAACTCTACGGCCTCACTCTTTGGATACCTTTTAGCTCTAATCGTTATGGCGTGTGACGCTTCGTTTTCGATCTTTTCGGTAGGGGTCGTAAAGAAGATTGGCCCCTATCGATTGAGCCTCATAACCATTTCATTTGGCGCAATAGTGCTACTTGGCTACGAAGCTATAACCTCAAATTTAAACTTCTCCTCCTTGAGCAACAAGGAGTACCTAATCATCGCCTATCAGGGAATCTTTTCCACCTTCGGCGCCTTTGCACTTTGGTATCAGGGCATGTCAAAGGTAAAGATCGAATCGATAGGCCTCTTTCCTGGACTGATTCCAGTCGGCGCTTTGATAACGACCTTTTTCGTCGGCCTTTCGCCCAAGAGGGGCATCGTCGACGTGATTGGAGTCGCAATCTCGGTTGCAGGAATTGCAACGGGCCTTACTAATGGCAAAAGGGGCAAAGCTGCGGACACTGTCGCGCACGAAGGCTTCACCCCCTAGTTACTTCCCTTACTTCAATAGAAAGATTGCCTCAACCTCAACGGCCACACCACGGGGTAACGCCGCTACACCTACCGCTGTGCGCGCGTGTCGCCCATCTTCACCAAATGCGACAATCATTAGATCGCTTGCGGCATTTATTACCTCTGGTTGATCGGTAAAGTCGGGACTCGATGCCACAAAGCCACCCACCCGTGCTACTCGAGCAACTTTATCTAGGTCTCCAATGGCTGCTTTGAGATTCGCTAAAAGCCCCAAAACTGCAAGTTCAGCCCCTTTTCGAGCTTCATCGATCGAAATATCTACCCCTAGGCGCCCCTTTACTCCCGGCGCGCCATCTTGCATTGGAATAACTCCAGAGCAGTAAGCGACCGAGCCGGCGATAACTACTGGAACATAGCTTCCTTGAGGAACGGGCGCTGCTGGAAGGACAAAGCCCGCTTCATTTAATCTTTCTTCTACCTTTGAGTTAGTCATACCTAGATACTAAGAGCGTAAATCAATGGACAAAGGTAAAGATCGAAGGAGGTGGCTTCGTATTTTCACGAAAGCTACGATCTTTTTAGTAATTTTTTTATAGACAGATATCCATCGAGTAAGATCGCCCCATGGACTTCGGCGCGATAATCTTCCCAACTGAGTATTCGATTTCACCAATTGAGGTCGCCCAAGAGGTGGAGGCACGGGGCTTTCGCTCGCTCTACTTCCCCGAACACACCCACATCCCGGCCGCACGTACTACCCCTTATCCAGGCGGTGGCGACCTACCCCTTGAGTACTACTCCACTTATGATCCCTTCGTTGCCCTCTCCTTTGCGGCAGCTGCAACTAAGAACCTCATAGTTGGCACCGGCATTACCCTCGTGGTCGAGCGCGATCCGATCGTGCTAGCCAAAGAGATCGCCTCTTTAGATCGCCTCTCCAATGGAAGGTTTGAATTTGGAGTCGGCGCCGGCTGGAACCGGGAAGAGATGGAGAACCACGGAACCGATCCCAAGACCAGATTTAGCCTCCTTCGCGAACGCATTCTCGCAATGAAGGAGATCTGGGCGAATAAAGAGGCTTCTTTTTCCGGAAAGTTTGTCAACTTCGACCGGATCATCAGTGATCCAAAACCCATAACCAAACCACATCCACCCATCTTGGTCGGCGGCAACGGCGAATCAGCCTTTGAACGTTGTCTCGACTACGGGGACGTGTGGATGCCTATCGTTAGAGCCAATGCCGACGACTTCTCGCAGCGACTTACCGAATTTGACGCCTTTTGCCTTGACCGAGGAGTAAAGCGTCCCCCGGTCTACATATTTGGTGCACCCGTCGATGGGAAATCTCTCGTACGTTACGCCGAACTCGGCGTAGAGAGAGCCATCTTTTGGCTACCAAGCGACTCTAGAGAAAAGGCACTCTCAAAGCTCGATCACATACAAAAGACGATTAGCGAATTCAACCTCGGCTAGGGCCAGCTCTAAAAGCACTAAAGCGAATCGAAGAGGCGATTGACATACATCTTTCGAATGTCTTTGTCGAAACGCAGCTCCGAAATCTCAGCTAACGAAGTGATCGAACGGTTGTCTCCACTACCACCAGTTAAAACCAGTTGATCGCGCCTAAAGAAACCTTGATCAAAGAAGACCGTATCCTTCATAACAAGAACAATCGACATCAATCCACCAACTTTGACACCTTCAGCAATTTTTCCGAGAAGAAATCTCGTAATTCTAAAATCCAAGAGGGCATCAAAGTTATCAATCAAGACGATTCCACTCTTCAAATCATCGATCTGTCCCACAAGAAGGGATGAAATGGCAACTAGGGCTCCTTCAGATGTAGAGAGTTCCCTGAGGGACAACGTTGTGGTCGAACCTTCATTCGCTTCTACCTGATCATTGCTAGCTCTTTCGTCTTCGTCCATCCCACCTGTCATAATACTTTTTAGCAAAGATGAAGGATTATACGAAATAATCTCTAAAAAATCAACGATTGTTACCAAAGTTGATTTTTTTACGACAATTTCACGATTATCTAAGAGTTCCAAGGCATCCACGCAGATCGCTCCACCGAGGGCTCGCACTATCGCATCGATGTCGTTTGCTCTCATCTCATCGAAGCGTCGAAGGAGGTGGCTCGCGGTTACTATCGATGGAACGACTATCGGCGTTGGGCCATCACCCTCAACTAGAAACAAGACCTCATCGCTACTACTTCTAGCGCTGATCAAGGCTTCTTTGACAACTCTGGCACCCTGGAGGGCCACAACATACTCATAGAGGCGATCATCGACTGCGATGACCATTGAAAGAGACAATGTTTCAACGTCGCTGCGGGCGCTAAGAGATAGCAAAGGGGAGAAAGATGCCTCTCGTACCATCTCAATAATGGCTCCAAAAGCCCCAACTAGGGTGGACTTTCCCGACGCGGCTTCGCCGTAAATAGCAACTAATGGAAGCAGCGACATTCGAAACCGAGGGATCGCATATAAAAGATCCCGATCGGCTCGCTCCTTAGACGCCACAAAAGAGAGCGTCGCCCCATCCTCAAATGGAGCGACGCCACCCAATCGCATCGAAACTAATCTAACTTTCAGAGAGTTTTCCACTAAAAAATAACTTTAGCACCCTTCTCCGAAAAAAATAGAGAGAATATCTCTACTTATCTGCCTTGGCTTTACGCGCCTTCTTGATGACTTCAACGAAAAAGGCCATAGTAAAGGTTGCGATGACGCCAATCACCAGGATCGGAGCCTGGTAACGATTGCCCTTCCCGATAAAATACACGACGCCGAGAATGACCACAATCGCTGCAGTTATTTCAGGGGTGTCACCGATAAGAAAGTCGTACCAGAACTTAAAGAACCCAACGACATACTTCATCCAATGGCTCCTCTGTGCGATTTGGCATAGTTGGTCTTTACCGAGGTAAATGCCTTCACTATCAACATCATAAACATGGCATAGACGAGGATCAAAAAGACGATTGCACCGTCAGAGCCGGGCCACTTGATACCCAATCCTTCTCCAGCCCAAAAGGTACCAAAGCTAATGAGCATGATACCAACGGTCGTCTTCATTAGGTTTTCGGGGACCTTGGAGAGTTGCTTAGCTACTATCGCACCGATAATGCCGACGATGACAACTGCTGCAAGCGCGGAGACCGAGGCGATCAGCAATTTGTGGGCCGACAGGCCAAGTGTCAACACAACGATTACGACCTCTAATCCTTCAAGGAAGACTCCCTTGAAGGCCACGACAAAGGCAGTCGAGTCACGAGAGTCACTCACCGTCGGGATCGCCTTTAACCTCGCAACCTCTTTATCGAAGATCTCATCTTCATTGTGGAGGGCCTTTAGACCTGCGAAACGCAACATTGCCTTTCGTAACCACTGCAATCCAAAGATCAACAGGAGTGCTCCAATGATAAATCGAAGCGACGATATAGGGACGTACTTCACCAACGATGGACCAATCCCAAGGATCAGTGCAGCTAGTGCTAGTACTGCGACCGCAGTTCCTTCAAATGCGGAGCGCCAGCTCCTTGAAGAACCAGCAGCCAATACTATCGTCAAGGCCTCTACCATCTCTACGGCAGAGGCCAGGAAGACTGCGATGATCAGTACTGTAGTGCTCATCTATTCACCTCTTCACTAACTTCAGACGTATATGCTAGGTGACTCATCGACGGCTCATAGCCACCCGTGCCCTTTTCGCTCAAGTACGCCAAGGCGCCAGCTGGATCAATGGTTACAATCACCGAAGTTCCTCGCTCATATCGCCTATGGCTCGAGACTCCATGAAGGTGGAAGGTGCCATGTAGCAGGGCATGGTCGTAACTTTTTCCGCGATAGGCGACGTCTACTACTGTTCCACCAATTGAACCATCACCATGGTCCTCGACGACCTTTATCGATCCCGGGCGAACCAAGACAGTCACCCTGTCTCCCGCATCTGCGGAGTCCATGGCGGTGGCGATTACCGCCCCGTTGCTACCATCGATCAAAACCTCTACGAGATCCCCACCGAGGCGCGAGCGAACTACACCAGATATCTCTCCACTTACTCCAGTGAAGCGTGCAACAAATGGCGTGGCGGGGCGGAGGTATATATCTTCTGGCGAGCCGATTTGAACGAGCTTACCTTCGGAAAGGACTCCGATTCGATCGGCGAGAGCAAAGGCCTCGCCCTGATCGTGAGTGATATAAACCGCGGTAGCACCCGACTCCCGGACTAGCGAAGCGATCTCAACGCGAAGTCGCTCTCTTAGATCTACGTCCAAGTTGGAGAGCGGCTCATCGAAAAGAACTAGCGCGCTTTCGCCTACGAGTGCACGAGCTAGGGCTACGCGTTGTTGCTCGCCACCGCTCAACTCAGATGGATAGCGATTTGCCTTGTGCGAAAGACCTACTTTGGTAAGCATCTCGAGGGCCTTGGGACTACGGTCTTTCTTCTGGTCCGAACCACGTCGAAGGGCAAAGGCAACATTCTCGAGGGCTGTCATGTGCGGCCAAAGAGCGTAGTCCTGAAAGACCATAGACACCTTACGCTCTTCGGGTGGTAGGGCAAAGTTGTCGTGGCACACTTTCGTATCGCCGATGAGGATCTGGCCCTTCTCGATCTTTTCGATACCAGCAATCGTCCGCAAGATCGTCGTCTTACCCGAACCGCTAGGTCCGAGAAGAACCAAAAGTTCGCCTTTGACGACCTCAAAGCTAACGTTGTCGATAACGACTCTGCGCTTGACGTAGCTCTTTGTTACGCCCTTATAGGTGAGTGCAATTTCGCTCATTAAAAACCTTCATTCTTCGACGCTTCGAGATTCAATAACGCCTTCCAACCCTTAGGTATAACTAGACGATAGATCAAAGAAGCGACACCAACAATAACTAGCGCATATAGGAGAGCGACGATCGACATCGCACTTCCTCCACCGTAGTCATAACCAGCTACGAGCCTATTAATCGCTACAGAAAGAGGGTAGAGACCAGGCGGATAAAGGAGCTGAGACATCGGCAACTCGAACAGCGTCTTTGCAAATGTCAACAGCCACGCCGAAAGGAGAGCGCGAGCGACGAAGGGCAAGACTGCATGACGCCACGCCCTCGACGGATTCGACCCATAGACCCTCGATGCCATAGCCATATTCGACTGTACCTGCGAAATAGGACCGACCAAAAGACGTGATGCTCCTGGAATTGCTGATGCGACATAGCCCAAGAGGAGGAGCTTCGAGGTGCCGTAGATCGCAAATCCAAGGTGGTCAAAGATCGGTTGGTTGTAACTGAAAATATAGCCAGCACCAAGGACGATTCCCGGAAGAGCAACCGAGCCAAGAAGGACAAAGTCAAGGGCTTTGACCCCCCACGAAGAACCCCTTCGCACTAGGACCGATGCGAGGTAGCCACCAACGGCAACGGTTATCGTCGCCGTCATCAACGAAAGTAATGTCGAGTACCAAAGGGGAGACCCTGAGAGGGTAGAGGAGAAGACTCTCGTATAGTTAGATATCGTCAACGACGAAAACGAGATTGAACCGCCAAAGCCAGACAAAAGCGAGGAGGTTAGAATTCCAACCAGAGGCACCAGAATAGCAAGGAAGAAGATTGCTGCAAGGAACGCATAGACCCCAACTTTAGCCTTGCCCTCGAGCTTCACCATGGTCGCACGCCTTCTACGACCACCGGCGATGGCGTAGCTCTTAGATTTGGTGAGCCTTCGCTGAATTATAAGAGGAACCAACGCCGAAAGAATCAAGATCCAGCTGATCGCTGCTGCGCCCGAGAAGTTTAACGGAATCGAATCGATCGCCGTATACAGACTGTAGGTCGCCATTGGGAAGTGGGCGCCTGCGGCCAAAGAGTATGCGACACCAAAGTCTGACATCGACTCAGCGAAGACGATCGCAAAGGCTGAAAGGATCGCCGGCATAAAGATCGGAGCGATGATCAAGAGCGACTTCATACGACTAGCAGCGTGTACTCGAGCAGCATCTTCTAGCTCGGCACCAAGATTTTCAACCGTTGCCCCAATAGTTAAATAGGCAAAGGGAATTCCCGAGAAACCAAGGACGACGATCACGCCCAAAGGTCCGAAGAAGGGATGAAAGAGGGCGAGCGATCCAATGTGAAGCCTTACAAGGATTCCACCTGGCTCTAGGAGCCTCTGCCAACCCGCCGTTGTGAGATATGTCGGGACAAGCAGCAAGAACCACACTGAGGCCGAAATCAGCTTCTTGAAGCGGACGTTTGTTCGTTTTGTGATCCAAGCGAGCGCTAGGCCGATAGATGTTGCTATCGCTCCTGAAGCTATTGAGACCCCAAGTGAGTCGAGCAATCCACGCAGTGCATCTCCGGCAAAGGCGTATTTGAAACCCGTAAGCGAAAATATAGGTGCGCCAGGAGTCGACAACCTGGGAAAGAATGCAAGTGCCAAAAAGTAGATGACAGGTACAACGATGAGTACTACGACCACGATACCTAAGAGAGTAGAGAGGTTTAGCTTCTTCAAAGAAAAGTTTGAAGGCGCCTTCGACTCTACATCATTTGGCCTATCAAGTAAGAGTGCCATAAATTCCTTATGTTCTCAGAAATGGGTTAAGGGCTTTCACCAAATATATGGTGAAAGCCCTTGCCATTCAACTACGAAAATATCAGATCAGTTGACGATATTCGAGGTGAACCAAGAGTTGACTGAGTTCTCTTGAGGACCCCACTTGTATGGGTCAACGGTCTGGTACTGAATCGAGGAGAGCGAAGGCACTGCCGACTCAGGTGAAACACCTTGGATGACTGGCCAGTAGAGGGAGTCACCAGTTGGGTCACCGGAGAGTTGAATCTTTTGACCTGCTGGAGAGAGAACGAAATTCACGAACTGCTTGGCTTCGGCGATCTCTTGGGCTGGCGCCTTGGCGTCAATTCCAATTACTCCTGGAAGCAGAGTCGATGGAGACAAGAAGGCAACCTTGATCGTTGGATCCTTGAAACCTGCGCCAATTCCGGCTGAGCTCTGGATAAGTGCAAGCTTGATCTGACCGGTTGAGAGGGCATGGAGCGTGTCTCCGTTGGTCTGGAAGACCTGGAGGCCATTGGCCTTAAGGTTGGTGTAGAAGGACTCGCCTTGGTTTACGCCACCGAGGTAGTTCATCATTCCAGCTACGAAGGGGTAGGTAGGACCTGAAACCGCTGGGTCGTTCATACCGACCTGGCCCTTGTACTGTGCGGAGAGAAGATCAGTCCAGCTAGTTGGAGGAGTTGACACGGTCTTGGTCGAGTAGACCAGAGTTCCGGCCATCGTAAGACCAGTTGGGATGTAGCTACCATCACTTGGAAGTACGCTCTTGGCAGCTGCAGTCCAGCTTACAGAAGGCTCCCAATTCTTGAGAAGATAGTTTTGTTGATCGAGAGCGGCGAATGCTTCATCACCGTCAACCCAGAGAACGCCCCACTTGGGGTTAGATGCCTCAGCCTGCACTCTTGTTAGTAGTGGACCAGTTGAATCATCAACAAGAGTGGTTGGAATACCGGTCGCCTTTTGGAAGGCGGTGGTCATAGCTGAGTCATAACCCTGAGCTGAATAAACGACCAACGGTACCTTAGAACTGCTGCTCGAAGAAGATGCTGCTGTTGTACCAGTTGAAGAGGAGCTGCCGCTACCGCAAGCTGCTGCGAGCAACGATACGGCGCCAACCCCTAGCGCAATCGCGCCACGACGATTTAATTTTGATGCATAACCCATGGCGACCATCTTCGCGGGTCAATATTTCGCAAAGGACAACCTTTAGTAAACAAAGATTGAATTTTTCTTATCATTTCCGGATAAATTCCCAGAATCATAGATAAATCGGGCCTGCCATTGAGCTTCGCTTCGACGCACCTTAACTCAGCGCATTGGTGGCGAAGGGAAAGGCAAGAATATGTCCAATTATCTTTAGGGGTCTAATGAAAAAGTTCCTCGTAGAAGTCGAAGGGTTCCCAAGGGTTGTTTCGTAAACGATCTGCGAAGGTCTTTAGCGATTAAGGGTACATTAGCTAAGCTGTGAGATTCGCCAAATTGCGGTAGCCTGATCCGCCAT
>VFSW01005079.1_pt1 | contig 19538 bp, 16 predicted proteins | sample 5358111 | NCBI WGS metagenome assembly VFSW01 (sample SAMN11554181, study PRJNA540505) | mine drainage metagenome | isolation source: sediment from site ElyBrook_90M | place: USA: Ely Copper Mine, Vershire, VT | collected 2017 | reverse complement strand
ATATGACGTGGGGCACCAACCCCGCCCACGTCGCCACCGTCCACGGAGTCGTACCCTCCCCGGAGAGTTTCACCGATCCCGACCAGCGAGCGACCGCGCAGCGCGCCCTCGAGTACATGGGACTGAGTGCCGGTACGGCCCTCACCGAGGTGCCCGTCGACGTCGTCTTCATCGGATCGTGCACCAACAGTCGGATCGAGGACCTGCGCGTGGCCGCCCGAGTGGCCGAGCGGGGACGAGTCGCCCCCGGAGTGCGGGCCCTCGTCGTCCCGGGATCTCACCGGGTGAAAACCCAGGCCGAGGCTGAAGGGCTCGACGTGATCTTCCGAGAAGCTGGATTCGAGTGGCGCGAACCCGGGTGTTCGATGTGCCTCGGCATGAATCCCGACCAACTCACCCCGGGTCAACGCTCCGCGTCGACCTCCAATCGCAACTTCGAGGGCCGCCAGGGCCGTGGGGGACGCACCCACCTCGTCTCTCCGGCCGTCGCCGCCGCCACGGCGCTCGTCGGGCGCTTCGCAACACCGAGTGACGTGGAGCTGGGGGCATGAAGGCCGTTCACATCGTCGAGGGCCGCGCCGTTCCCCTCGGCCGCAGTGACGTCGACACCGACCAGATCATCCCCTCGGAGTGGCTGAAGCGGGTGGAGCGCACCGGGTTCGGTCGGGGTCTCTTTTCCGAGTGGCGAGACGATCCCGAGTTCATCTTGAATCAGGCCGACTACCAGGGCGCGACCATCCTCGTGGCCGGGCCGCGCTTCGGTACGGGCTCTTCACGTGAACACGCGGTGTGGGCCCTCATGGACTACGGCTTCGAGGCCGTGGTGGCCCCCTCCTTCGGGGACATCTTTCGCAACAACTCCTCGAAGCAGGGTCTCGTCACGGTCCAACTAGCCGCCGAGGACGTCACCCATCTCGAGAATCTCCTGCGTGAAGACCCCCGACGAGTCGTCGTCGTCGACGTCGCGCGCGGAACTCTCGAAGTGCCCGAACTCGGGTGGACTCGTTCGTTCGACCTCGACCCGGCCATTCGTGAGCGGCTCCTGAACGGATGGGACGACATCGGCATGACCCTTCGACGCGGCGCCGAGATCGACGACTTCGAAGCCTCTCGCGCCCACTTCACCCTCGCCGGTCTCTTCGACGGCGACGGCCACGTTCGGGCCCAGGAACGTTCCTAGTCGGAGAGCGCGTACGCGGGAACCCACTCACTGCGCTGGCGCCAAAGGGTCAGTCCCACGACCACCAGACTGGCCACGAGCGCCATCGCGGTGGCGATCTCCGCACTCGGCTGACGGGTGAGGAAGTAGTAGCCAATCCAGAGCACGGAGTTTGTCGCGCCCAGTAGCCACGACGCCGCCGACACTCCCGACACCTCCGCGCTGCGCACTAACTGAAGAATCTGGGGAGTGCGAATCAGAGTCATCGCGACCCCGCAACCCACCAGCGAGGCGTTCCAGCCACCGACGAGTCCGGGAAGCACGCAGAAGAGCCCGAGGAATCCGACGGCGGTGAGGACCGTTCGCACGTGGCGCCACGGGGCGAGTTGGCTCACGATATATATTTGGAGGGGCCACACGAGCAGGGATCCCAACACCACGACCGCGGAGTGGGCCCGAACCAGTCCGTAGACCATCCAGTACCCGCCGAGCAGGAAAAAGAGCGTCCAGGTGGCGAGAGATACCCCGTCGCTACCCCGCTCTCGAACCCGCCGAAACTGGGCAAATCCGCCGACGAATCCGAGTCCGACGGCCACCCACCCCACGCTGGAGAGGATGACGTTTCGCACCCTTCCAGGTTAGACCCTTACCGGCGCCGATTCGCGACGCTGATCACGGCTTCGAGGGAGGCGTCGAGAATCGACGAACTGAGGCCCACCCCCCACCACGCGCGGCCACTCTCGTCCTCGGCCTCCACGTACGCCGCGGCCGAGGAATGAGAACCGGCGGTGAGGGCGTGCTCGTGAAAGTCCCGAATCGTGAAGTTGACTCCCAACTGGCGACGGAGACCCTCCATGAGGGCGTCGACCGGACCATTACCCTCACCGACCACCGTGAGGTGCTCGCCGGCGTGGGACAACTGCGCGGTGATCACGGTTCCCTGGGAGTTAGTCGTCACCTCCGACGAGAGGAGCTGAAGCGTCGAATTCTCCGACAGGTAGGTCGTCTTGAAGACATTCCAGATCTGGGCCGGAGAGATCTCCGTGCCGGTCTCTTCCGCCATTCGCTGGACTCGCTTCGAGAACTCCACCTGCATCGAGCGCGGTAGTTCGAGCCCGTGCTCGGTCGCGAGCAAGTACGCCACGCCACCCTTACCCGACTGGGAGTTGACCCGAATAATGGCCTCGTAGGTCCGTCCGGTGTGCTTCGGGTCAATCGGGAGGTAGGGCACCTCCCAGACGTCGTAGGAGTCTCCGATAGCGGTCATGCCCTTTTTGATTGCGTCCTGGTGGGAGCCGGAAAAGGCGGTGTAGACGAGCTCACCGACGTAGGGGTGACGAACGTGGATGGGCAGCCGATTGGCGTACTCCGCGACGTGGCGGGCCTTATCAATATCGGAGACGTCGAGTTCGGGGTCCACCCCTTGGGAGAACAGGTTGAGGGCCAAATTCACCACGTCCACGTTGCCAGTGCGCTCCCCGTTACCAAAGAGGGTCCCCTCGACTCGGTCGGCTCCGGCGAGCACACCCAGTTCAGCGGCGGCCACGCCGGTGCCCCGGTCGTTATGAGGGTGCAGGGAGATCAGAACGCAGTCACGGCGAGCGACGTGGCGCCCGAACCACTCGATGGCGTCGGCGTAGAGGTTCGGCGTGTACATCTCGACTGTGGCGGGAAGATTGACAATCATCGGATGCTCAGGGGTCGGATCGATGACCTCGATCACGTCGTTCACTACGTCGAGGGCGTACTCCAACTCCGTACCGGTAAAACTCTCCGGAGAGTACTCGTAGACCCACTCGGTCTCGGGAGAGGTTGACTCGAGAGAGCGACACAGGCGGGCCGCGTCGAGCGCAATCTGCTTCACCCCGTCGCGGTCGAGACCGAACACGACTCGCCGCTGCAGGGTGGAGGTGGAGTTGTAGAAATGGACGATGGCCCGGTGTGCGCCGTGGAGTGACTCGTAGGTCCGCCGGATCAACTCCTCCCGGGACTGGGTGAGCACTTGAATCGTGACGTCGGCGGGGATGAGATCGTTCTCGATGATGTGGCGAACGAAGTCGAAGTCGGGCTGGGAGGCCGAGGGGAAGCCGACTTCAATCTCTTTGAACCCCATCGTGACCAAGTGGTCGAACATCGCCTGCTTGCGCTCGAGGTCCATCGGGTCGATCAGCGCCTGGTTCCCGTCTCGTAGGTCCACCGAACACCAGATCGGAGCACTGGTGAGGCGCCGATTGGGCCAGGTGCGATCGGGGAGATCAACGGGAACCGTGGCCCGATACTTCTCGAAGGGCATCGGACTGGGTTGTTGGGGGTGGGATCGAGGCATGGTGTCCTTTCCGCGATTAGAGGGTCGGCGGGCAACAAAAAACCCCCGCCTAGGCGGGGGCGTGGGGCGAGACTGGTCTCGCCCCTAGGTAAGAAGAAGGCCGCCGACGTTTCTGGTCACGACCTCATACTACACATCACCGCAACGCGTAGAAAGAACGGAGTAGTCTCAGAATTATGAAGTTCGTACGCGTGTCGCTGAGGTTGCTCGTCATCATCGCGGCCCTGGCCGCGGTAGCCGGGATTATCGCCCTCGTAAAGAAACGCTCCTCCACTCCGGTCACGACGGAGAGTTGGCCTGACGTCCCCACCCGTCAAGTCGCCTAACCTCTCTACTCGTTCACCAAACAACGTGAGGAGTCACTATGGCTGACATGGAGTATCGACGCCTGGGCCGAGCCGGCCTTCAGGTCAGTGTGTTGTCCTTCGGAAGTTGGGTTACTTTCGCTAACGCCAACCAGATTGAGACCGCCACCCAGGCCGCAGAATGCCTGAACGCCGCCCGGGAAGCCGGCGTCAACTTCTTCGATAACGCCGAGGGCTACGCCAGCGGTGAGTCTGAGCGCGTCATGGGTGCGGCCTTTCGCGAGCTCGGCTGGAAGCGCCACGAGTACGTGGTCTCCACCAAATTGTTCTGGGGCATTCTTGAGGGCCCCAACATGCGCAACACCCTCAACCGTAAGTACCTGCGCCAGGCCATTGACGGGTCCCTCGAGCGCTTTGGGTTGGACTTCGTCGACCTCGTCTACTGCCACCGCCCCGACCCGCACACTCCCATCGAGGAGACCGTGTGGGCGATGAGTGACATGGTCAGCTCCGGACAGGCTCTCTACTGGGGGACTTCGGAGTGGTCGGCCGACGAGATTCGGGCCGCCTGGTCGATCGCTGAGCGCCACCACTTACACAAGCCGGTCGTCGAGCAGCCCCAGTACAACCTGCTGCACCGCACCCGGGTCGAGGACGAGTACGCCCGCCTCTACGAGGACATCGGGCTCGGGACCACCATCTGGTCTCCCCTGGCCTCGGGCCTCTTGACCGGGAAGTACCAGGACGGCATCCCGGCCGGTTCGCGCGCGACCCTACCGGGCTACGAGTGGCTGGCCGCCATGTTGAGCGATCCCGAACAGCTCGCCAAGGTCGCCCAGATCAAAGTAGTGGCCGACGAATTGGGTGTCTCTCTGACCCACCTGGCCCTCGCCTGGTGCGTGAAGAACCCCCACGTGTCGACCGTGATCACCGGAGCCTCCAGCGTTGCTCAGGTCCGCGAGAACATGGCCGCCCTCGACGTGGTGGAGGCGCTCACCGACGAGGTGATGGCCCGCCTCGACGAGATCACCCGGTCCTAATACGTGGACGCCGACGTCCTCATCGTCGGCGCCGGGCTCGCCGGACTCCGGTGTGCTCAAGTACTCGAACTCTCCGGCCGTCGCTGCGTCCTCCTCGAGGCCAGCGACGCCGTGGGGGGTCGAGTGCGCTCTCGTCAGATTGACGACGTGATTATCGACGAGGGATTCCAACTCGCGAATCCGGCCTACCCCGAACTGCGCTTAGCCGGACTCACGAAGGCGATCGAGTGGCGCCGTTTCGCTCCCGTCTTGCGCTTCGTGGGTCCCCCCGACGCGGAGGTGGTTGACCCCCGCTACGCCCCGTTGCGGGCCCTGCGTTCACTACGCTCGACGGGCCTCAAAGCAAGAGATCTCGTCGGACTCTTGCGGGCCGCTCGCGCGGCCGCCGCCCCGAGCCGAAGCATCATCTCCGCTCACCCGATGAACGCGCGGGAGGGCTTTCGTCGCTGCGGGATTAGTGAGGGAGTGCTCGACGATCTCATCGCCCCCTTCCTCACCGGAGTCGTTCTCGACGACGGACTCGAGGTGCCCTGGAGTTACGTGCGCTTTCTCCTCAAATCCTTCTTGAAGGATCGCCCGGCCACCACGCCCGCCGGTCTCGCAGAACTCCCCCGAGTATTGGCGAGCCGGTTAGTAGCGAGTGACGTTCGCCTCTCGACTCCCGTACTCGAGGTCGGTGCCACGTGGGTGCGCACCGGCGAAGAGACGCTGCACGCGCGCTGCGTCGTTGTCGCGACCGACGCTCACCGAGCGGCCCAACTCGTACCCGGCCTCTCCGAACCGTCGTGGCGCAGCCAGACCACCTGGTGGTGGCGTACCCCACGGGTGTACCAGGGAGCGGAGATTCGGATTCTGCGCCCAACGACTCTGCTCACTAGCGTCCTCGACCTCGCCGCCGTCGCCCCGGAACGCTGTCCCGGGCGCTCACTGCTCGCGGCGGCGAGCAACGCGGTCGCGAGCGACGACGAGACCCCGCGAGTGCGCGAGACCGTGGCGCGCCTCTACAACCTGCAACTCTCTGACGTCGAACTCGTTGAGGTGACCCGAATCGCGCGGGCTCTACCGGTCTGTCCGTCTGGTCGAGCTCTCCCGAGCCAGTTCGGAGAGATCTTCCTCGCCGGGGACTACCTCACGACTCCCTCCACGCAGGGGGCCCTCCGCTCCGGTCGACGAGCGGCCGAAGCCGTGCTCTCTCACCTGGCGTCCTAGGACGCGAACGACGAGAACCGTCCTACTTCAGGGAGATGAGGTGAATGTCCTTGATGCCGACAGTGCCTCGGAGGCTCTCGACCACGTCACTAGGTGTCGGTGTCGCCGTTGTCATGACCATGAGAGCGGTCCCCGAGTTCTTGTCCGGACCCACCGCCATCGAGGTGATCGACACTTCCGCCTCACCGAGAGCCAACCCGACCAGTCCAATCATGCCGGGGCGGTCGTCGTTACGCACCACCAACATCGATGCCGCCGGCGGAATCTCCACGCTATGCCCGTCGACCGCGACAATGCGAGTCTCGACCCGGGTACCCACGGTCATGAGAGTTCCCGACACCGCGTGGTGGCCCGAGCGCACCGTAATGACGTTGACGTACTCCGGTGACTCGACGTTTTGCACCTCGGAGAAGGTGATGTGGTGCTCGGCCGCCATCTGGGGGGCGTTGACGAAGGAGGCCTGATCGTGACCGGTCGAGAGGAGAAGTCCCTTCAGCGCGGACAAGGTCAAGATGGTCGTGGAGGCTCCGGCGACCTCACCCTGGTAGATCACCTCGAGGTCTGCGGGCTCGCCGTCGAGGAGTCCCCCGATGAAACGGCCCAGGATCTCCGCGAGCCCCATAAAGGGCCGCACCACGTTCGAAACCTCCCCGGCCGCCACGTTCACGGCGTAGGGGACGAAGTCGCCGGCGAGAGCGAGTTGAACCTGCTCGGCGATAGTGACTCCGGCCTTGTCCTGGGCCTCCTTGGTCGAGGCCCCGAGGTGGGGCACCACCACCACGCTCGGCAGTGAGAAGAGCGGGGACTCGGTCGTGGGCTCTTTCGCAAAGACGTCGAGCGCCGCTCCGTGGACGTGACCGGAACGAATGGCGTCGGCGAGGTCGGCCTCATTGACGATGCCACCCCGGGCCACGTTCACGATGCGCACGCCGGGTTTGGTCTGAGCCAGGGTCTCGGCGTTCAGGAGATTGGTGGTCTCCTTCGTCTTCGGCAAGTGAATCGTGATGAAGTCCGCGTGAGCCAGCAGTGTCGTCAAGTCCACGAGTTCGATCCCCATGTGACGGGCCCGGTCCTCGGTGACGTAGGGGTCGTAGGCCATCAGGCGCATCCCGAAGGCGGAGGCCCGCTGGGCCACCAGGGCGCCGATCTTGCCCAATCCGATGATGCCGAGCACCTTGCCGTGCAGCTCGACACCCTCCCACTTCGAGCGCTCCCACTTGCCCGCGATCAGCGCCGCGTGCGCTTGGGGAATATTGCGCGCCTGCGCCAAGATGAGGGCCATCGTCTGCTCGGCCGCGGAGAGGATGTTGGAGACCGGCGCATTCACCACCATGACCCCGAGTTCGGTGGCCCGCGTCACGTCGACGTTGTCGAGTCCGATTCCGGCCCGGCCGACCACGACAAGGTCGCGACCCGCTTCGAGGGTCGCCGCGTTCACCTGGGTCGCCGACCGGATGATGAGCGCCTGAGCACCCACCACCGCCTCGAGCAGTTCCTCGGGGCTCAGTCCGAGGCGAACGTCAACGTCATGCCCGGCCCGACGCAGTTCGTCGAGTCCGTTCGGGGCGATCTCTTCGGTCACGAGTACACGAGCCACGGGTGATCCTTTCGGGAGGGGTAGTACAGCGTAAAGGTCGTCTAGCGAGCAGTGGCCCACTCGTTCCAACGGCGCAGTCCTTCAGTGAGGTCGTCGTCGGAGAGGGCGTAGGAGAGTCGAACGAACCCCGGAGCCCCGAAGGCCTCGCCGGGAACGACCGCAATCTTCACCTGATCGAGGAGAGTGGCGGACAACTCCGCCGAACTCGATGACGTCACGGCGCCGATCTCTCGACCGAGTTGTCCGCGCACGTCGGCGAAGCAGTAGAAGGCGCCCTCGGGAGTCACGCAGGAGACCCCTTCAATACCGTTCAGCGCCTCCACCATCGTGCGTCGGCGACGATCAAAGGCCCCGCGCATCTCCTCGACCGCCGAGAGGTCGCCCCGAAGCGCGGCGACGGCCGCGCGCTGAGAGACGTTCGAAATATTGGACGTAGTTTGACTCTGGTAGTTCGTCGCCGCGGCCATCACGTCGGCGGGACCAATCATCCACCCCACGCGCCACCCGGTCATGGCGTAGGTCTTCGCTACCCCGTTCACCACCACCCAGCGGTCCTCAATCTCCGGAGCGACGACGGGGAGAGACACGTGGCGGGCGTCTCCGTAGACCAGGTGCTCGTAGATCTCGTCGGCCATCACCCATATTCCGTGCTCGGCCGCCCAGCGACCGATGGCCGCGACCTCGTCGGGCTCGACCACTGCACCCGTCGGGTTGGAGGGAGAGCAAAAGACGAGGACCTTCGTGCGCGCCGTACGGGCGGCCTCGAGGTCCTCCACGCTCACTCGAAACCCTCGCTCCACCGAGGTGGGCACGGCGACCGGACGACCACCGGCCAGGTAGACGGCCTCAGGGTAGGTGGTCCAGTAGGGGGCCGGGATGAGGACCTCGTCCCCGGGAGTGAGGAGAGTAACGAAGGTCGTCGCCACGGCGTGCTTACCCCCGTTGGTGACGAGAATCTGTCCGGGGCTCACGCGCAGCCCGCTGTCGCGCAGCGTCTTGTCGGCGATGGCCTCGCGCAACTCGACCAGTCCAGCCGTCGGGGTGTACTTGTGGTTCACCACGTCTCGACAGGCCGCGGCGGCGGCCTCCACGATGTGCGCGGGAGTGGCGAAATCGGGCTCGCCAGCGCCGTAGCCGATGACCGGCTCGCCCGCCGCCTTGAGGGCCTTCGCCTTGGCGTCGACGGCCAACGTGGCCGAGGGCGCCAGGCCCGTCAACAGGTCACTCACTCTCGACGTCATCGACCGCGCCCTTTCAGTCCCTAGGCTAAGAGTCTATGAGTTCCCCCGAGAGTCTCCAGATCCCCGCCGAACTACTCCCCCGCGACGGGCGCTTCGGTTCGGGACCCTCTAAAATTCGCGCCGCCCAGATCGACGCCCTGGCCCACGACGCCCGGGACTTCCTCGGCACCTCCCACCGTCAGTCCACGGTTCGCAACAAGGTGGGAGAGATTCGTGAGGGACTGGCGGCTCTCTTTTCTCTCCCCGACGGCTACGAGGTGCTCCTCGGCAACGGGGGCTCGACCTGCTTCTGGGACGCGGCCAGTTTCCACCTCGTGGAGCGGCGCTCGGAACACTTAACCTTCGGCGAGTTCTCCTCTAAGTTCGCGACGGTCACGACGACGGCTCCCCACCTCGAGGACCCCGTGGTCATTTCGTCGGAGCCCGGACGCCACCCCCACGTTGAGGTTCGTGACGACGTCGATCTCTACGCGCTCACCCACAACGAGACCTCGACCGGCGTCATGATGCCGATTAGCCGTCCCGCCGGCGCCACCGGTCTCGTCGCCGTCGACGCCACCTCGGGAGCGGGCGCACTTCTCGTCGATCCCTCCCAGTTCGACTGCTACTACTTCGCGCCCCAGAAGTCCTTCGCCAGTGACGGTGGTCTCTGGCTGGCGCTGTGCTCACCGGCCGCGGTCGAGCGCATCGAGACGCTGGCGGCCTCGGGACGCTGGACCCCGGCCTTTTTCGACTTAAAGGTCGCCCTCGACAACTCCCGTCTGAACCAGACCTACAACACCCCGGCGCTCGCGACCCTGCACCTACTGGCCTCCCAGATCTCCTGGTTTAACGAGAACGGCGGATTGGCGTTTTCGGCTGGTCGATCGGCCCGCTCCGCGGAGATTCTCTACTCCTGGGCGGAGGCGTCGGACTTCGCGCGCCCCTTCGTGGAGAACCCCGAGATGCGCTCCTCGGTGGTCGGCACCATCGACTTCGCCCCCGACGTGGACGCGGCGCTCGTAGCGAAAGTACTTCGTCGTCACGGAGTTCTCGATACGGAGCCCTACCGCAAACTCGGTCGCAATCAACTCCGTGTCGCCATGTTCCCGGCCGTCGACTCCGAAGACGTCGCCGCTCTCTGCGCCAGTATCAACTGGGTGGTCGGCCATCTGTAGACCACGGTGACCCGTGTTCTCGTTACCGGCGCCTCGGGGTACGTCGGCGGACGTCTCGCGCCCCGGTTAGTCGACGAGGGTTTCGCGGTGCGCTGTCTCGTGCGCACTCCGGCCAAACTCGATCGAGCGCCCTGGCGTCACCAGGTCGAGGTCGTTCGAGGATCTCTCGAAGGCCCCCTCGACGAGGCCCTCTCGGACGTGGACGTCGCGGTCTACCTCGTCCACGGTATTGGGGCGGGACCCGACTGGATCGCTAAGGAGCGCCGGGACGCCGAGAGCTTCCGCGACGCCGCGACTCGGGCCGGGGTTCGACGAATCGTGTACCTCGGGGGGATGGGGGCCGACGACGGGGCCCTGAGTGACCACCTGCGCAGTCGTCACGACGTGGGTCGCGTGCTTGCGCAGGGACCCCTCGAGGTCATAGAGCTCCGGGCGGCGGTGATCATAGGATCGGGTTCGGCGAGTTTCGAGATGTTGCGCTACCTCGTCGAGGTCCTGCCGGTCATGGTGACTCCGAAGTGGGTCACCACGCGTAGTCAGCCCATCGCTATCTCCGACGTCCTGCGCTTTCTCGTGGCGGCGATCGCCGCTCCTGAACCGCTCTCGGGTGTCTTCGACATTGGGGGCCCCGACGTCGTCAGCTACGCCCAAATGATGGATCTCTACGCCGAGGAGGCCGGTCTCAGTCGACGACGACGCCTCGTGGTCCCGGTCCTCACCCCCACTCTCTCCAGCCTCTGGGTGGGGCTCGTGACCCCCGTTCCCTCGTCTCTCGCTCGCCCCCTCGTCGACTCGCTCGTCAACGAAGTGGTCGTGCGCGACACTCGGGCGAATGACACCTTCGGTCCTCCCCGGACCAGCCTGCGCGAAGCGATTCGCCTGGCTCTCGGTCGCACTCACCGAGGAGAGATTCCCACCACCTTCACCGACGCCGACCTCGCGCCCTTTCGGGCCTACGTGACCGACCCCCACTGGGCCGGGGGTACGGAGTTGCTCGATCTTCGACACGTCACCACCAGCGCCTCTCCCGAAGCCGTCTACCGAGCCCTCAGCGCCCTCGGCGGAGATACCGGATGGTACGCCGGAGACTGGCTGTGGCGGCTCCGGGGCTTCGCCGATCAGGTCGTCGGTGGACCGGGTCTGCGCCGCGGGCGACGGGACCCGAAGGAGATGCTCGAGGGCGACTTCGTCGATTTCTGGCGCGTCGACCACGTCGATCCCCCCCGCGCGCTACGTCTAGTCGCCGAGATGCGCCTACCCGGGGAGGCCTGGCTCGAGTGGGTCATTGAACCGGTCGGCGAGGGTTCGCGAATCACTCAGCGGGCCACGTTTAAGCCGCGCGGGCTCGTCGGACGCGCCTACTGGTACTCCATCGCCCCGTTTCACCGTTTCGTCTTTCCCGGCATGGTGGCCGGCGTCGTTCGCGACGCCGAGAACCGGGTCACTCGCTAGTCGACCCCTCGACCACGTCGGTCCCGTACGTCGGGGCCACCGCCGGACCCCGCCAGAACCGCTCGGCGATAAAGAGTGCCCGCGATAGCGACTCGACGAGGGCCAGAGTCACGAGGGCGGTAAAGACCGGGAGTGCCCAGGAGGACGTCGCGGTACGAGCCGAGTTCTCGAAGCTCCGCGCCACGATGAGCACGACGAGGAGTCCGTACTCCAGTGGACTTCGACGCAAAATCACGTCCCTCGTTCCGGCGACTCGTCCGACCAGCATCACACGGGCGCGCAGAGCCCCCACGACGACCCCGACGACCACGCCCACCAGAGCCGCCGTGAGGGTGCTCCCGTCGACTCGAGCCACTCGCCACACGGTCGGGCCGATCACCACCAGGGCAATAACTCCGTCGAGGAGGGTAATCAGGAGCGGACGTCGCCTCTCGCCCCGGACCAGGCGCTCCGAGCGGCTGAGGCCCCGTCCGAGCCCCGGCGACTTCGCCCGCGAGCGTCGCACGAGAATGCCAATCGCGATGATGGCCACCAAAGCGACGAGACTGCCCGCCTGCCCCACTAGTCGACGTCGCCGCCAGAGACCTCGGAGACCTTCTTCTTCCCCGCGTTCACGAAGGGCATCAGAGTGCGCAGGCGCGAGCCCACTTCCTCAATCGGGTGCTTCTTACCCACCTCGCGCAGCTCGCGGTAGCGGGGACGACCGATCTCGTTCTCCTGAATCCACTCGGCGGCGAAGGTCCCGTCTTGAATCTCGGTGAGGACCTTCTTCATCTCCGCCTTCACGGCCGGGGTGATGATACGCGGGCCCCGGGTGAGATCCCCGTACTCGGCGGTGTCGGAGATGGAGTAGCGCATACCGGTGATGCCCTCTTCGTACATCAAGTCCACGATGAGCTTCAGTTCGTGCAGGCACTCGAAGTACGCGGACTCGGGTTGGTAACCGGCTTCCACGAGGGTCTCGTAGCCGGCGCGCACCAACTCGGTCACGCCACCACAGAGGACCGCTTGTTCTCCGAAGAGATCCGTCTCAGTCTCCTCCGTAAAGGTGGTGTCGAGAACTCCCGCCCGGGTGGAACCGATTCCCTGGGCGTACGCGAGCGCGAGGGCGTGGGCCTGTCCGGAGGCGTCCTGGTGCACGGCGATGAGCGACGGCACGCCGCCACCCTCGACGAAAGTACGGCGCACTAAGTGACCCGGACCCTTCGGGGCGATCATCACGACGTCAATGTCGGCCGGCGGCGCAATGCGCTCGAAGCGGATGTTGAATCCGTGGGCGAAGGCCAACACCTTGCCGGCACTCAAGTGGGGAGCGATGAACTCCTCGTACATCTTCTTCTGCTCGGTGTCCGGGGTGAGCAGCATGATGAAGTCGGCCGTGGCCACGGCCTCCTCGATGGGCAGAACGGTCAAACCAGCTTCTTCCGCCTTGGCGACCGAGGAGGAGTCTGCGCGTAGTCCCACGACCACGTCGAAGCCCGAGTCGTGCAGGTTGAGCGCGTGGGCGTGGCCCTGCGAGCCGTAACCCAAGACGGCGATCTTTCGCCCCTTCAGAATGTCGGGGGTCGCGTCGGCCTCGTAGTACATGGTCGTCATGGTCGGGGTGTCCTCACTGAAAAAGTCTCGGGGTCAGGCCGAAGCCCTCTTGCCCAGTCTAGGGAGTGCGACGCGACCGGTTCGGTGAAGTTCGGTCGTGTCGTAGTGATCTAGTTCGCGCTCAAGGGCGTCGCAGGCCGCCGGAGTCCCCGAGAGCATCAGGGTGACCGAATGAGAATCGACGTCCACGATGGCCGCTCCGGATGAGCCCACCACGTCCAACAGGCCGGTGCGATCGTCCACATCGGTACGAATGGTCGCCAAAATCAGCTCGCGCTCGATCGCGTCCTTCGGGGCCAAGTCCGAGATGGAGACGACGTTGACTAGTTTGTTCAACTGGCCCACGACCTGCTCGAGCGGGGCGGACTCGGCGTCCACCACGATGGTGATCCGGGAGAACCGGGCCGTCGTCTCCGCCGGAGCGACCGCCAGGGAGAAGATATTGAAGCCCCGGCGGGCGAAAAGTCCGGCGACGCGAGCCAGAACTCCCGACTTGTTCTCGACCATGACCGACAAGATGTGGTGACGAACCGGAGAGTGGGGCACGTCACCGAGGAAGGGTTCGGGGGTGTTCACTGTTCGCTCCTCTGCAGGGGGTGGACCATGATGTCGTCGTTGCTCGCTCCGGCGGCGACCATCGGAAAGACCTTCTCGGAGGAGTCCGTGCGAAAGTCAATGACCACCGGCACGTCGTTGATCGAGTTGGCCTTGTCGATCGCGGCGTGCATCTCGGCCACGTTGGTGGCGCGAAGTCCCACGCAGCCCATCGCCTCCGCCCACTTCACGTAGTCCGGCAGGTCCGGAGAGAGGTAGACCTCGCTGTAGCGCTCCTCGTAGAACATCTCCTGCCACTGGCGCACCATCCCCAGATAGGCGTTGTTCAGAATCGCCACTTTGATCGGAATTCCCTCAGCGCGCGCCGTCACTAATTCCTGAGCGGTCATTTGAAAGCAGCCGTCTCCGTCGATGCACCACACCGTACGGTCCGGCCGGCCGGCCTTGGCCCCGATGGCCGCCGGGACTCCGAAGCCCATCGTTCCCGCGCCCCCCGAATTAATCCAGGTGCGGGGCTCCTCAAAGCGCCAGAACTGACTAGCCCACATCTGGTGCTGACCCACGCCCGAGGTCACGATGGAGCCCTCCGGCGCCGACTGGGCGATGGCCTCGATCACGGCTTGGGGGCGAAGCGGCCCCTCGTCGGTGGGGGGGTCGTAGACCAGGGGGTAGCGAGCCCGCCACGCGTCGATCTCGGTCCACCAGTCGTCGAGGTTGTGCGGAACCACCCGCTCGCTCTCCCACGCGTTCAGGACCGTTTTCACGTCGGAGCGGATAGCCACCTCGGCCCGGCGCACCTTGTGGTGTTCGGCCGCGTCGATATCCACGTGGATGACCTTCGCCTTCGCCGCGAAGGTCGAGACCTTCCCCGTCACCCGGTCGTCGAAGCGTGCGCCGAGGGCGATGAGGAGATCCGATTGTTGGAGGGCGGTCACCGCGGAGTAGACCCCGTGCATCCCGGGCATTCCGAGGTTGAGAGGGTGAGAATCGGGAAAGACTCCCCGGGCCATCAGCGTCGTGACGACGGGTATCCGGGTGCGTTCGGCGAAGCGGAGAAGTTCGTCCCACGCCTCGGACTTGAGGGTCCCGCCACCGACGTAGAGCACCGGGCGACTCGACTCCGCAATCAGCTTCCCCGCGGCCTCCACGAGAGACGGCATTGCCGCCACCTCGGGCCGGTAGCCGGGCAGGTCCAACTCCTCAATCGTGGTGGGGTACCACCACTCCATCATCGACTGAGCGAGATCCTTCGGCAGGTCGACGAGGACCGGACCCGGGCGACCAGTCGTGGCGATATGGAAGGCCGCCGCCACGGCGCGGGGGATGTCCTGGACGTCTCGGATGAGAAAGTTGTGCTTCGTAATCCCCATCGTGATGCCAGTGATGTCGCACTCCTGGAAGGCGTCAGTACCGATCGCCGCGGAGGCCACCTGGCCCGTGATCACGACGATGGGAGTCGAGTCCATGTGGGCGTTCGAGATGGCGGTGACGATGTTGGTCGCTCCCGGTCCCGAGGTCACCATCGCCACCCCGGGTCTTCCGGTCGCCAGGGCGTATCCTTCCGCCATGTGACCGGCACCCTGTTCGTGACGCACGAGGACGTGACGGATACTCGAGTCGAGGAGCGGATCGTAGACCGGCAGAATCGCCCCTCCGGGCAGGCCGAAGATGACTTCGACGCCCTCTTGTTCGAGGCTCTTAATGAGGGCTTGCGCTCCTGTGATTTTCACGATGCTCCTCGGTTGTTTCGAATGATTAGAGAACAAAAAAGACCTCCCTTTCGGGAGGCCTTGGGCAGTGACGATGGGACGTGACTACCTAGGCCAAATGCCTACTACGAGGAGAATGTCCCGATACGCCACCAGGCCACTCTAGTCAAGAGATCTCTCTCGCACAACCGCCGCTCGTTCCGAGCTCTAGTCCGAAGCCATCCCACCGCCCTCGAGGGCTGAACGCGCGCTCGATCGCATTCGTCGAAGTACTCGGTGGGTCACCGGCGTCACGGCCGGGTGCACTCCACCGTTGGCGTCGCTACGAGCTCGCCACGACGTCGTTCGCGCCGCGAGGAGGGAGTCGTCGTGCAGTTCCACGCAGTCCAGACGATCGCGATTCACGTCGACCACAATCGTGTCGCCGTCTTCAACGAGCGCAATAGGGCCACCGAGGATCGCTTCCGGGGCCACGTGACCAATCACCAGCCCCACCGAACCCCCCGAAAAGCGGGCGTCGGTCATCAGCGCGATCGTGATACCCCGCTGGCGACAGATCGTAGTGATCTTGGAGGTGGGATCCAGCATCTCGGGCATTCCCGGAGCGCCCCGCGGGCCCTCGTAGCGAATCACGACGAGGTCGTTATCGCGAAACTGGTCGGCCTGTTCGTCGAGGGCGAGAAGGAGTGCGCGCTCGGAGTCAAAGACTCGGGCCCGTCCCGTGAACACTCCGTCCACGATGCCGCTCTCTACTCCAGCCAGCTTGAGAATCGCGCCCCCGTTCGGGGCCAGGTTGCCCTCGAGCAGACGAAGCCCCCCCGTGGACTTGAACGGAGAGTCGGTCGAGTAGATCACTCGGCCGTCGGGAGCGGGCGGCCGCAGACGAGTCACCTGCTCGGCCAGGGTCTCTCCGGTGCAGGTTAAGGTCTCGCCGTCCACGTACCCCGAGCGAATCAGTTCGGCCACGACCGCGGTGAGTCCCCCCGCGGCGTCCACATCGACCATCGAGTACTCGCCGAAGGGGCGCATGTTCACGATCACCGGAACTCGACGGGAGAGTTCGTTAAATTCACGCTGCGACATCACGTCCGTCCAGAGGTCCAATCCGGCCGCCCGGGCGATCTCCACACTGTGCAGCATCACGTTGGTAGACCCCCCCATGGCGATAGCGACCGTCAGGGCGTTGCGCAGTGAACGGGGACTAATCAGGTCCCGGGGCCGGATACCCCTCTGCGTCATCGTGACGAGGCAGTTCACCAGAATTTCGGGAAACTCCGCCACGCGACGAGGGTCCTCCGAGGCGGGGGCCACCATCTGGAGGGGTTCGAGACCCACGACGGCGATAAACGTCTGCATCGTGTTGTAGGTGAACATCCCCCCACAACTACCCTGCCCCGGGCAGGCGTATCGGGTGATGAGATCGCGCTGATCCTGGTCGGCGCTGGACGCGGCTTGGAACGCGTCCACGAGGTCCACCCGGGCCCCCGTCGTCGGCATCTCACCCGGCCGAATGGAGCCATCGGAGAGGATAACCGAAGGAACATTCAGCTCGACGAGCGCCGCCACAGTTCCGACCGGAGGCTTGTCGCACGCCACCACCGCAATGAGCCCGGCCATCTGATTCGCGGCCGCGTGCACCGACACGGCGTCGTTGACCAACTCTCGTCCGATTAACGAAAACCGCATCTCGGGCGTTCCGTTGAGCTGGCCGTCGGAGACACCCACAGTGAAAGCGGGGGCGATGAGTCGGACCGGAAGATCGTCGGTCAGGATGCGCCGGGACATCTCCGCCTGGACCGCGTCGACCTTGTCGCGGACCCCGAGGTAGCACTGGGAGTCGCCGAGGGTACCCACTACCCCCCAGACGGCGTCGTGGATCTTCGAGATATCTTGACCCAAGTACCGGGCGGTACCCACTCTTTGGACATCACGCCCCGGATTGGTAGAACGGACTCCCACCCGAGTACGCACCTCGGGAGACGACGACGAATCTTCGTAAGACATGGCCGAAGTTTAGACAGGCCCCTTCGATAATGTCGGAGGATGACCCGGCGTCTCAGCGTGAGCGTCTCCGAGGAGTTCCTCGCGCGCGCCCTCGAGCAGCGCGGTGACGTCGAGCTCCTCCGATGGGATTTGGCGAGCGCCCCGCCCCGAAGTGTCATCGACCTCGTCGTTCCGGACTACCTCGCCCCGAAGTCTCGTCTAGCCCGCCTGGCTGAGGTCACCACTCGCCTCGTGCAGAGTCAGTCCATTGGCTTCGACGGTGTCGTTGAGGTGCTACCCCCGGGGGTCGTCTACGCGAACGCGACCACCGTTCACGAGGCTTCCACCGCAGAACTTGCCCTCGCCCTGGTTCTCGCGTCCCAGCGCGGCCTACCCGACTTCGTGAGAGCAGCGAGTCGAGCAGAGTGGGTCTTCTCCTATCACCCGAGTCTGGCGGATCGGACCGTCCTCTTGCTCGGGTACGGCGGACTCGGTCGAGCTATCGAGGCACGACTCTCCCCCTTCGACGTGCGTACTCTGCGCGTCGCCACCCGTGGGCGTCGCGAGGGTTCTCGAGAGGTACACGGAACAGAGGAACTCCCCGCGCTTCTCCCTCATGCGGACGTCGTTATCTCGTCACTCCCCCTCACCGAAGCCACCCGGGGTGTGATCAATACAGACTTCCTAGCCCGTATGGCGCCGGGAAGCCTTCTCGTCAATGTGGGTCGAGGACCCGTCGCGGTCACGGAGGATCTGGTCAGCGCGGCGCGCTCGGGCCGCGTGCGACTCGCTCTCGACGTCGTCGATCCCGAACCGCTTCCGTCTCATCACCCTCTCTGGTCGTTGCCCAACGTGCTCATCAGCCCCCACGTGGGAGGAGCGACGAACGCCATGGCCCCCCGGGTTCTCTCCCTCATCGAGGACCAGATCGATCGCCTCGTCCGAGGAGACAGTCCCCGAAACGTTGTCCTTCGTACCTAGGACGAAGGATGAGACACCGTGCCCGCTCGACGGCCGTCTCGCTAGCGACGGGCTTCGAGAATGGCGATGACGGCCTTACCGTTGGCCTGTCCTCGCGTCGCCTTCATCACCTGGCCCACGAAGAACTGGGCTAACTTCTCGTCACCCGCGCGGTAGCGAGTCCATTCATCGACGTTCGTCTCGATGAGGGTCGTGACCAGCTCATCGAGCGCCCCCGACTCCATCCGTTCGAATCCTTTACTCCGCGCCAACTCCCGGGGGTCGTCTCCTTCACCGGCCAGCAGTCCCGCGAGGAGAACCTTGGCTTGGGTGGCAGAAATCTCCCCGGAGCTCTCCATCCTCGTCACCTCGACAAAACTCTCCACGGCGAGGCGGTGGAGGGAGTCGGGTGCACTGGCTAGTTCGTTAGCGACCCGGGAGAGCGCGATCGAGACGTCCCCGCCGGCGCGCGCCGTGGCGTGCACGTAGTGCTCGGCGGAGAGTTCGACGGCCACGTCGATAGCGTCCAACTGGGCGGGCGTGACGTTCGCGATGAGCTGGCGCAACCCGGCGCGGCGCTGCGCGGGCATCTGCGGTAAGGAGTGACGCACCTCGTCCACCCACGCCGGTTCGGGGGCCAGGTCCACCAAGTCGGGGTCCCGGAAATAGCGATAGTCCTCCGCGTCTTCCTTCACGCGAAGTGTGGAGGTCTCGCCCAGTCCTTCGTCCCAGTGACGGGTCTCTTGGCGCACCGCACCGCCCGACTCAATCAGGTCGATTTGGCGCAGCGCCTCGAAGTCGATGGCGCGCTGGAGGCTCCGTAAGGAGTTCAGGTTCTTGATCTCGCATCGAGTACCGAAGGGCTCGCCCGGCCGGCGCACCGACACGTTGGCGTCAAAGCGCACCGAACCCTCTTCGAGGCGCCCGTCGGAGGCTCCGGTCGCGATGAGCACCGAGCGCAACTCCGCGGCGTAGGCCCGGGCTTGGGCCGCGGTGCGAATATCGGGGGCCGAGACGATCTCGACGAGAGGCACGCCGCAACGGTTGTAGTCGACGAGAGAGCGCTCCGCACCCTGGAGTCGCCCACCCGAAGAGAGGTGGGTGGTCTTTCCCGTGTCCTCTTCGAGGTGTGCGCGCTCGATGCCGACGCGCGTCCCGTCGGGCAGATCGAGGTAGCCCCCAGAGTTAATGGGTAAGTCGTACTGGGAGATCTGGTAGTCCTTCGACTGATCCGGATAGAAGTAGTTCT
>VFSW01005078.1_pt1 | contig 19539 bp, 18 predicted proteins | sample 5358111 | NCBI WGS metagenome assembly VFSW01 (sample SAMN11554181, study PRJNA540505) | mine drainage metagenome | isolation source: sediment from site ElyBrook_90M | place: USA: Ely Copper Mine, Vershire, VT | collected 2017 | reverse complement strand
GGGCTTTTTTTTTGAAGTTGTTTTTTTTAAATTATATAATAAAATATATTTATTGATCAGTTCCGGCTCTTAATTATATTTGTGAATTAATACAAATTCAATGGTTATCACAGGTCTGGAAACCGTACTGGATCGTTTACCTGATGCTCTTAAGGGAAAAAGGATTGGCATTTTATGCCATTCATCCAGCATAACAAGAAACTTTGATCATATCACCGGGATCTTTTTTAACCGGTCTGATTGCAGGCTGAGTGCCATATTCGGGCCCCAGCACGGCCTTCACGGTCAGACCCAGGATAATATGATCGAATGGCAAAGCGAAAGACATCCTGTATATAATATACCGGTTTTCAGCCTTTACGGTGAACACCGCAAACCAACGCCTGATATGCTTGCAGAGATAGATCTGCTTTTAATTGATTTGCAGGATGTCGGAACACGGATCTATACATATATATGGACTGTAAAGCTTTGCATTGAAGCCTGTGCCGAAGCCGGCATCCCTGTATGGCTGCTTGACAGACCCAATCCGATAAGCTCTCTTTCGTGTGACGGACCGGTACTCAGGGAGGAATATTTTTCCTTTGTAGGAGGTGCCTCAATACCATTATGCCACAGAATGACTATCGGCGAAATGGCATCATGGATAAAAGAAAAGTATTATCCGCGATGTGACCTGACAATAGTAAGGATGAAAAACTGGAGAAGATCCCTAAGGTTTTCCGAAACGGATCTCCCGTGGGTTCTCCCATCGCCAAATATGCCATCGGTAAATACGGCTGTTGTATATCCCGGAACCGTGCTTATCGAGGCGCTTAATCTCTCTGAAGGCAGGGGAACAACTTTACCCTTTGAACTCTTCGGCGCCCCCTTCATCAATGCTGAAAAGCTTAAAAAGAATCTCGACATGCGCGATCATGCGGGTTGTGCATTCCGCGTTCATAATTTTATACCGACGTTTCATAAATTCGCCGGCCAGCTTTGCAACGGATTGCAGATCCATGTCACGGATGAGAAAGTTTTTAAACCCACAGGAACTGCGCTCGAAATATTTGATGCAATAATTGAAACCTCCGGCGCCGGCTCTCTGATATTCAATCCGCCCCCTTATGAGTATGAAAATAAGCTTATGCCTTTTGACATACTATCGGGAGATTCCGGCATGAGGGAATTGCTTATTAACAGGGGAAATTTAGAAATTGAAAAAGAGAGATGGCTCCATGAAATTGAACAGTTCAAACGGGAATTCGTCAATGTCGCCCTCTATCCCGAATAAGCCATGCAGCTCACGGGCAGCGTATCACTTCTTCCTGTCAAGATTTGAAATTAACTTATCCAGGAGGCTCTGGGAAAGTATGGGTTTGATCAGGTAGTCATCAAAACCTGAATTCATGATTTTTTCCTTCTCCCCTACAAGTCCATAGGCTGTCTGAGCGATAATTATCACATCTCCCATGAATTCCCTTATTTTTTCGGCGGTCTTGTAGCCGTCCATGACCGGCAGCTGAATATCGAGAAGAATAATATCGATATCATGGTTGCGACTTGCAACGTCGACTGCCTCCTGCCCGTCACCCGCATTAAGGATAGTCACCTCTGTCTTTTCAAGTATCTTATTAAGATATAATCTGCTTGCAAGATCATCTTCCACGATAAGAATTTTCTTCCCTTTGAGAGATACATTTGTCATACATACCGAATTTATTCGAAAAGTCCTATATCCCTCAACAGGAGTAAAATAGCCGAGTGGGATACAACTACATATTTTTCATTATTGAATTCGATCTCAATTGCGCTGTTCTGCAAATAAACAGCCTGATCTCCCTCCTTTGCCTGCAGGGGAACATATTTAGGTTCATCCGAACTGTTTTTCCAGGGTTCATCGTTATCATTTACAGATGGAATGGGATATCCGGGTCCTGCTTTGACGACGTAGCCTATCTGCACCTTTTCATTCTCATTTACCCCCGGAGGAAGCAGTAATCCACTCCTGGTCTTTGACTGTGGTATCTTTGGTTTAATAAGGATCCTGTCGCCGATAACTATCAGTTTGCTTAAATCCTTCTCATCTAACAAAACGCTCATTATATTTGGTAATTATAAACAAAAGTATCATTTTTTGCCTTATTAAATAACCGGTGATGGAGAATTAATTAATATTGTACCCGGATGCCAAAGATAACAGGGTGAATAATAAAATGGAATCTGATAATTATAAGACCATCAAATCATCTTCCCAGGGCACGTATAAGGAAAAAGGCAGCCGTTTTATAGCTCTTGCATCACCTGTTACCGACCCTGATGAGGCAAGGGTGATAATTGAAAACATACGCAAAGAATACCACGATGCCAGACATCATTGCTATGCCTATATGATCGGCATAGAAAGATCGCTCTGGAGGGTCAATGATGACGGGGAGCCATCGGGTACCGCAGGACGTCCTATCCTCGGACAGATTAATTCCAGGGGACTTACGAATATTCTTGTAGTTGTAAGCCGCTATTTCGGCGGAACGCTTTTAGGTGTAAGCGGCCTGATAAATGCATACAGGACTGCAGCCTCAGAGGCAATAAATAATGCCGGAGTAGTCGAACGTACGCTTCACGATTATTATGAGATTAAATTTCCATACATATCAATGAATGATGTTATGAAAATCCTTAAGGAGGAAAATGCCATTCAGTCGGGTCAGTCAAGTGACCTGGAATGTTCTGTTCTGGTTAACTTCAGGGTAATGTCGAAGGAGAGAATCCTTAACCGGCTTTCCCGCATTGATGGATTGAAATACAGCCATCTGGGTACAAAATAAGAATAAATGTGAGGATAAAGTTTTAATTTAATTATCAACAGTTGTCAATGTGCGAAAATTCTTGAGTAAATTTGATAAGCGCGTCAAACTGATTAAGATAAAGTGCAAGAGTAATGAAAAACAGAAGCCTGGTATCGATAGATGATTTTTCTACAGATGAGATCCTGAAGGTTCTTGATCTGACTGAAGAATTTGAAAAACAGCCCACTAGTAAATTACTGGAGGGGAAAGTCATTGCAACTCTGTTTTTTGAACCTTCAACCCGTACCAGATTAAGTTTTGAAAGTGCGATAAGCCGGCTTGGCGGGAAAATTATCGGTTTTTCGGATTCTTCAAGTTCAAGTGTTTCAAAAGGTGAAACATTAAATGACACTATCAGGACAGTAACGAATTATTGCGATCTTATTGTAATGAGGCATCCCAGCGAAGGAAGCGCCAGGTTTGCCAGTGAGATCGCAACAGTACCTGTAATTAATGCAGGTGACGGGGCAAATCAGCACCCGTCGCAGACGCTTCTTGATCTGTATTCTATCCGCAAAACCCAGGGCCGGCTGAATGATCTGAATATATTCCTGGTCGGCGATTTAAAGTATGGCAGGACGGTTCATTCCCTTATGATGGCCATGTCGAGATGGAATGCAACCTTCAATTTCATCTCTCCCGATGAGCTCAGGATGCCGGATGAGTTTAAGCTGTACCTTGATAATCTGGGCCTAAAATATTATGAACATTATGATTTCACGGATATCATCTCAAAAGCTGACATTATCTACATGACCAGGGTGCAGAAAGAGAGGTTTTCAGATCCCATAGAATATGAAAAGGTGAAAAATGTCTATGTTCTCAGAAACTCAATGCTTAAAAATACCAAATCCAATATGCGCATTCTTCACCCTCTTCCGAGAGTGAATGAAATACACCCTGATGTAGACAATAATGCAAAGGCTTATTATTTTGATCAGGCTCTGAACGGAGTCTATACGCGCCAGGCTATATTATGTTCACTTTTGGGAATCAAATAAGGAAATGAGAGTTATGAAGGAAACAAAACAGATGAGCGTAAGCGCCATTCAGAACGGAACAGTTATTGACCATGTGCCTGCCAGTAATCTATTTAAAGTAATACAGATCCTGGGCCTCGATAAAATTGATAACCAGATAACATTCGGCACCAACCTTGAGAGCAAAAAGCTTGGAAGAAAAGCAATTATCAAGATCTCAGGAATGTTCTTTCAGGATGAGGATATCAACAGGATAGCTCTTGTGGCTCCGGAGGCCAAACTGAATATTATAAGAGATTATGAGGTGGTGGAAAAGAAAGTGGTAGAGGTACCAGATACAATAGTTGGAATAGCTAAATGCATGAATCCTAAGTGTATAACTAATTTTGAAGCTGTTACAACCCGCTTCCGTGTAGTGTCAAAGAAGAATGTGTCCCTGAAGTGTTATTACTGCGAAAAAATAACCAACCAGGAGAATATGCAGATTATTTAAACTCTTTTCAGCGCAGCCTGTCATATGACTTAATCAGCCGGTCATCCCTTATAATACCGCCTCTGGCTAAAAGGGACAATATCAGGATAATTAAAGGTATAGCTATTTTGTAACCGGGAATAATTGTCGTGTTATACCTTGTCGTCATCAGAAAGATGCCTGCAGACAGGATAATTATCAATGCGGACGAAAAGACAATAATCACATGGGCAAGAATCCTCTGGATCCTGCGCCTCCTGAAGATCAGCAGTGTAATAAGAGAGATTAAAGGAATAGGAACAAGTATAAATGGTAAAAGCCGTATTATTCCAATCTGTGCAAAGACCTGTCCGGCGGAATCCACTATTTTTCCCGCATAAAGCAGGTTTATAACATCTCCGGTGGCAGTTGAGAAACTGAGAACCGCTCCATTAAATAAGAGCAGGGAGAGCAGGAATATAGCTGCAAGATATAAGGACTGGATGCGCTGGATCATATTTTATGATTTTAATATGCACCGTAAAAATAAGCAAAAGTGAACTACCTGTGATATCCCGACCCGGAAAGTCCCGCATATTTAAGGTTAACGGGGAAATTACTCCTGTAATTTTAACATATTTTAATGATAATGATTGCTCTCAGGAGCTGTAAATAAGCTATTTTTGTACTTTTCAATTACTGACCTTCATCAGTTGAAATGATACTTGAATTGAAGCTGGAAGAAATAACATTCAGTGCTGAAAAGCAAATGTATTTAAACATTAGAATCCGTTTATGAATAAAAGATTAAAACTGGTATCCACCATTCTTATAATCATTATAGCCACAGTTATTGTAGCCTATCCGAAATTAAAACCGCTCCTGAAATCCGGATTCAAAAGCAAAAAAGGAGGAATTGGAATTCTGCCGGCTGACCGCAGGATCCTTAATGTAAGCGGATACTTCATAAAACCCGAACCGTTGAGCGAATTTGTCAAATCAACCGGTACATTAAGGCCTGATGAAGAGGTCGATCTCTCATTTGAGACATCAGGTAAAATTGTCAGCATTAAATTCACCGAGGGCACGCGGGTAAAAAAAGGTGATCTTCTTGCAAAGATTAATGACAGGCCGCTGCAGGCTCAGCTTCAGAAGCTCCTGGCAGAAAAAAAGCTGACGGAGGGCAAGGAATTCAGGCAGCGCAGCCTGCTCGACAAGGATGCTATAAGTCAGGAAAGCTATGACCAGATAGTCACTGAACTCCAGACTATTGAAGCCGATATTAATCTGATTGAAGCCCGGATATCCGAAACTGAGCTCAGGGCACCCTTTGACGGAATAATCGGATTACGTTATCTGAGTGAAGGATCTTATGCAACATCCTCTACGGTTATCGCACGACTGATCAAGATGAGTCCTATTAAAATTGAGTTTTCAATACCGGAAAAATACGCACAGGAAATTCAAATCGGGTATCCGGTTACATTTATGGTGGATGGCAGGAATAAGAACTTTGAAGCAAAAGTTTATGCCGTCGATCCTAAAATTGATATAGAAACAAGAACCATAGTTTTAAGGGCATTGTACCCCAATGCAAATGAGGAACTTAAATCGGGACGCTATGCCGCAATTACGCTCCGGATGTCGCAGATTGATAATGCGATAGCTATACCGACTGAAGCATTGATACCTGAGATGGAAGGTGAAAAAGTATTTATTTACAAATCAGGGAAAGCATCCACTGTTCCTGTAAATACAGGCTTGCGAACTGAATCCAAGATACAGATAACCAAAGGACTCAATTATGGTGACACACTTCTGGTGACCGGAATCCTGCAGCTAAGGCAAAACCTTCCTGTGGTTCTTGATACACTATTGAATAAGAATTAAGTCTGAAGAAATCAAACTATGAGTCTTTCATCAGTAAGCATCAGCCGGCCCGTACTGGCTACAGTTTTTGCAATAGTAATTTTATTATTCGGGGTTGTCGGGGTGACATTTCTTGGGATCCGTGAGTTTCCAAGCGTTGATCCTCCCATCATTTCAGTTGATACCGATTATCCGGGTGCCAACTCTGATGTTATTGAAACACAAATCACAGAACCACTTGAGCAATCAATAAACGGTATCCCGGGGATCCGTTCTCTTACAAGTATCAGCCATCAGGGCGGGAGCCATATCACTGTTGAGTTTGAGCTTACAGTTGATATGGAGACTGCAGCAAATGATGTCCGTGACAAGGTGTCACAGGCAGTAAGGATGCTGCCACGCGACTGTGATCCTCCTACAGTGGCAAAAGCTGATGCTGATGCCAACCCGATAATGTTCCTTACCGTAGAGAGTCAGAAAAGATCATTGCTGGAATTATCCGAAATTGCCGAACTTACTATAAAGGAACAGCTCCAGACGATATCAGGCGTCAGTGCAGTAGGAATATGGGGCCAGAAAAGATATGCAATGCGTCTCTGGCTCGATCCCGTCAAACTTGCAGGCTACAGACTGACTCCAATGGATGTGAGAAATGCAATCCTCAGGGAAAATGTGGAATTGCCATCAGGGTCCATTGAAGGGAATAATACTGAACTTACCATCAGAACCCTTGGTCTGATGACTACTCCCAAGGAGTTTAATGACCTTATTATCAAACAATCAGGAGATCAGATAGTCCGCTTTAAAGATATAGGAAGAGCCGAACTGGGACCTGAGGATATCCGGGGCATTTTAAAGAGAGATGGTGTGCCAATGGTTGGTACTGCCCTAATACCGCAACCCGGATCCAACCAGATCGATATCGTCGATGAGGTTTACCGTCGCCTTGAATATATAAAAAAGGATTTACCGGAGGATGTAAAGATAAAGGTAGGATTTGATAATACCCAGTACATACGCTCATCAATAAAAGAGGTAAAAGACACCATCTACATCGCATTTTTTCTGGTGGTTGTAATAATTTATTTCTTCCTCAGAAGCTGGAGGGCAACACTCATTCCGATCCTGGTAATTCCGGTCTCACTGATAGGTGCATTTTTCATAATGTATCTGGCGAATTATTCCATAAATGTTCTGACCTTACTCGCCATTGTGCTGGCAATCGGTATCGTGGTTGACGATGCTATTGTTGTCATGGAGAACATTTATGTAAAAGTGGAGCAGGGAATGAATCCTGTTGAAGCCGGACTGGCAGGATCGAAAGAGATTTACTTTGCGATCATTGCCACAACAATTACACTTATATCCGTATTCTTTCCGATAGTATTTTTGCAGGGAATAACAGGAAGACTTTTCCGCGAGTTCAGCATCGTAATGGCTGGCGCTGTGGGGATATCTGCTTTTCTTGCACTATCGCTTACCCCGATGGTCTCAACAAAATTACTGAGAAAGGAGAGCACACACAGCTGGTTTTTCCGCAAGACAGAGACCTTCTTTCAGAGACTCAATGATGGATACAAAAGGTCGCTTGAAAAATTTCTCAGAAAAAGGTGGATCGCAATTATCATTGTCATTTCTTCATTCGCTCTGATAATCGTTCTGTGGAAGGTCATTCCTGCTGAAATGGCCCCTCTCGAGGACAGGTCTCAGATTTCAATCAACTCATCAGGTGTTGAAGGAGCTACCTATGAATTTATGTATGATTATGTATCCGATATTACCAAAACAGCAGAAGAACTTGTTCCTGAACGTGAAAGTGATATAATGTTTGTAAGGGGAAGCGGAGGCAGCGTAAGGTTAACACTTATAAGCCCAAAGGAGAGAAAACGGAGTCAACAGGAAATTGCTGATAACCTTTCTGATATTGTAAGAGAAAAAACCAAGGCGAGAGCGTTTGTGATGCAGCAGTCGACTTTTGGAGGAAGAAGAGCAGGAATGCCGATTCAGTATGTTCTGCAGGCTACATCAATACAGAAACTAAAAGATATTTTACCAAAGTTTATGGCCAGGGTTATGGATGATCCGACATTTATAATGGCAGACGTTAACCTTAAGTTTACCAAACCTGAGTTGAGGATCCATATTAACAGGGAAAAAGCTACTTCCCTTGGCGTCTCAACTCAAAATATTGGTCAGACTCTTCAGCTCGCCCTCAGCGGACAGCGATTCGGGTATTTTTTCATGAACGGTAAGCAATACCAGATATTTGGTGAGCTTGCCCGTAGTGACCGTAACAAGCCACTTGACCTGAAATCACTTTATGTGAGAAATAATTCGGGAGACATGATCCAGTTCGATAACCTTGTTACACTGTCTGAAGAGACCGCTCCTCCACAGCTCTATCGTTATAACAGATTTGTTGCTGCAACAGTCACTGCCGGCCTTGCCAAAGGAAAAACAATAAGCGAGGGCCTTGAAGAGATGGATAAAATTTCCGCAAGTGTTCTCGACGATACCTTCAGGACAGCACTTGCAGGTGATTCCAAGGATTTCAAGGAAAGTTCATCCAGCCTCATGTTTGCCTTTATGCTGGCATTGATTCTTATATTCCTCGTCCTTTCAGCCCAGTTCGAAAGCTTCAAGGATCCTCTTATTGTAATGATGACTGTTCCTCTTGCGCTTACCGGGGCTCTTCTTTTCATGTGGTATTTTAATATTACAATGAATATATTCAGTCAGATAGGCATTATAATGCTCATCGGGCTGGTATCAAAGAATGGAATTCTCATTGTTGAGTTTGCCAATCAGAGAAAACATGCCGGTCTCTCAAAGCTTGACGCAATCAAATATGCAGCAGCATCACGCCTTAGGCCAATCCTCATGACAAGTATGGCTACGATTTTAGGTATCGCACCTCTGGCCCTGGGATTCGGAGAAGGCGCCAAGAGCCGTATTGCTATGGGAACTGCCGTTATAGGAGGATTACTTTTTTCAACCTTACTTACATTATATGTTGTACCAGCCATTTACTCATACATCTCAAGTGAAACAAAAAAAGCAGTCAATGAAACTCAGAATAATATACCTCTCTCTTAGTTTGTTACCTTTTTCGTTTCTTTCAGATGCTTATGGACAGGAGATATTTGGGTTAAAGGATTGTATCAGGACAGGTCTTGAGAAGAACTATTCAATTCTTGTAGCCAGAAACACCGAAAACATTGCATCAAATAATTACACAATAGGAAATGCAGGGTATCTTCCTACCCTTGATATAACGGGAAATTATAACGGTTCACTCAACAGCACCACATCGAGCCTTACCACAGGCGGTCAGACAAACGATAACGATTCCTACAGTACCACTTCAACTGCAGCAGCAACTCTCGGATGGACAATCTTCAGTGGTTTCAGCGTGCAGACAACATACAGGAAGCTGAATGAGTTAAAGCAGCTTGGCACACTTAACACCCAGTTATCAATAGAATCCCTGCTTGGGGACATAATATCGGGCTATTACAACTACATACAGCAGGTGAGGTTGTTCAGTAATCTGGAGTATGCAGTAACACTTTCGAAGGAAAGACTCAGGATTGATGAAGACAGATATCTGCTGGGGTCAAATTCGAAATTACAGGTATTGCAATCAAGAGTGTATCTGAACGCCGACAGTTCAAACCTCTCCAAACAGGGGGAAGTAGTAAGGGCAGCCCAGATCAGAATGAATGAACTAATGGCAATAGAGAATCTTGGTTCACAATTTGTTTCTGAGGATACATCAATTAATGTAATTCCGGATCTTCTCTATGAAAAGCTTCTAAATGAAACTCTTGCAGGAAATACAAGCCTTAATATAGCAGCAAAAAACAAAAAAATTTCCGAATATGATTATAAGTTAATCGTATCAAAGTCCTATCCCTACCTTAATTTTAACACCGGATATAGTTTTAACCAGTATAACTATTCAACCGGGACATATAACAAACAGAATACCAACGGAATGTTTTATGGACTGACACTCGGCTTAAATATTTTCGACGGCTGGAATAAAAGGAGAAATATCGCTAATTCCTCAATTGATGTTAAAAACTCTGAATTGAATTATCTTGATGTGGAACAGGGAATCAAGGCGAATCTTATTACATTATACAATGTTTACAGTAATAACCTCAGACTGATCAGGCTTGAGGAACAAAATCTTCAGACTGCAACAGAGAATCTTTACATAGCCCTCGAGAGGTACAAATTGGGAAGCCTCTCCGGAATAGACCTCAGGGAGGTGCAGAAAAGCCTTCTGGATGCAAGGGACAGGCTTTTATCAATACAATTCCAGACCAAGCTGGCAGAAATTTCCCTTAAGCTGATCTCAGGAAAAATAATGGATTATTATAATTAGCCGATCATGCCAAAGAAGACTGAACTGATAACCAACAAAGACGGGAGCATTTTTCATCTCAATCTTCATCCCGGTGATATTGCGGAAAAGATCATCATTGTCGGGGACCCGGGACGGGTAGATATGCTTGCCGGCCTGTTAAAGGAGGTCAGAGTAAGGAAGGAAAACCGTGAATTTCACACAGTAACCGGCACTTTCGATGAAGGTGAAATAACAATCATCTCTTCCGGAATCGGGACAGATAATATTGATATTCTCATAAATGAGCTCGATGCACTGGTGAACATTGATCTGACTACCGGAATAGCCAGGGATGAGCTTGTTTCATTGTCATTTATCAGACTTGGCACTTCAGGTGGATTAAGAGAGGATATACCCGCCGGCAGTACGGTTGTAGCTGAAACAGCAGTAGGATTTGACGGATTGCTGCATTTTTACGAGGGCTATGACTGGATATTGGATACAGCCTTATCAGATAATCTGGCAGAATATCTCGAATGGCCTGATACTTTAGCATATCCGTATGCTGTTAAGGCAAATAAGGAACTCCTTGAATTATTCCACGACTCAAATTATATTTATGGTATAACTATTTCAGCACCAGGCTTCTATGCACCACAGGGAAGAAGACTTAGGCTTGAGTCATTTGACAGTGAGGTAAATGCCAGGCTTTCAGAATTTACCTTCAGGGGGCGTGCTGTCTGCAATTATGAGATGGAGAGTTCGGCATTATATGGACTCTCTGCATTGTTAGGACATAAAGCTCTTTCTATCTGCCTTGTAATAGGCAACAGGGTCTCCGGCGAATTCATTGAGGATTACAAGCCTCTTATGGAAGATCTTGGGAAAAAAATCCTGACGATTATCTAGATCCGGGACAATCAATCAACCCATAGCTTTATAAAGAGCATACCAGGGATTATCCGGGGGTCTCTCCTATTCAGTATACTTATTATAAACCATTGTTATACCCTCTCTGAGGCCCGTTTTTTCTTTCCACCCCAGTTTATTGATCTTTGAAACATCAAGAAGCTTTCTGTAAGTGCCGTCAGGCTTTGAACTGTCCCACTTCAGTTCACCCTTAAATCCAACGACATCCCTGATAAGGCCTGCAAGCTCATTTATTCTGAGATCCTGGCCGGTCCCGATATTTATATGAGTGTTGATAACCGGAGCACCGTTGGTAGTAAGGCTCTTAAAGTCAACATGCTGCATTAAGTACACACAGGCAGCCGCCAGGTCGTCTACATATAAGAATTCACGAAAAGGATTTCCTGTGCCCCAGAGAGCTATTTCGACCGACCTTTGTTTTTCAGTGGCACCGGCTTCATTTCCGGAGTAACCAACGCCAAATTTTTTCAGCTTCGCAACTATTTCTGCTTCACCGGAAGAATCATTAACCCCTTCCACCGGATGTTTTTTAAGATCTTTCCGAAGAGCCTGCCAGTCATTATTTTCCAGACATCTGGCGAGGTGCATCTTCCTGATCAGGGCCGGGAGGACATGGGATGTTTCAAGATTATAGTTATCGTTGGGTCCATAAAGATTGGTCGGCATAACCGAAATGAAATTTGTGCCATACTGAATATTATAGGATTCGCACATTTTAATACCGGCTATCTTGGCAACGGCATAAGGCTCATTTGTATATTCAAGTTCTCCCGTGAGGAGGTATTCTTCCTTTATTGGTTGCGGGCATGCCCTTGGGTAAATGCATGAGCTTCCCAGAAATAATAATTTCCTGACGCCGCTGAGATAGCTATTATGAATTATATTATTCTGTATCATCAGGTTCTCATAAAGGAACTGGGCCCTGTACCTGTTATTAGACATTATGCCTCCCACCTTGGCTGCAGCCAGAAAAACATATTCAGGTTTTTCTTTCTCAAAAAAGTCTGCTACCAATTTCTGATCCGTCAGATCAACAGGAGGAAACTGGCTAAAAACCAGGTTCCCATACCCGCTTTCTATAAGATTTCTTGCTATTGCACTTCCGACCATACCGGTATGGCCTGCAATATATATTTTAGCTGATTTCTCCATTACATGCCTGTTATTCAGAACGTTTCTTAGCTTTTTCAAAATCGGAAGCAACCATTAATTTCACAAGTTCCCTGAAGGTAGTCTTTGGCTGCCATCCCAGCACTTCTTTTGCCTTTGACGGATTTCCAACAAGCAGATCAACTTCGGTCGGACGGAAATAACGCGGATCAATAGCTACCACCTCCCTGCCCGATGATTTCAGTATGCCTTTTTCCTCTATCCCGTTGCCCTCCCAAATAATATCCTCTCCTAAATTCCTGAATGTTTCTTCCACAAATTCCCTGATAGAATGTGTTTCATTTGTGGCAAGCACAAAGTCGCCGGGTTTGTCAGCCTGCAGGATCCGCCACATGCCTTCCACGTACTCCGGGGCATAACCCCAGTCACGTTTGGAGTCAAGATTACCAAGATAGAGTTTATCAAGCTGTCCGAGGATAATTTTTGACGCAGCAACTGTGATCTTTCTTGTGACAAAAGTTTTGCCTCTTCTCTCACTCTCGTGATTAAAAAGTATGCCATTGCTGGCAAAGACGTTATAAGCTTCCCTGTAATTGACCACAACCCAGAAAGCATAGAGCTTTGCTGCAGCATATGGACTTCTGGGATAGAATGGTGTACGTTCGGTCTGAGGTATTTCCTGAACCTTTCCATAAAGCTCTGAGGTTGAAGCCTGGTAAAATCGGGTCTTTACCCCGGTCTCCTTTATTGCATCAAGAAAACGCAATGTTCCTATTCCATCCACTTCTGCCGTGTATTCGGGAACTTCAAATGATACCTGAACATGTGACTGGGCACCAAGATTATAGATTTCAGACGGCTGGATCTTCTCCACGAGCCTGTTCAGGTTACTTGAATCAGTCAGGTCGCCGTAATGAAGAAAAAACCTGTTATTCAGAAATTCAGGGTTGTTATAAATATGATCTATCCTGAAAGTATTGAAGGAGCTTGACCTCCGGATGATCCCGTGAACATCATATCCCTTGTCAAGTAACAATTCCGTAAGGTATGAACCATCCTGACCTGTGATGCCTGATATCAGCGCTGTTTTTTTCATCATAATATAATTTTGATTTTAAGAGGTATGCCGCCTGCCTGCCAACTGCCTGACAGGGAACCACACATAGTTGCAGATTATTTATTCGTGTTTGTGATAGTGGTCAATCATGCGGGTTTCATAATCCGTTTTTGTTTTTCTATATCCAGTAGTCTTTAATTCTGATCCTGATACGAATTGCATTTGGTATCTCCTTTTCACTGACAAGAATAAGGTATCCTCCCCCCCCGGCTCCTGACAGTTTCCATGCCAGCGCTGTATCCCTGTAATGATCAATTACACTACCGATCTTGTCGTTCATCATCCTTGGAAACATCTTTACCTGAGCATTAAATGAATCAGAGAATCCTTCAGAAAACATTCGTATATCTTTTCCCTTCAGCCCTTCCCAGGCTTTCACTGCGCCGGCGTTAAGACGCTCTACATTCGCGGCCGTGATATTAGTATCAGCAAGAACTACAAAGCCCGAGGGACGAGGCCAAAGGGTGATCATATAGAGCCGTTCCTCAAGCCATTTCAATACAGATGTATCTGATATTGTCTCGAATTCGGAAGGCCAGTATTTCTCCTTTTCATAATAGAACCTGTTGACACCCGGTATGGTTATCCCGATTGAATCCTGGGAACCGCTGACATCTTTTGTCCCCGGATCATTATCATATCTGAAGAGGATCTTTGCAAGCTTTTCGGGGTTTTCCATCGGCAGATGGTCATTCCACAGTTCTATTGCCTTCTTTCTTGTGGATGTAGCCATACCCGACCTTTCATTGAACTCAATGGTAGGTTCAATGGAAGCAGTTATTGCCCATCCGGGATGATACTTTGAAACATACGGCTGATCAATCCATGTTCCTGCCAGATCGATACGATACGGAATAGGTGTTGCCTTGCGCAGGGAAGTTGTTGATCTTACCGGAAGATTTGCATGAGGGACTCTTCTTAATACTTTATATTCAATACCCAGTTCCCTGCATATTTTTTCCTTCTCGGGAGTGTGTCCATCCTCATTTACCACAAAAAAATCAGGATTGAGTTCCCTCATATCATTGAGAAAATCGAGAATTCCGCTGCCTTTGTTGATTTTTACTCTGTGAACGCATGATAATGCTTCGAGCATATATAACCTCTCCTCTTCAGAATTGACCGTCATCCTGCCTTTCAGGTCAGATACGGTCCTGTCAGACCCAAGTCCGACATAGAGATCTCCAAACTGCGAAGCTTCCTGCAAAAATGCGATATGACCGGAATGGAGAATGTCAAAACATCCGCTGACAAAAACCTTTTTTCCGTCTTTAACTGTCATAATTTTTTAATTTTTGATATTCCTGCTATAAAGTATTTTGATCGTCAGTCCCGGACTGTTATCGTTTTTCTGACGGGGATTACCGGTAATTGTTCATTAAACTGAAAATAATCAGGTTTGAGACGGGTTATAAATTATTCCAGAACCATTTTACTGACTCCTCAAGGCCCTGAACTACATTGAGGACAGGGGAATATCCCAGCAGCCTTTTTGCTTTTTCAATTGAGGCCAGTGAATGTTCAATATCCCCTGCTCTTGCGGGTCCGTAAGCCGGCTCGATGCTCAGAATCTGACTATCGTACTTTCCGGCAAATTCACGCAGGTAGGAGAAAAGCTGATTTAAGGTGGTTCTTTCCCCATGGGCAACATTATAGACCTGGTTTATAGCCTCCCTGTTGACGGTCAGTGCGGCAAGGTGATTGGCCTGTACCACATTATCAACATAGGTAAAATCGCGGGATACAGATCCATCACCATTGATGAGCGGAGTTTCATGATTCATCATCATCTTCAGAAATTTCGGAATAACCGCCGCATAAGCTCCGTCAGGGTCCTGCCGTCTTCCGAAGACATTGAAATAGCGGAGACCTATAACATCAATACCGTAACTCCCGGCAAAATTGGCAGCAAAAAGTTCATCTACATATTTAGTAATGGCATAAGGTGACAATGGAGAACCTATCTTGTCTTCCACCTTTGGCAGACCGGGGTGGTCACCATAGGTTGAAGAGCTGGCAGCATATATGAATCTCTTTATTTTTTCCTCTTTGGCAGCGAAAAGAATCTTTACAAATCCGCCTATATTTACATCTGTTGTTGTTGCAGGATCTTTAATTGATCGCGGTACGGAGCCTAAAGCCGCTTCATGAAATATAATTTCAGCATCTTTTACCGCTTTTTTACAGTCACCGGAATCCCTGATATCTCCTTCAATAAGCCTGAAGGCGGGATTAGATTCAAATGCTTTCAGGTTTTCTCTTTTACCTGTTGAAAAGTTATCAAGGCATGTGACATAATTTCCCCCGTTCAGAAGAGATTCTATCAGATTTGATCCAATAAAACCTGCACCTCCTGTTACAAGCACTCTGCTGTTTCTGAGAATTTTTTCCATTATGAACTGTTATTAAAATACAATTATGCAAATTAGTGAATTTACCGGTCTGTCCGCCCTCATTTTTCGAACATCATAAGTATCTCATTCAGTATAAATTCGGCAGTTTTACCATTTCCATAAAAACCGGGGTATTCCAGGCTGGCATGGGAATCCATCAATCGTAAGAACTCCTCACTTAAATGTGTCGGATTGCCGTCAACAAGAACTGAAGTCCCGTTATGGACAAGCTCGATCCATTCCGTTTCCTTCCGCAGAATAATGCAGGGTTTCTTAAAAAAATGGGACTCCTTTTGAACGCCTCCCGAATCAGTTACTATCATCCTGCAGTTTTTCTCAAGGAGGATCATTTCAAGGTAAGAGACCGGAGGAAATATTTTAACAAAGGGGCACACAAGCAGCTCATTAAAAAGACTATTCAGTTTTGTCTTCAGGGAGATCACGGTCCTGGGATGCAAAGGCATCACCATGGTAATTGCTTTCTCTTCGGCAAGTTTCTTAAGAGTAACGATTATCTGTTTAAGCCTTTCCACGTCATCTGTATTAGTATCCCTGTGGATTGTTACAAGAATATAGTTTTCACGTTCGAGTGAGACCTGTGCCAGGAATTCAGATTTTTTCTTTTCCGCCAGACCGGCAAAAAAGAGCATATTGTCGTACATTATATCTCCGGTGAGGTAGATTTTTGGATTGTCTATGTGATATGGAGGGCTGTTCTCCGGCCGGAATCCTTCGTTCATAAGGTTCTTGAAGGCTGCATTTGTAGGGGCAAACAGCAGTGTGGAAGAGTGGTCGCTCATAATACGGTTGAGTTCTTCCGGCATTGTTTTGTTGAATGAGCGCAGCCCGGCTTCTATATGGATCACCGGGAAGTGCAGTTTAGCAGCAGCCAGAGCACCTGCCAGGGTGGAATTTGTATCACCGTAAAGTACAATGCAATCAGGTTTCTCCACAAGTAATACCTCTTCGATGCCCGTTATCATTAATGCTGTCTGCCGTCCGTGTCCGGCAGAACCAACGCCAAGGTTATAATCAGGTTTATGAATCTCCAGCTCGTCAAAGAATACTTCAGACAGCTCTTTATCATAATGCTGGCCTGTATGTACAAGTATCTCACTTATATTTTCCCTGTAATATGTGCGGATTGCTCTGCTGATTGCTGAGGCTTTAATTATCTGAGGCCTTGCACCTACAAGATTCAGAAGTCTGATCACTGCCATTTAGATCGGGAATTTTGTCAGGACTAAAGATAACAAATTATCACATTTTAAAAGCAAAAAAAAAGGCACCTGTTTCTTCAGATGCCCTTTATAATTATGAAAGCTTATTTTGCGTAATTGACAGCTCTTGTTTCCCTGATCACCGTAATTTTTATTTGTCCCGGATAGGTCATTTCGTTCTGAATTTTCCTCGCAATTTCAAAGGAGAGCCCTTCAGCTTCCTTATCTGTCACCTTTTCAGCCCCGACAATTACCCGGAGCTCCCTTCCTGCCTGGATGGCGTATGTTTTCATCACGCCGGGGTACTGCAAAGCCAGTGATTCCAGCTCTTTCAGCCGCTTGATATATGATTCGACAACCTCGCGTCTTGCTCCCGGACGTGCTCCGGAAATAGCATCACAAACCTGAACTATCGGCGCAATAAGGGTGGTCATTTCAGTTTCATCATGATGGGAACCGATGGCATTGCATATCTCAGGTTTCTCCTTATATTTTTCAGCCATTTTCATCCCCAGTATGGCATGTGGTAATTCCGGTTCATCATCAGGAACCTTGCCGATATCGTGCAGCAGTCCGGCCCTCTTGGCAAGCTTTGGATTAAGTCCGAGCTCGGCTGCCATGATGGAGCAGAGGTTGGCAACCTCACGGGAGTGCATAAGAAGGTTTTGTCCATATGAAGATCTGTACTTCATCTTCCCGATAAGGCGTATAAGTTCAGGGTGCAATCCATGGATACCAAGATCGATAGTGGTCCGTTTACCTATTTCAAGTATCTCCTCCTCCACCTGTTTCCGGGTTTTCTCTACCATCTCCTCAATTCTTGCAGGGTGGATCCTTCCATCAGTAACAAGCTGATGCAGAGCAAGCCTGGCAACTTCCCTCCTGACGGGGTCAAATGCTGAAAGGACAATTGCTTCAGGGGTATCGTCTACAATAATTTCCACTCCGGTTGCTGCTTCCAGGGCACGGATATTACGTCCTTCACGACCTATTATCCGTCCTTTCATTTCGTCTGATTCAATATGGAAGACAGTAACCGCATTTTCTATTGCATTTTCGGCTGCCACTCTCTGAATTGTCTGTACCACGATACGCTTGGCTTCTTTGTTTGCCGTCATCTTGGCCTCATCAAGAATTTCATTCACGTATGACATGGCTCCTGTTTTTGCCTCTTCCTTTAAAGATTCAATGAGATGATTCTTTGCCTCTTCGGCGGAAAAACCTGAAATGGCTTCAAGCTGTTCAACCTGTTGCCTGTGCAGCCTTTCCAGCTCTTCCGATTTCTTATCGAGCAGCTCCAGCTGTGAAGTAAGGTTTTCACGAATAGCCTCGGCTTCATTCTTTTTTCTCTGAGTCTCCTCTATTCTCTGGGAAAGCGTCTGTTCTTTCTGTTTGATCCTGTTTTCTGCCTGACTTATCCAGTTGTTTTTTTCATTAATCACCTTTTCATGTTCTGTTTTGAGCTGAAGGAATCTTTCTTTTGCCTGCAGAATTTTTTCTTTCCTTGTCACCTCTGCTTCTGCCTCGGCCTCACTGATGATTTGAAGGCTTTTGTTTTTAAGTGCGAGCTGCCATATAAGGTATGATGCTCCAAATCCCAGTACAAGTGCTGAGATGCAAAAGACTACCAGCAGTCCGTTGCTCAAAGTAACTATAGTAAATATCATCATTTATTGTATTAAGTATATATTATAAAAAACCCGCAAAGTTCCTTCAGCTTTTATAAAACCCCATGTCTGAATGGCTGGAGCTACTAATCCAGCTCGAACTTCCACTGTCCCGACGAATCGGGATCCCGACGAATCGGGATGAGGCCTGTTCTACCTGAACCAAGGTTGCTCCAAAGTTTTAACTGTTGAGTTTCAAAAATGAATGAAGAAACAATGCGGGCAATTCTATTGTCTATTTAAAAGAACGACGTTACTCCTTTAAGTCAAGAACTGAATCAATCTTCTGTATCAGTTCTCTCAGGGCATCCGGGAGATAATCTTTTTCAAGCTTTTCCTCTTCCTCTGTAAGCTTTATCACATACTGCAGGGCAGCCATCGCCAGAAAATCCTGTACATCCTTATCGGTGTACCGCTGCTTGTATTGCAGCACTTTCTCATTTATCATCCTGGCAGCTTTCCTTATCTTCTCCTCGTTTTCCCGTTCAACCTTCAATGGATAATATCTGTCTGCTACATTTACTCTGATAGAAAGTTTATCATCCATTGTTATATTTTATCTGTTTAAAAGAGCAACACATCTGTCAATCTCCCGCACCAATTCCGTTATTTTCCTC
>VFSW01005077.1_pt1 | contig 19540 bp, 15 predicted proteins | sample 5358111 | NCBI WGS metagenome assembly VFSW01 (sample SAMN11554181, study PRJNA540505) | mine drainage metagenome | isolation source: sediment from site ElyBrook_90M | place: USA: Ely Copper Mine, Vershire, VT | collected 2017 | reverse complement strand
TGGCTGCCGGAGGAGTTGTGACCGATCTTGACTTGGCCGTCGGTCTGGGCACAATATGGGCACTTCATCTCAGCAGTGTACCCCATACCCGCCTTAGTTGCCACTCCCGATTCTGGTACCCCCTTGAGGATCGCTCATGCCTGGGCTATAATTATGGAAGTGTGGATTATTTAGAGTGCGCCCTTCTGTGAGGTGATGCCTATGCCTCAACCACGCATTTTTGTCAGTCACAGCCATTACAACAGTGAGTGGTGCCTGTGCTTCGTCGCCACGCTGCAACAGCGCGGCTATGACGTCTGGTATGACGAAAAAGGTATGAGCGCTGGCGCGGCCTGGGTTGAGGTCCTCGAGCGCGAGCTGGTGGCGCGCGAGATCTTTCTCATCGTGCTGACGCCCGAAGCCTGGGATGCCCATTGGGTGCAGGAAGAGTTGCAGCTGGCGCTGGTCAAGCGGCGTCACATCATCCCCGTGCTGCACCAGCCCACGCCCAAGGCGGATGGCTTCATTTTGAGCCGGCAGTGGATCGATGTCATGGGCAAAGATTGCGTCTCGGCGGCGCTCATAGTGAGTGACGCGATCAGTAAGGCACCAGGGAGAAATATCGACATCAATTCTGATACTCCGCCGATCCCGCCTCCACAATCTATCGTGAGACCGTCACAAGGTAAAGGGTCGCTTGCCAAAATACTTCGACCAGTCCTGCGACATCGCCAATGCGCCTGGGTCGAGTCGGATCATTGGTCCTTTGGCAAGACCATTGCTGATATCAGTTTGACCTATGTAGATAAACCGCCTGAGGGCTTCTATGACACTATGATGCCAGAAGATATTCACAATGCTCTCGATCTGTGGCGCAAGGAGAATCCTTCAAGATTTGAGGAGCTTGAAAGTGAGCCGATGGGAGCACAGGTTCGCCTTGAAAGCGCATCCTGGAAACATACCAATGATTGGAAACACGTAATGACGCTTTCGCCCACCAAATATCTCTATTATGTTGCTATTCAATCCCGTTTAGGGGCAACGCGGCTGAAGTCACGCAAGGGCAGGTCATATATGTACTCACTGCGCAAAAAGTATTTTGGTGAGGTCAAACAACATGGTGATCATATTAATCCTATGCAACTTCCCAATAACTTTGCCGTACACTTGTGTGTGGTAAGCAGCGATGGCCATTTGCTCTTGCGGCAAAGACCTAGTCTAAAAGATACAGAGATCTATCCCTTGGCCTGGGAGGCTGGTGTTGGAGAGTTGATGCATGGTCCCGTCGATATTAAGGAAGGCAGCAGTGGATTCCACAAAAAAAAGTTCCCCGCCTTTACCCCGGAGGGATCTCCTGACATGTCTTTATTCCTGAGGAACGCGATCGCCGAAGAAGTGAATTATTACGATGCGCGGTCAGAAGATTTCTTGTTATTTGGCTACGCTGTTGAGTTTGACATGCTTTCACCACGACTCATTGGTGTGTACACATCAGATCTCGACATAAATGCTCTCAAACAATATGCGGAAAACGCCAAAGATAGCCCGCGTACTCTCGATGAAGTTCCTCTCACACTGGAGGGACTCGCTTCAATTTGTACAAAGTACACTGAATGGGGACCAACCTCAAAGCTCGTGATGCTGCTGGCGCTACGCTGTGATTTGAAAGAAAAAGGGTTGACAGATCAGGTCGATGAGTTGGATGAGCTTTTAGGAGATTTTAAGGAATGGCCGCGCTCCGATCCCCTTGCGCAACATGGAAACTTTAAGTGGCCACTTTTCTTTCTCCTGCCTCCGAGGTCGCACGCGCCTTACTGATGGTGATGCGCCGTGGCAGCTTGCGCGGGGCGCAGGAAGTGACCGGACACCAATCGGGGAATGGCTGCATCACGCTGCGGCCCCTGCCGAAGCGTTGACCGCCGTGCTGGCGACGGAGTTGCATCTGTCCACCGTTGAGATCGACGAATTTTGGCCGTTTGTGCGCAAAAAAATGCCCCCGCGATGAGCGGGACGCGGGCGAGCACTGGGGCTGCGTGGTCCAAGACCGGGACAGCCGTGTCATCGCAGCGGCAGCAACCGGGCGTATTGGAGAAGAGCTGGTGGCCCCAGCCATCCAAGAGACCGCGGAGCAAACACAGCAGGCGCCGTTGGCCTGGTGCGGTGATGGCTGGCGCGGCTACCCGGCCCTCCTCACACGCCAGTATCGCCAGCCGGTGCACACCAGGTAGCCTCGCGCAATCGTTCCTGGTGTATCGCGGTGCCAAGGCGCCATCGCTTGACATCGCCCGTTCGGGCGGGTACGCTAGCGGCACGACATCGACTGTGAGGAGCAGCGGCAATATGGAATTGAGTGAGATCGTTCGCAAGCGGCGCATGGTGCGTCATTTCACCGAAGAGCCGGTCGATCTGGCGGTGATCGATCGCATGCTCGATCTGGCGCGGCACGCCCCCAGCGCCGGCTTCACGCAGGGGCAGGCGTTCGTGGTGGTGACGAAGCCTGAGACGAAAGCCGCCATCGCCCGACTGTGCGGCGAAGAATATTATGTCGCGGGGGGATTCGATCCCTTCATCTCAGAGGCGCCCGTGCTGGTCATCGCCTGCACCAGCGAGGCGGCCTATCACCGGCGCTATCAAGAGGTGGATAAGCTGAATGACGACGGCACCGAGATCGTGTGGCCGGTGCCCTATTGGCACATGGATATTGGCTGCGCGGTGATGATATTGCTGCTGGCGGTCGTCGATGAGGGACTGGCGGCGGGGTATGCGGGGGCGCACGATCTCGATGCGCTGCGGGCTGTGCTGGGCATGCCCGCCGAGGTGACGCCGGTAGGCGTCATTCCCATCGGCCATCCGGCGCCCGACAAGCGATCAGGCTCACTCAAGCGCGGACGCAAGCCCGACGCGGAGTACGTGCATCACGAGCAGTGGTGAAAAACCAGGGTGGCGTGCCGTCGCAACGATCACGCCACCCTCTCGTGTTCTGGAGTTACGCCCGGAATTCGCTCTCGCGTTCCATCACCAAGAGCGACTAGACAAAAAACTTGCTGTAATCAGGCTTTTTGGCGTCACGGCGCACCCAGCGGATGACAGTGGTCCTGACGGTGGCAACGCGGTTGTTGCCGACCTGAAAGGCCACCAGTGATCCTACCAACACCCCAAACAGGCCGCCAAACGCGATGCCTTTGAGGAAAAAGCCGTTGCGAAACGCCTTCGTTATCGCGGTCATGCCCATGCCCTCGGTCTCTGAAAAGATGTAGCGTCCGCAAACGGGCTATTCCACGTACAACAGACGTGGGGCTGCGCTCCAAAGACGCTCAAGTTGGTAAAAGTCACGCTCCATCGGGCCAAAGATGTGGCAGATGACATCACTAAAGTCAAGCAAGAGCCACCCCGACTCTGGCTTGCCCTCGCGGTGCGCCACCCTGACACCCAGCTTGCTCAGCTGCTCACTCATCGCGTCGGCGATGGCCGCAATCTGGCGCGGGTTTGCCCCGGTGCAGATCACAAAGTAGTCGGCGATGATCGAGAGGTCACGAAGGTCGAGCAACACGACATCAGACGCTTTTTTATCGACGGCGGCGTCAACCAGTCGTCGCGCACTCTCGGAGCTTTCCAGTGGATGGCCTCCTGTGGAATGTGGAGCGCTCGATGCGCACACGCACACCTCTATGATGCTACATAAAACATAGCACTAATCTCTGCCGCTGTCAATGCGCGATCACCCATCCAGGCTAGGCCCAATGGGCATTATGCCGTCCAGGCGGGCGCCGATGGTCACGGTTGCTTGCCCGCCGCTGGCGCGTCTCAATAGGCGCCGTAGCTGAAAAGCACGACCGAGATGGTCTTGATCAAAATCTGCACGTCAAGCCTGAGACTCCAGTTCTCGATATAATACAGATCCATCAGCACCATCTCGTCAAAGGTAATCGTGCTGCGTCCGCGCACCTGCCACAAGCCCGTCAGGCCCGGCAGCATCTCGAGCCGGCGCTTTTCCCACTCCTCATAGCGGGCATATTCCTCAGCCAGCGGCGGGCGCGGGCCGACCAACGACATGTCGCCGCGCAAGACGTTCCAGAGCTGGGGAATCTCATCCAGGCTGGTGCGGCGAATCCAGCGACCAACGCGCGTGCAGCGGGGGTCGTTTTTCAGCTTGAAAAGGCCGCGTCCGGCGCGGTTTTCGGCGGTGAGGTCGGCCTTATGGGCGTCGGCGCCGACCATCATCGAGCGGAACTTATGGCTCGTAAAGGGCTTGCCACGCAAGCCGATGCGCTCCTGGCTATAGATCGCCGGCCCGGAAGAATCGATCCGAATGATCAGCGCCAACAGCAGCCATATCGGCAGCCCCACCACCAGACCCAGGCTCGCCCCCGCGATGTCGATAGCGCGCTTCACCTGGCGCTGCCAGCCGTCAGCCGAGGCGCGGTGCACGCTGAGCGACGGAATGCCCTCGATGGGAATGAGATCGACGCGCGTCAGGCTCAGCTCGTGCAGATCTGGGATGATGCGGAAAGGCAGTCCGTTGCGCTCGCAGACGCTGATTGTCTCGTTCGTGATTTGATAGCTGGAAGATGAGAGCGCGATAACGACTTCGTTGATGCGTTGTCCGCGAATCGCCCACTCCAGATCGCTGGCGTCGCCCAGCGCGCGAAAGCGCCCGAAATCTCCCTTGGTGTCACTGTCGCCGTGAATGAAGCCGATCACTTGATAACCCAGTGAGGTCGCGGCGGCCAGATGCTGCATGACGAGCTTGCCCAGCCGCCCCGAGCCGACGACGACGACGCGCGTGCGCCCGATCCCCAGGCGATAGCCCAGCGCGATGATCGTGGCAAGCAGCACGCGACCGGCAAAGAGCACGGCGATGGCGCTCAGCCAGGTAAAGACGACCAGGGCGCGCGTATTTTCGACCAGCGCGGGCTGTGTCGCGTGAAAAAAGAATGCATAGATGGTAAAAACCGCGAAAAAGATGGTCGCCGACGTGAAGATGATCGACGCCCGATGAAACGGGGCGCCGGTCGCGCGCAGGCGATAGAGTCCGCGCAAGGCCAGTAGCGCGAGCATCGTCACGACAGAGGCCATCTGAAAGATGCGCAGCGAGCCGAAATCAGGCTGAGTAAAGGGAGCGCCGTCGAGCGTGACGCCGCGCAGCAGGACGAAGCGCACGTCATACGCGAGGAAAAAAGCGATGTTGAGCAGGGTGAAATCATAGAGCACGAGCAACAGTGTGCGCATCTGACTGCGGCGCGTGTGCAACTGCTGGTGCGAGGCCGAGAGCGATAGCGACGAAAGTTGAATGGTGCTATTCGATGCGCTGAAATCGAATTCGGTTGCGCCTTCGCCGTGCGGCGAGACGTGCGGATCTTCAAGGACGGGTCGTGCCGGCAGATCGAGCGTCACAGGCGTGGCCTTCACTCGAGCCGATCGCGCGGCGTGACCGTTCGACGCGGCGCCGTTGGCTGACACCGCCTGGCCGTTATAGTCGTTCCGCGATTCGATCGCTTCGCTCTCGGTCGAGCCGTCTTTCATCAAACGTTGCGGCGCGGATACCCCTTGCTTCTAGCAATGGAGAGGAAGCGCCGCCCGCCCGCAGGCGGACCGTCCTTTCTTAGTGCTTGCCCCTTACGGGGGCTGGCTTTTGGTGGGAGCCAGCCAACCCACTCGCACGGTTGCCCGTGCGGTCAAGTCTCCCTCGACAAAGTTACTGGGAGGTTGTCTCCCTGAAGGGATTATCGGCAGCACTGGCTCGAACCCCGTCCGCCTGTTTAACCACCGACCGCAGAGCTACAGACTGGGACGCCATCCGTAGGTGCCTAAAATATCTCCCGTTAACGTAGGGTTTCCGCAGCCTTTGGGATTACCAGGATTCGCTCCTGACAGACTGTTTCCCCCTGAGTCTGGTCAGGTCCAGGCTTGATCGCTCAAGCCCCCGCCTTTCAGGCGTGGGGTACCTGACGCCCACGTTCCCTCAATGCACGTCTCTTACCTGTGGGCGGCAATTGTCCGTACCAGTGTACGCCCACATCCAACAAGCCAGGGAGGCTATCCCCGGGCTGTCTGGCACCGTTATACCATAACTCGCGCTTCCTGGCACCACCATAGCCAACAAGTCGTACCCACCCGCGAGAAAGCGACGAGCGGCGTTCCGTTCACTTGGGAACGGCTCAATCGTTCCAATACATACAACGTATGAGAGGTTGAGTTGTCGTTTTGAACGCAAGATGCGTCATGCGCTCACAATCCATCATCGGCGCGCGATCGTAATCGGCGGAGAGGCGGATGAGAACATCGGGAAGCCATGTTTCATAGCGAGCAGTTGAGCGTTCATACCAATGTGAGTCATGATTCCGCGCTCGCGAGCCAGGACCATCAGCGAGCGCGCGCGGCAAAGGCGTTGCGCTTGGGTGAGTGAGCGTGTATCATACGAGCCAGGTGAGCATGGGCATACGTCGAGCCGGGGGAGGATTGCAGCGTTGGCCAAGCAACTGCGTGTGGATGTCGCGGAGCTGACGGATATTGGTCGCAAGCGCGCCGTCAATCAAGATAATCTTGGCCGCCGCGTGCCCGACGATCCCGATGAAACCGCACGCGACGGCGCGCTGTTTGTCGTGGCCGACGGCATGGGCGGCCATGCCGCTGGCGAGATCGCCAGCACGGTCGCGGTGCAAACGATCTGCACGACCTATTTCGAGACGGCGAGCGGCGACGTGCTGCAAGGCTTAGCGCAAGCGATCAAGCGCGCCAATGAGGCTATTCTCACCATTGCCCGCGAGAGCGCGGAGCATGCCGGCATGGGCACGACGCTGGTCGCGGCGGTGCTGTGCCAGGGCATTCTCTACGTGGCGAATATTGGCGACAGCCGCGCCTATCTCATCCGCAACGGGCGCATGCGCCAGCTCACCGAAGATCACTCGTGGGTCGCCGATCAGGTGCGCGCGGGACTGCTGACCGAGGATCAAGCGCGCAATCACACGCACCGCAACGTCATCACCCGCTCGCTGGGCACCCAGCCCAATGTGATTGCCGATGTCTTCGTCGAGCCTGCGCGCGAGGGCGATGTCGTGCTGCTCTGCTCTGACGGGCTGCACGGCTATGTGGACGACGCAGTTATCGCTGAGGTTGTGCGGTCCCTATCGCCTACTGAGGCGGCGCAAAAGCTGATCGCGCTGGCGAACGAGGCTGGCGGGCCCGACAACATCACCGTCAGCATCGTCAAAGTAGTTGAAAGCCCTGAGCCGACGGAAGAGCTTCTGGAGCGGCTGCAATTGCTCAGCGACTCGCCGCGCGCGTCGCGTCCCTTGCCGATTGTGGCCGCGTCGCCCGCCCAGCCATCCATCAATGCGCCTGCTCCGCCAGCCCCTTTGATTCAGACGGATGAGCCGGTGCACATCACCCTGCGCCGTCGGCGGCGCCGCCGCACGGTCGGCTTGCTGGTGCGCCTGGTGGCCATCGCCGCGCTGATAGCTTTTTCCGTTGCCGCTTGGGACATCACGCTCGGCCCCTTTGCCCAGACACGCTACGTCTCATCGGTCGTCACGCATGACGTGGGCAAGATTCAACAGGATCTGGCGACACTGAGCACGTATCCTCCCGATCGGCAGTTGGCGCTGCTCTCGATCGATCAGCAACAAATCCAAAGCGATCTGGCGCTGAGCCTGACACCTGCCGAGCAATCTCAATTGCGGGGCGTGCTGAATAATGGCATTCTGCCGGCGGTGCGCCAGGCCGTGCAGGCGTATAACGCCCAGGCGAGCATCGCGCCGCTTTCATCCGCCAGCCCGGTGTCTTTCACTCTCAATTGCGCGACCGGCTCGCTCGATGCCACCGGCGTGGCCGCGCTCGTCAGCGTGCTGCCTCAAGGCAAGCCGCCCGTGACGCCGGTGCTCTATGCGCGCGACCAGAGCGGCAACGTGGCTGAGCTGACGCTGGCGAGCCAAGAGGCGACGTGCGGACCCGTACTGGCCACGAGCGTCTCTGCCCTGTCGAGCGCTGGCGACCGGCTGGCGCTGCTCATCGTGCCGACCACGTCCGGCGCCACCACGCCGCCCAGCTTCGTGGCGACGCTGGCCCCCGGCGCGCCCAAGCCCACGACGGTGCTGCCGCTCACCACACATCTCGCTCAGGCACAGCCTCAGGCGGTGGCGATGTTTGGCACGACGATCGCACTTCTGGCGCAACAACCGGGCGGCGGCAGCGCGATTTACCTTTTCAGCGGCCCCAAATACAATCCCGCCGAGCCGGCGATCGTCCCCATTACACAGACAGTGCGCTCGATGGCGTTTGGCGGCAACGGACTGCTCTATCTCATCGACGCGAGCGGCGATCTGGCGACGCTCGATCCCGCTTCGCAACAGCTGCACGACGTGGGGGGATTGCACATTCAGCCGGCACTGCCGGTGGGCGACCCCAATCAATATACGATCAACACGCCGGTGCCGACGGTCTCGACCGGTGTGGCCCCGGCGACCACGCTCAACGTCGCGGCGCTGGCGCAAACGCTGCCGCTGGCGGGCACCCAGCTCGCCGCGCCCGATCTCGCCAGCGGCAAAAAGAAGCCAACCCCTACTCCAACACCCGCACCGACCGCGACGCCAACCCCCGCGCCACGCACCGGCTCATCGACCTTGCTGCCCTATGCGATGGATGTCACGGCCAGCCAGACTACGCCGCCGCGCGTGGTGGTGCCGGACCCCAGAGATCATCGCGTGATCGTGTTGCAGGGCGACGGCGTGGATCTCGACCTGGTGCAGCAATTCGCCGATGCGTCGCAGCTTGACAATGTGACCTCGGCTGCGCTGGCGCCCGACGGACACACGCTCTATCTGCTCACCGGCTTGAGCGTGCTGCAAATCGACCTGCCATAGAGAGCACGGAACCTGCAATGTATGATCCTGCGAGCCAAACGATCGTCAATAATTATGATCCCTCGCTTTCAGACGGGAATCCTTAGAAATGTTGTCTTCATGCAATCTTACCTATTGACAATTACCTGGGCCTTCGGTATCATTCCGCTAACCAGACGATCGGGAGTGCGGTACGGCTGCTTCGAGCAGCATTCCCCTTCACATAATGACATCGCGAGGTGTTACGGCACGTTCTGCCTCGCAGAGTGAGAGGAAGACCCGCATGGAGAAGATCATCATCCAAAACGGCGCGCACACCGTGGAGCATCATCCCGATCAGCAAGCTCACCTCGCTTCGATCGCGGAAACTGTACAGGCGCTCAAAGAGTGCTACGCAGAGTTTTTGAGTCGATCGGCCACCATCCTCATGCAAAATGAAGCGCTCGTGCCCGGTTTCGTCGTCCATCTGAGAAGTTCCCTGGAAGCATTCATCGAATATCCCAATCCCAAGCGACGCGGTGCCTTGCCGCAACAGCTGACGGTCCAATCGACCTTCTATCAGCCGCATGCGGCGTGCTGCACCTGCCACGAGCGCCACGCGCACACGCGGCGCGCCGGTGACGAGAGCGGCCCGTGGATAGCGGCGCGCAGCGGGCATTCGTCACGGCTGAGCGCGCACCTGCCACCGCGTGAAGAGTAGCTCGCCCCCGCGCTTGAGGCTTACGAGCCGCGCCCAGGGCGTCTTGCCCGGCTCGAACGCGACGCCCTCGACCAGTCCGGGCCGGGGGCGATTGTGTGTGCGTCCCACCAGTTGCGGCGCTAATGTCAAGAATAGCTCATCGATTGCCCCCGCCGCGAGAAACGCTCCAAAAAGCGCCGGGCCGCCCTCATGCAGCGCCAGGCGCACGCCGTGTCGCTCCCATAGCACGCGCACGACGGCATCAGCCGGCACCTCACCCGACGGCGCGACGGCATGCACCGCGACCTGACGGTCCACGTTGCCCGCCAGCCGTGCCGCGCCCGCGACGGTCGTGACGATCGCCACCGGCTGCTCGTCGCGCGTCATCAACGCGCCGTCCAGGCTGATGGCGCCGCTGCCCGTCACGATCACCGCCAGGGGCGGGGGCGGCTGCCCCCGCGCCGCGCGCTGCTCAGCCAGCTCGGCAGCGCCGCCCGGCCAGATCGCCGCTGGCGTCGCCAGATACTTTTTCGCCGCCTCATAGCTGCGCGAACCCCAGATCACGGCATCCGCCCGTGCCCGCAGCATTCCCATGACGGAGTGATCGATCTCGCTGTGCCCGCTGATCTCCGCGCCGGATTCACTCCCCGGCTGATTGAACGAGATCACGCCGTCGAGCGATTGGACGAAATTGGCGATCACATAGGGCCGCTCCGCTGGCAATGGGAAGCTCAGATCGCCAGCATAGATCTGTTGGAGCGAGGGGATCAGGCCCACGCCGCCGACTGACGGGCTATCGACCAGCGTGACGAGCGAATCCACGATTGCGCCTCGATTTCGCGCTATTGCAGCACGTCGCGCTGCCGCGTCAGCCAGAATGACAGCGCCAGCAAGGCGGCTACCCACACCAGGATCGTCACGATGGCGTGCGTCGCATCCACCGACACCAGGGTCGCGACACTCTCGGTAAGCCCTTTTGTGGCATCAGATATGACGCCGCGATTGGGAATCAATGCCCCAGGTAATGTTATCAGGTTTATCCCAAGAAAGAACGTGGGCACGTTCGTCCAAAACGTGTTTTGAGTCGCGGCGCCGATGCCGGCCAGGATCAAAGTGAGGACATAATCAAACGCGACGAAGAACGGCAAACCCAGTCCCAGGCCAAACGCCATCGAGCGCCCGACCACCGCCAGCGTCGCCGCCAGCAAGCCCGTCACCAGCACACTCACCAGTACGGTCAACGACATCGTCATAATGTCTGGCCAAAAATAATCCGGAATCAAGCTGAAATCGGCGGTGGTGCCCGTCACTCCAAATGAGGCGAACACGCCGATCGCCATCAAGAGCAGAGCGGCGAGATAGGCGAGAAAGCCCAAGATGCCGATCGCCACCAGCTTCGCGCCGAGCAACTGCATGCGCCCGACGCCGCGTGACAGCAGCACGCGAATCGTGCCTTGCTGATACTCGAGGGCGATGACGATGACCGCCGCGATGGTGATGAAGATGCCGGTCAGGCCGCGCACGTCTGAGAGCGCCCCCATCGTAACGACATACGCGGCGGCATCCGAGGTGAAGGTGCCACCGCCGTTGGAATTCGAAATGGCGAGGAACAGCGCGTAGCGAAAGACATAAATAGGCAGGAACACGCCAATGATGATGCCCATCACGAGGATCGGACGCTGGCGTGAGATCTTGAGCAGCTCGCCGCGCACCATCCCCAGGAAATCGGGATGCGGGGCAGCGGGGCGCACGGCGATAGCGGCAGGTGTCGTGCTCATTGGACTCCTCCATTGGTGCCGTTGGTGAGCCGCAAGAACGCCTGCTCGAGGCTCTCGCTCTGATAGGTAATCGTGTCGGCGATGTAGCCGTTCGTCACGAGGAATTGGTTCAGGCTACGACCCCGATCGTCGGGCGCGGGGGTGACGATGGCGCCGCTTGGCTCAAGCCGCGCCGCCTGCCCCCAGGATTCCTGGCGAATGAGCTTGTAGGCCGCCTCGGGGTTTTCGATCCAGACGACGAAGGTGCCCTGGCCCTGCACCAGATCGGTGACCGAAGATTCGGTAATGAGCTGGCCACGATTCAAGATGCCGACGCGGGTGCAGATTTGCTGCACTTCACCCAGCACGTGGCTCGAGATGAAGACTGTCTTGCCCTGCGACGCCAGCCCGCGCATGAGGTCGCGCATCTCGACGATGCCCGCCGGGTCGAGGCCGTTGGCCGGCTCGTCGAGCACCAACACCTCAGGATCTTGCAAGAGCGCCATCGCCACGCCGAGCCGCTGCTTCATGCCTAGCGAATAGGTGCGCACGCGGTCGCGCTGGCGCGAGCCGAGGCCGACTTGATTGAGCACGTCTTCGATGCGCTTGGCCGGCAGCCCACCCATGACGTCCGCCACCGCTTCGAGATTGTCGCGCCCATTCATATACAGATAGAGGGCGGGTGTCTCGATGAGCGCGCCCACGAGTGGCAACAGCTCAGCAGCGTGCGTCGTGATGTCTTTGCCCAAAATCTCGACGCTGCCCGTCGTCGGCGCGATCAGCCCCAGCGCCATGCGAATGGTCGTCGTCTTGCCCGCGCCGTTGGGTCCCAAAAAGCCGAAGACCTCACCACGATACACCTCCAGATTGAGATTCGTGACGGCGGCTCGCTGGCCAAAGTTCTTGGAAAGATTGCGCGTGCGCAAGACGACTTCGCCGCCGCGCTCGACTTGTGCGTGTGGAAATGCCGGTCCCATGAGGTATTGATTCCCCCTGCCGTTATTGGTGGGTGCCCCACGCGGGCAACACATGCGTTCCCCTGCTCGATTATAATGCAATTCGCGCTCAAGCGACACCTCCACGATCGAGGGTAGTAAAACTTTCCCAATACTGTTGACAGACGAGAGCAAACAGGATGTGACGCAATTCACGAAAATCTGCGGCAGCTAGGAGCGCGAGCGACCAGCGGCCAAAAAGAAATGGCCTTGCGCATTTCGCTGCAAGGCCATTGACCTGTGCGGTGGTTGTCCCCTACCGCCCCGCTTCACCTAAACCACAACCGGGACAGAACCCCCACAACCACACATCCTGCTCCCCACCGCAACACCCGAAGTATAACATGGGAACATGAGCAGCGTCTGACTGACCGCCCGGCTTTCATGATCATTTGGTCATCTGGCGCGCGGGTGTTTTCGCGCGATCCGCTGGCGGAAGCGACGTTGCAGGCGATCGGGCGGTAATGACGTGATGATGACACTTTATTCATCTGCGTTATATCCCCAGATCATGAATCTCAGCTTGCTCTGAAAAGTCACTGGCAAGCCTAAGCTCGACCTTTGCGAGCGGGCGATGAGAGAATACACGGTGAGTGAGAGGCCGCTGGTATCGCGCCCGCCTATGATATAATGGCCCCGAAAGCTGGATGACATTTCCCCTCATCTCTCGCAAGGAGCACACTATGAGTCTGCCGAATCATCCTCTCACCAGCATGGAATCCGCTCTGGCGGCGTTTCGACAGGCGTATCCAGCGTTCGACGGCACGAGCCAGCTGGATGAGCTGCGCGCGACCGAGTATGCCCGTCTGGACAAGCAACAGCAGATCTATCTCGACTACACCGGCGGTGGCGTCTATGCCGCGAGCCAGCTCCGCGCTCATATGGATCTCTTGAGTGAGAACGTCTTTGGCAATCCGCACTCGGTCAACCCGACCTCGCGTGCCATGACCGAGCTGGACGAGCGCGCCCGCCGCTCTGTGCTGGATTATTTCAATGCCTCGCCTGACGAATATCTGGTCGCTTTTACGTCGAACGCCAGCGGCGCGCTCAAGCTCGTGGGCGAATCTTATCCCTTCAGTGCTGAGAGCCACTATTTGCTCACCTACGACAACCACAATTCCGTCAACGGCATTCGCGAATTCGCCCGCGCCAGGGGCGCGCCGGTCAGCTACGTGCCCGTGACGCAGCCCGATTTGCGGCTCGACGAAGACCAATTGTTGCTCTCACTCAATCAGCCCAAGGGCAGCAGCCCGCGCCTCTTCGCCTATCCGGCGCAGTCCAACTTCTCAGGCGTGCGGCATTCACTGGACTGGATCGCGCGGGCGCACGACAAGGGCTGGGACGTGCTGCTCGACGTGGCCGCGTTCGTCCCCACCAACCGGCTCGATCTGAGCGCGTATCATCCCGATTTCGTGCCGATCTCGTTCTATAAGATCTTCGGCTATCCCACCGGCGTCGGTTGCCTCATCGCGCGCAAAGCCGCCCTGGGCAAGCTCCGTCGCCCCTGGTTCGCGGGCGGCACGATCTGGGCGGCATCCATCGAGAGCGACCATCTTTTCATGGCGGATAACGAAGCGGCTTTCGAGGATGGCACGATCGACTATTTGACGCTGCCCGCGATCGAGATCGGCCTCAAGCACATCCAGTCGATCGGCATCGAGACCATTCATACGCGCGTCGCGTGCCTGACCGGCTGGCTGCTCGACAGCCTGATCGCTTTGCGCCACGGCAACGGCGCGCCGCTCGCGCGGGTGTATGGCCCGCACGACACGCGGATGCGCGGGGGCACTATCGCGCTCAATTTCTTCGATCCCAACGGCACGGTCATCGACGAGCGGCTGGTCGATCGCCGCGCCAGCGACGCGCGCATCTCGCTGCGCACCGGCTGCTTCTGCAATCCCGGCGCCGGTGAGGTTGCGTTCGGCGTGTCACCGGAAGCGCTGAAAAAGAACTTCGCGCGTGACGAGCGGCCACCGTTTGACGACTTTCTCTCGGCGATGGGGCTGGATAGCGGCGGCGCGGTGCGTGTCTCGCTTGGACTGGCGACGACTTTCGGCGACGTCTATCGCTGTGTTGAGTTTGCTCGGACGTTTTTGGATGACGTGCCCGATCAGAGCAACCTGCCGGCCCGCCAGCACTGCTAGCTATGCGGATTCGGGCACGCCCGGCGCCTGGCCACTCCGTGTGACGGGCGCGCGCCACGCGGTCATCGCCGCCGCGCCCCAGCCCGCCGCGATGACCGCTGGCGCCGATCCCTGTGCCATTGTCCGTCACTGGCTCCCTCATGAGTCGCGATAGGCGCGCTCGCCCGCCCTGATCGCTACCGCCAGCGTATTTTCGGCGGGTGTGATCGGGCACGAATAGTTGTCATTGTAGGCGCAATAAGGATTGTACGCCAGGTTGAAATCGATCTCGGCGATCATGCCTGAGCCGCTGGACGCCGGCTCCTCATAGACATCCAGATAGCGACCGGCGCCATATGTCTCGTGGCCGCTCAGCGCGTCGCGAAAAGGCACGAAGAGCGACTCGCCCTCGGCGTCGGGATTGTCGGCGGAGCGATATGCCGCCAGCGCGCACTCCTGGTCGCCGATGAAAAAGTGGAGCAGCGCGTAACGCTCGTACGTGCGCTGGTTGTTGTCGCTCGTGACCATCTGCGTCAGCGCGCCGGGCGGCAGACGCTCGACGCGCGCCTCGACGCGAAAATCGAGATCCGCCGGAAAGTAGCGCAAACCGCCGAACGACCCCCGCTCGTCTTCTGGAATCGGTGATTGGTCCCCGGTGCGAAAGAACTCGTCTTTTTGGCGGCGAAACTCAGCCACCGCCTGCGCGTATTGCTCTGCGAAGCTTTGCATGGCAGCCTGCCTTTTTGGATGTGGGTGATTTAGCTTTCCGGCGCGGCGAGTGCGACGGCCCCTCGCGCGCGTGGTGGATTGAGCATGACGACGACGATGCCGGCCAGCAGCACGGCGATGCCGGCAAGCGTGGCGGGTTGGGGAATCTGGTGGTAAAAGATGACGCCGAGGATGATGCCGCCGGTGATCTCTTGCGTGGCGACGAGATTGACCAGCGTGGGGTGCGCGCGGCGCAAAGCGGCGTTATAGAGCGTGTGACCCATCCCCAGCGGCACGACGCCCAGGGCGACGACGGCGCCCACCGCCGGCGGCGCATAGCCGTGCCGCGTGACGAGGGCGAAGATCAGCGCGACCGGCGCCAGCCAGATCGCCGCCCAGCCATAGACTGCGAAAGCGTAGCGATAGAGCGGGTGCCGCTCACTCTCGGCGCGCCCGGCCAGCGTATAGATCGATGCCGCCAGCGCCGCCACCAGCGCGATGCCGTCGCCCAGCTGCATGCACGAGCCGCGCGCGATGTCGCAATGGCCGTAATTCGGCGTGAAGCCAGCCAGCACGAAGACGCCAGCGATCGCCACACCGAGGCCGATGACGCCGCCGATCGCCGGTCGCTCGCGAAAGAGCACGGACGACAGGAGAGCGATCATGGCCGGCGACGTATACGTCAGCGCGACGGCATGAGCGATGGTGGTGAATCTGAGCGCCGCGACATACGCGCTGAGGTGGACCGCCAGCGCCAGGCCATAGAGCGCGTAGCGCCGCCATTCGCCGCGCCCCAGCGCCAGCCGCGTGCGCGTGACGAGCGCCAGCGCGCCGACGATGCCCGTCGCGATCAGCACCCGCCAAAACGCGATCTCGAAAGGTGTAAATTCGCTCTGTGCTGTCAGCACGAAGACGGGCGCCGTGGAAAAACACACGACAGCCGCCAGCACCAAAGGAACGCCGCCGCGCTGAGAGCGATCAGGGATTGCGCTGGCTGCTGGCTGCGACATGGCGGGGCGACATCCTCGCTTCAGGCTATGGCCCGGCGATGGCGCGGGGCACACTCTTTCGAGATCGTAGCACCACGCCGCAACTCATTCGCCATCACAGGCTTCCTCCAAATCGCCTGGCCGGCGATCGCGCGGAGCGGGCCGAGGAATGAGGCTGGCGACGAGCAGGCATGCCTGGCGGCATATAAAGCCTTGCTTGGAAAGAGTGGGTGACGATCCAACCCGTGATAAACATGGTGTGAAAGCGTTCACTACGCCCCCCGTCTTGCTTGACATATGTTCGACGCTACGCTATGCTATAGGGCAACGGACGAGATCATTTGTCTGTCACTGGCCATCATGCGACTCATCGCCATTGAGTGCAGCACCACGCCACGGATTCGGCTAAAGGGGGCTGATCGCTCTGCCTTCCAGAGCAAAGCGCCACTTCCTGACCAGCTGGCGGCGGCTGTCGTCCGCCTCTTGCATGATTCGGCGTGTTGTATGCTAGGAATAAGCTGAGGATCGCGAAGACGCGCATTCTCCCCCTCAGCCATCTCGCACCCGCCTGGAGCGAGATCAAACGCTGGCTCATCGCTCAGCTGCCTTGCGCCTCTCTTTGCCGGGGCGCCGACCGATAAAGCGCGAGCGCCAGGCTCGCTAGTGGGCATCGGGCACCTGCTCGGCTTCGTCCCTGCTGACGCTGCTCAGCGGCCCCCGCGGAGGTAGATCATCATGGATCTGGTAAAGCGACTCGAAGCATATCGCGAACGAGAACGAAATCTCAAGTGGGAGGGCACGTTTGCCCAATACTTTGAGATTGTGACGCACCGGCCAGCGGTGGCACAGCTCTCGCACGAGCGCATCTATAACATGATTATGGATGCCGGCACCGGCGCGACTCCGCAGGGCGACACCCATTACAACTTCTTTGACGGCGAGATCTTCGGCCTCGATCATCCGCTGCAACAGATCATGGAATATTTCCATTCGGCGGCGCAGCGCCTCGAGGTGCGCAAGCGCATCTTGCTGCTGATGGGGCCGGTCGGCGGCGGCAAATCGACCATCGTCGCCCTGCTCAAGCGCGGCCTGGAAGAATATTCTCGCGGCGACGACGGCGCTATTTACGCGATTCGTGACTGCCCCATGCACGAAGAGCCGCTGCACCTCATCCCTCACGCGCTGCGCGAAGACGTGCAGAGCGAGTTTAGCCTGTACATCGAGGGCGATCTCTGCCCGCGCTGCCGCTGGAACGTCGATAACGTCTATGGCGGCAAGATCGAAGAGATTCCCGTGCATCGCATCGTCCTGAGCGAGAAGAGCCGCACAGGCATCGGCACGTTCACGCCGTCCGATCCCAAGAGCCAGGACATCGCGGAATTAGTCGGAGGCATCGATCTCTCCACAATCGGTGAAGTGGGCAGCGAGAGCGATCCACGAGCGTATCGATTCGACGGTGAGCTGAATATCGCGAATCGAGGATTAGTCGAGTTCATCGAGATCCTCAAAGCGGATGAGCGATTCCTCTACGTCTTGCTGACGCTCTCACAAGAGCAAAACATCAAGACGGGGCGCTTCTCGATGATTTACGCCGACGAGGTCGTCGTCAGCCACACCAACGAGAGTGAATACGCCGCCTTCGTCGGCAACCGCAAGTCTGAGGCGCTGCAAGACCGCATCATCCTGGTCAAGGTGCCCTATAACCTGCGGGTCAGCGACGAGGTGCGCATTTACGAGAAGCTCTTGAGCCAGAGCGCTCTCAAAAACATCCACATCGCGCCGCACACGCTGCGCATCGCCAGCATCTTCGCCGTGCTCACCCGCCTCGAGGAATCCAAGAAACAGAACATCAACCGGATGAAGAAGCTCAAGCTCTATGACGGCGAAGATCTGGAAGACTTCAAGAGCAAAGACGTGCGCGAGCTGCAAGACGAGGCCGAGCGCGAGGGCATGGACGGCATCTCGCCGCGCTACATCATCAACCGGCTCTCGTCGGCGCTGGTCAAAGACAACATCACCTGCATCAACGCCATCGACGCGCTGCGCGCGTTGCGCGACGGGCTGGATCAGCACACGGGCATCAACCGCGAGCAGCGCGAGCAATATCTCGACTTCATCAGCGAGTCGCGGCGCGAATATGACGAGATGGTCAAAAAAGAGGTGCAGCGCGCGTTCGTCTATAGCTATGAGGAAAGCGCCCGCACTCTGCTCAACAACTATCTCGACAACGTCGAGGCCTATTGCAACAAGACCAAAGTCCGCGACCCCATCACCGATGAGGATATGGAGCCGGACGAGCGGCTGATGCGCTCGATCGAGGAGCAGATCGGCGTCTCGCAAAACGCCGCCAAAGCGTTTCGCGAAGAGATCTTGATCCGCATCTCGTCCCTGGCGCGGCGCGGGCAAACGTTCGATTATAACAGCCACGAGCGGCTGAAAGAGGCGATCGAGAAAAAGCTCTTCTCGGATCTGCGCGACGTGGTCAAGATCACGACCTCGACGCGCACGCCCGACGCCGAGCAGCTCAAGCGCATCAACGAGGTCGTCAACCGGCTGATCTCGAGTCACGGCTATTGTCCCGTCTGCGCCAACGAGCTGTTGCGCTATGCCGGTAGCCTGCTGAGCCGCTGACAACGGCCACAGCTGACGAGCCAGCTCGTGTTCCGCTCCGCGCCCAGCACGAATCGTGCCGGGTCAGCCCGCCGTCAGGGAAAGTGAGACACCACCATGCCAGTCGAACGCCACGACTGGGCGCTGCACCGCAAAGGGAGCATCGACCAGAAGCGTCATAAAGAGAAGATCCGCGAGGCGATCAAACAAAACCTGCCTGATATCATCAGCGAAGAAAATATCATCATGTCTGACGGCAAGCGTCAGATCAAGGTGCCCATCCGCTCGCTGGAACAGTATCGCTTCCGCTACGATTTCGAAAAGCAAGAGCACGCCGGCCAGGGCAACGGCAAGAGCAAAGTCGGCGACGTGGTGGCGCGCGATCCGCAACCGGGGCAAGGGACGGGCAAAGGCGACGCCGGGGATCAGCCGGGCGATGAATTCTATGAGGCAGAGGTGTCGATCGACGAGCTGGCCGCGATCATCTTCGAGGATCTCGGCTTGCCCAACCTGGAAGAAAAGCGCCAGGCTGAGATGGAAACCGAGACCGTGCGCTTCACCGACGTGCGCAAGAAGGGGCCGATGGCCAACCTCGACAAGCGGCGCACGATCAAAGAGAACATCAAGCGCAACGCGGCCCAGGGCGATCCGACCTTTCACGATCTATCGATGGACGACCTGCGCTTCAAGACGTGGGAGCCGACGATCCGCTACGAGTCCAACGCGGTCGTGCTGGCCATGATGGATATTTCAGGATCGATGGGCGAATTCGAGAAGTACATCGCGCGCAGCTTCTATTTTTGGATGGTGCGCTTCCTGCGGACGAAGTACAACAACGTCAAGATCGTCTTCATCAGCCACCA
>VFSW01005076.1_pt1 | contig 19542 bp, 19 predicted proteins | sample 5358111 | NCBI WGS metagenome assembly VFSW01 (sample SAMN11554181, study PRJNA540505) | mine drainage metagenome | isolation source: sediment from site ElyBrook_90M | place: USA: Ely Copper Mine, Vershire, VT | collected 2017 | reverse complement strand
CAGCGCGATGGCGGGCATGGTGGGGCTCTGGTGCAGCGCAGTGCGGTATTCGACGACGGCTGCCTGGTAGCGGCCAATGTGGACGCGAGCCGCGCCAAGGTTGGAAAGAGCCATGGCGTCGTTGGGCTGGAGCTTCAGATACTCACGGTATTCGCGGATCGCGCCGTCGAAGTCGCCGGACTGCTGGCGGGTGACAGCGCTGCGAAGTAGGTCGCTGGGAGAATCGCCTGCAGCGATCGCCAGATGGCACAAAGTTGCAAGCAGGAGGAAACGAACCGCGAAATACCGCATGGCCGGAGTACTCTTCATCTAATCACAGCGGGCCGGACGGGGAGGGCTCCCTTTCCTCGGGGAAACCGGGTAGGATAACTCTAATCCAGCGGCCGGGCGCGTTTCCGCGCTTCGAGGTAGGTCCGTTGGCCGTCAGGAGGGCCGATGGCATCGAGTGGGTGGGGAAAGGCGGCGCCCGGGGTCCGATGGGCGTGGGTGGTGCCGGCGCTGCTCTGCATGGCCGGCGCCCGTGCGCAAACGGCGGCTCCGATGCCCGGGATGACGGCGGACTCCCTCGCCGTGCTGCTTCAGCAGGCGCCGGCCGGCGGCGGTGCGGTGGTCATTGCGAACCAGGAGATCGACGGCGCGGTGCGGTTCAACGATGATACGGGAACGATTGAGGCGCCGGCCAATGTCCGTTTCGAGCAGTGCCACTTCACCCAGCGTGTGCAGTTGTCCGGCTGCCACTTTCACGGCAGCCTGACTCTGGCGCGCTGCACGTTCGACAAGGGCCTTGACCTTTCCGACAGCACTGTGGACGGCGATCTGATACTGCGGGCGCCTGCGATTCCCTCGCCGCCCGAGAAGGCGCGGGCGTTGCTGCTTTCCGGTGCGCGAGTGGGCGGCGAGTTGCTGATCGGCCGTCCGCGGATCGAGGGCGCGATCAACGCGGCCAGCGTGACAGCGTGGCGTTTGAGTGTGAACCTGGACGGCGCGCAAGTGAATGACTTGAACTTCGCCGGGCTTACCGCCGACTCCGCGTTCTTCTTCGCGGCAGCGCAGGGTCGCCTGGAGGCGCCGCTGCTGGCTCTGGGCAATGCTTCGCTGAAAAATGTTCTCTCTCTTCGTAATTTGCGGCTGCAAAACCTTCGGATGATCTCGGCGAACGTGGGGTATCTCACGCAATTTGACAATGTCCGCGTTGCGAACGAACTGGATCTGTCCGAAACTTCGCTTCATTCGTTTCACTGGACGGTGGCGGCGGCGGCGGCTCCGGGTCCGGCATGGCCGAAGCGAATCCTGCTTGACGGGACAACATTTCAAGACGGGCTCGTCGAACTACCGGCAGGCGCCAAGCGGCCAGATGACGCAGAGCAAATTCCAGGCATCGGCGATACGCTGTTGTGTCTCCAGAAGGCGGAGTACTCGCAATCCGCGTTCGAGTCGCTTGAAGCCGAGCTCACGCGCCGCGGCGAGATTCCGCAGGCCGACGATGTGTTCTTCGCCATGCATCACGCAAACCGCGCGGAGCAGTGGACCTGGAACCCGGCCACCTGGCCCTGGGGGTTCTTCGACAGTTTTCAGGATTACGTTCTCAGTTACGGCCGCACGGCGACGACACCGTTGCTCTGGTCAGCCTTTTTTGTCGTGCTCGGGACTTTCATATTCCGAAGGCGCGCGCAGATGATTGCGGTGGAAGACAGTGGCAAACCGCCGGAGTTTTCCGCCAGTTGGTACAGCCTGGAGTTGTTTCTGCCGGTGGTGGATCTCGGGATGGCGAAATCGTGGCGGCCCGCATCGCGTCTTCTGCAGACGTACGCGCGGGTCCACCAGGTCGCGGGTTGGGTACTCATCCCGGTAGCGCTGGCCGCGATTACGGGCGTCGGGCGTTGAGCGGCGCGGGGTATCGCGTGTTCCGCTTGAATATGGCCAGGAGCTGATGCGCCTTCGCGGGCTACGGGCAGGGGAATTCCACGCGGAATGACGGCCGTAGGTAGGGATGAAACGTCTCCTGGGCTTCCGGCGGCAGCTCTCCGATATCGCGAACGCCATCGCCCAGCCAGGAAACTGGCGGTCTTCGGCCGGCTCGCGGAGAAGGATGAGGATGCCTGCATGGCGTGGGTCACGTTGGATCCGGCCCATCGTGGCTTCGACTTTCTCGCGTTGCCCTTCGAGCACCTGCATGAGGTTTCCGCCCTGATCGAGCGACATCCCCGTGATGCCGTCGCGTTGGTTGTTCCGCCGCGACACCCGGAGGAGTTCCATTAGGTCTAGGTCCTCATCGCTGAAGGGATGTGCTGTCGAAATCCCATAAACAAAGGGGATATCCTCTTTCGAGTCGTTTGCTTTCGCAGCCGCACAATCGAACTTGCCGGCACGGGGGGCCGCACGCTTTAGCGCGGCGCTCGTCCCTTGAGGATGCGGATGGCGCCGTTGGAGGTGTTGAGCGTGATCAACGGGCCGCCGGAGCCCAACTGGGAGTCGAGGTGGTTCTTCGAACGGGTGGAGCCTGCCGGCAGTGTCATCTCGAAGTCGGACGAGATAGAGCTGTTGGACGTGCCGGCGTGCACGCGGGCATTCGCGGTGTCGGGCAGCCAAATCTCGATTGAACTGTTCGACGTATCGGCTTTCACCGAGGGCAACTTTGTGGTGTCGAGTGTGAGGCTGATGTGGCCGTTGGAAGAGTCCAGCTTCACCGGCTCATCGGAACGAGGGTCGCGCAAACGCGCCTCGATGCTGCTGTTCGAAGTGGAGGCGCGGAGCGAGCCGCCGGACGCATCCACCTGGATGTGCCCGTTTGAGGTGTGGGCGTCGACGTCTCCTTGATGCTCCTGCACCTCGATGGAACTATTCGACGTGGTCGCGTCGAGGCGGCCGCTGGTGGAGACATCTCTGATGGAGCCGTTTGAGGTCCGCAAGTTAGCGTCGCCCTGCACGCCGTCGATGCGGATGCTGGAGTTGGAACTGACGATGCGCTCCAGCGTGGCGTTGTTCGGAACATGAATCGTGTAGCGGGCGCCCATCATCCGGTGAACGCCCGAGGGCACAACGGTTCGAAGACGGATTTCGTCCGGACTCGATGCGTCGGTGTCGATCCGGATTTCACGCAGCAGAGCGTCGGACGAAGCGAGTTTCTCGCCCTCCACTTCGACGGAGTTCTTACCCCAGGCGGAGATCTCCACCTGTCCGTTCTGCGTTTCCACCGTTAGGCGTACACCAGGATTGGCCTGGAACGTCATGTGAAACGGTTCGCGGACGCTGGCCGCTTCGATAAAGTCGCCGACATCGCACGCGGTAAGAATCAGCGGGCAAACAAGAAGCGCCGTCCGCAGCACGGTCTTCATGGCCACCTCCCTTAAGACCGTATTACGAACGGCGCTTGAAAAAGTTCCCGCCGGATCGCGGGTCAGAATGTCAAGTGCAGCGACATCTGGATGAAGCGCGGGCTGCCGATCGTATGTTGGATGTAGCCGAGGCTGCCGTGCGGCGGGTTGTAGGTGGTCGGCGGATTGCCGAAGCTGTAGAACTGTACGTTGTTGTTCGGCGTATCGAAGCTCGGTTGGTTGAACAGGTTGAAGAAGTCCGCCTCGTAGCGGAGCTTGAAACGCTCGGTGAGAGAAAACTCCTTGAACGCGGCGAAATCGAAGCGGGTCTGGAAAGGTCCGCGGAACATGTTGCGGCCCGCATTGCCGAAGGCGGTCTCGTAAGTATCGCATGCGGAGTTGCCGTTGGAGTCCACGCCGCAGGGCGGGACGCCGTTGGAGCCCGGCGCGATCGTCGGCACATAGAACGCCTTGTAGTTGAGTACCGGGTTGTTCGGGTTGACGCCGGTGGTGCCCTGCAACTGCGCTGAGCCGGCGGTGTAGCCGTTGGCGATTGGCACGAACGGGTTGGTGATGTAGTCGTTGTTGCTGTAGTACTGGCTCGCCACTGCACCGCTGAAGTCGTAGACGCCGTAAGGCTGGCCGCTCTCGGCCACGGTCGTGCCGCTGAGGCCCCAGCCGTTCACAACCGCTCCAAGGGCTTTGTTACTGGTTACCTTAGGAGTGTTGTAGAGGTAGTTGATGGTCAGCACGTGGGTGCGATCAAAGTCGGAACTGCCGTAGGCCTGGCTCAGGTTCAACGGATTGTTGCCGTTGTAGAACAAGCCGAGGCCGCTTTGGTCGTCGAGGCTGTGGGACCAGGTGTAGCTGGCGTTGATCATGAAGTTCTGACTGAGGCGCTTGCGCACCTGAAACTGCAGAGCGTTGTAGTTCGAGACACCGGCGGCTTCGTAGTAGACCGAATTCGGGTTGTAGCCGAGATAGGGTACGCGAAGGTCGGTGTTGCCGCCGTCCGCGGTCGAGTAGGGTTCGAGTGTGGTGACGTTATAGCCGTAGGAGTACTGCTCGCCGTGGATCGGATGCTGCGGCGTGGCGATCTGGGGCTGGTTGAAGGGCACGGGCACCGTGAGGTTGGTTCCGTGGTTGCCGACATAGGCCAGGTCGAAAACCCAGTCGTTGACAGGCTGCCACTGCAGGTCGATCGTCCAGTTCTGGGTAAAGGGCAGGTTGTTATAGGGGTCGTAGCCGCCGAACAGGAACGGGGTCGCCCCGTTGATGAGGCCCGCCTTGTTGGGGAGCAGGCTCGCAAAACTTGCGACGGTCCCTGGCGGCGGAGGAGGCGGTGTAGTGCCGAATGGGTTTTCAAAGGTTGCGCCCTGTGGGGCGGCGAACGGGACGACGAACGGCGGCTCAAGCGTGACGCCGAACGGGCCGTTATACCCGAAACCGGCGCTGGGTGAGAGTTCGCTGAAGAACTCGCCGCGGTCGTAGTACATGCCCCAGCCGGCGCGCACGACAACATTCTTGAGGGCCGACGGGCTCCAGACCGCGCCAAGGCGCGGCGCAAAGCCCCACTGATTCGCGAGCATCGTGGACGCGCTCACTCCTTTGGTGCCGACGGTTGGATTGTTGCCCGCGATCACGAGCCCCGAAGCAGCGAGTGTGTCCGTGCTGTCGCTGTAGGAGTACTGTTTGGGGTAGAAGTTCGTCAGGTTGCCGTACTTCTCAGAAAGCGGCCCGTCGTAGTCGTAGCGGATGCCGAGATTCAGCGTCAGGTTACTCTTGATGCGCCAGTTATCGGTGACATAAGCTCCGGCGGTAGTGGCGCGATAGTAGCGGTTGGACGAGCCCGTGAAGTATACGGAGTTGCCCAGCCCCGGGCGCACTTGGCCGAGCATGAAGGTGGAAAAGTCGGCGAAGCCGAGGCTTGCCACCTGGTTGTTGTCATTGACGATGTTGAGTTGCGTAAGATCGAACGTCGTACCGGCCTTGATGGTGTGTTTGCCGACCACCCAGCCAAGCCCCGTGCCGTATTCAAACTGGTTCTGGTAAACGCCAGCGTTGGCGAAGTTCGACGCCGGGCCGATGCTGAGAGCATTGCCGACGTTGGGGTCCGCGTAGGCAATGTTGATGCCCGGGAACTTGTTCAGGCCGAAGAGATTGATGCCGAAGTCTTGCGCGGTGTACTGCGGCGTGACGCCGGCGAAGGCCCGCTGGCGAGTGAAGCCGGCATGAAGGTCCCAGGTGAGGTTGGGAGTCAGGATGCGCGCGTTGTCGATCGAGAAGGCCTGCGCGCCGGCGAACAACGTCTGCGGAAAGCCAAGCGTCTGGCTCGCGGCGAAGGGGCTATTGTTCGGGTTGTCCTGATAGAAGTACTTCGCCGAAATGCGATCGTTGCTGCTGACCACGTAGTCCATGTTGCCGTTGAGCTGCATGACGGTGTAGAGCGGCGCCGGCACGGTGATGACGGCGTTATAGCCCAACTGAGCGGCCACGTTCGGATCGGTAACGGATGGCGTGGGAACCAGATACTGGCCGTTCGACGTCTTGGTCTGCATCAGCTTTAGCGCGATGGGGTTCATCTGGCTGGCTACAGCGCTGGTACCGAAGTCGGTGTTGATGAGATTGGCGAGGGTGGCCGGGCTGCGGTCATTCGTGAGACCTTGCGGCGCGTCAAGAAAACTCTGCCCGAGCGTGGCGTCGTGAACGCGCGTGCCCTGATAGGAGGCAAAGAAAAACAGCTTGTCCTTCAGGACGGGACCACCTAGGGTCGCGCCGTACCGGCGGTTGTCGAGATAAGGCACCTTCTGGTCGGCGGGAATCGCCGGGGAGGCATTGCGGAAAAACGGTGCCGCGTTCCAGTCGCTGGTCTGGTAGTAGCCGTAACCCATGCCATGGAATTCGTTGGTGCCGCTCTTAGTGGTCAGCTCGATCTGCGCGCCGCTGTGTGCACCCTGCGAGGCGTCATACATGGACGTGTTCACACGCAGTTCTTCGATGGTCTCGGGCGGCGGCGTAGGCAGGCCCTGGCCGATCGCGTCGTAGACCGACGTATTGGTCACGATGGTCCCGTCCGGCAGGAAATTTTCATTGGTGTTCAGCACGAAGCGGTTTGAGGAGACCTGGCTGCTCGAGTTGCCGTTGAACAGGTTGTTGGAGCTGACGCCGTTGATCGAGAAGCTATTCGAGGAGTCGCGCTGGCCATTGGCGAAAATCGCCTGATTGCCAAGGCCCGTGTTTGACCCCGCGCCGGAGAGAAAGTCCGCGTTCACGCCTGGTGCAAGAATCGCAAGCTGGGTAAAGCTGCCCGTGCCGAGGGGGGTGTTCTGAATGGTGAGGGAGTCGAGAATGTAGCCGTTGGTCGTATCGACCTGGTTGAGGAGCGGCGTCGCGGTGACCTGCACGGTGGCGCTGACAGCGCCAGGCGTCAGGCTGCCGTTGACGGTCGTGGTTCGCCCGCCCTGCACCAGAATCTGGGTATGCTCTTCGGTCTGGAAGCCCTGGAGCGCTATGGTGAGCTTGTAGGTGCCGATCGGCAGGTCCGGGATCTGGTAGGAGCCGTCTCCGCCGCTTGTGGCGGTTCGCTCGAGGTTGGTGTCCACGTTGTGGGCGGTAATTTTCGCGGCCGGCACGGCGGCGCCCGTGGAGTCCATCACGCTTCCGGTGATCGCTCCGAGCAAGGACTGCTGCGCGAGGAGACGCGAGGCATCCCCCAGCGCGATCCAAATGGCCAACCACAGAGACAAAACTAACCAGATGGAACTACGAACACGAATCGTCGGCATACAACTCCTTGCATACGGCCCGGTCCGGGCGCGCAGAAAGAATGAAATTGTGTCTTTGAAATTCCCCAAGCAAACGGACTACGACAGTGTAGCCCGGACTTATTAAAGCTACGTTGCAGAACGGTGACGAAATCGCGTCCGTCGTCCGGGACGGGCGCAACGCGAAGCTATCGTCTCATGTATAGCGGTGATTGTAACATTCGCGTGGCGGTTCGGGAGTGCGGGCTCGCCAAGCCGCTACAATGAAGCAAAGCCTCATGATTCAGACTTTGTTTGGCGCGATTCCGCAGGAACCGAATCTACTGGACCGGCTCAAAGCCGGCATTCAGAAGACCCGCTCCGGGTTAGTGGACCGAATCGAAGACGCTCTGTCGGGCCGCAAGGAAATCGATGCTGAATTGCTTGAGGAACTGGAATTTACGCTGATCGGGGCCGACATCGGCGTCACCGCCACACAGGAGATCTTAGAGGGCATCCGGCAGCGAGTGGACCGGCGCCTGGTTGGGGACGCCTCGGAGTTGAAGCTGCTGATCCGCGACAGCCTGCTCGAGACGCTGCAGTCCTCCGAGCGGCCGATGACGCACGTGGAAGCGCCGCCGGCGGTGGTGCTAGTGGTGGGCGTAAACGGCGCAGGAAAAACAACAACCATCGGCAAGTTGGCTTCGCGCTATCGCGCCGAGGGCCGGAGCGTGCTACTTTGCGCCGGCGATACGTTCCGTGCGGCGGCCATCGAGCAACTCGCGATTTGGGCGGAACGTGCGGGCGTGGATCTGATCCGGCAGTCGCCCGGCGCAGACCCGAGCGCCGTGCTGTTCGATGCGCTTCAGGCCGCACGGGCACGCAAAATTGACTACGTGGTCGCCGACACCGCCGGCCGGCTGCACACAAAAGCCAACCTGATGGCGGAACTGGAAAAGATGCGGCGCACCGCCTCGCGCGTTGTCCCCGGCGCGCCGCACGAAGTGCTGCTCGTGATTGACGCTACCACCGGGCAGAACGGGCTGGAGCAGGCACGGCGATTCACCGAGACCAGCGGTGTAACCGGGATCGTGCTGACCAAACTGGACGGGACGGCGAAGGGAGGCGTTGCGGTGGCGATTGCGCGCGAACTCGCGCTACCGATCCGCTACGTCGGCGTGGGCGAGAAGGCCGAGGATCTACTGCCCTTCGAGCCGGACAAGTTCATCGACTCGTTGTTTGCGCCTTCGGCGGCCCGCGTGGCATGAGAAGCGCATTCCTCGACGAGGCGCTGGCGCTGGCGCGCCAGGGCGTGGGACGCACAAGCCCGAATCCGGCGGTGGGCGCGGTGCTGGTGCGCGGCAACAAGGTGGTGGGCCGCGGATTCCACACCTGGAAAGGCGTAAAGCACGCAGAAATCGTCGCGATCGAGGAAGCCGGGGACCAGGCGCGCGGCGCCGATCTTTACCTCACGCTCGAGCCGTGCTCTCACCAGGGCCGCACGGGGCCGTGCGCGGACGCAATCATTCGGGCCGGTGTGGTGCGCGTGGTGGCGGCGATGGCTGACCCAAACCCGCGTGTCGGCGGGCAGGGCTTCGAGCGCCTGCGCGAGGCCGGAGTAGGCGTGGAAATGGCTCAGGAATACGAGGCTGAGGCCGAAGCGCTGAATGAGCCCTTCGTTCACGCCATGCGCACCGGTTTGCCGCTGGTGACGCTGAAGGCCGCGGTCACGCTCGACGGCAAGATTGCGGCGCCAGAAGACAACAGCGGCTGGATCACCAGCGAACGCGCGCGGGCGCATGTGCAGCACATCCGCCATCTCTCCGATGCGATTCTCACCGGCATCGGCACAGTGCTGTCCGACGATTGCCGCCTCACGGACCGGACGGGGCTGGAACGTAGCCGGCCCCTGCTGCGCATCGTGGCCGACTCGACCCTGCGCATCTCCCGCGACGCGAAGATCGTGCGCGAGGCCCAGGGCGACCTGCTGGTGGTGACAACCTCGGCAGCGCCCGCCATGCGGCGCGAGGCGCTAGAACGACTCGGCGTGGAGGTGAAGGTGATGGACGGACCGGGCGGGCGTGTCACGCTCCAGCAACTCGTCGAGCACCTTGGCGCGCGCGAATTTCGCTCGTTGATGATCGAGGCCGGAAGTAAACTGAACTGGGCCGCGCTCGAGGAGCGCATTGTGGATAAGATCTTTTTCTACTATGCCCCGAAGATTCTCGGCGGCCTGGCATCGCTGCCGGTAGCGGGCGGCACGGGCCGGCGCCGGAGGGCGGACGCGATCCGGTTCCAGGGCGTGAAGCTGCACTCGATTCCGCCGGACGAGTTCGCTGTGGAAGCGAAGGTCGTGAGGTAGCAGCCATGTTCACGGGAATTGTCGAAGAGACCGGCACGGTTCGTGCGCTGGAGCAACGCGGGACAGGCTCGCGTCTGACGATTGCCTGCAGGCGGGTGATCGAGGATGCGATGCCCGGATCGAGCATCGCGGTGAACGGCGTCTGCCTCACGGCGGTTGCACTCGGCCCCGGATGGTTCGCCGCGGACCTCGCGCCGGAGACGCTTCGACGCACCAACCTTGAGAAGCTCAGCCCGGGAAGCGTGGTGAATCTCGAGCGGCCGCTCGCCTTCACCGGGCGCGTCGGCGGGCATCTGGTGCAGGGTCATATTGAATCCACGGCGGCGTTGATCGCGCTCGAACCGTTGGGCGATGGAAACTGGTGGCTGCGCGCCAGCCTGCCGGAGGGTGCGGCGCGCTACGTGATTCCGAAGGGATCCATTGCGCTGGACGGCATCAGCCTAACGGTTGCCGGGATCGACGGGGCAACGGTGTCGGCGGCGATCATTCCTCACACCTACGAGAACACCAACCTGCGCACGCTTCAGCCCGGTTGGCCGCTGAACATCGAGACAGACCTCATCGCGAAACACATCGAGAAACTGCTGCCGCCTTCGCGCTGACGGCGCGTGCTCAGGACGACAGCTCTTCGCGGATCTCGGCGGCGCCTTGCCGCGCGCGCTCGACCTCGCCGGGCTCGAAGCTGATCGCGCCCACACGCGGGTGTCCGCCGCCGCCGTAGCGCTCGCAGATCGAGGCGAGGTTGTATTTGAGCGGTCCCTCGGCCCAAGGACTCGAACCCACGGAAACTTTGGTGCGAAAGCTCTGGTTGCTCACAGAAACCGTGTAGATGGCGTCCGGAAACAGGTAATACGGGATGAACTTGTTGTAGCTCGTGATGGCGTCGCCGGCGAGATCGAAGGAAATCACGCCGCGCGCAGCCGAGGCGCGCTCGCGAATCAGGTTGATCGTCTCCAGATGCTGTTCGTACTGCGGAGCGAACACTCGCGCGATCGCCGGGTCCGCGATGATCTGCTCCAGCCGGCAGCGCCGCATCATGCGGATAATTCGCTGCACGGTCTCGGAGTCCTTGACATTCTCGATGACCAGTGTGAGTTTCATCGCCGGCGCCTTCATCTCGACCGCGTCCTTCGCGCTGGCATAGCGCGCACCATCGACAATATCGGCCCACTCGACCAGTTCATCGAGGTCCGGAGCACGGTAGCCGAATTTGGCCCCGACCATCGCCGCGATGTACTTGGTACACGACTGGTAGGAGGGATCGAACATTTTCTGCCCGCTCCGGTCCTGGCGGAAATGCTCGGCATCCTGCGGGCTAAGAAACGCACTTTGGTGGTGGTCAAACCACCAGGTAAGTCTTGGATTGGTGGAGTATTTAAAATCGACAATCGCGTTCTCGTCGCCATCAAAGAGCGAATCTTCGAAGATCTGCGAAGCCTTGTGGGCCATGCCGGTGAAGTGGAACTCCGCCCCGGGCGCAAAGTGGTCCTCGAAGAAACGGCTGAAGAAAGCGGCGGAAGCCGCGCCGTCGAAACAATGATCGTGATAAAGAATACGAACGCGCATTCGTTGCGGCGAAAGCCGGAAAACTCACTAGCTTGCACTATGTGGAGGGTAAATTGCAACTTGCGTTGCCGGCTGTGCGGCGTGGCGCGCCACGGCAAGAAGGCAAAACGAGGCTCAGACTTAGGGCAAACCGAGCTCTTTTCCGCTCGGCCGGCGTCCCGGGAAGCCGGCGTCGCCGCGGTGCCAGAAGGCGATTTCGGGCTCACCGAGTTTCCAGCACAGCAGCACTTCTTCGCCCTTGCGCAGCGCCGGGAAGTCTATCAGGCCCTGCTCAAGGTCCTTCACGAGACAACCGGTGGACTGCATTTCCTCGACGAGTTCGTTCAATCGGTTCTGCGCATCGGAAAGCCGCGCGCGCAGGTCGAAGAGGCGGCTGTGATCGACGAGCACGCCGCCAGCGAAATTGAGATTGCCTCGCCAGGAGCGCAGGTGCGATTCCGCTTTGTCGACTTCTGTCTTGACGCGCGCTGCGCGCTGAAGGGACTCGCGTAGCTTGGGCAGGATGGCTTCGGCTTCTTCGAGCCGGAAGTAGCGGGCCACGGCGCCTCGTTTCTTGGAGTTAAATTCCGCTGACCTGGACCGCCACGGAGCGGCTGCGCGGGCCATCGAATTCGGCAAACAGAATGCTCTGCCAGGTGCCCAGCAGAACCGCCGCATTGCGCACCTGCAGGCTCAGCGTCTGGCCCATCAGCATGCCGCGCATATGAGAGTCGGCGTTGCGGCGCTCGCAATCGGAATACTCGGGATCATTGTGCCGGTAGTAGCGGTTCGCATCGACCACGTCGTCAAAAAACGCCTTCGTGTCGTGCAGAAGCGCATCCTGCCACTCGCTGAGGAACAGCGCAGAGGTGGTATGCAGCGTTTGCAGGTGAACCAAGCCTTCTTTCACGCCGCTCTTGCGGACGATCTCGTTGACCCGGTCCGTGATGTTGAGCAACTGCATGCGATCCGTCGTGATCCAATCGACGATCCGATTGAACACTTTGTAACCACTCAGGCCAATTGCCTGGGCCGTTCCCGTATCGCCGGGTGTAGGCTCCGGCTCAACGACTTGAATCTTTGCGGATGATTTCATGGCGCTATCTCCTCGGTCCGGTCCGTCGATGTCCCTCAAACTATTGAATCAAAATGAGTACGGCCTGATGGAAACAATTCCAGAGAGCCTCGTTGTCTGACTGGAACCTTGCCCCTTGCTGTTAGATGCCATGACAAGGCGTTGCGTTTCAAATCTAAAACCGCGGCCACCTGCTACAAAATGCCGATCTTTCTCGCGCATGCAGCCAGGATATCGGCGGCCCGATCCAATTGTTCTTCCGTGTGCGCGGCGGTGACAATCGTGCGGACTCTGGCCTTACCCTCGGGCACGGTCGGGTAGCCGATCCCGGTGGCGAAGACGCCGTTTTCAAACAGCAGTTGGGAGAAGGCGTGCGCCTTGCCCGCCTCGCCCACCATCACGGGAATGATCGGGGTCTCACTGGCTCCGGTGTCGAGGCCGGCCGTGCGCAACGCCTGGCGGAAGCGCGCGGTGTTGTTCCACAACCGCTCCACGCGCTCCGGTTCGCTTTCCATCAGATCGAACGCCGCCAGACACGCGGCCGTGACCGCGGGAGGATGCGAGGTAGAGAACAGAAAAGGACGCGCGCGAAGGTGGAGGAATTCGATCAAGTCGCGTGAGCCGCAGACGTATCCGCCCAACACGCCCACCGCCTTCGATAGCGTTCCGACCTGGACATCTACGCGGCCATGCAGGCCGAAGTGATCCACCGTACCGCGGCCGCATCGGCCGAGCACGCCCGAGGCGTGGGCATCGTCCACCATCATGATCGCGCCGTGGCGCTCCGCGAGGGCGACGAGTTCTGGCAGCGGACCAATGTCGCCGTCCATCGAAAATACACCGTCGGTGACGAGAAGCTTGTGGCCCGGGGCGCCGTCGAGGGAAGCAAGTTTTTCGGCCGCACCCGCGACGTCGCGATGGCGGAACACGTGGATCTTCGCGCGTGAGAGGCGGCAGCCGTCGATGATGCTGGCGTGATTCAATTCGTCACTGATGATGTGATCTTCTGCGGTGAGGATGGCCGAAACAGTGCCGGCGTTCGCGGTGAAGCCGGACTGGAAGACGACGCTTGCTTCGGCGTGTTTGAAGGCGGCGATGCGCTCTTCGAGTTCGACATGGAGGCTCATGGTGCCCGAGATGGTGCGCACCGCGCCAGAACCCACGCCGTAGCGCTTCACCGCCTTGATGGCTGCTTCGCAAAGTTTCGGATGGTTGGCGAGGCCGAGGTAATTGTTGCTTGCCAGGTTGATGACTTCGCGACCGTCGACCCGCGAGACCGGCTCGCAGGCCGACTCGAGCACACGCAAACGGTGGGCGCCGCCGGAGGCGCGAATGGAATCGAGTTGCGCAGAAAGAAAAGAGAGGGCGCCGTGTTCAGAGCGTGTCATAGCTTAACCCCCATCGTACGCCTAGCGGCGCCGCAGCCTGTGTGCTGTAAAGTCCGCGGCGCCGCTTGCGCCCTGCGCTATACGTTATCGGGAACGACGAACGGCTTGCGGTACTTGCGCTTCATCATCGCGTTCGCTTCGGCATCGCCCACAAAGCTGTACGATTCCGCATCGAAGGTCAGCGAGCGCCCCAGGCGGTAGGAGATGTTCGCCATGTGAACCAGGTTCGCCGACAGAGCGCCTTCTTCGATCGGCGCGTTCAGCTTGCTGGCGTCGCGCGCCCGCAGCGCTTCAATGAAGTTGGCCCAGTTGTTGCCCGCCTCGTGCTTCGATGGACCTGGCTCCTGCTGCCTGCCGAGCCAGCTCCGGTACTGCTCGTACCACTCGACCGCCAGATAGCCCTTCGAGCCGTAAAAAATATTGCCCACTGTGTTCGGGTCGTTTTTCCGGTCCTCATCGATGCCGGCCTCGTGGTTGGAAATCCAGTGGCGTACTTCGAAGACCATGTGCTTCTGCTTGCCAGCTTCGTGGAACTCATACATCGCAGTCAGCGTGTTCGGCGTTTGCTGATCGTCGTCGAACATGAAGTGGCCGCCCATGGCGCTGATCTTGGTGGGATACTTCACGCCGAGGCCCCAGCGGCAGATGTCCATTTCGTGGATGCCCTGGTTGCCAAGATCGCCGTTGCCGTAGTCCCAGAACCAATGCCAGTTGTAGTGGAAGCGATTCTTCGTGAACGCATGCTCCGGTGCGGGCCCCAGCCACAGGTCGTAGTGCACGCCGGGCGGCACTGGCTCAACCGGGGCGCGGCCGATCGTGTCGCGCCACTTGAAGCACAGCCCGCGCGCCATGTACACGTCGCCTATCAGGCCGCCGTTCATCTTATCAATCGCCTCGCGCACCGCGGGGCCGGAGCGGCTGTTGGTGCCATGCTGCACCAGCTTGTTATATTTCTTCTGCGCCGCGATGATCTGGCGGCTCTCGAACAGGTCATGCGAGCAGGGTTTCTCGACGTAAACGTCCTTGCCCGCCTGCAGGCTCCAGATGGTCTGCAATGTGTGCGAGTGGTTCGGCGTGGCGATCGAAACCGCGTCGAGGCTCTTGTCCTCGAGCATTTTCCGGATGTCGGTGTAGGCGGCCGGCCGCTTGCCCGTTTTGTCCTCCACCATCTTGATCCGGCTATTGAGAATGCTCTCGTCGATGTCGCAGATCGCCGCCACTTCAACGTTCGGCATCACGACGTAATGATTCAAGTGCGCGCGCCCCTGCGCCCGCACCCCGACACAGCCGATGCGAATCGTGTCGTTGGGGCTGGCAAGACCCTTCACTGCAAGTTGCCCTGCGGAGGCGGCCGCACCCATTAGAAAATACCTTCGATTCATTCCGGTTTCTCCTTATACCGTCCCCGCCCCATATTTTAAGCCGGTTCCGGCTGGTCCGGCGAAGTCCAGCTTACTGGCGGCGGCGGATACGGTAGTCTTCGACAGCGGGCATGCGCACGATGCGGCACATCTCGAACAGGCGGGAGCGCGCGCGCATGCCGATGCGCTCTTCGAGGAAATACTTACTCTGCAGATCGGCCTCGAGCCCGGCGACGCGCCGGTCACCGGCTTCGGGGTCGCGTAAATTGGTGGTGGCGATCAGCGGTTTGCGGTAGTTACAGCGGTGGGTGATAATGCTGGTGACGGTATCTTCCACCCAATCCGTGACCCGGTGTGCGCCGACATCGTCAAGCAGAAGGATTTCGGCGTCGAGCGCGACCTGGTACGCATCACGGTCGATGATGCCCGACGTTTTGTCGTAGCCTGCGCGGATGCGGTCGAGCAGGTTCTGATAATCGAAGAAGATGCCTTCGAAGCCACGGCCAATCAACTCGCGCAGCGCAGCCACGGCGAGATGGGTCTTGCCGGTGCCGGGCGGGCCAAGCAGCAGCAGTCCGGGCCGCTCCACAACGGGAAACTCCCGCACATAGCTTCGCACCGTGAACAACACGTCGGCCATCGCGCTGCGGCCCGCGGGATTGTCTTTGGGTAGGAGAAAATTATCAATCGAAGCCGAGGCGTAGTTGGGAGGAATGGCGGCGCGATCGAGCAGCCGCTTCTGGCGTTCGGCACCGCGGCATTCGCACGGGCTGGCCGAGGAGATGCCGTCTTCCTCGTGAACCTTCCACCCCGTCCCGTGGCAGTGCGGGCACACGGCTTCAGCCATCATTCCTCCATCGTAGCGGTTCAGTCGACCACTACGAGCACGTCGCCTACGCTTACTGTCTCGCCGGCGCGAGTACGCAACTCCACCACGCGTCCGGCCTTCGGCGATTTCATCTCGTTCTGCATCTTCATCGCCTCAACCACCACCAGTCCGTCCCCGGCGGCCACTTCGGAGCCGCCCTCCACCAAAGTACGGATCACCTTGCCAGGCATCGGCGCGGCGACACGTTGGGGACCGTCGCCCGCGCCAGACGACGAGGCGCTCTTGCGATCGCGCGGATCGAATACTTCCACTTCAAACCGCGCCCCATCCAGATGCACCGTGTACCCGCCGCCACTGGCGACGACTCGCGCCTCTACCGACCGCGTTCCATCGAGAATTGAATAGACGCCGGGCCGTACTTCAGTGATAGCGGCGCCCTCGTCTCCGTTCACTTCATAGGAACGGCCATCGACCGTCGCGATGCGCTTCATCGGAGTGCCTCCGCGCGCCCCAGCGCAGCCCAGCGGCTGGTTTCGCGCTGCTCGGGCGCCGGATTCTGATTCCCCTGTCGCTGCGCATGCGCAATCGCGGCGAGCGCGGCGAGCTGCTCCATTCGCTCGTCGCACCGCCGACGGCGCCTCGGCTCGAACGCGGCAAGGAATCCGGTGTCGAGCCGGCCGGCTTGAAACGCTTCGTCGCGCAGGATCTCGCGGAAGTAGGGGATCGTCGTGCGGATGCCCACTACGGCGTACTCGCCCAGGGCGCGGTCCAGACGCGCGATGGCGACTTCGCGGCTCGGACCCCAAGCAACCAGTTTCGCCAGCAACGGGTCGTATTCAAGCGGCACACTCCAACCCTCGTATACGCCGGAATCGAGCCGGATGCCCGGTCCGCCCGGTTCCCGCAGTTGTGCGATCCGCCCCGGTGACGGCAGGAATTGATTGTCTGGGTCCGCGGCGTAGATGCGGCACTCCATCGCGGAACCGCACCAGGAGATGTCGCTTTGTTCGAGCCCCAGCGGCTCTCCCGAGGCCACCCGCAACTGCCACTGCACGAGGTCGAGGCCCGTCACCAACTCCGTCACCGGATGCTCCACCTGCAGCCGCGTGTTCATCTCGAGGAAGTAGAAATCGCCGTCCTTGTTCACCAGGAATTCGGCGGTGCCCGCGTTAGAATAACCGGCCGCGCGCGCTACTTAGAGCGCTGCCTGGCCCATCCGCTCTCGCAGCTCCGGCCGCAGTGTCATCACCGGCGAGGGGCATTCCTCGATGACCTTCTGATGGCGACGCTGCAGCGAACACTCGCGCTCACCGAGATGGATGAGGTTGCCGTGATGGTCGCCGAACACCTGAATCTCGACGTGCCGCGGCTGCTCGACGAATTTTTCCAGATACACTTCGCTGCTTGCGAAAGCGCGCTCGGCCTCGCTGGATGCATCGCGCAGGGCCGCTTCGAGATCGGCCTCCGCGTCCACGCGCCGCATGCCCTTGCCGCCGCCGCCCGCCGCGGCCTTCAGCAGCACCGGCTAGCCGATCCGCCGCGCCTCCGCGCGCGCCTCATCGAGTCGGGAAAGCGGCGCGGGCATGCCCGCTGCCACGGCGACCCCCACTTGCTTGGCGAGTTTTCGAGCCTCGATCTTCGAACCCAGCTTGCGCATGGCGTCCGCAGACGGCCCGATGAAAATGAGGCCGTTATCTTCGCACGCCGCGGCGAAATCCGGATTCTCGCTGAGAAACCCGTAACCCGGATGCACGGCTTCGGCCTGCGATCGCCGCGCGGCGTCAACAATTCGGCCGATCGACAGGTAGCTCTCGGCCGGCGCCGCAGCCCCGAGCAGGTACGCTTCATCGGCCAAGCGCACGTGGTAGGCAGAGCGATCGGCTGCCGAATACACGGCTACGCTGGCGATCCCCATCTCGCGCAGCCCGCGGATGAGCCGCACGGCGATCTCCCCACGGTTTGCAACGAGCACTTTGCCGAACATGCAACGAAGATTCTAGCAACCCTGCCTGAAGGGGTCGCGCTCGGCTACCATGACGGAAGAACTGCCATGGACGCCATCGCCTATCTGAAGGCCATCGACACACCCACGCTCGCCAACGCGATTGAACTGCTGAATCTGCGCCCGCGCTCGGTTGGGTTCACGCCACTTAGCATCCGCTGCCTGTTCCCGGAGTTCGGCCGCATGTGCGGCTACGCCGTGACCGCGCATGTAGAAACCGTCACGCGCGCCTCCGGCCAGGACCGAGGCCCCTTCCCCGATCTGTTCGCGGCCATCGACGCCTCGCCCAAGCCCGCCGTCGTGGTGATGCAGGAGATGGGCGGCCAGCGCGACTACGCCACGCACTGCGGCGAAATCCTGGCGTCGATCTTCACGCGGCTCGGCGCCATTGGCTTGGTCAGCGACTGCGGCGTGCGCGACATCCCCGAAGTCCGCGGCATCGGCATGCACTACTTCGCCCGGGGCGCGGTGGCGAGCCACGCCTACTTCCGCATGGTGCGGGCCAGTGAGCCGGTGCAGATCGACGGGCTCGAAATCCGCCCCGGGGAACTTCTGCACGGCGATGAGAACGGACTGATCACCGTGCCGCCCTGCCCGATCGAAGACATCGCCGCGGCGGTGGACAAGATCCGCTCGCGGGAAGGAAAGCTGCTCGAGTTCGTCCGCGGCGCTGAGTTCACCCTCGACGGTCTGAGAACGCGCTTTCTGGAATAGCAGGTCCGAGCGGGGTCAGCTAAGATAGAGAAAGGTTTTCTTCGTGGCGCGGTAGCCAAGTGGTAAGGCCAAGGTCTGCAAAACCTTTATTCGTCGGTTCGATTCCGACCCGCGCCTCCAACGAAAAAAACCAGGACGGGCCTCACACCAACAGCTCCGTGGGCTTCTCCCGTTTCGTGGCAAACCCTCGCTCCGAAGCTTTCTCCGGTAAACCGCTGAGAGATTGTCCACCGATCGTGCCCCCCAAGGGTCGTCCGTGACCCGGAATGGGTAGGGAGACGCTCGTTCTACGATCGGTGGGTGCCGATCTTAGCTGCTTGAACGCGGTGCACGGCGACTGATGCTCCCACTGCACTCGCAAACGAGGGACGGTAACGTTGGCCCGACAAGGTCGAGGCGGCCCTCAGCGAGCCATCGGGCGACGCTCGCTCGAGGGCGGGACGAAGCCTTTGAGACGCATATAAACCGCCATGGCGCCGTACATTTCGTTGTCGTGGGTGACGTTGTACCAGAGCAGCCCGATGCGGGAGTGGTGCATGTAGCCGGAGCCGACCATTTCGGCCTGATCGGCGGGGGTGACCGAGTCGTAGGCCTTGTCGCAGTTATCGAAGGAGGCCTGGAGGGCGGCGGTGACGGCGGCTTTCGAAGGGTTGGCGGGAAGCTCAGGAGGGGTGGCGCCGGTGAGCAGGGAGCAGGCCCGGAACTGGGCGGCGGCGACGTGGGAGAGGAGTTCGGAGAAGGGGCGAACGTCGGGCGTGGCCTTGAACGTGTAATCGGCTTCGGGCATTTTTTCGGCGGCCCGGAGGATGTTGCTCTTGACGCGCGTGTAGGCTTGCTTAGCCTCTTCGGCGAGGTTCGGGCCGGAACTGCCGCCCGCTGGCTGAGCAACGGCGCAGACGGCGGCAAGAAGGAGGAGCGCGGGGAAGCGGAGTTTCATGGGCTGTGCCTTTCACGTCGAGGGTATCGAACACTGGAATGGCGTGCACACCGGCCGAAAGGTATCGGAGAATGAGGAGATGAGAATAAGACGTGGTTGGGGACTCGCGGTCGTGCTTGCTTTGAGCTTGGCCGCATGCTCCACCACTACCGAGCAGACCGCGGAGAAGAGAGCGCCAGCCATGGATCCGCCGCGCACCGGCCGCGAGGCGTTCCAGGAAATGTACGTGCAAGCGCGGGGCTGGGCGACCGATGCACAGCCGCTGCAGATGC
>VFSW01005075.1_pt1 | contig 19548 bp, 13 predicted proteins | sample 5358111 | NCBI WGS metagenome assembly VFSW01 (sample SAMN11554181, study PRJNA540505) | mine drainage metagenome | isolation source: sediment from site ElyBrook_90M | place: USA: Ely Copper Mine, Vershire, VT | collected 2017 | reverse complement strand
CCCTGCTTGAGTTTCTCGAGCTTTCGCGCAAGCATTACGTACGGTACACAACTGACTCGGAACCGCAACCCCACACCCCAGCATGAAATGAGAATTCCGATTAGGAATAATAACCTGAGGGCTCGACCTGAAGACGGCAAAAATTGTGAGCCAGGCAACTTCTGCGGTCGATAAAGCCATACAAAGCCCAAATTGTCCGAAACAGTTACCGTTGCCCCCGGATGAGTTACTAGGCCGCATGGGCGGCTACCGAGTCGTCAAGATTGGCGATGACGATTTCCGCCTCTCCGTCATGCCTAAATTCCGCTGTGCGGAGCCGTTCATAGGGACGATGTCGGGTTGCGAAAAGCTTCTCGGCGTCATGAGACGCCCATGCCTGGCTGCGGAGTATTTCGATTTCGTTGTCGCGCAGGCAATCGGTGGCACCGTCCGGCTTGCCGTCCGAATCAAAATTAGCAACCACGACAGCGTGCGGATGAGGATTGGAATGGACGTCGACGGGTGAATCGGGCACAAGCGTGAATCCGCCTTGACCGTCACCAAGAACGACCGGCCAGTTGCGCAAACGTTTTGGGTTCTTTGATGTTGCGTGCTCTGCGTGAGACACTACGCGCGGCCGTCCAGATCACCGGCGCAGAATGGAAACCTGAATTTGGCTAACAGGAACAGACGGGAATTTCTCCTCGGAGCGGGAGTTACAGTCGGCAATGTGGCTTTAGGACAATGTGTGTTTGGCGAGATTCGCAGTACGAACCCAGATTTGAAGGTGCCCGAAGACAACTCAGGCCCTCCAAGTTACTCGGGGAGAGCCTCTCAGCCAGGAACAGATGAATTAGCGCCGCGGAAAACTGCGACGCATGGAAAGATGCGCGGTCTCATGGTGGACGCCGGCCGTGTGCCGGAATCGCTTGAGTACTATCGGCGGATCGTCGACTTCTGTGCGGATTGGGAACTCAACGCACTGCATTTCCGTTTGGCTGACGATCAAGGAAGTGCCTTAAACTTCGCCTCTGTTCGTGGTCTTGTGACGCACGAGAATGCGTTTGCCCCCGAACAGTTGAGGGGCCTGGCAGAGTATGCCCGAGCCCGCGGAGTCGATTTGATCCCCGAACTGGAATCGTTCGGACATACGGGATACATTACCCGCTCTGCTGCATACGCTCATTTACTGGATCGCGAAGCACAAGGCCCTTCCGAATTCACGGGCGTGATACCAGTGCATCCGGAGAGCCTGCAACTGTTCACTAAGCTCTATCGTGAAGTCGCCACGATCTTTCCTTCGATCAATCTTCATGGTGGGTGTGATGAGGTGAACTGGGGAGGTTCAGCTCTCTCGCGCAAAGCTCTTGAGACGAAAACCAGGGCCCAGATATGGGCAGAGTATCTCAACTCACTCAATCAAATCGCCGCAGTGCTGGGGAAACAATTGATTGTGTGGGGCGACGTTGTGATTCACAACGAACCAGAGATTCTCGCCAAGCTGAACAAGACCATCATCATCATGGACTGGAATTACAGGGAAACCAGTTCCGACAGGGTTCGCGAGGCCTTCGTGAAAGTCCGCGCCAACGGCAATCGTGGAATCGGAGCGCCAGGATTCATCAACTACAAGTGGGGACCGCGGGCTGGAACCGACCAGTTGCGGAATATCGATGCATATGCCGACGCTTACCTCGGGCAGGCGGACCCCAGTTCACTGGGCGTCATTCTGACAAACTGGGTACCGAGCCGTTACATTCAGGATTCAATTTGGGATGGATTCGCGTATGCCGCAGTCGCCTTCAATGAAGGTACAGCAACAGCGCAGAACGCCGCGTTCCGCCGTTTTGTCAAAAGACACTATGGAGCCGACTGGAACGAGGATTGGAAGGAAGCATTTCAGACAATCTATATTGCGGCGCCCTCCGTACAGGAAAAGCATGCAATTGCTTCGACGGCTCTCCCATTAAAGGTTCCCTGGAGCAACGACGAAGAACTTTCTGCCGCGTTGCGAATACTTCCTTCAGGCCAAAATCCATTTACACACTTGCGAAGTCTTCTAGCAAAGCTGGAACCGCGGGTGCGGAAAAACCTCGCCGACTTTCAATCCTTTGCGCTGTGCGTCCACGCTCTCGAGAGGACGTTTTGGCGAGAGGCAGTTGTTATCGACCAAATCGCGAAAGGACCGCCGAAGCGGGAAACAATTGACCCCTTGCTTCGGAAGATTGCAGAGGGTGATCAGGCGCTAGTGAACACGTTGTCAAAGGATTGGAATAAGGGCCGCTTTCCGGATTCCGCTGCGAAGTCGGAACTCCTATTTGACCTCCAGCCTAAAGACCAATTGCTTTTACAGTGGGTGCAAGCAGCGAAGTATTCGGCTTCACTGGCTAGCAGTCCCGATCGCTTCCATCAACTTCTCGAAACGGCGAAGCATGCGTGAAGACTTACCGGTCACCGCGCAAGAATCCAAATCCTGATGGCAGTTCGGACGACGCAGATTAAGAGCAACAATAAAGGCGCAACCACCTTTAGGAACTGATGTGCCCCTTCTCGATAAACTATCGCGCAATAGAATTGCCATTCGCGTATCGGAATCTCGCAGCGAGATGGGCGCTCGTGCGGCAAGCGATAGTGCGCACGAGACGGTAAGGTCGAGGACTGGCGCTGTTCCGTAGGACACGCCCAGCTATGTGTCATTACTCAATATCGAGAATTGGCGCTAGCACTGAGTCTTGATCTCGCTCGATGTGCCTCCAGCAGCTGGAACGTAACATTTCTGGCTATAGTCCATCACCATGCGATCGGCATTAAACCTCCAACCAAGCGTGCGAATCGTACGCTTCATCCGCTGGATCCACCCGCGCGGCAATCCATCGCGATCACGTTCGTAGTAGAGCGGGATTACCTCGTCGCGAAGCACGCGGTAAAGGTCGTCCCCATCGCGCTTGTCATGCACATCCATGTTGGAATGGGTTCTTCCTGTGCCGATTGAAAAGCCATTGAGTCCGTCATAGGCCTCGGCCCACCATCCGTCCAGGACAGACAGATTCAAGCCCCCATTTAATACAACTTTCTGCCCGCTTGTCCCCGAAGCTTCCAGGGGTCGCCGCGGATTGTTCAGCCAAACGTCCACTCCCTGCACCAGGTGGCGGCCTACATTGATGTCATAGTCCTCAATGAAAAGAAACTTGTCGCCGAGGTCGCTATCCTTCATCATCTGCGCGATCTGCTGCAGGACTGCCTTGCCCGGTTCATCATGAGGATGCGCTTTACCCGCAAACAGAAACTGTACCGGCCGCTTCGGATCGTTCACCATCGCAGCCAATCTCTGCATATCTACGAGAATGAGGTTAGCGCGCTTGTAGGTTGCAAATCTGCGCGCAAAGCCGATTGTCAGCGCATCCTGGGTCAACACGGTACCGAGCCGATTCAGGGTCTCCTGCGATTCGCCGCGGCGGGCTGACTGCTCCTTCGCCCGGTGCCTCGCAAACTCCAGAAGCTGCGACTTCAGGGTCAGGTGCGTCTCCCAGAGTTCGCCGTCGTCAACGCTTTCAATCTCCGCCCAGGTACGCTTATCGCCGCTTCGATTCTGCCACCCGACTCCAAGATGACGATCATAGAGTCGTTGCATCTGCGGAGCGAGCCACGAAGGTACATGGACACCATTTGTAATGTGGCCGATAGGCACAGCATCTTCCGTCTTGCCCGGATAAAGGTTCCACCACATTGTCCGTGAGACTTCGCCGTGCAAAGAGGACACTGCGTTGGCACGCCGCGAAAGCTTGAGCCCGAGCACCGTCATGCAGAACTGCTCATTATGATCGTTCGAGTACACTCGTCCGAAACCCATCAGATTGTCATGCGACAGCCCCAACTGATCGCGCAGCGGCCCGAGATGTTCTTCGATCAGGTCGGGATTGAAGCGGTCGTGACCGGCAGGCACCGGTGTGTGCGTCGTAAAGATGACTTCGCGCGGAATCTGGCTCGCCGCTGTTCTGAAGTCCACGCCTTCGTCTTCCATGCGGGCGCGAATGGCCTCTAAAACGGCAAACCCGCTGTGACCTTCATTCAGATGCAAAACCCCTGGAGAAATCCCCATCGCCCTGAGCGCCCGATATCCCCCGACACCGAGCAGCAACTCCTGCCGAATGCGGGTTCGCCCATCGCCTCCGTACAAGCGCGACGTAAGTTCGCGGTCCTCGGGGGCGTTCCCCGGAACGTTCGAGTCCAGCAATAGCAGATCGCAGCGGCCGACCTTGACACGCCATACCTTTGCCCGGATAAGTCCACTGCGCGTGGCGATCTCCACCACCACAGGCTCACCATTCTGCCCGATCGCGTTCTGCATCGGAAGCTGGTTCACATCGGTTTGGAGGTACTCCTCTTTCTGCCAGCCATTGGAGTCGAGCCGTTGCAGAAAATATCCCTGTCCGTAAAAGAGACCGATTCCGATGAGGGGGATCGCGAGGTCAGATGCGCTCTTGATGTGATCACCAGCCAGGACGCCGAGTCCTCCCGAATAAATCGGAAGAGACTCGTGCAACCCGAATTCTGCCGAGAAGTAAGCCACCGGGCGAGGCCGCAACACGCCCACGTTCGCTGTGCCCCAAGTTGAATCCGTTGTCAGATACTCTCGCTGACGGCGATAACAGTAATTAATTCGGCTGTGCAGCCCCAATTCCGAGGCACGCCGTTCCAGCCCAGCCAGTGGGATCTCGGACAACAGCGCAATGGGGTTTTGATTCAATTGCCGCCATCGGGTTGGATTCAGATCGCGAAACAGGCTTATGCACTCCGGGTCCCAGCTCCACCAGATGTTGCGGGCCAGTGCCCAAAGCCTTTCCTGCGTCGGGGCAATGAACCGGTCCAGCGTGCGGGCTTCGCTGATTACGGGCGCCAGTTGGCTCGCAGCCTCTGCGAGCATGCGGATTTCATCCTCGCGGAAGGTGCGCGCCTCCTTCGTCTGTACGATTAACACGCCCTGCAGTACACCGCGGTCAATCACCGGCACGCCCAGAAAGGAATGGTAGTCCTCCTCACCCGATTCCTTGAAGTACTTGAACCGCGGGTGACTCTTCACATCGGCAACCGCCACCGGAAGCACCTGCTCGGCGACAAGGCCTGCCAGGCCCTCGTGCAGAGGCATACGCAGGGTTCCGATGCAGCGCGGGTGCAGTCCCAGTGTTGCTGCCAACACAAGATTATTCCGGTCCGGTTCGAGCAAATAGGCTGAGCACACATCCGTGTTGAAACGAGTGGCGATCAACGCAACCACGTTCATCAGGGTGTCGGCAGGCTTGGCGCCTTCCGCAAAAAGACTCCTGACTTCCTCGCGCGTCAAGACTTCACGGACTTCGTTCGCCTCATAGGACTGGGTCATGCGCATTGCCTCCCATGCAAACAGCGGGTTCAAGAAAGTGTATTAACACTGCTTCCAGACGATTGGGAAAATGTCTTCTGCTTTCCCCAAAAGCGGGGACTAAAAACTCTGGAGAATTCGAAATCTGAGGGTTGGGACGGATGGGAATCGCTTATCTGTTGATAGGGCATGATCATATCATCGATGCGCTCCAATGAGCGAAAACTTGAGGAATCGGCCGAGGTGAACCTCCTGGTTTGTCTTCCGCTCGTCCGGCTCGCCTAAACCGGTTGGCGGGCATCCGCACCCTCTCTCACTGCTGCTTTAGTTCAACTTTGTATCTGGCAAGCCACCCTCGCGGATGAACCGGCCCGGGGGCTTTGGCGTACAATTGCAACGCCTTCGGAATACGCTTTCTCAGAGATGCAATTTCACTCCGTGCGAAGCCCATCCCGAAGAATCCGAAAGCAATCCCGGGGACGGAGCCAAAATGAAGTTACTCGCTCGCACAGCTGCATTTCTGCTTATCATGGTCTGCATGCCTTTAACGCAGACTGGCGCACAGAGCGTTACCGAAATTGGGGGCGAGAAGATTGTGACCCTCACCCGCCAGCCCACCAGCAGCACGAGGCCCGAGTTCACCAGCATCACGATCCTGCCCGGTCGCGGCATGGAGTTGCAGCAGGTCACAGCCAATTTTCCCGGCAAGGGCAGCGTAAACGTGCTGGCCTCGCCCGATTTGGCAGGCTCGGCCAAGATGCTCGACCAGGATGATACGGCCAACGGCGACCTTGGCTATCGCCTCGGAGCCGCTTTCCTGGTTCCCTACCCCAACCGCATCCGGGGCAAGCTCTCCGCCGATGGCAAGACCCTCACCACGGAGTGGCATGGCCACACCATCACGCTCCCAGCCAACAACATCGGCAAAAATCCCGGCGCGGAACGCCATGCGATGCACGGCCTTATCCTCAAGGCCAAGACCGACAATGTAAGCGTCAAGAAAATCCCCGGCGGCGAACAGGTCACCGGCATCATTCATGCTGGAGACTTCGGCGGCCATTGGCTGTCTAAAACGGACCTCGACTTTACCATCACGCTCACAGCCGAGGCCGTAGATGCCACAATCGTCGCGCACAATGTGGGAGGGCAAGACGAACCGATCGCGATCGGATGGCACCCATACTTCAACCTGCCGTCAGGCGACCGTACCCAGGCCCGCCTCCACATTCCCGGCTCGCAACTCGCGCTGGTCGACAATTATGACAACGTCTTCCCCACCGGCCAGCTTAAGCCGGTCGATGGCACCCAATACGACCTTCGCGCCCCCGACGGCGTTCCGCTCGGGCAGAATTTCTACGACGACAATTGGAGCAAGCTCGACTGGAAGAACGGCGCCGTCACCGTCAAGGTCATCGATCCAGCAGCGCACTACGGAGTGGACATCGAAGGCCTCTCCCCGCAGATCAAGACGATTCAGGCGTACGCGCCGCCCACCCAGAAATTCATTGCCATCGAGCACCAGTACAACTTTGGCGACCCTTTCAGCAAAGTGTGGGGTTCCATGGATACCGGCATGGTCACACTGAAGCCTGGACAAAGCACAAAGTGGCACGTCCGGCTGCACGTTTTCGTACCATAATTCATCGCGTTCTACAGAAGAAGGGGAGGCGCCTCTTGACTGGCGCCTCCCCTCTTCTATTGCCGAATGAATTGCTCTACAGATACCTCCGATCCGGATCCAAAGAAGTGCCTGTCCGGTGCCCGAATTGCAGCACTGCCTTGAGCTGCGTCTCCACACGCGCGCTCCGTCCCGGCACTTTCGTTCCCGGAAAAACCGTGCATCTTACGGCTCCAGCTTTGTCAGCTTCACACTTTTTCCGGTCCGCGCCGACTCCCGCGCAGCGTCCAGAATCTGCATTACCACCACATTTGTATCCAACGCGCTCAGGTCGCCTTTAGCCGCGATCTGCCCGCGCAGCACTGCCACAAGGTAGGCCAGCGAACTGCTCTCATCGGGTTTGAGCGGAGGTGCCGTCGTCGTGTGTTCCTCCGCGTCATGCTGCATGCGCACACGCAAACCATCCGAGGCTACCGTAATGACGTAGCCCTTGGCGCCATAAACCTCCATGTCCTTGCGGCTGAAAGGCCAGTTCCACGAGCCCTGGATGACCGCCTGCGCCGTTGGATACTGGATCACGATCGTCGAATCGTCATCTACCTTAGGATAAATCTCGGGCTTGTCGTGGTTCACCACTGCGGTCACGGTGAGCGGAGTTTCCCCATGCATCAGCCACGTCATGAGGTCGACACCGTAACAGCCAAAGTCATACATGGACCCCGCGCCGTTCTGCACCGGATCAGTGAGCCACTTCAAAAAGTCGGGGCTGACCCCGATCTCTTTTGGGCCCTCATGTCCGTCGTGGACCACCACGCGCCGAATCGGCCCCAGTTGCCCGCTCTCAACCTCGTCGTATGCGGCGCGATTGCTCGCGTACCAAGTTGTCTCGTAGTTAACCAGCACCTGAATATGCTTCTCACGCGCGATTTTGCGGATCGCCAGGGCATCATCCAGCGAGATCGTAAGCGGCTTTTCGACCATCACCGCGATTCCATACTTGCCCGCTTCCTCAATCACCTTGCGATGATCGGCGATTGAGGTATAGGCCAACAGCGCCTGCGGGTGGCGCGCTTCCACCATCGCGTCCGTCGATGAGAAGAACAAATCGTGGGCGAGGCCGTATCGTTTCTCGTATTTCGCTACCAGCCCCGCATCGGGTTCCACAATGCCAACCAGTTCCACTTCCTTATGTTTGGGCAGCTGGCCCAGAAATCCAATCACGTGGTCATGCACCAGGCCCACAATGGCTACACGTATTGGGCCCTGCTGCTCTTGCGCACACATTCGTGATGCTCCCACCGTGACCATTGACATCATCATCAGCGCCAGACTCCAGCAGCGAACCAAACGAACTCTTAGTTGAGGCATTTTATCGGTCATTCTCCCTGGCCACCGATTCTACTCTGGCTTGAGCACACTCCAACGCATCCCGGGCTTCCGAAAAACAGATTCGCGGCAATCCTTTCGGTTCACCGTGGCCAGCAAAACGCTCAGCGCCTTGAAGCGAGCAACAGGGCAATCCCACACCTCATCCTTTCCACTTCCAACTACCGGCCGGTGCATCACCGGCGCATCGAAGGATCTGTACAAGCTAAAGCTTTATGGTGACCGTCCGCCGTTATACACTGGCTTGTCATGGAAACAATTGGTTGCGGTACGGCGATCGTCACGCCATTTCGTGCGGACGGATCGGTGGATGAGCGGGCTCTCTGGACCCTGGTGAACTGGCAGATCGAATCAGGCATCGACTTTCTGGTCGCCTGCGGATCGACCGGAGAAGCCGCCACCCTCGACGAAGAAGAATGGCTCAGCGTCATCCGCATCGTGATCGATGCCGCCTCAGGCCGCGTTCCCGTGTGGGCCGGATGCACCCACAACTCGACGCGCGTTCTCCTCCGCCAGGCCGCCATGCTCACTCACGTCCAGGGGTTGAGCGCGATCCTGTCGGCGAATCCCTACTACAACAAGCCGACCCAGGAGGGCCAGTTCCAGCACTTCCTTGCCCTCGCCAAGGCCGTCGACCCCTTGCCGGTGGTCCTCTACAACGTCCCTGGCCGCACCGCCGCCAATCTCGAACCCGAAACCGTCATCCGCCTTGCCGAAGCCGCCCCCAACATCCAGGCCATCAAGGAGGCCAGCGGCAAGCTACCCCAGATTGCCCAACTCGTCCACGACCTTCCCAAGTCCTTCAAAATCTTCTCCGGCGACGACAACCTTGCTCTCGCCGCCATCGGCATAGGCGCCCACGGACTTATCAGCGTAGCTTCCAACGAGGCTCCCGCCGAAGTGAGCAATATGATCGGCGCGGCCCTCGACAATGACTGGATCGCCGCCCGCGAACTCGAACGCTTTTGGGGCCGACTCTTCGAAGCCAATTTCTGGGAGTCCAACCCTTCCCCGGTCAAGACCGTGCTCAACTTGATGGGCAAGTGCAACGACACCGTGCGCCTGCCGCTGGTTCCCCCGGCACTCGGCACCCGCGCCAGACTTGAGCGTCTCGCCGGTGAGCTCGGCCTGCTGAAGTTTGCGCCGCTGCCCGAAGGAAACCTGCGCATGTTCTGACGGCGGCGGCGAAGGGTGATCAGATGCTCCGTTCCGTAGAGTTGTCAACGCTGCCCAAAATCCAAAGCCGAGGACGGTCATGCAATATCTATTGATCCTTCAAGGGCATCTCCGCAGGGCATAACAATCCTCGGCTCCACCACCGATAATGTGCTGTCGCCTAAACTCTCTGCGTTGTGAAGTGAAAGGAAACCCTCCTTGCGAGCCGCCTCGATCAGAACAATTCTGTTAACCTTCATTGCTCTCACTCTGACGCTGGGCGGCTCGAGCGCTCACTTCTCGGCAATGGCACAGGCCGCCCCGGCCGCGCGATGGACCGAGGATCAGGCCAACCAGTGGTACGCGAAGCAGCCCTGGCTTGTCGGCTCCAATTTCATTCCATCCAACGCGATCAACGAACTCGAAATGTGGCAGGCCGATACCTTCGACCCCACAGAGATCGATCGTGAACTCGGATGGGCTGAAGGCATCGGCATGAATACCATGCGGGTGTTCCTCCACAACCTGCTGTGGGAACAAGACCCTGCCGGCTTCCAGCACCGCATCGATCAGTTCCTCTCCATCGCTGCCCGCCATCACATTCGGCCCGTCTTTGTGCTCTTCGATTCCTGCTGGGATCCAAATCCGAAACTCGGCCCGCAGCGGCCGCCCATCCCCGGCGTGCATAACTCGGGATGGGTGCAGGCGCCCGGCCCCGCCCTTCTCGCCGACGCTCAACAATACCCACGCCTCCAGTCTTATGTGCAAGGCATCGTTGGCGCGTTTGCCAGCGACCAGCGCATCCTCGCATGGGATATCTGGAACGAGCCCGACAACGGCAATGACACGTCCTACGGCAAGGTCGAACCGGTGAATATCCGCGATCGCGTCGTAGCCCTGCTCCCCCAGGTTTTTGCGTGGGCCCGGGCCGCTCATCCTGTGCAACCGCTCACCAGCGGAGTTTGGGATGGTGACTGGTCTTCGCTCGACCGCATGTCCCCGACGGCGCGCATCCAAATCGAACAATCCGATGTCATCAGCTTCCATAACTACGAGTGGCCCGAGGGTTTCGAAAAACGCATTCAAAGCCTCCGCCAGTTCCACCGTCCGCTTATCTGCACTGAATACATGGCGCGCGGCGCGGGCAGTACCTTCGACACCATCATCCCCATCGCCAAGCGCGAACATGTTGGCGCCATCAACTGGGGCCTGGTCAAAGGCCGCACACAGACTTACCTGCCCTGGGATTCATGGAAGCGCCCCTACGTCAGCGATCAGCCGGTTATCTGGTTCCACGACGTGTTCTATGAGGACGGCCGTCCCTATCGAACTCGCGAGGTCGAGATCATTCGCCAGGCCGCTACGGGCAAGCCGTAGCGATACAGCCACATCCCATCGATTGATCTCTCGTGCCGTCAGGTGCGAACTGCGCTTAGAGGAGCGCCGCGCCGATTCGCGCCTTCAAACGATTGCCGCTCTTGAAATGCGCATCCAAAGCAGTGAGGTTCGATCAATCTTCCATGGTTTTTAAACGGTTTACACGCAGAGAATTATTGAAGACAGGAGCCGCCGCCGGAGCCGCAGGCATTATGGGCAGGATGCTCACCGGATGCGGCGCGCACGGTTCGCTCACCACAACGACTCCTGCCGCATCCTGCGCCAAGATCACTGACATCGATCATGTCGTGATCCTCATGCAGGAGAACCGCTCCTTCGATCACTACTTCGGCAGCTATCGCGGCGCGCGCGGGTTCTCCGATCAGACCGCGGCCTTCCAGCAGCCCTATCCTGGCAACACTTCGGCGTCACCCGCCGGGGTTCTGCTTCCCTTCCATCTCGACACGACGCAGCTCAACGCGGCGTGCACCCACGACATCACCCACGACTGGGTGCCGCAGCACCAGAGTTGGAACAATGGTGCAATGGATGGCTTCGTCACTTCGCGTCTCGCCATTAACGCCAACGATGCAGCGCTCGCCATGGGCTACTATACGCGCGCTGATCTGCCTTATTACTACGCACTGGCCGACGCGTTCACGCTCTGCGACAACTACTGCTGCTCCGTCATTGGACCCACTGATCCAAACCGCCTTTATTCTATGGCCGCATCAATTGATCCGGATGGATTGAACGGCGGTCCCATCCTCCAGACGCTCATCGCCAATCGAACTGCAACCTACGGCAAGCTCACTTACACGACCATGCCTGAGCAGCTTCAGACACGTGGAATCTCATGGAAGATCTACACTACGCCAGATCAAGCGATCCTCAACGGCATCCTCTCTGACAATGTGCTTTCCTACTTCAAGAATTTTCAGGACCCCTCGTCGGTTCTTTATCAGAATGCTTTTGGGCCGCAGTTCCCCGTCGACTTTCTCTCCGATGCTGTCTCCGGCAACTTGCCGCAGGTCTCGTGGATCATCCCGTCCGTCATCGACTCGGATCATCCGCCTGCGCCCGCGCTTTTTGGCGAAGACACGCTCTCCGCAATCGTTACCGCACTAATGGCCAATCCTGCCGTTTGGGCCAAGACGGTTCTCTTCTCCACTTACGATGAGAACGGCGGGTTCTTCGATCACGTCGCTCCCGTCACGGCGCCTGCCGGCACTCCCGGCGAATATGTGACGGCTTCCGCCGTGCCCGATCCCACCGTTACGGGCAATCCGCCCATAAACGGACCCATCGGACTTGGCTTCCGCGTGCCCATGACGATCATCTCGCCCTTCAGCCGCGGCGGTTTCATCTCGTCTGATTTGTTCGATCACACATCGATCCTGCGCTTCCTCGAAACCCGCTTCGGTGCCGAAGTACCCAACCTGAGCGCGTGGCGGCGGTCCACAGTCGGCGACATGACGAGCGCGTTCAACTTCACCAAGCCCGACACGTCGATCCCGTCCCTGCCATCCACGGCCGCGGCTCTTCAAGACGTGATCACTGCCTGCGCCTCCAACCTCGCCGGCTTCACTCCCTACCCATTGCCGGCAACGCAGGCAATGCCCACGCAGGAAGCGGGAACGCCGACTCGACCAAGCGGTGCGTGCTGAGCTTTCTGCTGCAAACAGCCCAATGCAAAGCCGTGATTGAAGCATCGCGGCTTTTGCATGTTGAATATAAACTTCCCGCGCGCGAACAGAACTGCCCACTCAGTGCTCCAGCAATGCGCGCGCCGCCCAAAGCGCCGGCGCCTGTCCGTGAAAGTCCCCCGTATGCCTGGGCCTGGCCATGTAATACGCATAGCTGTTTTCTTTGTTGGTGCCCACGCAGATATTCGTGACGTTGTAGTTTTGATCGATGTAGCCGGCGAGGGCGATCCATCCCTTGCGCGCCGCTGGCCCATACGTCGCCGCATCCAGCCATCCGTGCTTCACGCCTTCCATCATGGCAAACGTACACATGCCGGTACTCGATGTTTCCGTCCACGACTCGGGGTGATCGATCAGTTGTCTCCACATCCCATCCGCGCCCTGCTGCTTCAGTAGTTCCGCCATCATGCGACGATAGCCAGTCAATATCGCTGGCCGATTCGCATTGTCCTCCGGCAGCGAACTTAGCAACTCCGCCATGCCCACCGCTACCCATCCGTTCCCGCGGCCCCAGTAAAACGGCACATCCGGCGCGTGATAGAACAGCCCGCTCGGCTGTTGCAGTTTCGCCAGGTAAGCGGCCATCTCCGTCGCTGCGCGATCGATATATTTTCGGTCGCCCGTCGCCCGATATGCTTCCGCCTGCAAGATCGTAATCATGAACATGTCATCGATCCAGAATCGCGTTTCGCCTGAGAGACCATCCGGCGTGGGTTTGCTCCACTGCCGGTCGGCGTACTTCAATCCCATCGTGCGCATGCTCGCGTCTTTGTTCTCTCGGTAAATCTGCAACGGAATCGTGCCGAAGATCTCAAAGTCAACGTGCTCCTTGTCAGGAATCAGGTGATTTCCTTCCGGTGTCAGCAGCGGCTGCATCCGCGCCTGCAGTTTGCCGCGTAGATCCGCGTCGCCCGTCACGTCGGCATACGCCAGCGCTCCATACCACAGACACACCTCCGGATACACGATCTGTGCTTCCTGATGCCCGCTCTCAAGGAAATGCTGCGCCAGGTGGTCGCCCACCGTCTTCGGATCGGCGCCCTCCGGCCAGTTCTGAAAAAAATCGCCCTGCGCCGCCAGCATCGCCGGCGTAAGCAGCAACGCAATCGCGCAAGATAAACTTGGGAGACTCGCCTTCATCAGCCCTTTGACCACTACTCCTCCCCGTCTCTACCTTTCTTGGTTTCGTACCCTCGTTCAAACTACGTTCCATGTCTCACTCCACTGCCGCAACAAACTCGATCCCGTTTCCGTCCGGATCCTTCACGTAAATGCCCGACCGCTCGCGCACAAAAGGAATCGACCGCGCTTTCAACTCCGCTTCCGCGTCCTTGAGCGAACGAACTTCAAAGCGCATCTTCGCCGGACGCTGCATACCAGGCACAAACGAAATCGTCTGGTCCTTCATGCCCGGAACCATGAGCACGCCCGCTCTTCCCTTTTTGGCGACAAATCCCAGCTTCTCAGTGAACAGCCGCTCGTATTCATCCGCCTCTTTCACAGGCATCGTGACGCTTACCAGGCGATCAGAAATCCGCCTGCTTCCGAGGTGCTGCCCGCGATCCTTCGTATGCATCGAATCCGGCATATACTGCGTAAACTCCAGCACCGTTCCATCCGGACCCTTCGTGCTGAACAACAAATTGCCAGCTCCCGCCTTCTGCACCGGCGGCACTTCCAAACCTCGTTCCCGATATGCCAGGTTCAGCGCGCCGAGATCCTTTGCCTCAAAGCACACATGCATGAACCCCGGCAGATCGTCGCTGCTCTCCCGCACGGGATACAGTTCGATGAACTGGCGGTCATTGATCTTAATGAACTCTTCGGTCGGCTTCCCTTCTTTCGTGAATTCAAATGCGCGCACAAACCCCAGCGACTGATAGAACCTCAGCGATCTATCTAGCTCCGCCGTCCTTATCGCCACGTGCGCAATCCCAGCCATGGCCAGCGATGCGCTCTGCCTGTCGTTACCCTGTCCCTCGATCACATCCGGCGTCGCCGCCCACAACGCCAGGCCCAGCACCATCACTGCACAAGCACGACGCGCTATCGCCCGCCCCACGCGTGCCCCCTGGATTGTGTTCAGCTGATCCATTTCAACCGCGGCATATTCATTTTCAATTCTGCTTGCGCTCGCCTTTCGACCGTTGTGCCGGCTCTTGCCACTTCACGCCGGGACGCGCTACCGCGTACATCTCCGCGCCGATTGTGTCGAACAGACCCTGTCGATCTTTCCCCACTTCATATAAATCGAAATGTGTACGACCGGGCAGGTAGCTAAAGTGCGGCTCTGCGCTCAGCTTGTCCAGCACCGCTTCGAACTTGTGCGCCGCCCCATCCAGGTAAAACGTGTCCGCCGTGCCCACCATCAGGTGAATGCGGCCCTTGAGATCGCCGCCCCGCTCCGTCCAGGTCGATTCGACAAGATGCGCAAGGTCGTAGTGATCGTGCCAGTAAGCCACCACGTCGGGATGCACCTGTCCCGTCACCGGATCGAACATCTCCTCCGGCGCGCCGCTCGCCCCTTTCGGCGAAAACACCCAGTCGAACGAAGCGATCTGTCCCCCATACGGTCCCAGCACCTGTTCCAGGTGAACCATCTCCTCAAACGTCGCAATCACTCTGCCTTTGTCGCGAAAGATGGGCATCGGCGTGCCATCCGGCTTGCGGTAGACATTGGCATTGGGCGCGTACAAATCCGCCCCTGTGAAGTCGTGAAAATCACTGGGGTCCGGCGAGGTCGACCAGGTGCCTCCGAACACCTTCGGATAATTCACCTGCAACTGCAGCGTCGCCCATCCGCCGCTCGAGTGGCCATTGAGCAGACGCCCGGTCGGCTTCGCGTCCATCCGGTATTTCTGTTCGAGATGCGGAATGAACTCCGCGGTGAGTGCCGCACCCCATGGCCCATTGTTCACAGAGTCCGCAAATTCGTGGGTGCCCTGCGCAATCGACTCATCGAGCATTACCCAGATCATGGGCGGCATCTTGCCTGCCTTCATCCGTTCGTAAATGCGCAACCCGCTCACAATCGCGCCATCGATGTCGCCGCCAAATCCATGCGTCCAATACGCCGTCGGAAAGGTCTCCGTCGCATGGGCTGCATAGTTTGGCGGCAAGATCACCCACGCGCGAATCTTGACTGAATGACCCCAGAACCGCGTCAGCAGCGGGCTTTCAAACTCCTCGAGTTGCGCAACGTCGGGCGTCGCCGCCTCCCTCAGTCGCGCAAATGCCGCGACCCGCTGCGGATCTTCCGCCGGATGCCGATCGAGCGTGAGCACTGGTTCCCCGGGGACCCCGGGTTTCCACCCCGCCAGCGTCACCACCGGGCTCACCCAGTCCTGCGGTACGCGCTCGCGATAGTTATACGTGTGATCGACATCGAGCACCGCCTGCGCTTCGTAGATACCCGCCGGGAGCGCCGAAAACGGCTTGGGATAGGCTATTTCGTCGGCGTCGAACTCTACGGTTCCTCCGGGCGCGAGGTCGCGAATCTCCTTTGCCGCCACCCATGTATCAGCCGGATGGAATTCGCTCACCGTCACTTCCTTATCACCCGTGCCGGCCTTCAGAAACACCAGGAGTCGCCCGCTGATCGGGCCGCCAACCGCCGCATCGGCCTGCACGCGAAAAAACACATGCTTCGCCGGCGCCTGCGCCGGGAGCTGCCCGGCGATTGCCACAAGGCACCAGGCGGTCAGAAGAGCTAACCGGCGACCATTGCCTGAAAAGAACAAAAACATGCATAACCTCGTCCGGTGAATAGAAAACCACAGCACGGAAAGCATAGTTGAACGGAGTTCCATGACGCACGCTCAGAAATCTCCTGCAAGCCGCGCCGTCTGCAATGACTGCCGAACCACCGTGTGCCTTTTCAATCCCATGAAACGCGCAGCGCCATGCCCGTCACAATGAAACGCAGACAAAGTTCTGGTCAGTTCTCTCGCCGAATGCGAAAATACCGGCAAATATGGAGGTCTCGCGATGCTGCGCCCGATGACTCGTTTAGGGCTTGTACTGCTTTTCGCCTGGGCTCCGCACCCTTTTTTTGCGCGAGTTCTTGCAGCGAGTCCAGCAATCACCCGGATCTTAGCTGCGACGCCCGCACTTCTCCAGGCGCCCGGTCAGGCGATCCGCGAACACATGCAGCCGCCCACCGTTCCCGCAAAGGTCAACCTCGATGTCAATTCGCGCCTGTCTGCGGCCCTGCAGCAGTTTGACAAGGCCGAGGGCGACATCCTCCAGGCGCTCAACGCCGCCCTCAAGGCACAAAGCGACTTGGAAGAGCAGCAGCGTACTTCCGTCGTGCCCGGAGATCAGCAGGACCTCGCCAGGCGGCGCAGGCAGATCTCCGATCTCATCGCACAGCTCAAAGCATTAGAAGATCGGAATGCGCAACACTCGTGGGAATTCGATGCCATCCGTGCGAAAAATATCAAGGCAGGAAATCCCATCGAATCGAGCCCTCCAGGCAACCTCTATTCCACTACATCCGTTGGGCATATCGAAGATCTGGCCCGCAGCGCATCGCTCGATGCCGTGCATGCGACAGAGCTTGCCAGGAATCTGCAGGCACCTTCAGGCACCGGAGGCAGCGGCGGTGGCGGAAGCTCAGGTTCAGGCGCGGAACCGAGCCCCAAGCCGGGCGCCCCTCAGACCATCCCTCCTCCGCCTCGACCCCCCGTTCCTGCTGCACCTCCCCTCGAGCCAGTCCCTTCCCTGGCGACACAGGTAGAGAACTGGTTTGCTCAGCTCAAGCAGGGCGCGCTGCAATACAAAGTGCCGTCCACAATGTTCTGGAAGGAGGCTTCCACCGTCACCGTTCAGATCCAGGGTCCGCAGGCTCCTCTTTCCTCAGCATTGCCGGGAGCCACCGGTTCCGGCTCGCTCAAGGTATCCGACCGCATGAAGGTCATCGTGTCCAGTCCTGACAACCCCGACGAGTTCACCATCACCCGTGCGCCCGGCACCGACGAAATCCAGTTCGTCCCCGCCAACAGCACCGCGACGTGGAATTGGACTGTCACGCCCAGGTACACAGCGAAAGCCCAGAAGCTCTCGGTTGCGGCATGGGTTCTCTACCCGGGTCAGGATGACCGCATCCTTGAAGAATTGCCTGTTTACACGGCCAGCATCGACGTCCATGTACCCGGCCTCACCGAATGCCTCAAGCGCCTCTTTGAAGGCGATCCCGACTACTGGCTCAAATACGGATTGCCCGGCGGCGCTGGGTTTGTCTTCCTCTCCGGCGCCTTCGCCGGCCTGCGCCAGTGGCTCAAGAAACGCAGGACCAGGCACCTCAAAAAACTTGCTCCCGCCTCGCGCTGATCCGACTTCCGGCTCTGAGGTCCGCCAAAAACGTAATGCTCAGGTACGGCACCCTGCTCGATTCCTGTAATTGGACCTGCGGGAAACCCAGTCCGGCTGGGTCGCGGAACAAAAACCTCGTCATATCCCATGCGCTGAGCTCAGCCTGCCAGTCCCTTTTTCACCGCTTCGCTCACTAGCCGTCCTTCGGCGCGTACGCCCGCCGCCTGCAGCTTCGCCTGCACCGCCTTGATTACCGGACCCATGTCTTTGGGAGAAGGCTTCAGCCCCGTGGCCGCGCCGTGAGCAGCAATCGCCTCGCCCACAAACTCCTGCAAGGCCGACTCATCCACCGCTTTGGGAGCGAACTCCTCGATCACCACGATCTCCGCTGCTTCCTTGGCGGCCAGCTCCGGCCGGTTCCCCTTGGTGAACTGCTCGATCGAATCGCGGCGCTGCTTGATCATCGTCGCCAGCGATTGCTGCTCTTCCTCCGGTGTCAACAAATCGCGCTTCTCGATAGCCTTGTTCTTAAGAGCGTTCTTGATCAGCCGCAGCGTTTGCGTGCGTTCCGCATCATGAGCCTTCATGGCAATGATGATCTGCTGGCTGATTTTTGCTTCGAGTGCCCCTGCATCGGTCATGACAGCTTCTCCAAAATCTCGATTCTAACTGAAGCAGCGCCCGGCAACTCGCGGCCGAGCTAACCATTTGCGGTCAGACGCGTCTAACTGGTGCAAGGGCTCGACTAATTTTCAACTTATCTATCCTATCGACTCTATCTACGGGAAGGCCCTGCAAAACCGTTTTACTCGAATAAGTTAAGTCCCGGGGCGACCGCAACTTTTCCCGCATTATCCCATCTATACAACTGAGGTTATAAGAGCCATGAAACTGCGATCGATGATGATTGCGCTGCTGGGGTTGGGAATGACAGTCGCTCCAGCATTCTCCGCCGACACTGCGCGCCCTGGCACGGTCAACTACATTGAAGGCGCGGCGTATCTCGACGGCCAGCCGCTCAACAGCAAAGACATTGGAAATATCACCCTCGAGGCCGGTCAGGAACTGCGAACAGGCCCTGGCAAAGCGGAAATCCTGCTCACCCCAGGCGTCTTCCTCCGCCTCGATGGAAACACCACCATCAAGATGATTTCACCCGACTTGGCGCTGACCCAGGTTGAACTGGAGCATGGACGAGCCGGCGTCGAAGTCGACGAGATTCATGATCACAACAATTTGCAGGTGATCGACGCCAACGTCACCACGCGCCTCGATAAGACCGGCTACTACGAGTTCGACGCCAACAAGCCCACGGCTCTCGTATTCAAAGGCAAGGCTACCGTCGATCTTGGCAACGGCAAATCACGCGATATCAAGGAGCATCACGAACTGGTCCTTACCGCGGCCGACGGCCGGCCCTTGGGCAGCGTTAAGCCCGCCGAATTCGATCCCCACGCTCAGGATTCGCTCTACCAGTGGAGCAGCCTGCGCTCGCAGTACCTCGCCGAGGCCAATAACCAGATGGCGGGCGAATACGCCGATGCAGGCGCCTACCCGGGCTGGTTTTGGAATCCCTATGGATTGGGCTATACCTTCATCGGCGGCGGCCCATTCTATAGTCCCTTCGGCTGGGGATTCTATCCCTTGGGCTGGGG
>VFSW01005074.1_pt1 | contig 19553 bp, 19 predicted proteins | sample 5358111 | NCBI WGS metagenome assembly VFSW01 (sample SAMN11554181, study PRJNA540505) | mine drainage metagenome | isolation source: sediment from site ElyBrook_90M | place: USA: Ely Copper Mine, Vershire, VT | collected 2017 | reverse complement strand
GTATGTGCCGGATGCGGTGAAGAACGAATTCGTGAACATCGGGGTGATGCTCCGGGAAGCGGCGCGCCCGGAAGCGGCGGTGGTGCGGTTTACGAAGGACTGGGGGCGCGTGCGGTGCGTCGATCCGGACGCGGATATCGCCATGCTGGAGGCGATGGAAGCGGAGATGCGGAGCCGGTTGCTCGAAACGGGAACGGAGACGGTGCCTCTGATGAAGACGATTGAGGATTCGTTCTCGCATCAGTTACAAATGACGGAGCCGAAAGCATGCCTGGCCGAAAATGTCGCAGCGGAGATGGATCAGCTGATGCAGCTGTATGTCGAGCCGCGGAAGCAAAGGGCGCGGCAGGCGCTGAGCGGGCGTCCGGCGATCGTGAGGAGTATGCGGATGCAGTTTGAACACGCGCGGGTGTGGGATCTGATGCGCAAGCGGATCGCGGCGTCGGCGTATACGCGGCCGGGGGATTCGCTGAAGATCGACTGCGGCTACCGGCCGAACGGAATCGTCCGGATGTTTCATGCAGTTTCGCTGGTGAGCGATGTGGAACTCGCGAAGGTGCTGGCGTTCAGCGCTCCGGCACTGCGGGCCGGAGTATCGAGAGTGGAGAACGCCGAACTGGAACTGACCGCGATCGTCGAGCCGTTACGCAATGGGCAGGGCGAGGTGGTGCTCGGGGAGGATGACCTGGAGCAGTATCGCTTTGGCGTGGAAACCATGGAGGCGCAGCAGATTCGGGTGCTGACGGTGAACGATCTGGAGCGGGTGGCGGAAACGGCGAAGAGGGAGTTGCGGGTGTAGAGCTGGATTCGGAGCAGAGACTCGGAGTTTTCAGGGCATGGCCAGGCGCCATGCCCTTTCCATTTGGGGAACGAAGGGAAGGAGCCAAGACGAAGTGAAAATCAAAGAGCAATGGAAACACGCGCTGGCATTGCTGGGAGCCGGACGCAGAGAGGGTATGGTCCAGCGAAAGACGGTGGCGTTGCCGTCGGTGCTCGCCCCGTATTCCTTCCCGGCGAGGGCGCTGCCTAAGCCGACGGCGGCGAATCTGCGCAAGTTTGCGGAGACGCCGGTGGTGCGGCGCGCGATCAACCTGATCAAGGATCGCGTATCCGCGATGGACTGGCAGGTGCGGTTGAAACGGGATCAGGATACGGAAAAAGTTGCATTCGCGGAAAAGCGGGCGCGGATTCTGCGGTGGTCGCTGGAGTTTCCGAATCCGTCGGACTCGTTTCGCACGCTGATCGAGCAGGCCATCGAAGATGCGCTGGTGGGCGGGTTCGGAGCGATCGAGATGGAGCTGACGGGCGATCCGGCAAAGCCGTTTGAGCTGTGGGCGGTGGACGGAGCGACGATACGGATCGATCCGAAGTGGGATGGCAGTCCGGAGTCGGTGCGTTTTGCGCAGGCGACTGGACTCGCGGGAACCGGCTCCGTCGTTCCGCTCCAGGACAACCAGCTGATTTACGTGCGGATGAATCCGCGCAGCTACACGCCGTTCGGTCTGGGACCGCTGGAAGTGGCGTTCGAGACGGTGAATTCGTTTTTGAGCGCGCATCGCTTCGCCGGGAAACTGGCCAGCAACGCGGTAGTCCAGTATGCGTTGTGGCTGAACGAGACGACGCCGGCGCAGCATGAGCGGCTGATCCGCTGGTGGCAGGACGAAATCGAGGGGACGGGACGCGTGCCGCTGTTGAGCACGGAGCAGAAGCCGGAAGTGCTGCGCTTCACGGCGGGAACCGATGCCGATCTGCGCTTGACGTGGCAGGAGTTCCTGATCCGGATGATTGCGAATGCGTTCTCGCTGCCGCCCCTGCTCTTGGGACTGGAACGGGACGTCAACCGGTCGACGGCGGCCGAACTGCTGGATGAGGCGTTTCACAGCGCGATCGTGCCGCTGGCGCGGCTGGTTGCGGAGCATCTGACACGGGATCTGTTCGCAAAGCGTCTCGGCTGGCCGGAGTTCGAATTCGTCTTCAACGACCTGGACGCCTCGGACGAGATGCAGGCAGTGCAGATCCAGACAGCGTTGCTGGCCGCAGGCGTTCTGACGATCAGCGAGGTGCGCGCCATGCGGGGTCTGAGCCCCAGGGCGCCGGAGCCGGACGGGTCCGGAAGAGGATCGGCGCCGCCACAGAGCGCGGGGGAGGACGCCGCACTTCAAAAGGAGGAAAACGTCACAACAACGATTACGAATCAGGAAATTCAGGCATGACGGGAGAAGCCATGAAACTGCAAGCCATGGCGGTGGCACTGCCGGAAGTGGCCGGCCATCCGAATCGCGCGCCTTTTACGGGTGTGCTGACGCTGGTGGATGAAGCCAGCACGAAGCCGCCGTCGGGGGCGCGCGGACACCGGGTCATCCTGACACGCGCGGCGGCACTGACGGCGCTGCCTTCGCTGCTGGGAATGGCTGTGGACTACGTGCCGTCCTGGGACGGGCATGATGCGCGGCGCAAGTGCGGCATCATCACGCAGACGGACGTGGAGGGTTCACGACTGCGGGTTGCCGGCTATCTGTTTGCGAAGGACTTTCCCGAGGTGGAGCGGCAGATGCGCGAGTGCCTGCCGGACACCATGGGGATGTCCTGGGAGCTGGCCGATGCGCACGTGGAAGACATGCGGGCGGAGATCTGGACGCTGACACGAGCGACCTTCACCGGGGCAGCAATCCTGCTGCGGGAGAAGGCGGCGTATCGCAATACTTCGTTCGAACTGACGGCGGCTCGCTGCCGTTCGATCACGACCCGCCCGGCGCCTCGCGAGAGAGTGCATGCGGGCGCAACCAAAAGCGTTCGGGAGGGAGCAGGCGTGGCCATCCCGACGAGGACGACAGGAAAGGAAGAGAGATGGAATCACAGACAGGCGAAAGCATGATCGCGCTGAGCGAGAGCATGGAGCGGATGGAAGCTCGCATCGAGGCGGCGGCATCGCTGTTCGAGCGAGCCGCAGCCCGGATCGAAGAGCGGGAGAGCGAGAGGAGCGGCGAGGTCCAGAAGATCGTCGCTGCTGTCGAAACCACGCGGGAAACAGAACTGCAGAAGAAGCTGGACGCCGCCGAGCAGCAGATTGGGGAGCTGCGTGCGCAGATCGGGGCGAAAGCCGAGGCGCAGCCACAATCCGCGCGCCGGACGGTTCCCGCGTCGACTGCGCAGTTCCTGGCCAAGCAGGGGATCACGACGCTGGAATCCCTGGAGGCAGGCGCGCTGGACGCGGCGCTGACGGGACTGAGTCTCGAGCAGCGGATCGCGGTGAAGGCGCAGTTGCTGCGCTCCGGCGTGGTGAGCTAGCGGCGACCTGCACTGGACCTGAGGCCGGCCGAGCGCCGGCTTTTTTGTTGTCAACAAGATTTGCTCACGAGTGGTGACGAATTGATTCTCGTCACGAAAGGCAGCTATGACAGCCAATTTCCTCGACATTCATGCGGCGGCGGACTACATCGGGCCCGGCGCGGTGGAAGTTCCTCTCTATCAGACCGAAATCACGGACATCGTGCGCCGCCGGAACATCTTCGGACAGCGTATCAAGCAGGTTCCGGCGACCGGTCATCCGTCGCGGTACTTCGAGCAGACGGCGATTCCGAATCCTTCGACGGCCGGCTTCGTCGATCCGCGCAACATCGTCGCGCCGGTGGTGACGCCCACGCGCGTGGAGCGCAGCGTGCCGCTGAAGGCCATCGTCGCGCAGCTGAACTACAACCTGTTCGACATGGAACTGGGCGCGCAGCAGAAGCAGTTCGCCTATCTGCAGGCGAAGGACCTGGTGGACACGATCGAAGGCGTGATGCTGGCGCACGACGTGGCTCTGTGGAACGGTAACGACACCTCTCTGAGCGCGCCCACGACCATGCAGTACTTCGGCACCGCGGGGCAGATCGCCGCGGGGGGCAACACGACGACCATCGGCACTTCGGCGAGCATCACGGACGGATTGAAGTCCACGGTGGCGCAGATGTGCGCGAACACGAGCTATGCGGTGCGGCCGACGGCGATCTACGCGAATCCGGTTCTGCTGGATCTGATCGATCGCGAGATGAAGTCGGAGTTCAACGTGGTTCTGAACACGAAGGAAATCGCCGCAGGTTTCACGATCAAGATGCTCGCAACCCAGGCGGGTGAGCTTCCCCTGATTCCGGACTGGTCGCTGGCGTATACCGGCGTGCCGGGTTCGGGCAGCGCGGTGCTGCCCGCCTACATCGTGAGCGAGGACCTGATCGAGTACCACTGGCTCAGCGATCCAAACCCGCGCGTTTTCCAGCTGGGAACGCCGGGTTCGCTGGCCTCGCAGCACGTGGTGGTGAAGTTCGGCGCTCCGGTAGTGAAGGGCGCCAGCTACGCGCACTATCAGGTGCTGGTCGACCGGTAATACCATCCATCGCTCACCAACAGCGGAGCGCTACACAGAGGGGCGGGGCCAAAACCGGACCCGCCCTTCCCATTGCAGCAAGGAGAATTCATGGCGTCCTATCTTCAGCCAACCGAGTACCAGACTTACGGACTGGCTTCCGATGTCACCGATGACTGGATCACCGCGGCATCGTCGCTGATCGACAGCCACTGCCGGCGTGCGAGCTTGAACCCGACGCAATACATCGAACGCCTGCGCATTGTGGAAGGCTCGCAGACGGCACGGCTGAGTCATTTGCCGCTGACACCGATTGCGCCGGCCACGCTGCCGTTCGTGTTGATCCAGGCGCGTTATGCAAAACCCCGGCGCGGCGAGATGGTTTATCCGCTCCAGGAAGAAGTCCTGTGGGCGTTTTCGCTGCCGGGCGCCTGGACCACGGTCGATCCGGCAACTGTGGACTTTATGACGGACACCGGCGAGCTGATCTTTCCGCTGAACGTTCTGGGCTTGCCCTACAACGAGGTGCAGGTAACGTACACCGCGGGTCTTGCGACGATTCCGAACGCGGTGAAATGCGCCTGCGCGCAAATCGTGAAGAACGCACAAGCCACTCCCGGCCTGAACGTGAAGTCGTCTCGGGTGGACACGCTGCAGCTGCAGTACTTCGCGGGCTCGCTGGTGGACGCGACGGTTCAGGCGCTGTTGAAGCCGTGGGTCTCAGTGAGGATGGGGTAAGCCATGGCCGATCTGAGCACACAGAATCCATGCGGTCTGGCCCAGCGAATGGCGACGGCCCTGTTGCGCGCGAGCGGCGGGACGAGCGCAAGCCTGCAGATGCCGCCGCTCCAGGGCGATGCGACGGACGCCGGACAAGTTGGGCTGCATGCGCCCGGTTTCCTGTCTCTTCCTCTGGCGCCGGCGGTCTTCCGTCAAGAGCGCCGGTTGATGCAAAGCGCTGAGTCGATGAAGTACGAACTGCTGGTGTCCGCCGAGGCTGTCGCAGCGCAGGTGACGCAGCTGCAACTGAGCTCCGCACAGGCGTTGTTTGCACTGGCCGCCGGAGTCGTCGTGGCGGGCAAGCTCTTCCTCATCGAGGCCGTCTCCGCCTCAGAAAGCCAGGGATCCGTCTATTTGTATCGCCTTCTGTTACAGGAAGCGTGCAGCGAATGGCCGCGCTGATCCATGAGCCCGATGCCCAACGCTGCGGCGATTCTGAGACCGCTCAAAAATGTAACCGAATGAGAGATCTATGCAAAACGCAAAAGATACGTTCTATATCACGCTGCGAAGCCGGCTGGCGAACCTGAACCCGGCGCGCACCATGGCCCTGCGGGCCGTTACGCGTCCGGGAATTCTGGTAAGCGAAGCCGAAGCGCCTTTGGCTCAGCCGCTGCTCGACGCCTTTGCACTGAGCTGGACGGGAATGCAGGCCGACCTGCAGCTGCCTGCGATCCTGGCCCAGATGACCTGCGAGATCCAGTACTGCACGGCCGGCACGCAGATGAACGCCGGGCTCGATCGCGGGCGGACGCTGGAGGAGATGGATTACGAGGTGTTGCAGCTTCTGTATCCATACTCGGCGCAAAAGATGAACTACACCCTGAATCCAGCAGCTGCGATGGGGACGATGGTGTTCTGGTCGGAACCTGAATTCGGTCCCGCCGTGGTCCTGCGGGACCAGCTGAGCCGCACGGTAAAAGTCACGATTTTCGCCTTTCAGGAGGTAGGGGAACAATGAGCGCATCTGCCATCACGCCTATGCCGGCACTGCCCCCGACGCAACGATCGGTACGCGCTTACTTCGCGCCCGTAGACCGGATTCATGGTGTGCCGACGCTGTTCGATCCAGCGCTGAACGGACGGTTCGCGACCAACGCGCCCCCGGCACCCTGGGTGGATCTGGGCTGGATCGAGAACTTCGCACGCAAGTCCACGAGTAAGTTCGGACAGCTGGTCACGGGCAGCCCGGGGACCACGCAGTTTCAGGTTCGCGAGAGCGTCGATGCGACGGTCTCATTGCGCTTCAAAGCGTGGAGCAAGCTCTCCATGGCTCTCGCAGCGGGATCGCAGCATATGAATCTCATGGTGCCCGCATCCGGGAGCGTGGCTAACGGATCGGGCGGCAAAGGCATACCGGCGGTGAACCTCGCGGCCGGGTCGACGGCAAGCTTCCTCGCGATGACCGCCTCGGACGCCGCCGGATTCGCCGCGGGCGCGCTGGTGACGGTCGACGTGGACTATGCGGGACAAACGGGGTTCGTGGGCAGCGGGGTTTCCGCGGGTTATGTAAGCAGCGCGGCTTCAGTGGGCAACGATGCCGACTACATTCGGCGCGTGTCGTTCAACGTGGCTCGGGTTGCATCGAGCAGCTCGACGGGTCTGCAGCTGGCGCAACCGCTGATTGCCGGTGTGCCCACGGCCTCGATGCGGGTGCAGCCGCTGTGCGGATTCGTGGATCGCGAAGGCGGCAGTTTCTTTCACGAATGGTCGGCGCTGTTCGTGATCGAAGGCGAACAGGGAGAACGCATCCTGTTTCACTACCCGCGCCTGCAGTCGATGAGCGGACCCGCCGAAGCGGCCACAGCGCTGGTGGCGCCACTGGAACGCATTGCTCTAAGTGCCGCTTTTCGCGCGCTTCCCGTCACGGACATCAACGACGGGGAGCAGATCGTCTGCTTTCGGAGCTTCTTACCGAGCGGCGCAACGCTGATCTGACAGGAGGGCGAGTTGAAAATCACGATCGATAACCATGACGGGAAGGGCCCGGTCGATTACAGCAGCGCAGTGGTAATGGGAGAGCCGCTGCGCATCGTGCGCCGGCTGAACCAGCCGGCCACCTGCGACCTGACTCTGTTTCCGGGTCGTGGTGTAGCCACGCCGGTGCGCAACGGCCGCATCGTTGTAGCGAACGACAGCGGGGTCGTCCTGTTCACGGGCTACGTTGCCACCGAGCCGGCGTTGGAACTGGCGGGCCACCGGAGTGAAGGGGCGGCCTATCGGGCGGCTGTCTCTGCCATGAGCGACGAAATTCTGCTGGACCGGCAACACCTTCCGCAGATCGCTCCGATTGGGGGAGCCTCGAGCGGACAGGCGCTGGACTCGATGCTTGCGGTGCTCGAGATGGAGAACATTGTGTCGGACCTGGCGCAGGCCAACCTGGGCGTGTCCGATTTTCAAACCAGCGGCAATGGCAGCTGGTCGAAGAATGCGGGCGTTCTGGCGGCATCGGTACGGAGCGCCTATCGACTGATCAACGGCACCCTGACCATGACGCCGATCGGCACGGTCACACATTCGCTCAGCGAGTCGGACGGCTCGCTTTCGCTCGCCGGGCTGCAATTGTCCATGGTGAAAGCGCCGGCGAACGACGTAACAGTATTCGGCGAGACGGAGCCCAGCGCCTACGTCACGGAATTTTTCCAGGGGGACGGCACGACAGCTGTCTTCTTTCTCAGCGAGGCGCCGTGGATGCCTTCGTCCTCGACGACCAAACCGCTGAACGACAGTTTTCAGGGCGCGTCGATCAACCCGCAGGTGTGGAGTGTCGACGATCCCGGCTCTGCGCTGACGCTGACAGGGGAAGGACTGACCTGCGGCGGCGGGGGCAGCGCGATCGGCACGACCGTGCTCTCGACGCTCTCGAATCCGGAACTGGGGGGTGGGCTGGTTATTGAAGTCGGCGGCGTGCAGTTCGGCCAAAATACGTCGGGCATCCTGAATGGCTGTTTCAATGCCGGCCAGGCCAGTGTCGATTCCTGCATTGCCGGTTTTCTGATCGGCCAGGCGAATGGCGCGACGACCATTTCGCCCCTGATCAACGGTGTCGTTGCCGGGAGCAGCTTCGCGCCAGCCGCCGGACACATGTATACGTTGCGTTTGCGCTTTTACTCGAGCGATGTGCAACGCGTTCTGCAGGCTTACTATTCGGTCGGAGCGGACAACGCGCCGGAGTGCTTCGGTGCGAACCTGCTCCCTGCGATTGCAAATATGTTGTTCGAGGTGCAGGACACGACGAATGGCGTTGCCGGTGCGCCAACCGTGCTGTATTCGGGAAGCTTCACCACGTCACCCGCACCCTGGTGCATGTTCGCGCCGCTGACGGCGGGGTATCTGCAATGCAGCATCGGGTACGTGAGCATGGAACGGCAGGGGCCGTTCTGGGTCACCAGTACGCCGATCAATGGTGCGCCGGTGGTGCGCAGGCTGGGAACAACGGCCCAGGGCGCGGATTGCGCAATCGATCGTACAGGCAAGTTGTTGTTCTACCCAGCCAGCACCCCGCAGGCCGGGGAACTGATCGCAGTCTCCTACCGGACCAGCCGGCGCTCCGTGGCACGGCTGGCCGATGCGAGCAGCATCGCAGCAGAAAGTATCGGCGGTTCGCTGCCTGGAAAGGCGTGCTGGACGGGGACGGTCACGAGTCCGGTAACGCGCAGTTCCGCGGACTGCGAGAATGCGGCCAGCGCTATTCTGGCGGTCTCCGCCAACCGTGCGGCGGCGTGGAGCGGCAAATATACGGAGTGGAATGCCGACCAGCAGGGGGATGTGTGGCCGGGGGATGCGGTCGCGGTTGCTTCGGCGTCCGCTGGACTGAATGCGAATCTGGTGGTTCGCGAGGTGCAGATCGATGGCAACAGCGCGACGCCGAATCTGACAAGGTACACCCTTACCTTCGCCAATGACTGGGCCGACGAGATTGCGATCCGGACATCCTCGGCAATTCCTGCCGATGCGTTGCTGCCGCTGGAGGCTGAGACTGCGACGCCGCTCGCGACTCTGAGTTCACTGGCCGTGACGTCTGTGACGGGGAGCGCGATCCAGATCGCCGCTGGCATAACAGCGCCGACTGGGGGCGGTTTCGAAGTGAGGCGCCGCGACTGGTCGTTCACGCCGGGACCGGGGCCGGATCTCGTGCTTCGCTCGCCTGTGTCCAACTTCACCATTCCGCGCCAGGCGGCGATGGAGCGCTATTACATCCGCATGTACGACGGCTCAACACCGCCGAACTATTCGCGATTCTCGACGGCGGTATTCGTCAACCTGCCGCTGACGACTTCATGATGGGGAGCGCTGCCGCCTCCGATCACAACTCGCGCGCGGTGCGACACGAGTTGCAAACCCGATTCAACCAAAACACAGGGACAGGAACGAATGACAGACTTTGAAGCACAGGTACTGGCGGATCTCTCGGTACTGAAGAATCAGATGACGACGCTGGTGGGCGATGGCAATGCCGGGCGGATCGGCTCAATCGAGCAACGCGTGACCCAGCACGAAGAGCGCTTCCAAAGCGCGCGAGGGTTCGCCATCGCGATTGGAGGGCTGGTGACGCTGATTCAATTCGTCCTGGATTTCCTGCGGAGGAAATAGGCGAAAAAGCCTATGTGTCGTGGGATCATACGCGTGCACTGATGCAACAAAACAACAGGAGACTCATATGAATTACGAGGTCGTTGAGGACAGGAATATCGCTGGAGCGTGGCGGGTGGAAGCCATTAATTATGCGGCAGATGGAGAGGCTTACATCGCAATCTTCACTGGGCCTCTCGGGAAAGAGAGAGCCCTAGAGTATGCCGACTGGAAGAACCGCCGCGCATCGCTGGCCCTCGCTTCCTAATAAGATACCTCCACATCAACTAATTCAACGCAGGTTTGGGGCCGCGAGTGGTCATCGCCTGTGTGCCATGGACCAGCGTAGGTCCTGTGGATAGTAAGGCCATCCGTCGGTATGCAGCGCCACTCACCGCCCGGAGGGAGTCCCTTAGAGCTCTCTCCGGCGAACTGGTAAAAAAGGCACTGTGAAATGCCTCTTTTGCTTGTCCCAAGCGCGTGGGGACACATTTCTCTTGTGTAGCCGTTGTAATCCGCTGATAGGCTAAGCTTATTCTCGATTGCATTCTTAAGAACTGCATAGTTATCGTTCATGGGCGCATTATAGGCTGACAACCGAGGTCGACGTAAGAAAATCAGCCGACCGTGTAATCCTTTGAAACATGGTTCTGTTGAGCGTGTCAGCTCCTGACACAACTCTCAGACTGCAGTACGCCGACGCTATAATTGTTTTCTGATGAATGCCAATCACCCCCTGGTCGGCGTCGTGATGGGCTCGAAGAGCGACTATGAGACGCTCGCACCGGCGGTCGAGATTCTGCGCGAATTTGCGGTGCCGCACGAAGCGCGGGTCGTGTCAGCGCATCGGACGCCCGATCTCCTGTTCGAGTACGCGTCGCAGGCTGAATCGCGGGGGCTGCGCGTGATCATTGCCGGCGCGGGTGGAGCGGCACATCTGCCTGGCATGCTGGCGTCGAAGACGCTGGTACCGGTACTGGGCGTGCCGATTCCAGCGACGATGCTGCAGGGCGTCGATTCCCTGCTCTCCATCGTGCAGATGCCGAAAGGAGTGCCGGTGGGGACGCTGGCGATCGGCAAGCCAGGAGCGGCGAACGCCGCGCTGCTGGCTATAGAGATTCTTGCGACGACGGATTCGGAGCTGCGCGAGCGGCTGCGCACCTGGCGTGAGGCCCGCACGAAAGAAGTTCTCGCGCAGGGTCTACCCGAATGAGCGCGATCCTTCCCGGTGCGACGATTGGGATTCTTGGCGGTGGGCAGCTGGGCCGCATGGTTGCGATGGCGGCGCGCTCGCTGGGCTATCGGATTCAGGTGATGGATCCGGATCCCTCCTGCCCGGCGCGCTTCGTCGTGGACGCATGCTTTGAGGGGTCGTGGGACGATGCGCAGGCGGCGGCGAATCTGGCGCGAGGCTCGGACGTCGTCACGCTGGAAATCGAGCAGGTCTCCATCGAATCCCTGGAGGAGGCGGCAAAATACGCGCCTGTGCGGCCGTCCGCCGAGTTGCTGTATGTGATCCAGAACCGGATTCGGCAGAAGGAGTGGTTGCGCGAGCGGGGATTTCCTCTGGGACCATGGCATCCGGCGCGGTCGGAGCAGGACATGGCCGAGGCCGTCCACGGGCTGGGCGGGCACTGCTTTGTGAAGAGTGCGCACGGCGGATACGACGGACGCAGCCAGGTGAAGATCGGGTTCGGCGACAACACAACTGCTGGGGACGCGTGGCAACTATTGGGACAGCAGCCCTGTGTGGTGGAGCAGGCAGTGGAACTGGATCGCGAGATTTCCGTGATGGTGGCGCGCTCGCCGCGGGGCGAGACCAGGAGCTTTCCTTCTGCGACGAATCATCATGAGCGGCAGATTCTGGTCTGGAGTGTCATCCCATCGCTGATCTCCGCGGATTTGGAGGCGCGCGCGCAAAAACTGGCCTGCGAGATTGCCGATTCGTTCACGCTGGAGGGCCTGTTGGCCGTCGAGATGTTCGTGACGAAAGAGGGCGAGTTGCTGGTGAATGAACTGGCGCCGCGTCCCCACAACAGCTATCACGCCAGCGAGCGCGCTTGTGTCACGAGCCAGTTTGAGCAGGTTGTTCGCGCTGTTTGCGATTTGCCGCTCGGCGATGTGAGTGTGGTGCAGCCGGCAGCCATCGCGAATCTGCTGGGCGATCTGTGGCTGGATCATCCACCGCACTTCGACCGCGCGCTGGCGATTCCTGGCGTGCGGGTGCATCTGTACGAAAAGCACCAGCCGCGCAAGGGCCGCAAGATGGGGCATCTTTCGGCGGTAGGACGGACGCCGGAAGAAGCGGTGGAGCGGGTGCTGGAGGCACAGGCTCTGCTGTAGGGACTGGCCGTCCAGGCGGAGGCGCTTCGCGCAAAAACTAAGGCCAGACGGTGCACTCGCCTGGCCTTTCGTACGTTTTGTTCCCTGAGCCGCTCTACCTGAGCCGCTCTATCCGATGTCCTCGTTCCAGTTCTCGAGGTACTTCTTCATCTCAGCCATAAACCTGCCGGCGTCGGCGCCGTCGATGATGCGGTGATCGAAGCCGAGCGTGAGATGGAGGAAGTGGCGGATGGCGATGGAGTCGGTGCCGTCCTCGCTGGTCACGACGGCCGGCTCTTTGAACAGGCCGCCTACGCCGAGGATTGCGCTCTCCGGCTGATTGATGATGGGCATGCCGAACTGCTCGCCGAAGATGCCGGGGTTGGTGATGGTGAAGGTGCCGGAAGCGACTTCGTCAGGCTTGAGTTTCTTACCGCGGGCGCGCTCGGCCAGATCGGCGATGGCACGGGCGATGCCGAGGAAGTTCTTCTCTTCGGCTTCCTTGATCACGGGCACGATGAGGCCCCACTCCAGCGCCACCGCTATGCCGATATTGATGTGCTGGTGGTAGCGGATCGCGTCGCCTTCCATCGATGCATTCACGATGGGCATTTTGCGCAGCGTGGCGATGATGGCGCGGGTGATGAACGGCATGTAGGTGAGCTTCACGCCGTTGCGCTGCTCGTATTTGTTCTTTTCTTTCTCGCGGATTTTGACGATCCGCGTGAAGTCGATTTTGAAGACGGTGTGGACATGCGGGCTGGTGCGCTTCGACTCGACCATGCGCTGCGCGATGATCGAACGCATGCGGGTCAGCGGGACGAGCTCGCCGGGGATGGGCGCTGCTGCCGGAGCCGGCGTTGCGGGTCGAGCTGCCGCTGCGGGAGCCGGTGTGGCTGCGGCCGCCGGGACGCCCCCTTTTTCGATCCAGGCGAGGATGTCTTCCTTCGTCACTCGTCCGCCGGCGCCTGAGCCATGCACGGCGCTGAGATTGACGTTGTGTTCGCGGGCGATCTTCCGGACGAGAGGCGAAGAACGAATGGACTCGGCTTCTTCGGTCGCGGCGACGGGCTGCGCTGCGGGAGCCGTGACGGCTGGGGCCGCGGCGGCAGGCGCTGGAACAGAGGCTGCGGCTCCGCTGGCGCCACCGATCACGGCGACGACGGTGTTGATCTGGGCTGTCTGCCCGGCGGGAATCTTAATCTCCGTCAGAACGCCAGCCGCCGGCGAGGGAATTTCGGCGTCGACTTTATCGGTTGAGATTTCAAAGAGCGGCTCATCGCGCTGCACGGTATCGCCGACGTTCTTCAGCCATTTCGTGATGGTGCCTTCGAAGATGGACTCCCCCATCTGCGGCATGACGACGTCCTGCCCGGGGCCGGCCGCAGCTGCGGGTTTCGTTTCGGCGATTGGTGCGGCCGGTGCGGGCTCAGTCTTCGGCTCTTCGGCTTTGGGCGCGGCAGGGGCACTGGCGGCGACCGATGCTCCGTCGCCGATGACACCGACAACCGCATTGACCTGCACGGTCGAGCCTTCCTGCGCGCGAATCTCGGTCAGCACGCCGGCGGCGGGCGAAGGAATCTCGGCATCGACTTTGTCCGTGGAGATTTCGAAGAGCGGCTCATCGCGCTGCACGGTGTCGCCAGGCTTCTTGAGCCACTTGGTGATCGTGCCCTCGAAAATCGACTCGCCCATCTGGGGCATCAGGACTTCAGTTGGCATGGGTGCTTTTCTCCGCTATGGACAAGGCTTGAGGCGTACAGACTGCCCGCACGATGATGGTTCGGCGCAAAAGTCGATTATAAATCCGCGTTTGCGGCGACGGTTCCGGTGACCGCAGCGAGTTCGGGCAACAAATCCTGGGGCGACTCGATCCAGAGAACCTGCGATTCGAAGACGTGGCCGAACTGGCGCGCGATTGCGTTGCGAACTACTTCCATGGCTGGTGGCGGATCGATTTCGTGTTCGAGGCTGGTGCCTTCGCGATCGGCGATGCCGCAGGGCACGATGAGCTGGAAGTCGCGCAGGTCGGGGTTCACGTTGAACGCGAAGCCGTGCGAGGTGATGCCGCGCGAGATGTGAACGCCAATGGCGGCGATCTTCTTTTCCTGGATCGAACCGCCGGCCATGGTCCAGACGCCGGTGCGGCCGGCGACGCGCGTGGTCTTCACACCGAAATCGCCACAGGCGCGGATCAGGGCTTCCTCCATCATGCGCACATACTCGACGGCGCCGAGGCGCGGCGTAAAGCTGCGCAGATCGAAGATGGGATAGCCGACAAGCTGGCCCGGGCCGTGGTACGTGACGTCGCCGCCACGGTTGATCTCGTGGATTTCCACGCCGCGATAGGCCAGGAATTCATTGCTGGCGAGAATGTTGGCGCGGCTGGAATTGCGGCCGAGGGTAAGGACGGGCGGATGCTCGAGCAGGAGGAGTGTATTACCGATGCGGTTCTCGTAGCGCGCCTCGATGAGGGTTTTCTGCAGACTGAGGCCGTCGGCGTAGGGAACGCGGCCGAACTGGAGGAGGTTGAGGATCACGGGCGAGCTGAGAATCGGTCAGCGATGAACCGGTTAGCGATGGGACGGTTAGCGGCAAACCGGTTAGCGATGAACCTCACTGACGCGACCCTACCTGCTTCGCTGACCGTTTCATTGCTGGCTGCTGACCGTCTCATTGCCGCTCTTATACGTTGATGGCCATGCCCTCAACGCTGCCAAAGCCATCGAGCATGGCTTCGGCCAGCGTGGGATGGGCGTGAATCGTGAACATCATTTCATCCACGGTGGCCTCGAGTTCGATCGCCGTGACGGCTTCAGCGATCAACTCCGTCGCCTGCGGACCGATGATGTGGACGCCGAGGATCTCTTCGTACTTCGAGTCGGCGACGATCTTCACGAAGCCTTCGTGCGAGCCAATGATTGAGGCCTTCGAGTTCGCCGAGAACGGGAACTTGCCAACCTTCACGGTATAGCCCTTCTCTTTGGCCTGCGCTTCGGTCAGTCCCACGCTGCCGATCTGCGGCTCGGTGTAGGTGCAGGCGGGAATGCGGTCGCGCCGGATGGGTCGCGCATACTTGCCGGCGATCTTTGCCGCGACGACCATGCCCGCCATGGCGCCCACGTGCGCCAGCTGCGGCAGGCCGGCAACGATGTCGCCGATGGCGTAGATGCCGGGTTCTTCGGTCTGCATCCACTCGTTGACCTTGATGAAGCCGCGCTCGGGCTTGATCTTCGTCGTCTCGAGGCCGATGCCTTCGGTGCGCGGAGCGCGGCCTACGGCGACCAGCACTTTCTCGGCTTCCTTCTCGACCTTCTTGCCGTCGGAGGCGGTGAAGGTGACCTTTGCGCCGGTCTTCGTCTTCTCGACGGTTTCGACTTTGGCGCCGACGTTGATGTCGATGCCGCGCTTTTTGAAGACGCGGGTTAATTCCTTGCTGACCTCTTCGTCTTCGTTCGGAACGGCCCGGGGCAGGAACTCAATGATGCTGATCTCCGAACCGAAGCTGCGGAAGATCGATCCGAACTCCACGCCCACGGCGCCGGCGCCGATGATGGCCAGCGATTTCGGAATCTGCTTGAGGGAGAGGATCTCGATATTGGTCAGGATCGTGTCGTCGGCTTTGAGTCCGGGCAGCATCTTGGCGTCGGAGCCGGTTGCGAGGATGATGTTCCTTGCCTGAACGCTGGTCGCGCCTTTGCCACCGTCAACGGCAACCGTCAGCACGCCGTTCTTCGCCGGGCCGGTGAGCTTGCCGAATCCCGGAATGACGGTGACCTTGTTCTTCCGCATCAGGAAGTCGAGGCCTTTGACGTGCTTCGTTACGATCTGATTCTTGCGGTCGAGGATGGTCTGCCAGTTCAATTGGCCTTCGCCGAGTCCGTCGATGCCGTATTCCTTCGCGTGCTTCAGGTGGTCGTACACCTCGGCGTTAAAGAGCAGCGATTTGGTGGGAATGCAGCCTACGTGGAGGCACGTGCCACCGAGCTTCTCGGACTTTTCAATGAGCGCGACCTTCAGGCCGTACTGTCCGGCGCGGATCGCGGCTGTGTATCCGGCGGGACCGCCGCCGAGGATGGCTACGTCGTAGATCGTCTCTGCCAAGTAAGACTCCGTTCAGGGTAGGTAGTTGAGCCTGGAGGGGCGAGCGGAAGCGAAAGCACCCGCATTCCTGCCCCAAAGACTCAATTGTACGCAGGGGCCCTGCAACGGAAGATGCCGGACGCAGGCTCCAGGATTCGGACGTGAAGCCTGCGGCGGCCGTTACGACAAGAGCAGAGAGCGAAGGCGGTTTTGGGTGGCGGCGTCCAGGCCGAGTCCATCGGAGATGTAAGAGGCCATGGTTCCAAAGGTGGCGGTGACCTGGTTCAGGCCGGCGTAAAGGTACCTCTGATCGGCCACCAGCGAAGGATAAAGAATGTTGGCGGCGGCCTGGCCATTGGCGGCGATCGTCTGCTGGTACGTGGCCTGGATCGAGGACTGCGCGTAGACGTTGGTCAGCAGGTAATCCGACACAATCACGCTTTGGGGAACGCCCACGATGTTCAGAAGCGTATGGGTCATCCACCCGGTGCGATCCTTGCCGCCGCTGCAATGGTAGAGATACTGGCCTGGGGAGTTGGCAATGCCCTGCAGGACCTGCGCGATGCGGCCGCGAACTCCGGCATCGGTGACAAACAGCGTGTAGCTGTACTCCATGTAGGCGATGGCATCGTCCGGCGTGGCAATAGGCGGTGGGTTCACATTGGAACCGCCATCGATGTTGATGTTGGTGTCGGTGGCGCCGGCGGGTGGGGTGTCCCGCAGGGCCTTGATCTCGTCTGGCGTGCGAAGGTCATAGACCAGGAGGATGCCCAGGGAATCGAGGGTGGCCTGGTCGGGGACCGAAGGCGTACCCAGAGCGTTGGAGCGGTAGACGACACCGCGGCGCAGTTTCTGCCCGCTCGCCGTGCGATAAGCCGTTGCGTCGTCGGCCCCGGCAACGTCTCGGAAGTTGTTGACCGAAGAAAGCCGAGGCGTGGGCGGGACAACGCTGCTGCTGCCACAGGAGATGAGCCACGGACTGGCCAGCGAGGGCAACAGGGCGCATTGCAATGACTTCTTCAGGAACTCGCGGCGAGGCAGTGGAGCGGGCGATTCCGAATCGCAGGTTGCGAGACGGCTCCGGGAAGATAAAAACGGCGACTGCTGCATGAACCCCCCTTTGAGTCGGGCAACGTCTCAAAGGAACCCAGGACGCAGCGGGACGATGGATTCATCGGCAGAGGTCCGGGAATCTTGACCGTGCGTGAATTTGCGGGTTCGTCATTAGGCATGGCGGGGTCTACCCCAGCGCTTTCGCCGCTTCCTGCGCGAAGTAGGTCACGATGAAACCCGCGCCGGCGCGGCGGATGGAGAGCAGCGACTCCAGCATCGCCCTCTGCGGTTCGAGCCAGCCCTTTGCGAAGGCAGCCTGGAGCATCGAGTATTCGCCAGAGACCTGGTAGGCGCCGATGGGCACGTCGAAGCGCTCGCGGGCGGCGCGGATCACGTCCAGATACGGCATGGCCGGCTTCATCAGGATCATGTCGGCGCCTTCGCCCAGGTCCAAATCGATTTCGCGAATGGCTTCGCGGAGGTTGGCGCCGTCCATCTGATAGCTGCGGCGGTCGCCGAATTGGGGGGCGGAATCGGCGGCTTCGCGGAAGGGGCCGTAGAAGGCGGAGGCGAACTTCGCGGCGTAGGAAAGGATGGGCGTCTGGTCGAGCCCCTCTTCGTCCAGTTCATCGCGGATGGCGGCGACGCGGCCGTCCATCATGTCGCTCGGCGCTACGATGTCGGCTCCGGCGCGGGCGAGTGAGGCAGCCGTTTTGGCCAGCAGTTCGAGCGAGGAGTCGTTCTCGATCTCGTAGTCGTCGCCGGACTTCTTCACGATGCCGCAGTGGCCGTGCGAAGTGTACTCGCAGAGGCAGACGTCGGCGATCAGGACCAGCTTCTTTGCGGCGCTGGACTCCTTCAGCGCGCGGAGGCCCTTCTGCACGATGCCGTTATCGTCCCAGGCTCCGGTGGCCTGCTCGTCTTTGGTCTCGGGAAGTCCGAAAAGCAGGAGACCGCCGATGCCGAGTGCGGCGGCGGATTCGGCTTCCTTCACGGCCTCGTCGACGGAGAGATTGAAGATGCCGGGCATGGAGTCGATGGGCTTGCGGACGCCTTCGCCGGGGCAGATAAACAGCGGCAGAATCAGCGCGCTGGGCTCGAGATGCGTCTCGCGGACCAGGGCGCGCAGAGGCTCGGTCCGGCGCAGGCGCCGCATCCGGCTAATGGGGAATTCCATGGGGTTATTGTAGGCTGGGCGCCGCGATCTGGTCGTACTCCTGACCGGAGGCGCCGGGCAACAGGACCCAGAGCGTATAGATAGCGAGCGCGGTGCCGAGGAAGGGGCGAATGATGGTCAGGAAGGCACAGACGATAGCCAGCATACGGGCCCAGGAGGCGCGTCGCAGCAGGGCGATACCGGTCACCAGGCACAACACGGCGCGGCCGGCCAGGACCACGGTGATGATCGGTATCAGGAACGGAAAATGTCCGAAGGGGAAGCTGTAGAAGCCATCGAAGCCATGGCCGAAGGGCACGCCCCAGTCGTGGAAGATGCCGGAGAGGACACCGACGGCGACGAGCCAGCTCATCAGGGTAAGGCCGGCGTAGGCGATCCAGAGGATGCCGAGGGTGTGGACGTGGCGATGGACGCGGGTCCAGGCCCAGGGTGGAGGTGTGGCGGTGGCAATAGGGACGACCTGACGCCCGCACCGCGGGCAATAGGGCGAATACGCATCGATCGGCTGGCCACATACGCTGCAGAACATAAGGAGATCCTCCCGCCGGCAACACTGAGGAATACGCAGACGGACAGCGTCCGGTTCCGGACAAAAAGGCAGCCGGTGGCCTGTAGCCGGTAGCGGCCTGATAAGCTTGTTTTCGGCAGATTCCTGCCGTTTTGGAGTTGCAGATGTCCTGGTTCAGGCGAGAAGACAACAAGATCGAGTCGGGCGAAAACCGGGTGCGCACCGAGGGGCTGTGGATCAAGTGCGAGGGCTGCAGCCAGCCGATCTGGAAGGCCGATCTCGACGCGAATCTGCAGGTGTGTCCGAAGTGCGGGCGGCACGGGCGGATCGGCGCGCAGGCGAGGATTGCGAGCCTGCTGGAGCCGGGGTACAAGTGGCTCAATGGCGACCTGAAGTCGACCGACCCTCTGAACTTTGTGGACCTGAAGCCGTACAAGGACAAGCTGGCCAAGGCACGGAAGGCGACGGGGCTGGCCGATGCCATCGTCAATGTCCAGGGGCAACTCGGACCGCATACCGTGGTGTTGAGCGTCTTCGAGTTCAGCTTTCTGGGCGGCAGCATGGGCGCAGTGGTGGGCGAGACGATCGCGCGGGCCATCGACAAGGCGTACGAGGACCGGCAGCCGCTGATCACGGTGGCGGCCTCGGGCGGAGCGCGCATGATGGAAGGCATCGTGAGCCTGATGCAGCTTGCCAAGGTGTCGACGGCGCTGACG
>VFSW01005073.1_pt1 | contig 19556 bp, 15 predicted proteins | sample 5358111 | NCBI WGS metagenome assembly VFSW01 (sample SAMN11554181, study PRJNA540505) | mine drainage metagenome | isolation source: sediment from site ElyBrook_90M | place: USA: Ely Copper Mine, Vershire, VT | collected 2017 | reverse complement strand
GGTGGCAAGCTGCCGCCCCTCCTTTGATATCAGTATCCTCGTGAATTAGTATTAGAGTATCTCAGCCCGCTCGCATTTGAAACCAACCGTCCACAGTCTGTCGGTTCTTCCTCTCCACTTTAACGGATCAGGATCATCATCTGGCAGCATCTCTGTACGGTCGGGCAGACCGGAACAGCCTCGCCGTGAGCGGGGGAAACGCTTGGGACAGTAGGCCTCCACGTGAGGTGGCGCGAGTCGTCGCACGCGGGCCGGTTGCATGAACCAAGAATCTCCCAGATTCATCCGGGCAGAGTGTCAAATCCATATGCTATCCTTTTATCAGGAGGTTGATCTAGTTGTCCCACACCTTATCAAACAGGCACTTATTTGTCAAAACACCAGTCCTTTGGAAATGGACAGAAATCTCAGCTTCAGATCACCCACACCTGTGTCCATTTCCAATCTCTTCCCTGGCTCAGAGAGCCATCCTGCATCAACACGTTTTGAAGTAGAAAAGGAACCACCCATGAACGCTATCGAAACGAATCATTTGACCCGTACCTTCGGCAGTCTGGTGGCAGTGGACGACTTGACGCTGGCCATTCCAGAAGGAACTGTCTTTGGTTTCCTGGGTCCGAATGGTGCGGGCAAAACGACCACCGTGCGGATGCTCTCGACCTTGATCGCCCCCACGCGCGGGAGTGCAGTGGTGGCAGGCTATCGCCTGGGCGAAAACAACGAGGCGATTCGGCGATCTGTTGGGATCCTCACGGAGACGCCGGGATTATATGACCGCCTCAGCGCCTGGCAAAACCTGATGTATTTCGCGGAGTTGTACGATCTCCCAGCCGAGCAAGCCTCCTCACAAGTCGAACGCTACCTGCGTTTGCTCGAACTCTGGGATCGGCGCGGCGACAAGGTCGGTGGCTTCTCGAAAGGGATGCAGCAGAAGCTGGCGATTGCCCGCGCCTTGTTGCACGAGCCAAAGGTGATCTTCCTCGATGAGCCAACGGCTGGCCTCGATCCGGAAGCATCACGCGTCGTGCGCGACTTCATCAAGCAATTACGGACCGAGGGACGGACTATCTTTCTCACGACGCATAATCTGCCTGAAGCCGATGAACTCTGCGATCTGATCGCGGTGTTTCGCTCGCAGCTCCTGCGCCTTGGCACTCCCGCGAATTTACGCGCTGGCATGTTTGGAACAGGAACCCAGGTGCGCGTCGTTGGAGACGCGGCGCACTGGATCGAGACCGCCCGTGCCTTGTCCTTTGTCCAGGATGCGACTGCCTCGGAGAACATCCTTTCCGTCAGACTCGATCATCCCGATGAGCAGAATCCTGAGTTGGTGCTGGCACTTACGCAGGCAGGCGCACACATCCTCGCGGTTGAACCGATCTCCCATTCCCTCGAAGAGGTGTACCTGGACCTGGTGGAGAATGAGCGCAAAGCTGCTACTGGCAGCCACTAAGCACGGAGAAGGAGCAAGAACGAGTATGCGCAAAGTCTTGGTGATCCTGCGCAAAGAGTTCAGAGAGATTATCCAGCAACGGATCCTCCTATACAGTATTCTCCTCCCACCGCTGCTATTCGTCGTGATTCCCTTCATTTTACTGCATAATATCGGCAACGGGTCGAGAGCCAGTGCGCTGAAACTTCCGTCCCTCCAGGGATTGACCCTCCACGAGTACACGCAAGGATTGGTCGGAACGGTGTTCTCGAACGTCTTTATTCTGCTGGCGATGATCGTGCCCAGTGTTATCGCGGCGTATAGTATCATTGGCGAGAAGAACAACCACTCGCTTGAGCCGCTGTTGGCAACGCCCGTGCGCCGGTGGCAACTATTGGCGGGCAAAATTCTGTCCGCGTTGCTGCCTGCGGTGCTGATCACCTGGATCAGTGGGGGCCTGTTCATCGTTGAATTAGCTATCATTACGGATGCGAATGTCGTCTCCCACGTCATCACCCCGGGCTGGCTCATTCTCTTCTTCGCAGGCACCCCCCTCTTAGGACTCATCGCGGTTGCCATCATGACGGCCATCTCGTCGCGGGTCAACGATACCCGCACAGCGCAGCAACTCTCGATCTGGGCGGTGATTCCAATCTTTGGGATCATTCTCAGCGAATTCTCCGGCCAGTTCGAGCTCACAACACTCGCGGCAGTTATTGCAATCGCTATCCTGATCCCTCTTGCAATCCTCTTGACCTGGGGGGCTGCTCAACTGTTTCAGCGCGAAACCATTCTAACACGCTGGAAATAGTCGTGTGTTACATATTCTCATGCCAGCTCACCCTTCGTCGCTCTCATCCAATTCGTCGTCTCCGCTCTTATCATCGCCGTCTTGCTCCTGTGAGAACGGCATAGCCGGCTGCGAGACAGTAGGTTCTTTGCTTGCTTTGGGTGCGCGCTTGAAGGTGACGTTCATGCCCTGGGCATTGGGCATCTCGACACGCTTGCCGTTGAGCAGCTCGGCGATCGTGATCACCTGCAAGCGTGGGAATCCGCCACCCCAGGGTGATGAATAGAATCCGGCGCCGGCGGCCTCGGCGCGCATGGGTCCGGTGGGATCTAGCAAGCTGATGAGCACGCCGATGTCCGCTTTCTCGCGGTCGATGACGCCGCGCAGGTCGCGCATATCTTTGACGTCGGTGTGGCCGCCCTTGACCGAAAAGATCACTTGCTTTGTCTTGCCGGTCGGGTCGCCGTCGTGAAAATAGATGCGCCCATCGATGCCTTTGTCGGCGCCCTTGCGGTTGGAATCGACGGTGCGAGCGCCGACCAAGCCCAGCGCCCAGGCCTGGAACTGGAACTTGTCTTGCTCGGCCAGGGCTTGCGCCTCGCTCAATGTCGTCGGCTCGCCGAGGACGCGATAGGTCTTTTCGATCTCTAGCCCATACGTATCGCGCAAGCGGGTCTTGATAAGACCAATCGCAAGATGCGTGATGTCGATGCCGATCCATCGCCGATTGAGGCGCTGGGCAGCGGCGATGGTGGTGCCACAACCACAGAAGGGATCGAGCACGATATCTCCTTCGTTGCTGCTGGCTTTGATGATGCGCTCGAGCAGAGCTTCGGGCTTCTGTGTCGGATAACCAAGTCGCTCTTGAGCTTGTGAATTGAGCGGATCAATATCAGTCCAAACGTCCCCCAGTGGCTTTCCGCGCTGCTCATCAAGATATTCTTTCAATCGTGGCACAGCTCCGGGGCTTGGTTGAATTACTATGCCCGCTTCATATGCTGCTTGCATACGTTCGCGAGTCCACCTCCAAACTCTCGTAACACCCAGAAATTCATATGTGAGATTTGGTCTATCAGGGTTAGGATTAGTTAAGTCTGCAAGCTTATAAAGCCTACCTTTCTCATCTCGATAACGATACTTGCTTGCGGTTTTCTCATCGATCATGTTTAGGTTATACGGAATAAACAACGCATCACTATTCCAATTTGCTTTCTCTGATGCTTGGTAGCTGAGGATGATGTCATGGTTGCGCGCAAGCCTTCTCGTCATTAACCCTTTTGAAGTAGTGCGTTGCCATATGATTTCATTTCGGAAGTTGGTAGCGCCAAAAATTGCATCCATTAGCAATTTGAGATAATGACTGGCAGTCGAATCACAATGGAGGTATATGCTACCGGTCGGTCGAAGTACACGGCGAAGCTCGATAAGTCGCGGTGCCATCATAGCAAGATAGGCCAGCATGTCATTCGTGCCCAAGAGTTGTCGAAATGCTTGCATGGCGCGCGACACCTGGCCGCCAAGCTCCACTACGTCCTGATATGCGCGAGCGGCGCCCTGATCCCATTCCCATGTGTCGCCAAAGGCCTTGATTTGAGCCGCTGAACGGGATCCATCTTTCTCGGCAAAGAGCACATTATAGTCCTGGGCGCTGTTGAATGGTGGATCGAGGTAGACCAGATCGACGCTCTCATCTGTGATGTAGCGGCGCAAGATGTCGAGGTTGTCGCCGTAATACAAGGCGTTTGTCATGTTTTTTTCAATCCCTTTGTCTGAGTGCTGCTCAAGTCCTAGTGTTTGATTCTAGCACAACCATACATTCTAAGCGGATTGGCAAAAGTTTCGGACCAGACAAAAGACTATCAACCGAGCAAGAAAACCGCCTCTATCACTGACTGTGCTAAACCTGGCTGCTTTGCCTTCAGGTAGTCCAAAATTTCTGCTGTCCCGCTTAGGGGGCGTTCGCAAAGGCTCGAAGCAACCGTCGATCGCACTCAGTGGATGGGAATAAATCTTATCCATTGAAAGTATGATTCGTTGACATCCTTTCTGGACGCGGCAGGTCTTTGAGGCCGTCAAGCCCTTGTTCTTGGAAGCGGCGTTTGTACTCATAGAACTGGGTACGGCTGACCCCCCCGCTGGCGGCACGCGCGCGGGGCTGGCATGCCAGACCGTTTCCTGCTATACTGTCGGCAGAGGGAACCCGGCCGCAACGGCGGCGCGTGGTTGTGACAAGGATCGTCGTAGTGCCGCCCGATAGCGAGCAGCTATCCGGTGGCATTTGGGGCACCTCCGCGTGCCCTGGAAAAGGATGCATCCTGTATGGCAGAAGTGCGCCTGGAACACATCTTTAAGGTGTTCGGCGACGTTGATGTGGTCAAAGACATCAACCTCGAGATCCGCGACGGCGAATTCCTCGTGCTGGTCGGCCCGTCGGGCTGTGGCAAAACGACCATCTTGCGCATGATCGCCGGGCTGGAAGAGATCAGCGCCGGCAATGTTTTCATCGGCGATCAGCTGGTGAATCACGTGCAGGCACGCGACCGCGACATCGCGATGGTCTTCCAAAACTATGCGCTGTATCCCACCATGTCTGTCTTCGAGAATATGGCGTTCAGCCTGCGCGTGCGCAGAGTGCCCAAAAGCGAGATCGACCGGCGCGTGCGGCAGGTCGCCGAGATGCTCGAGCTGACCCCCTATTTGCGGCGGCTGCCCAAAGAGCTGTCGGGAGGCCAGCGCCAGCGCGTCGCCCTGGCGCGGGCCATCGTGCGCGAGCCTCAGGTCTTTTTGATGGATGAGCCACTCTCGAACCTCGACGCCAAGCTGCGCGTGCAGACTCGCGCCGAGATCAGCCGGCTGCACCAGCGCCTGCGCCGCACGACGGTCTATGTGACGCACGACCAGACCGAGGCGATGACGATGGGTGACCGCATCGCGGTGCTCAACGAAGGCGTCATCCAGCAGCTTGGCACACCGCAAGCGCTCTATGACACGCCCGTCAACCAGTTCGTCGCCGGATTCATCGGCTCGCCCCCGATGAACTTTTTCGCCGACACGCGGATCTCGCGCTCAGGCACCCAAACACGCGCGACGATAGGCGACCAGATCATCACGCTGACCGGCGCCGCCGCCGAAAAACTGAAGGGCTTCGACGGCAAAGCACTGACTCTCGGCGTGCGCCCTGAAGACGTCCAGGTCGCCCCCGACGCGCCAGCCGATCGCGTCTTATGGGGCACGGTGGACGTCGTGGAGCACCTGGGCAACGAGCAGATCCTCTACGTCAGACTGGGCAGGCAGACCATCGTGGCGCGCATCGATCCGACACTCAAGCTGTCCCCGGGGGCAAAGGTTCCCCTGACGCTGAACCCCAACCGCATGCACGCTTTTGACCCCGCCACGACGAGAGTTGTCGCCGAGTCTATTCTGGTGGGCTGACGGAATCTTTCGCGACACCCGATGGCATACCTGGCGACACACCACCGTAAGGCCCGGTCGAGATCTCCATCTGGCAGGGCCTTGCGCCATCCGCAAGAGTTTTCCTGCTTTCCGCTTCACTGCCGGGCAGCGAAGCGGCGGCCAACGGCATCGCGCGCGGAACCGATTTCGGTACCGTTTACGCGAATTTCGTCAAATTGGCCGTAAAACACTTGACAGAAGGAATGGCGATCGGTATAATGATTCGTAACCGGTTACGTGAACGGTCACGAAACCGGATCCGGCCCCAGGCTGCCACCTGTGGGCAACGGCTGACATTCGCGGTGAAGCGAATTGAGGGTATCAATGGCTGATAAGCTGACCATCGTCGATATCGCCCGGCTGGCCGGCGTCTCGAAAGCGACCGTCTCGCGCGTCATCAACCAGAAACCCGACGTCGACCCGGAAACACGCGAGCGCGTCTTGCGGATCATGGCCGAGGCCGACTTCGTGCCGAGCATCACGGCGACCGGCCTGGCCGGTCGCAGCCGGTTGCTGGGCGTGCTGGTGCCCTCACTGACCTGGCCGTTTATGGGTGAGATTATGCGCGGCGTGGCCGAGATGATCGAGCGCTCGCCCTACGAGCTGGTGCTCTATTGCATCACCCACCCTCAAGAGCGCCCCACCATCTTCGAGCGCATTCTGGAAACGCGGCTCACGTCAGGGCTGCTGGCGATTTTGCCAGGCGAGCTGACCGATCAGCTCAGCGCGCTCTACGAGCAGGGATTCCCCGTCGTCATGATCGATGACCAGGGACATCCCTCGCACGCGCCCTGGATTGGCGCGGACAACCAGCAGGGTGCCTATGCCGCGACGCGCCACCTGATCCAGCTAGGGCATCGCCGCATCGGCTTCATTCAGGGGCCGGAACGCTATCAATGCTCCCTGGAGCGTTATGCCGGCTTCCTTCAGGCGATGGGCGAAGTCGGATTGACGCCCGATCCCGCGCTCATCCTGCAGGGCGATTTCGAGATAGCCGGCGGGCGGGCATGCGGCGAGCGCTACCTCACGATGGCCGAGCCACCCACGGCGATCTTTGCCACCAATGACCAAATGGCTTGCGGCGTCAGCGAGACCGCCGAAGAGCGCGGCGTGCGCGTGCCCAACGATCTCGCCCTCATCGGATTTGACGACATTCCGCTCTCGGCGCACTGTCGTCCCCCGCTCACCACCGTCCGCCAGCCATTTTTCGAGATGGGGCAGCGGGGACTCGAGCAGCTTCTCACGCTTATCGAAAGTGGGCCTGCGCAGAGCAGGCGACGGGCGGCCACACCCATTCTACCATCGACACACCCACCCGTGGCCACCACACCGCCGCGCATTCAGCTGCCCACGCACTTGATCGTGCGGGAATCGTGCGGAGCTGCGCTTCATCAGCCAGCGATCGCGCGCAACCGATAAACTCAACCGGGCGCTCATTTCGCGTCTACGCATACTCATGCGTGCGTTTGGTACCGGACGCACCGGGGATTGCTGTTGCCTGTTCGCAGGAGGTGCTCATGGCTCAAGCGCGATGAACTCTCTCACTCGCGTTCTTTTAGACTCTCTCTGGAATCTCTCCTCCTCTCGCGCCGCGACATTTGGCAATTGTTCATTGTGGCCGATCAGCAGCATCGCTTGATCCGCCATTTCAAGGTCAGGAGGCTTTAAGTGCGACACGCAATGCGCCGCTCTACCCTGGCGATCGCCACCGCTTTCGTTCTGTCGTTCTCACTGGTGATCGCCGCCTGCGGCAGCAGCGGGGCATCATCTAGTGGGACGGTCCAATTGACCTTTTGGAGCTTCAATCAGCAAATCACCGAGCAGGCGGCTCTCTTCAACCAGACCCACCCCAACATCCACGTCACCGCGCTCAAAGAGCCGTCGGGCTTTGGTCAATACTATCCCAAGGTCCTCGCCGCCATCAAGGCCGGCAACGCGCCTGATGTCGCATTGATCGAGTATCAATATGTGCCGACCTTTGTCTCACGCGGCGCGCTGGTCGATTTGACGCCCTATGGCGCCAACGACGTAAAAAGCCAGTTCGACCCCTTCGCCTGGAGCCAGGAAACGATCAACGGCGCCTTCTACGGGTATCCGCAAGATACCGGCCCTATGGGTTTATTCTATAATGTCGCTACCTTCAACAAAGCTGGCATCACCAGCCCACCGGCGACGTGGGCGGATTATGCCGCTGACGCCGCGAAGATTCACGCGCTGGGATCGAACGACTACATCAGCTCTTTCTGCGCCACGAACACCGGCTGGTTGCAGGGGTTGATGTGGCAGGCAGGAGCGCTGTGGTTTTCCACTTCGGGCAACAGTTGGGTCGTCAACGTCAATAGCGCGCAAGCGCAACAAGTCGCCGGCTTTTGGGATGGCTTGATCAAGCAGGGCCTGGTTGACACCGCCGCGTCGGACTGCGATTTCCAGGCGGGCTGGAATAACGCCCTCGACCATGGCACCATCGCTTCCTGGCTCTCAGCGGTCTGGGGCCAGGGCGTGATCACCGGCAGCGCCAAGGACACCTCCGGCCAATGGGCAGTCACCGGAATGCCTCAGTGGGTCGCTGGCAACAATGCTTCGGCTTTTTGGGGCGGATCGGGCATCTCGGTGATCTCCGGCACGAAACATCCCAAAGAAGCCGCTGAGTTCGCGCAGTGGTATCTCACCAACTCAGGCAGCCTGAAAATCGGCGTCAACGAGATTGGCTGGTACCCCGCCAACCTGCAAGCCCGCCAGCTCGCGCTGACGACCCCGAGTACCTTCTACGCGGGGACCACCTCAGGCGGTCAGATTGTCGACAACACGTTCACCAACGTGACCATTCCCTCGGGCTGGCAGTTCCCACCAGACCTCGACTCGGTGACGAACTTCCAGGGCAATGACTTCAATACGGCGATCACGAATCACCTGACGCTTGTCAGCATGCTGCCCGACATCCAAGATCAGATCATCACCGATCTGCAAAGTCTGGGCATCACCGCTACGGCGGCCGGAAGCTAGTCGAGCGCGAGAGAGCGCATGGTGGGGGAAGCTCGCGGCTTCTCCCACCATTGCCCGGTACGTGAAGCTCGCCAGACTTCAGGAAATGAGGAGAGCATTCCGATGGCGTCTAAGACTGAGCTGATGGCCTCTTCCACATTGTCAGGGGGCACAGCGCCACGCACTGGCAAGCCCCACCTGGCTTTGTGGCTCAAGCAGCTGTGGCCCTATCTTTTTCTCATCCCGTTTCTCGCGGTCTTCGTGGCGTTTTTCGTCGCCCCATTCGTCTATGACGTCATACAAAGCTTTTACGCCGAAAAGCATTTCGGCGGCTTGGGGCTGACGCCGCCCAAGGTGGTGTGGGTCGGCTTCGACAATTATCTGCGCGCGCTGCGCGATCCTCAATTTTGGGACGGCTTCAAGCGCGTGTTGCTCATCGGGGTGGTGCAGATCCCGATCATGATGGCGCTGGCGCTGGCTATCGCGCTCCTGATGGATTCCGCGGTCATTCGCTTCCGCCGATTCTTCCGCATCGCCGCGTTTTTGCCCTATGCCGTGCCCGGAGTGGTGGCCGCGATCTTGTGGAGCTTCTTTTATACCCCTACCATCAGCCCGATCGTCAAAGGCTTGCAGGGACTGCACCTCGGCTCACCGGACTTTCTGGGGCCGTCTACGATCCTCTGGTCAATCGCCAATATCTCGACATGGGAATTTACCGGCTATAACATGTTGATCTTTTTCGCCGCTCTGCAATCCATTCCCCAAGAGATTTACGAAGCTTGCCGGCTCGACGGCCTGTCTGAGATCGGCATCGCGCGTTACATCAAAGTGCCGATGATCGCGCCGGCTTTGCGGCTGGGACTGCTCTTTTCGCTGATCGGCACGCTGCAGCTCTTCAACGAGCCGGAGATCTTGAAGGGGGTGTCAGGCTCGATTACGTCAACTTTCACACCAAACATCTTTGCCTACAACATCGCCATCATACAGACGAATTTCTATTACGGCGGCGCTATCGCGGCGATTTTGGGCGCGATTACGTTCGTGTTTTCGTTCGCCTTCATGCGCGTGACACAACGACAGGCAGGAGCGTGACGCGATGACTATCAAGCCGGCGAGCCTGCGCAACCCTTTGGGGCAGCGACGCGTCGAGCGACAGCCAGGGATCATTGGCTATAAGCCCGCCGCCGCGAAAAACCTGTTGGGACTATTTTTCCTGGCGGTGATGACGATCTACTTCCTGACACCGATCTACTGGCTCTTCATCGCGGCCACGAAAGACAACACGGATCTTTTCGCCACCTATGGGTTGTGGCTGGCCCACTTCAACCTCTTCGCGAACCTGAGCCAGCTGGCCACGTTTCAAAATGGCGTGTACGTGCATTGGATCGGCAATACCATCCTGTACGCGGTGGTGGGGGGTGCGGTCAGCACGTTCATTTCAGTGTTGGCGGGGTATGCCCTGGCGAAGTTCCGCTTTCGCGGGCGCGGCCTGGTGTTTGGGCTGGTGCTGGGGGCGGCTCTCGTTCCCCCGACCACGCTGGCCTTGCCCATCTATCTGATGGAAAGCAAGTACGGCATCGCCAATACCTATTGGGCGGTGTTGCTGCCATCGCTCTTGAGTCCGCTCGGCGTTTTTCTGGCACGCATCTACGCGATCGCGTCGATTCCCGACGATCTGCTCTTCGCGGCACGCGTGGATGGCGCCAGTGAGTTTCGCATCTTCTGGTCGGTGAGCCTGCCTATTTTGATGCCGGGCATGATCACGATCTTCTTGTTCCAATTCGTGGCGATCTGGAATAATTTCTTCTTGCCGTTGGTGGTGCTCAGCGATCCCAACCTGTTTCCCGTCAACCTCGGTCTGGCGACCTGGAATTTCGATCCCGCGTCGCACGAGCTGCTCTACAACCTGATCGTGACCGGCTCGTTGGTTGCCGTGCTGCCGCTCATCGTCATGTTCCTTTTCTTGCAGCGCTATTGGCGCAGCGGATTGACGTTTGGCAGTCTGACGGGATAATTCGTCTGACCTCCGGCCCTCTTCTCATGCCGCGAGCGCCACTGTCGGGGAGGGAGGTCATCGAGCAATCATCCAGATTACAACTTGCCTGATGAAGGCCAAGGCGGGCAAGCCCTGCCCAAAACCGCTTGCATCAATGCTGACAGGAGTTCTTCGCTATGCTACAGCCGGATCTCGAATCGTGCTTTCCCGCGGATTTCCTGTGGGGGGCAGGCACCTCTGCCTATCAAGTCGAAGGCGCCGCACGCGAGGACGGGCGCGGCCTCTCGATTTGGGATCAGTTTTGCGCGATGCCGGGCAAGGTCTTCCAGGGTGACTCCGGTGAGGTCACCAGCGATCATTATCATCGCATGGCCGGCGATGTAGACCTCATGGCCAGACTCGGCCTTAATGCTTATCGCTTCTCCATCTCTTGGCCGCGCGTTCAGCCAGAGGGATTCGGCGCGCGAAACGAGCCTGGGCTGGATTTTTATGACCGGCTGGTCGATGCGCTGCTGGCGCGCGACATTACGCCAATGGTCACGCTCTATCACTGGGATCTGCCCCTGGCGCTGCACGAGCGCGGCGGCTGGCTCAGCCGTGACACGGCGACTCATTTCGCGGAATATGCTGAGATCGTCGCGCGCCGCCTGGGAGATCGCGTGGGCTGGTGGCTGACGATCAATGAACCCTGGTGCTCGGCTTTCCTGGGCTATGGCAACGGCCTGCACGCGCCGGGCACGCAAGATCCCCAGGCCGCTTTCGTCGCCGGTCACCATCTGTTGCTGGCGCACGGAATGGCGATGCAGCGATTGCGCGCTACCCTCCAGCCCACCGCGCGGCTGGGCATTGCTCTCAACCTGAATCCTGTCTATCATCACGATGATAAGCCTGAGACCCTGCGCGCGATGGAGGAGGTGGATCGCTTCAATAACGGCTGGTTTCTCGATCCCGTCTTCCGGGGAGCGTACCCTGAGCACTTATTCGCCGACTTCAACGTCACCCCACCCCCAATCGAGGCGGGCGACCTGGAGGTCATTAGCGCGCCGCTGGATTTCCTGGGAGTCAATTACTATTCGCGGTCGCTCATTCCGTTGCATCAGGGCACGAATCCGGTGGGGACCAGCTCGGCGATGGTCATCTCAGAGATGGACGCGGATTTCACCGAGATGGGTTGGGAGATTTATCCGCCGGGCCTGACCGATCTTGTGTTGCGGCTCGATCGCGAGTATGCTCCCCCGCGGATTATCGTGACGGAAAACGGAGCCGCCTTTACGGATGAATGGGAGGGCGGCGACATCGTTGACGATCAGCGCCGCAGTGATTACCTGCGCGATCACATCCTGGCGATGGCGTCGGCGATCCTTCAGGGCGCGCCACTGGCGGGCTATTTCGTCTGGTCGCTAATGGATAATTTCGAATGGGCCGAAGGATATAACAAGCGCTTCGGCATTGTCTACGTCGATTTCCCCACCCAGCGACGGATCATCAAGGCGAGCGGGCACTGGTACGCCGCTTTCATCGCAAGGCAGCGCGCGGGGCAACAATAGTCCGCAAGATCATCCATCCGGCGAAATTGCGCCATGCCGGATGAGACCGGCGCCGGCAGCGGGCGACATGTGCGCCGATAAGGGGCTGCTCCACTCGTGGGGTGGCCCCCTACCGTGATCCGGCTCACATCATTTCGCGCGCGCGATATGCTACAATGGCTCAGGGCAACCGATTGGGCGCGCGGCCATATGCGCAGGAAGGATCGCGATGACGACAGCGCAAGGCATACCGGCAACCGTGCTGGCGCGTTGCGACAGCGTGACGAAGCGCTTTGGGAGCGGCGATGCCGCCATCGCGGATGTCACTTTCGATGTCACGCGCGCAGAGCTGATGGGCGTCGCCGGGCACGCCGGCAGCGGCAAGAGCACGCTGCTGCGCCTCGTCGCGGGCCTCATCGCGCCGACCAGCGGGGCGATCACCATCGAGGGGCAGCCCATCGCCGCCAGCGTGCCGCCGGTGCAGACGTATATCTCGTACCTGGGGCAGACGAGTGACGTTCCTGACTCTCTGACGGCGAGCGAGGCGCTCTATTTCACTGGCGTGCTGCGCGGCATGCCCCCAGGCGAGGCGCGCACCGCCGGGCGCGACCTGCTCGATCGCTGCCAGCTCGCTGATGTCGCGCGCAAAACGCTCCACGCGCTCGATCCGGGGCGTCGCCAGATGCTGCGCTTCGCCACCGCGCTGATGGGCTATCCGCACGTGCTCGTGCTGGACGAGCCGACGGCGGCGCTGGATCTCACACAGCGCCAGCTCGCCTGGGAGATCCTCGAGCAGGTACACAAGCAGACGGGGATGACGACCATCCTGGCGACGCGCGATGTCGCCGGGGCCGAGAGTCACGCGCATCGCTTCGCCTTTTTGAAGCAAGGACGCCTCGTGGCGATCGGCACGCCCGACGCGCTCAACGAGCGTTATGGCAACGGTCCGCGCATGGATGTCACGCTCGCCCCCGGCTCGAAGCTCACGGTCGATATGCGCCGGCGGCTGGGTAAGCTGGGCACGCTCAGCGAAGGCGACGCGGGCGCCTTCACCTTGTTTCCGAATCCTGACGTGATCGGCACGCTGGCGAAATCCGTGCCGCTGAAGCAAAAAAAGTCCGCCAGCACCGGCGCCAGCAGCTCACGCCAGCTCGCGACGGTCGATGACAGCTGGCTGCTCGACCGCTCCGCGCTTCCCGGCACGCTAGGCCGCACGGTTGAGGAGATTTTCGCCATCGTCGGCCAGACGAACCTCGCGGAATTCTGGTTCTCGCCGCCGTCGCTCGTGGATGTGTATCAGCGCTTGATCGTGGGGGCACCGTCATGACCGACCGGCGGGGCACATTCGCTCATCTGGTCGCGCTCAGCGCGCTGAGCTTGCGCGGCTCCCTCTTCGGTCTCGCGGTGAATAGCGTCGCCATCCCCATCACGCTGCTGGCTGTGACGCATGGGATCGCGCCGTCGCAGGGGAGCGCGCGCTTCACGGTGCTGGCCGCCGGCCCCGTCCTCGCGCTGGCGGGCACGACGCTCTTGACGCTGCCGGGCGTCGTCGGGCGCATGCGATCGACGGGCCAGCTGACATTTTTGGCCGCGCTGCCCATCGACCGGACGGCGCTAATCGGCGCGCTGATCGCCGTCTATGGGCTGGCGAGCGTCCCCGGAGCCGTGCTGAGCGCAGCTTTCGCCGCGCGGGTGGCGGGTGTGGGCCTCGCCTGGAATATGTGGCTCGTCGTGCTCGCGCCGCTGAGCTTCGTCACGCTGGCGGCGATCGGGCTGCTCGTCGGGCTGCTCGCGCGCGACGGCGCGGCGACGATGGCGGGCAATCTCGCTTATGTCGCGGCGCTTGCCGCGCCTCTGGCCGCACCCAGCGTGCCGCATGGCCTTTTCGCGCTGGCGCCGACGAGCCTGGCGATTCACGCGGGCGCGGATGCGTTCCACTGGACTGGTTGGGGCGACCTCTTGCCGGCTCTCGTTCTGATGCTCGTGTACTCCACAGTCGGGCTTGTGCTGGTGGCGCGGCTCTGGCCCTGGCGTGTCGAGGCGCGACGTGATCTCGTCGCCGGGCCGCCCTCCACACCCGCGCCATAACACCAGGGACGCGAAGACCCTAAAAACACGCTCAGGCCGGCTGGTAGATGTGGGCTACGGCGCCGGTATCGAATGTCCTTGTGCTCACAAGCTTGAGATTGAGCGGTGCGGGCAGGTCTTTGAAGAGCGGCATTCCGTTCCCCAACACGACCGGATGAATCGTCAGGTTGTACTCGTCGATGAGACCCAGGCGTGAAAGGGACTGCGCAAGCGTTGCGCCTCCTGTCACGGTGATGTTCTTGCCGGGTTGCTGTTTCAGTCGCGCGATCTCTTCGGCGGCGTCGCCTGTCGCCAACCGGGAATTGTTCCACTCCAGCGTGTCCAGCGTCTTGGAGAAGACGACCTTGTCGCAACCATTTAGCAGGGTCGCCATCTCGCTGGTCTGCGTTGGCCACGACGCCGCCTGCTGCAAATAGGCGACGCGGCCAAGAAGGATCGTGTCGACGTCGTTGCGAAGGTACTCGATGATTCGCTCCATTTGCGCGGGATCCATGGTGCGGAATGCCCAGTCAATCTCTCCGTTTGGCCCTGCCACATAGCCGTCAAGCGTGACGTTCATGCCGAGGATGACTTTTCTCATGGTGTCTCCTTTGCTTGTAGCGGTTCGTGCATACGTGTCGTATTCGCCCAGACAGCCAGGGCGGGCGACGAGATGTTCCGACAGGTGCCGTTTCAGCCCAGGAAGAACTCCACCAGCGCGGGAGCGAGGACTTCTTCGGCTATGCCGTGGTCCTGGCCGGGAAAGCGGTGGTGCCGCGAATTGGGCAGGATGTCCGCGAGCGCTTGCGCTCCGTGGTGCATAAACGCGGGACTCACTCCACCATCCATCACGAGCGTGGGGGTCGTGACCGAGGCCCACCGCCTGATCGTCAGCGGATTGCCGCTCATGGTGTCTCCCATGACGATGCCGTCGTAGACCAGCGTGTGCGCCACCGCCTCAAGGTCCGGCCACATGGGCGATTGGCGCATCTGGGCGATCATTTCGGCGGGAGTGCCCACCTGAGCCATGAAGTACGCGACCGCCTCACCTCGCTGACCCGACGAGATCAGCTCGGTGAGATGGGCCACGTAATCATCCGGCAGCGGAGGACGGCTGTCGTCGATGATGAAGGGCGGCTCGTACATCGCCAGCTTTGTGATTTTGGTGGGCAGCAGGCGCGCGGCCTCCAGGGCCAGGACCGCGCCGGAGGAATGGCCAAAGACGAACGCCGATCCCCCCGCCTCGGTGATCAAGGCGTCGATATCTTCGACCTCGCGCTCGACCGCATATGGCGCCGTGTCCCCACTCTGGCCGTGCCCCCGACGGTCGTAGGCGAAGACGGTGAAGTGCCGCGCGAGGCTGGCTTCCCCTGGGGCCTCGGCTGATGGAGCTTCGGCGGGTCGCGTGTAGAGCGCGCCCGTCACCATGATGATCGCGGGTCCCTGCCCCGACCGATCAAACGTGATAGGGGTGCCGTCTCTCGATTGGACTTTGCTCATTTCCTTCTCCTTGTAGGGAATTCACATGAATTCGGAATAAGCAATCCGCGTGAAGGGCGCCGGCGGCATTATCCCGAATGGACGTTCATTGGCGAGCATTTCATGGTCCTCATCAGAAATCGCCGCGCAACGAAAACGCGCGTGAGGATTAGCTCACCGCTGGTGGGTTCCGCTGGGATGCTTTTACTCTGCCTATGATCGTATTCCTTTTGTCGCGGGGCATTCTGGAAATCGTCCAGGCGATCGAAGCGCTGTTCCCAAAAATTGGCGATAGGTTTCGAGCCGGCGACCTCCTTGAGCGACTCCAGCCTGTTGTCAGCGCGCGAAGATCCGCATCACGCCGGCGGTGTCGTCCGCTTCCTCATCGACATCTGGAATGGCCTGGCGGCGGGTACGCATGACGCTGGCGAGCGCCGCGCGGGCAGAGGCTGTCACGTCGGGGCCGAGCGCGGCCAGTCGCTCCGCGGCATGGCGCCTCACGAGCGGATGCAGCCTGAGCTGAGCGGCGCCGCGCGTGTCCGCGCCGTATTCGAGTAGGCCCAGGCGCACCATCGCGGCGAGATCGGTCTGCACCGTCGCGACCGACGTGCCGGCGACCACCGCCGCCACCGCCGATGCCGCGTCGAGGTCAAAGACCGGCGACTCGAAGACGCCCAGCGCCGCGAAAGCGCGTCGCGGCTGCGGAAAGAGCGCCGCCTCGGCGAAGGCGATGGTGCGCTCGGCGGTGCGCGCGACATCCCCCGGTGGGAAGACGACCTCACCGAGATCGCCCGCCAGCTTGGGCAGCTTCGCTTTGCTCTGCGCGGCATAGCCCGCCGCCAGCCGCAGCGCCAGGGGCAGATAGCTCAGATTCACGCAGATCGCTTTGGCCGCTTCGTGCTCCTCGAAGTCGAGCGCGCGACCGCCGAGATCCAGCCAGTCGCGCCACAGATCGAACGCCTCATCCAGCGCGGGCGGGTCGAGCGCGATCTCATAGACTTCAGGCATGACCCAGTCCGAGCGGCTGGTGACGATGAGCGTCGGGCCAACGCCGTGAGTGTCGCGTGCGGTCAGCGTCGTGAGCGCGCGGCCCAGGGGGAAATCAGCCGGAATGTCGTCGAGCCAGAAAAGGATGCGCTTGCCGCGCACCAGATCGGCCACCGCCGCCTCGCCCATGCGCAGCGTGCTCGTCATCGCCACCGCCGGACCGCCAAAGCGATCGAGCACCTCGATCAAGACGCGGCGGAATCCTTGATCCCCTTGATAGTCAGATCCCGCATGCCACGACAGGCCATCGGGAAAGAGATCCTCGCCGTGCAGCGACTCGATGGCCCGCGCGACCAGCGTGTGCTTGCCGACGCCGGCGGGTCCGACGACCGCCGTGGCCGTGGCTCCGCGCGCCCGGCGCAGCGCGGCGACGAGATTGTCCAGCTCTTGCTCGCGTCCGATGAAGAGCGGCTCGAGCGGCGGCAAGACGATCGGCACGCCTGGCGCCGCCGAAATGACCGGCGCGGAGGGCAGCGCGAAAACCGAATGGGGCGCCGGTTGTGGCGCGGCTGTGGGTGCCTGAGCCGGAGCGAGCGGCGCGGAAACCGACTCGCGCGCCGGTGGCATCACAGGCAGCGCTGCCTCTCGCGCGGCGGCGCGGCGGCGCGTCGCCACAGCGGCGCTCAGCGCCAGCGACGCGCCGGCCCGCAGAGCGGCGGCCACCTCGCGCGGACCGCGCAGGGCGACAATGGCGACGCCAGCGGCCAGCGCGAGCGCGGCGACCACGATAAGGCGGCGCGGAGTCAAGGGTGATGAGTGCCGCATGATGGGGATTCGTCCTCTCTGGCGTGCGCCTCTCGCGCGAAAAAGTGCCGGTGCCGATCAACAGGTACGTGTCACATGTACGTGCCCCTATTGTAGTGATCGTTGCCCAGGGCGCCAAATCGCTAGGGCATTCAGGCTATGAGTGCGTCGTGGCGGGTGTAGCGCACGCGCCGGGCCATACGTCTTTGATCTGCGCATGCGACATCCCGGCGGAGGAAAAGCGACACGATGGCGACCGATCGGCGCGAGCGGCTGCTGGCCGCGATCCAGACCTGGCGACCGCTGATCGCGCCCGCGCTGGCGATGCAGGCGCTCTGGCTGGCGATCGTCGCTATGACCGCCGCGTGGTGGCTGGTGCTGACGCCATCGCCGCTTGCCGTCATTCCCCTCCACTGGCAAGCGCCGGCGGGATGGAATCCGGTGCATGGGCCGGTGGGGACGGTGCCCGGCGCGACGGCCTGGCATCTGGTGCTGCTCGTGGTGACGCTCGTCGCCTGTGCCGGGCCGCTGGCATGGGCGCTGACGCGGGCGCGCCGGATCGCCAGCGCCCCGCGCGCGATGCTCTGGCTGGTGCTGGGCGCGACAGCCGTCATGGGGCTGACGCTCGTGCTCTTGCCCGTGCTCCCCTCGGATGATCTATTCAGCTATATCTTTTATGGCCGCCTCGCGGTCATTCACCACGCGAATCCCTTGCTGGCGCTGCCGAGCCAGTTTGCGAGCGATCCATTTTACGCGCATATCTATTGGCGCGGCACGCGATCGGTCTATGGCCCGGCGTGGCTGCTGGTCTCGGACACGCTCACCGCGCTGGCGCAGGCGCTGGGCGGCTCAGCGGCGGTCTATACGCTGCTCTATCGCCTGCTCGGCTTAGCCAGCCACCTGACCAGCACTCTCCTCATCTGGGGCATCTTGACGCGCGTCGCCCCGCGGCGCCGCCTGGCCGGCACACTCCTCTACGCCTGGAATCCCCTGGCTTTGTGGGAGTTCGCGGCCAGCGGGCACAACGACGCGCTGATGATCGCCGCCTTTCTGGCCGGCGTTTGGCTGATCGCGCGCGATCGCGAAAAGGCCGGGCTCGTGGCCTGGGGCCTCTCGATCGCCATCAAATACGTCTTCGTGCTGGTGTTGCCGATCTGGCTCTGGCGGGCGATGCTGCGCGTGCCGGCGCGGCCCGGCGAAGTGGCGTGGCGCCTGTGGTCGCGGCGGGCGGGTGCCGCGGCGTGGCGCGGCGCGCTCGCGCTGGGTGCCGGCGCTGTGCTGGCGCTGCCCTTTTGGGCGGGGCCGGCGACGCTGCACGCGCTGGTGGCGTCGCCGCCGGCGCAGAGCATCGACAATTCGCCGATGGATATGATCTCGTGGCCGATCGGCTGGTTGGTCGCGTCCGTCACACACCGGGCGGACAGCCACGCGCTGGTCGTCGCGGCGCTCAAGCTGGCGGGGCTGGCGGCTCTCGCCGCTTTTCTCGTCGCGCTGATCGCCCGCCGCGCGCCGCGCGATCAATATGACGCGTGGGGCTGGGCGCTCTTTGTGTACGTTACGGTCGCCAGCGGCTGGTTCTGGCCGTGGTACGTGACGTGGCCGCTGGCGATTGTGGCGTTGCGCCCATTCGACCAGCTGACGATCGCCACGCTGCTGCTCTCCGTGGGCGCGCTCACGCTCTACGGATTCTTGCCGGTGACGGCGTCGCCCCTCTATGGCTTGCGGGCGCTGGTGGCGTTTGGCCCCGCGCTCGGCTATCTGGCGTGGTCGTGGCGACGAGGAAGCGCGATGGAGCCGGTCGCGGCAGTGGCTGGCGCTGGCTCATCGATGCCCACATAAGCGCTAGCCGTATGCTCCGGGAAGAGCCGGCGCCAGCAACGGATTGTTTTGCGACCACAGCACCGCGCCAGACATCTCATTGACTGACACAGTTGTGTACACCTGAATCTTGCATGACGATCCTGTCCCCGGATTGCAATACGTGAACCGTTGCTAAAACCTTGCGTATATATGCACATGTGGCCTTTTAGGCCGTACTCA